>ENA-OBIT01000549-OBIT01000549.1-metagenomes-genome-assembly--contig:-NODE-549-length-16215-cov-4.64109_pt1 | contig 16215 bp, 21 predicted proteins | sample MGYA00153386_OBIT01 | MGnify analysis MGYA00153386
CAGTGCGGCGAACAACGGGGCAAAAATAGTCATCACAAGGTCTCCTCAGATGCCGAGCATGTGGCGGGTGACGAACACAGTCGCGAAGCCAGCCACCATGAAGGCGACGGTGGCCACCAGCGACCGCGCTGACAGGCGGGCCAAACCACACACGCCGTGTCCGCTGGTGCAGCCCGAGCCGTAACGGGTGCCCACGCCCACCAGCAGGCCGGCAATGACCACGGCACCGAAAGACGCGTCGATGCGGGGCTGAGGCAGCGCCGCAAACAACGCATACGCCCACGGCGCACCGACGAGGCCCAGCACGAACACGGCACGCCAAGCCACGTCGCCTTTGACCGGCTTGAACAGCCCACCGATGACGCCGCTGATGCCGGCGATGCGTCCATTGAGCAGCACGAACATCGCTGCGGCCAGGCCGATGAGCATTCCGCCTGCCAGGGCGGACCAGGGGGTGAATTCCTGCCATGCGATAGACATCACTTCAGACATCACTTCTCCTTGGGGCAATAGAGGCGGTAGAGCACGGCCAGAATCTCAAGCACCCTGGGATCAGCCACGCTGTAGAAGATGTTCTTGCCCTGCCGGCGCGTGCTGACCACGCCCTCGTTGCGCAGCACCCCGAGCTGCTGCGACAGCGTCGGCTGACGGATGTTCAGCTGTTCTTCAAGTTCGCTGACGCACATCTCGCCTTGCGAGAGCTGGCAAAGGAGCAACATGCGCTCGACGTTGGCCAGCAGCTTGAGTGTGCCGACCGCTTCGTCCGCCGCGTGGCGCAAGACTTCCGGGTCGATGACGGTTTGCGAGCGTTTCATGGGGTGGTTTTTATGGCGGCATTCAGCTTGATCTGGTTGACTTCATTATGTCTTTAAATATACTATTCGTCAATAGATCAAAAATCAAACTCTGGATTCTGCGATGAGCACTCGAACCAAGATCCAAGCCTTCTTCGACCCCAAGACCTGGACGGTGACTTATGTGGTGTGGGACCCGTCGACGCTGCGCGCCGCCGTCATCGACCCCGTGCTCGACTACGACTTCAAGTCGGGCCACACCAGCACCACCTCGGCCGACCAGGTGCTGGCCTGCGTGGCCGACCACGCTCTTCAGGTCGACTGGATTCTGGAAACACACGCGCACGCTGACCACCTGTCCGGTGCGCGCTACCTGCAGCAGCGCGTCGGCGGCCGCATCGCCATCGGCGAGAACATCCGTGAGGTGCAGGCCACCTTCAAGGTTCTTTACAACCTGGAGCGCAGCTTCCTGCCCGACGGCCGCCAGTTCGACCACCTTTTCAAGGATGGCGAAACCTTCCGCATCGGCGAGGTCGAGGCCACGGCGATGTTCGTGCCCGGCCATACCCCGGCTGACATGGCCTATCTCATCGACGACGCCATCTTCGTCGGTGACACGCTCTTCATGCCCGACGTCGGCAGCGCCCGCGCCGACTTCCCTGGCGGCGACGCCCACCAGTTGTACCGCTCGATGCATCGGCTGTTGGCCCTGCCGCCCGAGACGACGATGTACGTCTGCCATGACTACCCGCCCGCTGCGCGCGAGCCTCGCTGGCAGACGACGGTTGCCGAACAACGCGCACACAACATCCACGTCCACGACGGCATCACAGAAGATGAGTTCGTGGCCATGCGACTGGCCCGCGATGCGACGCTGGAGGTGCCGACGCTGATCCTGCCGTCGATCCAGGTCAACGTGCGTGCCGGCCAACTGCCACCGCCCGACGAGAACGGTGTCTCGTACTTGCGCATTCCGCTGAACACTTTGCCGGTTCGGGCTTGATCATCACGGCGCCTGCGAAGCGGGTACGCGGCGGTTCCGTGCCGGTGGCGGGTCAAGCAGTGCCCAAGCCCAGCTGTTGCTGCACCCACGACACCAACTGCGCGGTGGACAGAGCACCGGAGACACGCGCGACCTCGATGCCCCGTTGAAACATGATCAACGTGGGAATGCTGCGGATGCTGTACCGCGAGCTCGCTTCGGGTGCGGCGTCGCTGTCAAGCTTGACGAACCGGACTTCGGGCATCTGGCGGGCTGCCGCCGCGAAGGCTGGCGCCATTGCCCTGCAAGGTCCGCACCAAGCGGCCCAAAAGTCAACCACCACCGGCAACTCGGTGCCTGCGATGAACTTGGCCAACGACGCATCGCTCTGGTCCACCGGCTCGGCGGACATCAGCTGAGCAGCACAACGTCCGCACACCGGGGCGTCACGCAATCGTTCGACCGGAACACGGTTGGTGGCTTGGCAGGCGGGGCAAACGAGGTGCATGGACGTGGCCTGAGTCCTGGATATCTTTCGAACCGGGGCCTGGAAAGCGAAGCCGGAGCAGGTCAAAGTTTCCGAGGAGCCCAAGCCGACCGCGGTGCTCGCTGTGGAGAAGCCGTCGGCCAAGAGGGCTTCAGCAAAGAAGGCGCCCGCCGAGAAAGCTGCCGCGAAGAAGAGCCCCACCAGGAAGGCTTCGGTCGCCTAGCCATCTGCGGTCGTGGCCTGGCGCGCGCGATCAAAGTGGTGCTCAATAGATTCCCCTCCCGCCCGGCGAGCGTCTATGGTCCTGCGTCGCATTTGCAACTCACGTCATGAAGACATCCTCCTTTCCGTCCCTTCGCGTCGAGCCTGAGTTGCGCGAGGCCGCCGAGAGTGTGCTTCGTGATGGCGAGATCCTCACAAGCTTGATCGAAACGTCCGTGCGCGAGACGATTCAGCGTCGACGTGCGCAGGAGGAGTTCATTGCACGAGGCCTGCGCTCGCGCGAGGACGCTGAGCGGACAGGGATCTACCACACCGCCGAATCTGTTCATTCTGAGCTGCAGCAGCGCCTGGACACACGTCGCAAGTCGGTCCTTGGGTGAGCGAGCCGTTTGAAGTCCTGTATTCCGACTCGGCACGAGAGGACCCGATCCCAATGTTCGACTTCCGGCTCGATCGGGCCAAGACTTCCGAAGACTTCGAGTCGGCACAGGTGGCCATCGATGTGATCCGGGACACCGTGGAGCGAAGCCTGAGCCGTGCGCCGTTCGTTTACCGGAAGGCTGGCGGCAGCCCGTTCTTTCGTGAGTTGGTGTCCCGTCCGGTGCCTGTTACGTAGCGCTGTACGAGGTCAAGGATGCGACCCACGTGGTGGTTCTGGCAGTGCGTCATCAACTCGAAGACGACTATCAATAAGCCTGGGGGTCTGGGCTGCTGCTGCGCGTGCCGTGACAGTGGCACGACCCAGAGATGAAGACAGGCATCTGGTTGCCAGGCCCCGTTGGGACTATCCATCAGGGCATCCGCAATCGACTTCAGCACCGCTGGGAGCGTGGGCGGCAGAAATTTGCCGAGCCCGGGCTGCTGGCCAAACGCGTCAACGCCCGAGTCCACGTGCGCAAGATCGTTGCCTTGGTCGAGATGCATGGCAGGCAAGCCGTCGCCCGCGCGATGGACGACGGCCTGGAACTGCAGGCCTTTGGCTGCGAGTACATCGCCAACATCCTGGGCGCGCGTCGCCGCATCGGACCTGAGCCGGCCGCGTTGCAACTCACCCGCCGAGCCGACCTGCTCGAGTTGGAGATGCCCGAGCCGGACCTGTCGATTCACGACAAGAAGCGTTGAGACGACGATGCGTACACGCCATGATCGCACCCAAGTCGCTGCGAGTGCCCTGCTCGAGCAGATGCGGGTCCTGAACCTGCCCTTCATGCTGAAGAACCATCAGAGCCTGGCCGCGACGGCGGCGGACAAGCACTGGTCGCACCTGGACTACCTCACCGAGTTGATCGGCGCGGAGGCCGCCGCGCGCGCGGATCGTCGCGTGCAGCGCTTCGTCAAGCAGGCGCACTTCTAGGTCCTCAAGACACTCGATCAGTTCGACTGGGAATGGCCGACGAAGATCAACCGGACAGTGATCCAGAACCTGTTCCGCCTGGACTTCGTGGCCAAGAATGCCAACGTCGTCTTCATCTCCGGCACGGGTCTGGGCAAGAGTTACTTGATGACCGCGTTGGGCTGTGCGGCCTGCATGCAGGGTCACTCGGTCCCGTTCAGCGGCGACATCGACATCATCAACACACTCGCCGCCGCGCAGGCTACGACGCAGCATCAAGAACGCGCTGAACTGCTACACCAAGCCTCGGGTCCTGTGCATTGACGAACTTGGGTATTTGCCCATCGACAAGTTCGACGTCGACTGACTCTTCCAGATCATCAGCCACCGCTACGAGCGAGGTGCAACGCTGGTTACGACGAACAGAATCTACAAGCACTGGGCCAGCATTTTTGACAAGGACGCCGTGCTGACCTCGGCCATGCTCGACAGGCTGTTGCACCACGCCGAGGCCGTACTCATCGAGGGCAAGAGTTACCGCTCAAAGGACCTTGTCGAGGCCTGATCTCGCGCCACCGCAGTGCCGACCGGTTCGCAGCCCGGCGCGCTCAACATCGCCCTAGGCCATCGTCGCGAAGCTATCGACAAATTCAAACCGACCAATTTGCGACAACTTCAGCGCGCCGCCCACACTCCTCGCCGTCGTTGGCTTTCAGCCAGGTGTCCAAGAGTGCCATGCTGCCCCCATGAGTACATAGGTTTAACGCATGTCATAGCGATGCGGTTCATGTACTCAGGCACGTACTTAAACCTTGCGTCCCCGCCTGTCGCAGACTGGCCGAACTTGTCGCATTGCGAAGGCGGCGTCCCTGTAAAAACTGTCACAAAGAGATCGGTCGCATCCTGACCTGACCCCGTCTGACGTGGAGGGTGTGCTCAGGGTGGAAATGATGGCGAAAGTACGGCGGCGACGCGCGTTCTTCGCCAGATCCTGGGGCGTGAGATCGGACATCCTGGTGCGGCCGATCGCGCGGCCGCTTGGAAAGGCAACTTTCAATTACCGCAGCGCGTCAGCGCGTCAGCATCAGCGCGTCAGCGTCGGCGTGGCCGGCCGGCGCGCATCAGCGGGGCGGCGCGTCGGCGATGAAAGGCTTCACGACGCCGATCAGCCGCGCGACATAGGCGTCCTTCTCGCCCACCGGGGCGGCGTAATGCAGGGCTTGGCGGGTTGCCTGCTCGCCGGCGCCGCGCAGCATCAGCCAGGTAGAGAGGTATTGCGACGCCAGGCAGCCGCCGGCGCTGGCAATCGGGCCGCGTGCATGGAACGGCTCGTCGAGCACCCGCACGCCGGCCTCGACCAGCCACGGCTTGGTGGTCAGGTCGGTGCAGGCCGGCATGTCTGCCAGCAACCCCAGCCTGGCCAGCAACAGCGTGCCCGAGCACTGCGCACCGATCCACTGGCGCAGCGGGTCGAGCTGAAGGCGGTCCATCAGCTTGCCGTCCTCCGACACCGCCCGCGTGTACAGCCCGCTGCCGAAGATCACGCCATCGGCCTCGTTCGCGAATTCGAGCGGCTGCTGCGCATCCACGGTGACCCCGCCCATCGACGTCACGCGCGCCGTCGGGCTGGCGATCTGCGCCTTCCAGCCCTGCGCACCGAGCCGGTTCAGCAGGCCCAGCGGAACGAAGGTGTCGATTTCATTGAAGCCGTCGAACGTGACGATGGCAATGCGCATGAAGCCTCCGTGGAACGGTCAATCCTCGAGCAGCGAACGCAGCATCCAGGCGGTCTGTTCATGCACCGTCAGGCGCTGCGTCAGCAGGTCGGCGGTGGGTTCGTCGCCAGCCTTGTCCGCCAGCGGAAACATCTGGCGCGCGGTGCGCGCCACCGCCTCATGGCCCTCGACCAGGATTCGCACCATCTCGAGCGCCTTCGGAGGCGTGGCCGGCGCATCGGCGATCGAGGTGAGCGCGCCGAACTGCGCATACGAACCAGGCGCCACGTGGCCCAGCGAGCGGATGCGCTCGGCCACCGGGTCGACCGCGTTCCACAGTTCGGTGTACTGCGCCATGAACATCTGGTGCAGCGTGTTGAACATCGGGCCGGTGACGTTCCAGTGGAAATTGTGGGTCGTCAGGTACAGCGTGTAGGTGTCGGCCAGCAGGTGGCTCAGGCCGCCGGCGATGGCCAGCCGGTCGGCTTCGCTGATGCCGATGTTGATGTGCGCGCCGCGCGCCGCGGCGGGGGCGTTGTCTTGGGTCTTGTTCTTCTTGGCCATCGATATCTCCTGCAGGTTGAGTGATTCGTGAGTTTAAGGAGCTGACCCGAACGCGGGCCACTTGGCGGGGCGGTCTGCCGCACGGCGGCATCCCGGCGCATCAACGCCCGTGGCGCCGACGGCGTCACGACAGCCGCGTGACACCTTCCAGCGGGCAGGCATAGATGGCGTTGCGCAGCGCGGCGATCGCCTCGTAGCGGGTGAAGGTGCGGCGCCACACCAGCACCACCCGGCGCGTCGGCGGCGAGCCGCTGAACGGGATGTAGACGATGTGCGGCTGCCCGTCTTTGGGCACGCCGAGTTGTGGCACCACCGTGACGCCCATGCCCGATGCAACCATGTACTTGATGGTCTCGAGCGACGAGCCCTCGAAGCTCTTGCGGATGCCCTCGGCCTCGCTCGAAAAGCGCGCGTATTCGGGACACACCTCGAGCACGTGATCGCGAAAACAGTGGCCAGTGCCCAGCAGCAGCATGGTTTCCTGCTTGAGCTCCTCGGCGCTGATGCTGGTGCGCCGCGCCAGCGCATGGTTGCGCGGCACGGCGATCATGAACGGTTCGTCGTACAGCGGCGCGACGGCCAGCCCGGTGTCGGGGAACGGCTCGGCCATGATCGCCGCGTCGAGCTCGCCGGTGCGCAGCATCTCGAGCAGGCGCACCGTGAAATTCTCCTGCAGCATCAACGGCATCTGCGGCACGCGTTCGATCGCCTGGCGCACCAAATCGGGCAGCAGGTACGGCCCGATCGTGTAGATCAAGCCCAAACGCAGCGGGCCGGACACCGGGTCCTTGCCGCGCTTGGCGATCTCCTTGATGGCCGCGGCCTGCTCGATCACCATCTGCGCCTGCCGCACGATCTCGCCGCCCAGCGCGGTCACGCTGATCTCGCTGGCGCCGCGCTCGAAGATGCGCACATCGAGCTCTTCCTCGAGCTTCTTGATCGACACGCTGAGCGTGGGCTGCGACACGAAGCAGGCTTCCGCCGCCCGGCCGAAGTGCTTCTCGCGAGCGACAGCAACGATGTAGCGCAGTTCGGTGAGGGTCACGTCCGCTCTTGAAATGGTCCAGCGACGAGTATGTCAGTCCAGCGCATGAAGGGTCTGCTCAGCCCTTGCGCAACACCACGTGCAACGCAGCGGGCGTGCTCTCGTGGCGCGTGACGCGAAAGCCCGCCGCGACCAGGTCGATGCCGGCCAGCAGCGATTCGCCACGCCCCAGCACGGCCGGAGAGATCGCCAGATGCAGCTCGTCGATCAGCCCGGCCTGCAGGTACTGCCGCACGGTGGCGGCGCCGCCGCCGACGCGCACGTCGAACCCGCCCGCGGCTGCGCGCGCACGCGCCAGCGCCTCATGGATGCCGCCGGTGACGAAATGGAACACGGTGCCGCCCTGCGTCACGATCGAAGCGCGGCAGGGTGCGTCAGCACGAACACCGGGCAGTGGTACGGCGGGTCGTTGCCCCACCAGCCTTTCCATTGGTCGTCGGGCCAGGGGCCGCGCACCGGCCCGTACATGTTGCGGCCCAGGATCCACGCGCCGATGCGATCGAAGCCGGCGCGCATGAAGTCGTCGTCGGGCCCGGTGCTGCCGCCTTCGCCGCCGTGCATCTGCTGGAACGTGCGGGTGCCCAAGGCCCAGGGGTGCAACGCCATGCCACCCTCGCCGAGCGGTTGTTCCAGGCTCTGGTTCGGGCCGGCCATGAAGCCGTCGATCGACACGGACAGCGACAGGGCCTTGAGTCGGGACATCGTTTCTCGCTTTTGCGATGAGGCGACCCGGGCAACAGCGCTCAGGCCTTGAGGTATTCACCGCGCGTGCCGAGCCAGCGCTCGACGTGGCGCTGCGCAATCTGGGGATGGCGGTCCAGCAACTGCAACGCCGCCCGGCGTGCCTGCTGCACCAGGGCCACGTCGAGCACCAGGTCGGCGAAACGCAGCAACGCAGCGCCCGACTGCCGCGCACCCAGAAACTCGCCCGGGCCGCGAATCTCGAGGTCGCGACGGGCGATCTCGAAGCCGTCCTGCGTTTCCAGCATCGCCTTCAGGCGCGCTTTGCCGGTGTCGGACAACGGCGAGGCGTACAGCAGCACGCACACGCTGGCCGCCGCGCCGCGGCCGACCCGACCGCGCAACTGGTGCAGTTGCGACAGGCCGAAACGCTCGGCGTGCTCGATCACCATCAGCGACGCGTTCGGCACGTCGACACCGACCTCGATCACGGTGGTGGACACCATCACGTCGATCTGCCCGGCGGTGAACAGCGCCATCACCGCGGCCTTTTCAGCCGGCGGCATGCGGCCGTGCAGCAGGCCGACATGCAGCCCGGGCAGGGCGTCGTGCAGTTGCTGGTGCGTGGCGGTGGCGTCGCGCAGGTCGAGCGCTTCGCTCTCTTCGATCAGCGGGCAGACCCAGTAGACCTGCCGGCGCTGCGCGGCCTCGGCGCGGATGCGCTCGATCACGTCATTGCGCCTGGCATCGCTGAACAGCTTGGTGAGCACAGGCGTGCGGCCCGGCGGCAACTCGTCGAGCGTGCTGATGTCGAGGTCGGCGAACAAGGTCATCGCCAGCGTGCGCGGGATCGGCGTGGCACTCATCATCAAAGTGTGCGGCTCGAGCGGCTGGCCCTGCAACTTGGCGCGCAGCGCCAGTCGCTGCGCCACGCCGAAGCGGTGCTGCTCGTCGATGATCGCCAGCCCGAGGCGGGCGAACTCGACCTGGTCCTGAATCACCGCATGGGTGCCGACCACCAGCGCCGCCTGCCCGCCGGCCACGCGCTCGAGCATCAACCGGCGCGCCTTGCCCTTGCGGCTGCCGGTCAGCCACGCGACCTCCACCCCCAGCGGCGCGAGCCAGCCGACCAGCTTGCGCAGGTGCTGCTCGGCCAGGATCTCGGTGGGCGCCATCAGCGCGCATTGCCAGCCTTGTTCGATGGCGATCGCAGCGGCCAGCGCCGCCACCACCGTCTTGCCGGAACCGACGTCGCCCTGCAGCAGGCGGTGCATCGGCACCTCACGCTGCAAATCGCGCGCGATCTCGTCGCCGACGCGGCGCTGCGCCGCCGTCAGCGAAAACGGCAGCGCTGCCAGCAGCTGGTCTTGCAGGCCGCCGCGGCGCAATGCGAACGGCGGCGCGCGCTGCCGCTCGCGTTCGCGCTGAGCTTGCAGCTGCGACAGCTGCTGCGCCAGCAGCTCTTCGAACTTCAGCCGCAGCCAAGCCGGGTGGCTGCGGTCTTCGAGCACCGACGGCCCGACCTGCGGCGGCGGTTGGTGCAGGAACGTGAGCGCCTCGCGCAGCGGCATCAGACCGGGCGGAAGGATCTCGGCCAGCAGCAGTTCGCACAGGTCGGCGCGCTGCAGACCCGAGGCCACCGCCTTGCGCAGGTAGGCCTGCGGCAGTTGCGCGCTGCTCGGGTAGACCGGCGTCAGCGACTGCGCGAGCGGCGTGTCGCCGGTCACCGCCTTGAACGCCGGGTGCACCATCTCGAGCCCGAAGAAGCCGCCGCGCGCCTCGCCGCGCACGCGCACACGGTTGCCCATCGCCAGCGCCTTCTGGTGCGATGGGTAGAAATGCAGGAAGCGAAGCACCAGTTCGTCGCCGCCGATGCTGCCACTGCTGCCGTCGCCGGCGTCGGCCTGCAGCCGCACCACCAGCTGACGGCGCGAGCGCAGCTGCACCTCGCAGGCCGTCACGACGCCCTCGACCTGTGCGGTGTCGCCGTCGCGCAGCGCACCGATCGGCGTCAGGCGGGTCTCGTCCTCGTAGCGCAGCGGCAGGTGCAGCGCCAGGTCGATGTCGCGCAGCAGTCCGAGCTTTTCCATGGCCTTCTGCGGGCCCGACTTGTCGCGTGGTGCCGCGGCCCGGGCCGGCGCGCCGGCGCGTCCGGTGGACGGGGTGGCGGCTGCGGTCGGCATGGGACAATTCTGCCCTCTTCCAACCCCGAAGTTTGCGGCGCCACCGCGCCCCGCCGGCATGCCCACCGAACCGCCCGACCCTCTGCGCCGCTGGACTCTGGGCGACTTCGATTTCACGTTGCCCGACGCGCTGATCGCCCAGCATCCGAGCCCCGAACGAAGCGGCTCGCGGCTGCTGGACGGGCGCGGCACCGCCTTCGTCGATCGGGCCTTTCGCGACCTGCCCGACCTGCTGCGGCGCGGCGACCTGCTGGTGCTCAACGACACGCAGGTGATCAAGGCGCGGCTGCTCGGCCACAAGGCCAGCGGCGGCAGCGTCGAAGCGCTGGTCGAACGCGTGTTGCCGCAACATGAGGTCATGGCGCACCTGCGCGCCAGCAAGTCGCCGCGGCCGGGCGGCCGCGTGCAGTTCGTGCGCTCGCCGGGCGACGCCGGCTTCGAGGCCGAGGTGCTCGGGCGCGGCGGCCCGGACGGATCGCTCTTCCACCTGCGCTTTCCGGACGACCCGCTGACGCTGCTGCAGCGCCATGGCCACGTGCCGCTGCCGCCCTACATCACCCACGCCGACGACGCCGACGACGAGCGCCGCTACCAAAGCGTGTTCGCAGCCCGGCCGGGCGCGGTCGCCGCGCCCACGGCGTCGCTGCACTTCGACGCCGCGGTGCTGGAGGCGCTGGCGCAACGCGGCGTCGGCCGGGCAACCGTGACGCTGCACGTCGGCGCCGGCACGTTCCAGCCGGTGCGCTCCGACAACCTGGCCGAGCACCGCATGCACAGCGAATGGTTTGAAGTGAACGAAGCGACTGTCGAGGCCATCGACCGCACCCGCGCCGCCGGCGGCCGCATCGTGGCGGTCGGCACCACCACGCTGCGCGCACTCGAATCGGCCGCGCTCGGCGGCACCTTGCAAGCCCGCAGCCGCGACACCGACATCTTCATCACACCCGGCTTCGAGTTCCAGGTGGTCGACCTGCTGCTGACCAACTTCCACCTGCCGCGAAGCACGCTGCTGATGCTGGTCAGCGCGCTGGCCGGGCATGCGCACGTGATGGCGCTGTACGAGCACGCAGTGCGAGAACGCTACCGGTTCTTCAGCTACGGGGATGCGATGCTGCTGGGGCGCGCAGCACGAGGTTGACCCGCCTCGGGCGCCAGGGCGACCCGTGATTGGGACGACGGACGTGCAGAACGGCGTACGCCGCGTGAGAGCGATGGCTGCTCAGCAAGCAAACGTCTCAAAGCGCGCGCGGCCGCAGCGGTTTCACCCAGACAATCGGTGTTTCATCGGTGCCTCGTTTCACATGCTCAAGTTCGATTTGCTCCGCACCGAAGGCCACGCGCGCCGCGGGCGACTGACGCTGAACCATGGCGTGGTCGAGACGCCGATCTTCATGCCGGTGGGCACCTACGGCACGGTCAAGGGCGTGACGGTGGCCTCGTTGCTCGACATGGGTGCGCAGATCATCCTGGGCAATACTTTTCACCTGTGGCTGCGTCCGGGCGTGGACGTGCTGCGCCAGTTTGGCGGGCTGCACCAGTTCGAGGGCTGGCGCAAGCCGATGCTGACCGACAGCGGCGGCTTCCAGGTGTGGAGCCTGGGCGAGATGCGCAAGATCAGCGAGGAAGGCGTGCGATTCGCCTCGCCCGTGAACGGCGACAAGCTGTTCCTGACGCCCGAAGTCAGCATGCAGATCCAGACCGTGCTGAACAGCGACATCGTGATGCAGTTCGACGAGTGCACGCCGTATGAGAACCAGGGCCGACTGACGACGGAGCAGGAGGCGCGCAGCTCGATGGAATTGAGCCTGCGTTGGGCCGCGCGCAGCCGCGACGAATTCGTGCGGCTGGGCAATCCGAACGCGCTGTTCGGCATCGTGCAGGGCGGCATGCACGAGAACCTGCGAGAAGCGTCGCTCGCTGCGCTGGTCGAGCTGGACCTGCCAGGTTACGCGATCGGCGGCGTCAGCGTGGGCGAACCGAAGAACGAGATGCTGCGCATCATGGCGCACACGCCGCACCGGCTGCCGGTCGACAAGCCGCGTTATCTGATGGGCGTGGGCACGCCGGAAGATCTGGTCGAGGGGGTGGCGCAGGGCGTGGACTTGTTCGACTGCGTGATGCCGACCCGCAATGCACGCAACGGCCACCTGTTCACGCGCTTCGGCGACCTGAAGCTGCGCAATGCGCGACACAAGACCGATGCCGGTCCGGTCGATCCGAGCTGCCGTTGCTACACCTGCGCGGGCCGGCCCGGCCCCGACGGGCATGGCACCGTCGGTGGTGTCAGCCGGGCGTACCTGCATCACCTCGACCGCTGCAGTGAAATGCTCGGCCCGATGCTGGCGAGCATCCACAACCTGCACTACTACCTGAACCTGATGGGCGAGATCCGCGCCGCGCTGGACGAGGGTCGCTTCGCCGCTTATGCAGCCCAATTCAAGGCCGACCGCGCGCGCGGCGTGTGAGTACGCGGCGTGTCAGTCCGCGGCGTGTCAGTACGTGGCGTGTGAGCGTGGTGTGTGAGCGCGGTGTATGAACCCGCGCGCGCTCACCAGAATTGCCAGTTCCCGGTGTGCACGACCCACGCGCCCAGCAGGCCGTTGGTCACCGCATGCGCCAGCACCGCCACCCAGAGCCGTCCGGTGTGCCGATACAGCCAGGCATAGGCGAGACCGGCAACGATCGCCGCCAGCCACAGCGTGTGCGCCAGCATGAAGACGAAGGTCGACAACACCACCGCCTTCAGGCCGACCCGGCGCGGATCGACCGACTGAAACTGCGGCGCCTGGATCCAGCGCATCAGGAACGAGCGCCAGAACAGCTCTTCCATGACCGGCACCAGCAGCGTCGCGCCCAGCCATCGCACCAGCACCAGCGGCCAATTCAGGGCGCCCTGCGCATCGAGCGGACGAAAGCCCGCGGTCGGCTCGCCCAACCGCATCCAGTCGGCATCGAGCTGGATCCACAGCAGGAACACCGCCACACCGACCGCGACGGCCAGCAGGCAGTCGCGCAACCCCGGCCGGTTTTGTCTCGTCAGCTCGCCGTAGTCGCGCCAGAACCACGCCAGCATGGCGCCGACCACGAGCAGCGTGAGGCCGTACAGCGAGCGGCCGTCGAATCCCCAGGAGCCGTCGGCCGGCACCGCGCCGCGCGCTGCCAGCAGCAGCATGAACGCGGCGAACGGCGCGACGCGCACCAGCGCAGCGCGGCTGAACGGCCTGAGCAACATCGAGGTGCGGCGGCCGATCAGGCCACGCGCTGCTCCAGGAGGTAATTGGCGCCGTCGTACTGGCCGAGCACGTCGACCAGATACGGCAGCAACCCGAGCAGTTGCGCGTGCAGCGTGTACGGCGGGTTGATGATGAACACGCCGCTGCCGGACAGTCCGAAACCCTGGCTGTCGGGTTGCTGCACCGTCAGGCGGGCGTGCAACCAGCCTTTGGGCGAAAGCGCCTCGAGCCGCCGCGGCAGTTGCGCCGCCTCGAGCTTGGTCACCTGCGGGTACCAGACCATGTAGACGCCGTCGGCGAAGCGATGGATGCCGTCGCGCAGCGCCGCGACCACACGGCTGTAGTCGCCGTGGCCTTCATAGCTCGGGTCCATCAACACCACGGCGCGCCGCGTGCTGGGCGGCAATTGCGCCTTCAGAGCCTCGAAGCCGTCGGTGTCGTAGACCTCGGCACCCCGCGCTTCGCCGATGTAGGACTGCAAGATGCGGTGGTCGGTCGGGTGCAGTTCGTACAGGCGCAGCTGATCGTGCGGGCGCAGCAGCATCTGGGCAAAGGCGGGCGAGCCGGGGTATTGCTCGAGCAGCACCGCGGCGCTGCCGGGCTCGAGGTCGCCGCCGGGGTTGAACCGGCGCACCAGGTGGATGTAATCGGCCAGCGCCGGCGGCAGGTCGTCGCGCTTCCACAAACGGGCGATGCCCTGCTCGAACTCGCCCTTTTTCTGCGCGTGGCGCCCTTCCAGCGAATAGCCGCCGGCTCCGGCGTGTGTGTCGACCAGCCGGTACGGCTTGTCCTTGGTGTTCATGTAGCGCAGCACCATCGTCAGCACGGTGTGCTTGAGCACATCGGCGTGGTTGCCGGCATGGAAGGCGTGTCGATAGGCCAGCATGGGACGCCCTCGGTGAGTGTGTGACCCGCCACTGTACGCGGGCCGGTGCGGGCGGCAGGCCTGACCGGACTGTCACGCTGACTGCGCCCGCTGCCACATCGACACCAGCCAGACCCGAAGCATGGGACAAGGGTTTGTCCTTGCGACCGACCACCATCCAACCTCACTCCATTGCACGCCGGCCCATGCCCCACCGGTTCGATGCGACCCGCTGCGGCGACCTGAGCCTGTCCAACCACATCGTGATGGCGCCGCCGACGCGCAATCGGGCCAGCGCCGGGCAGGTGCCGAACGCGCTGATGGCGCAGTATCACCAGCAACGCGCTGGCGCCGGGCTGATCATCAGCGAGGCGACGCAGGTGAGCGCCGAAGGGCAGGGGTACCTCGACACGCCGGGCACCTACAACGCCGAGCAGGTGACCGGCTGGCGCCGCGTCGCCGACACGGTGCAAGCGGCGGGCGGCCAGATCGTCGCGCAGCTGTGGCACGCAGGGCGCATCTCGCATGTGTCGCTGCAGCCGGGCGGACAGCCGCCGGTGTCGCCCACGGCGCGCCGGGCGATCGGCAAGACCTTCACGACCGACGGCTTCGTGGACGTGTCGACGCCGCGGGCGCTGCGCCTGGACGAAATGCCGCGCATCGTCGCCGACTACCGGCACGCGGCATTTCTGCCCCGTGCAGGCCGGCTTCGACGGCGCCGAGGTGCATTCGGCCAACGGTTACCTGCTCGAACAGCCTGCGCGACAGCATCAACGACCGCAACGACGCGTGCGGCGGCTCCATCGCCCACCGCGCCCGTCTGCTGCCGGAGGTGGTGCAGGCGGTGAGTGACGAGGTTGGCGCCGCTCGCCGGGGTTGCGCTTGCACCGGGCACTCTCTTCAACGATGCCGGACCGGACCGCGACCCGCAGGCGCTGTTCAACCCTGTGGTCGAACAGCTCAACCCGCTGAAGCTGGCGTTCCTGCACGTCGTCGAAGGGCAGACCGGTGGTGCGCGCGACATCGCGCCAATCGACGACGCCGGCCTGCGCAGCCGCTACAAGCAGGGCCACGCCGGTGGCTCCTGGATGGTCAACAACGGCTACCGCGGGCCATGGCGATCGAGGCGGTGGCCAGCGGCGCGGCCGATCTGGTGGCGTTCGGCCGCCCGTTCATCGGCAACCTTGACCAAGTGCGCCGCCTGCGCGACGGTCTGCCGCTGGCGCCGCTCAACCCGGCGACGCTGTACGGCGGTGGCGCCGAACGCTACACCGACTACCCCGTCTTGCAGCCTGTCGAGGCGTGACGCTTCACTGCCTCTGCACCGAGGCTTCGGCGCGACACGCCCGCCGCCGTGGCGGCCGGTTGCGGCCGCGTCGCCAGGGCGCGGTTCAACCGGAACGGCGCGCCGTGCGGGCACGGAACAACTCCGGGATCGCCACGTCGCGGGGCCCCGGCACCAGCTCGAACGGCTCGCCGGTCTGCAGCAGGCCCGGCTCACGCACCGCCAGATAAAAGCCGCACCAGGCATTGGCGGACATCAACTTCGACGCCTGGTTGAAGCCCATCGCGGCATTGAACTTGAAGCAGGGGAAGCGCGGCTCGCTGACGGCCAGTGCGCAGTTCGGAAACCTCAGCACGTCGCCGATCCAGACCTGCGACTCGAGCAGCCCGGACAGCGTGAGGTTTTCTCCCAACGAGCCGTGCGGCAGGGCCTCGTCCCACAGCGCCACGCGGGCCTGCGCCCGCACGGTCTGCCAGAACGGGTAATGCTCGACGGGATAGGCATAAACCGCCTTGCTCAGGCCGCCGTGCACCGACAGATCGGCCTGTTCGTCGCCTTCCAGGCCCAGCAGGCGCGCCTGAACCGGACCGGCCGTGGCGGTCTTGCCGATCGCCGACATCACCTTGCGGCCGTTGATCTGAACTGCACGTGCCACGGCGACATTCAGGCTGACCAGGGTGCGCGGCGTCGGCATGTGGGTCCGGTTCGTCAAGATGAACTTGAGCAAGATGGGTTTGCGCGAAAGTTCGGCTGCGACGGCCGCCTCGTCGAGGTGAGCAAGCGGCTACAGCGCAACGCTCGCGGACGCGGCCTCGGAGCAGTCGAT
>ENA-OBIT01000550-OBIT01000550.1-metagenomes-genome-assembly--contig:-NODE-550-length-16188-cov-4.18391_pt1 | contig 16188 bp, 13 predicted proteins | sample MGYA00153386_OBIT01 | MGnify analysis MGYA00153386
TGTGGTGCACGTCATTGCAACCGGCGCTTGCGCAGGGGATGCGTGCCTAGGATTTGTAATAGCCCCGGTACCACTCGACAAAGCGCCCGATGCCAGTGCGGATGTCGGTGGCCGGCGTGAAGCCGGTCCAGTCGCTTAAGTTGCTGACATCGGCGTAGGTGGCCGGCACGTCGCCGTCCTGCAGCGGCAGCAGGTTCATCTGCGCCTTGCGGCCCAGCGCTTCTTCGATGCAGGCGATGAAATCGAGCAGCGGCACCGGGTTGTGATTGCCGATGTTGAAGACGCGGTAGGGCGCGTTGCTGGTGCCGGGGTCGGGCATGTCGCTCTGGTAGGCCAGGTCGGGCGCGGCCACGCGGTCGAGCACGCGAATGACACCTTCAACGATGTCGTCGACAAAGGTGAAGTCGCGCTGCATGCGGCCGTGGTTGAAGACGTCAATGGCGCGGCCTTCGAGGATGGCCTTGGTGAACAGGAACAGCGCCATGTCGGGCCGGCCCCAGGGCCCGTAGACGGTGAAGAAGCGCAGCCCTGTGGTGGGCAGCCCGAACAGGTGGCTGTAGGTATGCGCCATCAACTCGTTGGCCTTCTTGGTGGCTGCGTACATGCTCACCGGGTGGTCGACGCTGTCGTGTTCTGAAAACGGCAGCTTGGTGTTGCCGCCGTAGACACTGGAGCTGCTGGCATACACCAAATGTTGCACCTGGCTGTGGCGGCAGCCCTCGAGCACGTTCATGAAGCCGACCACGTTGCTCTCGATGTAGGCGTGCGGGTTCTTCAGCGAATAGCGCACACCGGCCTGCGCGGCCAGGTGGATCACGCGGTCGAAACGCTCGGCGGCAAACAGCTGCTCCATGCCGGTGCGGTCGCCCACGTCCATCTGCACGAAGCGAAATCCGGGCAAGCCCGTAAGGCGTGCCAGCCGGTCGTGCTTGAGCCGCACGTCGTAGTAGTCGTTGAGGTTGTCCAAACCGACAACCTCGTCGCCGCGCGCCAACAGGCGCAGTGCGGTGGTCATGCCGATAAAACCAGCGGCGCCGGTGAGCAGTATTTTCATGGGGTGCTTTGCGAGCAAGGGCGCGCGAATGCGCCGAAAGGTCGCCGCGCATGACACGCCATGCAGGCAACCCAGTTAGCTGTTGGAGATTTTTGCATGCGACTTGTGCAGCGCTGCGTGAACAAGCGCGCGCATTCTGCGCATTGCGGGTCGGCGGGCTGGCAAAGCGCCTCGGGCTGGTCCAGGTTCACCGCGTCGCGCAGGTCCCACAACGCCATGGTCGGCTACAACTGACTCGGCCGCAGCTTCAGCAGGGTGCCACGGGTGCAGCGGGTGCAGCGGGTGCAACGGGTTAGTGCAGGTTGGCCACCACGGGCCTTATCCTGCGCAACATGAGCATCGCCATCATCGGCGGCGGAATCGCCGGGCTGGCAGCGGCCTGGTGGCTGTCGCGCCGCCACGCTGTAACGCTGTTCGAGCGGCAGGCGCAGCCCGGTTTCGTGGCCAGCTCGGTCAGCGTGCGGGCCGGCGGCCAGCCATGCCGTGTCGACGTGCCGCTGCGCGTCTTCTACCCTGGCTACTACCCCACCTTGACGCAGCTGTATGCCGACCTGGGTGTGCAGACCGAGCCGGTGAGCTATGCCGCCACCTTTACTGGCGACGACGGTCAGGTGTTCTTCCGCTGGCGCAACCTGTGCCTGGGCGGCTGGTCGTTGCCCTTCATGCTGCCGCACGATCTGGCAGGGCGTCGCGCACGGAGCATCGCTCGCGGCGCGCTGGCCTTTGGCCGCCAACTGCGCCAGGGTGTTGCGCGCGGTGAACTGGCCGGTGTGACGATCGGCCAGTTCGTGCAGGACCAACGCCTGGCTGGCGAATTTGTTGACGGCTTGCTGCTGCCCACCATCGCCACCGTGGGCACCTGCACACTGCAAGACGCGCTGGCCTATCCGGCCGAGGTCGTGGGCGGCTACCTGGGCGCGGGCGTGGTGCGGCAGAGTGTGCGGCGCGCCCGCCACGGCGCTGACGACGTGGCCACGCGGCTGCTGGCCGGTGTGGCCCGCGTGCAATGCCAGGCGGGCGTGACAGCGGTTGAGACCGACGGCCACCGTGTGGCGGTGCACCGCCAGGGCGGTGTGACGGAACACTTCGACCACGTCGTGCTGGCCACGCAGGCCAACCAGGCCCTGGCCCTGTGGCATGACGCCACCCCGGCCGAGCGGCAGGTGCTGCAAGCCTTTCGCTACCGCACGCTGGACGTGGTGATGCACGCCGACCCGGCCCTGATGCCGGCCCACCGGCGCGACTGGTCGGCCGTGAATGCCCGCGTCAGCCCAGCGCACGAGCGGCCGGAGAGCACGATCTGGATCAACGCCGTGCAGCCCGCGCTGCGCCACGCCGCGCCGCTGTTCCAGACCGTGCAGCCGCAGCGCGCACCGCGTGATGAACACGTGATCGCCACCGCCCGCTTCGAGCGACCGATGGTCGACGCGGCCAGCCAGCACGCGCTGGTGGCGCTGCAGGCGCTGGCCGCCCAGCCGGGGCGGCGGGTGTGGCTGTGCGGTTCGTACGCCCAGGCAGGCGTACCGCTGCTGGAAAGCGCGGTGCGCTCGGCGCACGACGTGGCAGCCGCCATCGACTCTCGCGTGACAGCCAGCAGCCGATGACGAACCGCCCCCGCCGCGTGTTCATGCTGGGCGCCACCGGCACCATCGGCCGCGCCACCGTGCGCGCGCTGGTGCAGCGCGGCCACGACGTGGTGTGTTTTGTGCGGCCGCGGGCGGGAGTGCGTGGCGCGCTGACGGCCGACGACAGCACCCGGCTGCTCAGCGGTGCCGAGGTGCGATTTGGCGACGTGCGCGACCCGCAATCGCTGGCTCGAAATGGCTTTGCCGACCAACACTTCGACGCCCTGGTGTCGTGCCTGGCCTCGCGCACCGGCGCACCACGCGACGCCTGGTCCATCGACCACCAGGCCCATGTGCACGCACTGGCAGCCGCGCAGCGCGCCGGGGTGTCGCAGATGGTGCTTTTGTCGGCCATCTGCGTGCAAAAGCCGCTGCTGGCTTTTCAGCATGCCAAGCTGGCTTTCGAGCGCGAACTGGTGCAATCGGGGCTGATCTACTCCATCGTGCGACCCACGGCCTTCTTCAAGTCGCTTTCGGGCCAGGTGGAACGGGTGCGCCGCGGCAAGCCTTTCTTGCTGTTCGGCGACGGCACACTCACGGCCTGCAAACCGATCAGCGACGCAGACCTGGCTTGCTACCTGGCCGACTGTCTGGTCCAACCCGACCGCCGCAACCGCGTGCTGCCCATCGGCGGGCCGGGCGACGCCATCACGCCGCGCCAACAGGGCGAGCAGCTGTTTGCACTGCTGCGCCGCGAGCCGCGGTTCACACAGGTGCCGGTGGCCTTGCTGGACGTGATCATCAAGACCCTGGGCGCCGCCGGCCGACTGCTGCCGCCGCTGGCTGCCAAGGCTGAACTGGCGCGCATTGGCCGTTACTACGCCACCGAATCGATGCTGGTGTTGAACACCGACACCGGCCGCTACGACGCCGCCGCCACGCCGACCACCGGCCACCAGACGCTGTTCGAGCACTATGCCGAACTGGTGCAGGGCCGCGCGTCGCCTGAGCGCGGCGACCACGCGGTGTTTTGAGCTGGCCCACGCCCTCAGGCCGCAAAAATCTTGCCCGGGTTCATGATGTTTTGCGGGTCCAGTGCCTGCTTGATGCGGCGCATCACGGCCACTGCTCCGGCACCGGCTTCTTCGACCAGGTAGCCGACCTTGTGTAGTCCGATGCCGTGTTCGCCCGTGCAGGTGCCGCCCAGGCGGATGGCACGCTGCACCATCTGCTCGCTCAGGCGTTCGGCGGTGGCGGCTTCTTCAGCGTTGTGCGGGTCGAGAAGGTAGCTCAGGTGGAAGTTGCCGTCGCCCACATGCCCGACGATCCAGTAGGGCAGCCCGGCGGCTTCGGCCTCGTCGACGGAACGGTCGATGCTCTCGGCCAGCTGCGAGATCGGCACGCAGGTGTCGGTGGTCAGCATGCGGCAGCCGGGCCGCATTTGCAGCGCAGCGAAATACGCTTTGTGCCGCGCCGTCCACAGCCGCGTGCGCTCTTCGGGCGTGTGCGCCCACTCGAAGTCTTCGCCGCCGTGCTCGCGCGCAAGGTCCTGCACCGCGCCCGCCTGCTCGGCCACGCTGGCGGGGCTGCCGTGGAACTCCATCAGCAGCATGGGCGCTTCGCGCAGCGTGAGCTTTGAGTACGCATTCACGCCGCGGATGGCGTTGGCATCCAGCAGTTCGCAGCGCGCGATCGGCACGCCCATCTGGATGATCTGGATGGTGGTGCGCACCGCCGCGTCGATGCTGGGGAAGTGGCAGATGGCCGCGCTCACCGCCTCGGGCAGTGGGTACAGCTTGAGCGTGATCTCGGTCATCACGCCCAGCGTGCCTTCGCTGCCGACGAACAAGCGCGTCAGGTCGTAGCCGGCGCTGCTTTTCTTGGCGCGCGTGCCGGTGCGGATGACCTCGCCCGACGCCGTGACCACGGTCAGCCCCAGCACGTTTTCGCGCATGGTGCCGTAGCGCACGGCGTTGGTGCCGCTGGCGCGCGTGGCCGCCATGCCGCCCAGGCTGGCGTTGGCGCCGGGGTCGATGGGGAAGAACAGGCCCGTGTCGCGGATCTCGCGGTTGAGTTGCTCACGCGTCACGCCGGCCTGCACCGTGACGGTCAGGTCTTCGGCATTGATCTGCACCAGGGCCGCCATGCGCGACAAGTCGATGCTGACGCCGCCCTGCACCGCCAGCAAATGGCCTTCCAGCGACGAGCCGGTGCCAAATGGAATCACCGGCACCGAATGCGCCGCGGCCAGCGCCACCACCGCAGCCACGTCGCCAGTGGATTCGCAGAACACCACCGCGTCGGGCGGGGTGACAGGGTAGAAACTCTCGTCGCGGCCGTGCTGTTCACACACGGCGGTGGCGGTCGAGCAGCGTGGGCCGAACTGCGTCCGCAGTTCGGCCAGCATGGCCTCAGGCAGCGGGCGCCGGGTGGGGCGGTGTGATGCATGCGGGGCGGTGGCGGCGTTCATCGCAAGCTCCTCTGGGTGGCGCTGGGACCGGGGTTGCATGGTAGGCGCGCCTGAAGTTGCGCGGCCTGGATGGTCCAATAGGGGCCCTTCTCCAACAGCATCGAACCATGTCCAACCGCCTGACCCAGATTGCCACCCGCACCGGAGACGACGGCAGTACCGGCCTGGGTGACGGCAGCCGCGTGCCAAAAGACCACCGGCGCGTAGCGGCCATGGGTGACGTGGACGAGCTGAACTCCGGCCTGGGAGTGTTGCTGGCGGAAAAGCTGCCGGACGATGTGCGCGACCTGCTGGTGGTCATCCAGCACGAGCTCTTCAACCTGGGTGGTGAGTTGTCCATTCCTGGCTACCAGCTGCTGAAGACCGAGGCCGTGCTGCGCTTGGATGAGGCGCTGGCGCACTACAACGAGCAGTTGCCGCGGCTGAAGGAATTCATTCTGCCGGCCGGCACCCGCAGCGCTGCGCTGGCCCACGTGAGCCGCACCGTGGCGCGCCGCGCTGAACGTGCGGTGGTGGCGCTGGCGGCCACGGAGCCCGTAAACGAAGCGCCCCGGCAGTATCTGAACCGCTTGAGCGACCTGCTGTTCGTGCTGGCCCGGGTGCTGAACCGCGCCAACCTGGACGGATTGGGCGGTGACGATGTGTACTGGAAGTCTGAAAAGCTGGCGCGCGCAGAAGATTGAGCGGCCCGCCGCGCGCCCATCGGCGCTGCGGTCTTTGGGTCAAGCGCCATCCGGCGCAGCGTCGGGCATCAGACCATGCGACGACGGGCCAATAAACCCACCAGACCCAGGCCGGCCAGCATCAAGACAACGCTCTCGGGTTCCGGGATGGCGGCGGCGGCGACGGTCAGGTCGTTGATCGTGGGCCAGACATCCACCGTGCCCGTGCCCGGCGTGCCCACGAACACCTGCACCGAACTGATGGTGCCGTTGGAAACAAAACCCACAAAACTTGTCGTGGCCGGGTTGATCTGGGCCCGGGTGACGGTGGCACCCAGGCTGTCAACGGCGCGAACGTTGATGGTGGCCGCCGTGCTGGTCGCAAAACCATCCAGGCCGGAGCGGAAAAAGAAGCCACCCACTGCGGCGGCGCCTGCACTGAACGCGCTCAAAGTGATGGTGTCGGTGCGATTGTTGGTGGCCAGCCAGATGTCCCCGGCCACGCCGCCGGCCGGAAAGAAATTGCTCAGCGGGCCAGCACTGGCGCTGTAGCTGAAGCTGCCAGCCGTGCGTGCAATCGGTATTTCCAGCGGCTGCGTGTTGTCCAGGTCGTTGTAGGTGTCCACACCCACTGGGCTGCCGACAGCGGCCAGGAAGCTGGCCTGACTGGTGTAGATCGTGATGGCGGCTTGCGCGCTGCCGGCGGCAAACAGTGCCGCGGCGGCCAAGGAAGCTCCCAGAGAAGCGGCCCGTGTCGCTCGGGGCATGCAGGTGATTCGGGTCATGTCTGATTTCCTGGTGTTTCGATGCCGACATTCGGCCAGATGCGCAGTGCCGCGCAGGCGAAGCGGTTTCAGTATGGCCGCCTTGGGCAGGCGCAGGGCATGTAGTCAAGCCCGATCCCCGGTTTCGGGGGGGCATGGACGCGGCGCGCGGGCTGCGACCGCGTCTGGCATTGGATTGCCGCCACGGGCACTCCCGAGGCGACAAACACCGTCCGGCGGGGTTAAATTCCAGCCATGAAAACACGCCACCTGATTGCCGCCGCCGCAGCCACCGTGCTGAGCACCAGCGCCCTGGCTGCCCCCGCCTGGATCACCCTGGGCGCCGACGCGCTGCAGGTGCTGCAACGCATGACGCCCCATGTTCAGGTGGTGGGCACCGCCCAGGCGCGGGTCGACGTGCCGGCGTCGCGGCGCGACAGCACCCTGCTGAAGCGCCAAGAAACCGTGCATGCGGTCGAGGTCGACGACGGCTGGCTGGAGATTCTTTCGGTGATGGTGCATGGCGAGCTTCAGCGTTGTGGCGGTTACCTGCACCACGACAGCAAGGACGCAGCCCTGGCCGCGCTGCAGCGGCTCGAAAGCCCGCTGGCCGTGGGCGCACAGCCCAGCTATGCCATCGACAACGCCGCGCTGGTGACGCCCTTGTTGCCCCAGTTGCAGGCCAGCAACCTGTTGGGCACCATCGAAGGTCTGGCCGCGTTCCAGAACAGGCGCTTCAACAGCAGCCACGGCGTCAACGCCTCGAACTGGCTGCTTGCCCAATGGCAGGCGTTGGACCCGGGCACGCGGCGCGACGTGCGTGTCAGCCAGGTCACGCACACCGGCTTCAACCAAAAGTCGGTGTCATTCGAGATCAAAGGCACGGGCAACGCGGGCGAGGTGGTGATCCTGGGCGGCCATCTTGATTCCATCGCCGGCAGCGCCATCGAGACTTCCCGCGCGCCGGGTGCCGATGACAACGCCAGCGGCATCGCCGGCCTGACCGAGATCATTCGCGTGCTCATGGCCAGCAACTACCAGCCCAAGCGCACGCTGCGCTTCATCGGCTACGCGGCTGAAGAGGTGGGTTTGCGCGGTTCGCAGCAGATTGCCGCCGACTACGTCAACCGGCGCGAGCGCGTGGTGGGTGTGCTGCAGCTGGACATGACGGCCTTCAAAAGCGCGCTGGACGCTGCCGACATCTGGATCTACACCGACTACACGAACGCCGCGCAAAACCAGTTTCTGGCTGACCTGACGGGCTTCTACCTGCCCGGCGTGACAGTGGGTTACAGCGCCTGCGGCTACGGTTGTTCAGACCACGCTGCCTGGCACGCGCTGGGCTTTGCCGCGTCGTTCCCGCACGAGGCCAGCAACAGCAACTACAACCGCGCCATCCACACACCCAACGACACATCGGCCACCTTCGGCAACCAGGCCATCCACGCGCTGAAATTCACCCAGCTGGCAATGGCCTATGCGGTGGAACTGGCCAGTGACCTTCGCGTGGCACCGGTTGCCAAGGCAGTCACGGCGGCGGCGACCTTGCCCAGCAAGGCCGCTGGCCCGCGCTGACCGTCTGGCGCCGTCGTACCGACCCTGCCCGAAAACAACCAGGCCCCGCAGCGCAAGCTGGCGGGGCCTGGTTTCGCGTGGCGGGCCGGAAGGGGCCCACCCATTGCAGCTTCAATTGGCGCGGCGCCGCCGAACAGCAGCCATCACGCCGAGCATGCCGAGCGCCATCAGCCCGTAAGTGCCCGGCTCGGGAACGGCCGAGACTTCGAAGGTGAAGTTGCCACTGACCCACCGGCCATCGATGCCGACTTCCGGGTCATCGAAGCCTTCCGCAAATTCGATGCGCAGAAGGCCGTCTGCACCGACATTGAAATTCAGCTCGGCCGGGATGAGCGACCCGCCGCCGACGAATGTCTGCGAAATCCCCGGTGTGTCCCGGCCAAACCCCGGCTGGTTGATCACGCCCGTGGTGATTGCGGAGTCAGTGAAGACGATTTGAAGCTCGGACAGCCAGCTGGGATCGAAAGCCGTCAGCGTCACGTTCCATGATGAGCCCGTGACTTCAGCAAAAGGCGCCAGCTGGACAAAGGTCACGAAGTTGGATGTCGCGTTGCCGAAGCTGAAGGCTCCGATGCTGTTGATACCGGCCACGTTGATGCCCACCGTGACGCCTGCCAGCGCCGGCACTGCCGACAAGTCCGAGGCCGCACCACCAAATGTCGATAACGCGCCCACCTTGGAGCTGGCTACGGCCGGAGACTTCGCTGCGGCGTGGGCAACACCAAATGCCAGCGTGGCCATGGTGATGGCGGCGCCAGCGGCAGCACGCAACAAAAACGTATTGGTAGGCATTGAATTCTTTCCTGTTGGTGGCCGATGAAACCGATCCGCCTGGTGCCCTCAAATCGTACAGGTGTGGCAGCGTGATTCGTGGCTTTACCCGATGAACGGGCGTCAAACCCCCGACCTTGGGGGTCGCTTGATCCGCTCGGTCGCCAACGTGTCACCCAACAGCACCGCGTTCTGGTTTCATGGCCCCGCAACAGATGCTCAGCTTGCGAGTTCGCGGTGCAACCAAGCCCGGGCCAGAGCCCAGTCGCGCTTGACGGTGGCCAGGCTCAGGCCCAGCAGTTCGGCAATCTCGGCGTTTTCAAGCCCGCCGAAGAAACGCAGCTCGACGACCTTGGCCGCGCGTGGGTCCACCTGCTCGAAGGCCAACAGCGCGTCGTGCACGCGCACCACATCGCCGGCGCCCGGCTCGCCAGCCACATGCTGGGCCTCGGTGAGCGTCAGCGACACGAGCAGCACGTCGCGCTTGGCGGCACGCTTGGCCACGACGTGATTGACCAGAATTCGCCGCATCATGATCGACGCCATGGCCAGGAAGTGGCCGCGGCTTTGCCAGCGCGTGCGGGTTTGTTCGCCCAGGCGGAACCAGGCCTCGTGGGTGAGCGCTGTGGCGCTGAGGGTGTGGCCGGCGTGCTCCTTGCGCAGCTGCGCCGAGGCGCAGCGTTTGAGCTCTGCGTACAGGGCAGCAAACAACGCATCGACAGCCTGGCCGCCGCCCGCGTCGAGCTGGCTCAGCCACAGCGTGATGTCTTCCACCGGGCTGGACGAACTGCATTCCATTCGCGGCATTGTGGGCTTCGCGGGTGGGCAGTATTGCCCCCGCCGGCCCGGCCCGGTGTGGATTCCTGCTCGCGCCTGAGCTGTTTGTGCCGGCGGCCGTGCGTACACCATCAAGGCGGCCCGCCTAATCCAACAACCTGCGCGGAGACCCCCATGCCAGCATCGACCTTGAAGACGTTCATCACCGCCACTGTGGCCGGCTGTCTGGTGGCCTTTGCGCTGCCGTCCATGGCGTCGGGCGACAAAACCACACCACTCACCGTAGACGCCAGCTTCGACGCCGCAGCCGCTGCCGCCAAAGGCTTCACCATCGCCGACAACAAGGCGCTGAAGGGCATCAAGCGTGTAGCAGTGCCGGTGTTCGCGGTCGAATTCGTGGTGGCCGACAACGTCAGCAGCACCACGTCCGGCTTTGCCGCAGCTGGCAGGGCCACATCGTCGCTGTACTACAAACTCCTGGGTGTCGGCGAAGCCGATTTCCAGGTCATCACCGACGCGCTGCACCAGCAGTTTCTGGGTGACCTCAAGGCCAGTGGTGTCGAGGTGCTGGACACCGCCCAGGTGATGGCCGCACCCACCTACCGCAAGCTGTTGGCCACGGGCAGCCCGGCACCCATCAAAACCGACAGCACGCTGATGATGTCGCCGCCCGGGTTGGGTATTTACGGTTTTGCACGCACGGGCGGCGGCAACAGTGCCAAGAGCAAGAGTGTGTTCGGCGCGCTGTCCGACATGGGCGCCGGCTTTGCAGCGGTGGGCGCGATCACCGACACCATTCAGCTCGGCACCGAGCTCGACGCCAGCCTGATTGAGGTGCGCATGCGCGTCAGCTTCGTGCAGCTCAACGACGACAGCAAGGGATTCTTCGGGCGGTTGTCCAGCACGGCGGCCACCAGCGGCAGGTCTTTCCCCAGTGTCGACAACGTGATGATCGGCGTGCAGTCGGGGCCGTGGCGCAGCACGATGACCATGAACCACACCCTGACGCTGGACAACGCGGCCTTCGCCGAGGTGCGCGAAAAAGCCAGCACCACTGGCGACATGGTGGGCGCCGTTGCCGTGGGTTTGTTGAAGTTGGCCATCGGCAGCAAGGACAGCAGCAGCAGCAAAGAGTTGGAAGTGGTCGCCGACCCGGCGAAGTACCGCGATGTGGTGGGCGCTGGACTGGGCAGTGCCGGGCGCATGCTGGTGGCGCGTTTGCAAATCGAGCGCTGAATGCCGGACAGGCGCGACCTGCAAGGCTGGGGCCGGTGACCAGCCGCGGCGATACTTATTCAGCAGCCGTGCCCTGGCCTGCTCTCCCAGACCTGAATGACATCCACCGCGCCCCGCTGGCCTGAGATCAAAGCCCTGTTCGAATCCGTTGCCGAGTTGGCACCGGCCGAGCGCACGCCACTGATGGCTGCCGCGGCGCTGGATGCAGCGTCAATGGCCGAGCTGACGTCGCTGCTGCTCCACCACGACCTGGCCGACAGCGGGCCGGCCTTCCTGGCCGAGCCAGCCGCGCACATGTTGGCCGGCAGCGCCGCCCGGATCGGCCAGCGAGTGGGCGCCTGGCAGATCGTGCGTGCCATCGGCAGCGGCGGCATGGGCGAGGTCTTCGAAGCGCGCCGCGCCGATGGCCAGTACGAAGGCCGCGCAGCCGTCAAGGTGCTGAAGCGGGGCATGGACAGCGCCGCCGTGCTGCAGCGCTTTGCGCAGGAACGCCAGGCTCTGGCGCGGCTGAGCCACCCGCACATCGCCCGACTGTTGGACGCCGGCGCCAGCGACGACGGCCTGCCCTACTTTGTGCTGGAGTTCGTGGACGGCCAGCGGCTGGACGAAGCCGTGCGTGGGCTGACGCTGGAGCGTCGCCTGGGCCTGTTCTTGCAGCTTGCCGAGGCCGTCATTCACGCCCACCGAAACCTGCTGGTGCACCGCGACTTGAAACCAGGCAACGTGCTGGTGGACCGTGAGGGCCACATCAAGCTTCTCGACTTCGGCATCGCCAAGGCGCTGGACCCGCTGGAAGGCAATCTCGGCGCCTACAGCGACCACAGCGGCCACTGCACCGAGGCCGGCCAGCGTCCCTACACGCCGCACTATGCCAGCCCCGAGCAGGTGCGCGGCGAGCCCGTCAGCACCGCCACCGACATTTACAGCCTGGGCGTGCTGCTGTACCAGATGTTGACCGGCACGCGCCCCACCGGTCGCCACGCCACCACCCCAGCCGAGGCTGCCCGCAGCGTTCTCGAAGAAGAGCCGACACCGCCCAGCCGTCTTTCGGCCAGCGAAGCGCTCGACCCGCACTGGGTGAGCACCCGCAAGCGGCTGCAAGGCGACCTCGACAACATCCTCATGAAGGCGCTCGAAAAGTCGCCCGACCGCCGCTACGCCAGCGTCGATGCACTGCATGCCGACCTGCTGGCGTACCTGCAAGGTCACCCCGTCAGCGCGCGTCGGGCCACGGTGGGTTATGTGTGGGCGAAGTTCGTTCGCCGCAACCGTTGGCCCGTGCTGGCCGGCGCCTTGGGTGGCATCGGCATGGCCACGGGGCTGGCGGCGGCTTTGCTGCAAGGGCGCGAAGCCGCAGCCCTCGGCGTGTTGGGGCTGGCGGGCGGCCTGGGCCTGGCCTTGTTCCAGGGCCGGCAGGCGGTGGTGTCGCGCGACGAAGCGCGGCGCCAGTTGGCCGGTGTGAAACACATCACCACGGAACTGGTTTTTCGCTTCGGCGACGCTATCCAGCAACTGCCCGGCGGCGCCCAGGCGCAAGAAGCCATGCTCAAGCAAACCGTGGCCTCGCTGGACGTGACGCTGAAGATCGCGCCCGACGACGTCGAACTGAACGCGTTGGTGGCCTCGGCGCTGGGCCGGCTGGCTCAAATCCAGGGCAACCCCACATTTGCGGGGCCCGAGCGGGCAAGCGAGGCGCAGGCCACCGTGGCACGTGCGCTGGCGCTGGGCGGCGCGGTGTGGTCGGCGCGGCGCACCGACGTGCGCTTCGTCACGCAGCACCTCATCACGTTGTTGACGCACGCCAACATGCGGCGCAACGCGGGCCAGCCCGCCGAGGGCCTGGCCGTGCTGACCACCGCCGCGGCGCGCGCCGCCGAGATGCTGGCCGAACCGCTGAATGACACCGACCGCGCTGCGGTACTGGAACTGCGCGCCAACGTGCTGATGAACATGGCGCACTTCAACGACCATCCGGGCCGCCCCAGCCTGGGCCGGCCGCAGGAAGCATTGCGCCACTACAGCGAGGCCGAAGCGGAGTTCAGGGCTCTTTATGGCAACCCGGCGCTGCGGGCTGCCATGGACCGGGCCACCGACCCGGGCTCGCCCGCCGCCCAAGAGTGGGCGAACCACAACATCGCCAACGTCTTCGTGGGCCGCGCTTTGGTCTATCAGCGCCTGTACGACTTTGCCGCCATGCGACAAGAGGCCGAGGCCGCTTTGGTGCACCGCAAGGCCAACCTGCGATTGAATCCCACCAGCGCCATCTGGCGCCAGAGCCTGATGTTCGACAGCAACTACCTGGCCGTGGCGCTGCTTCGGCTGGGTGAACCCGCCGCAGCGCTGGCGGCGTCAACGCAGGCGTGGCGTACGGCCGGCGAACGCCAGCAGGAAGAGCCGACCAACGCATTGTGGGCAGCCACCCGCGGCAACTTCGCCAGCACCCACGCCCGCGCGCTGGCGGCCAACGGTCATACGGCCGACGCGCTGCCGGTATTCGACCAGGCGCTTGAACGCACCGCGCAATTGCGGCAAGAAGCCGACAGCAGCGACCTGCAGCAACGCCAGGCCACGTTGCAAGCCGATCGCGCAGCAGCGGCGCAGACCGTTCAGGACTTGTCGCATTCCCCGCCGGGTTAGCGCTGCGCCGTGCGGCTGGCCCGATCAGGCGTGTTGACGCCTCGCCCGCACCGCAGCCGCCAGTCCGTCCAGCACCGCCACCGAATCGTCCCAGCCCAGGCAGGCATCGGTGATGCTCTTGCCGTGCTCCAGCTTGGCCGGGTCGTCCTTGCCGGGCGTGAACGTCTGCGCGCCGGCCTGCAGGTGGCTTTCCACCATCACGCCAAAGATGCAAGGGCTGCCCGCAGCCATTTGCGCGCCCACGTCTTTCATCACGTCGATCTGACGCTGGTGCTGCTTGCTGGCGTTGGCATGGCTGGCGTCCACCATCAGCCGGCACGGCAGCTTGGCGGCCTCGATCTCGGCGCAGGCGGCCGCGACGCTCGCAGCGTCGTAATTCGGTGTCTTGCCGCCACGCAGGATGACATGGCAATCCCTGTTGCCGCGCGTCTCGACAATGGCCACCTGGCCATTCTTGTGCACCGACAAGAAATGGTGTGGCCTGGCGGCCGCCTGAATGGCGTCGATGGCAATCTTGATGTTGCCGTCGGTGCCGTTTTTGAAGCCCACCGGCGCACTCAGGCCACTGGCCAGTTCGCGGTGCACCTGGCTCTCAGTGGTGCGCGCGCCAATGGCGCCCCAGGCGATCAGGTCGCCGATGTACTGCGGGCTGATCACGTCAAGAAATTCGCTGGCCGCCGGCACACCCAGGCGGTTGATGTCCACCAGCAACTGCCTCGCGATGCGCAGGCCCTCGTGGATGCGGAAGCTCTCGTCAAGGTAGGGATCGTTGATCAGCCCTTTCCAGCCCACCGTGGTGCGCGGCTTTTCGAAGTACACGCGCATCAGCACCTCCAGGTCACCGGCGTGTTTCTCACGCTCGGCCCTGAGCTTGCGCGCGTACTCCAGTGCGGCCATCGGGTCGTGTATGGAGCAGGGGCCGATCACCACCAGCAGCCGGTCGTCGTCACCCGCCAGGATGCCGCGGATGCGTTCACGCGTGTTCTTCACCAGCGCCTCCAACGGGGTGCCGGCGATGGGAAAAAAGCGGATCAGGTGTTCCGGCGGCGGCAGTGGCGTGACATCGCGGATGCGCTGGTCGTCGGTCTGGCTGGTGCGCTCGCTCAGGGCCAGGCGCCCGTCGGGCGGATTCGCGGAATTCGGGTTCATGGGGTGGTCTTTCATCAGCCTCTGAAACGAAAAAACCGCCGGGGCCGCCGGCGGTTGGTCTGGGTGCTGTGCCTCGTCTCGCTTGCTCAGCATCCCACAACTGCCGGGCGAGGCGAGATCGAAAAGTGCGCAAGATGAACAACATTCCACATCCGGTACGAATTTAGCACGGCGCCCCCGGACGGACAGCTGGGCACACGGGTGGCTCAATACGCATCGGCCTCGAAGCCAGCAGCCCGCAACTGCGCCACGACTTCGCTCACATGCGCAGGGTTTCGCGTTTGCAGAACCAGCTCGACTTCAACGCTTTGCGCCGACAACGACGAGAACGCGCGCTGGTGGTGCACCTCGTCGATATTCGCGCCGGCCTCGGCCACCACGGCGGTGATGCGCGCCAATACACCCGGCGTGTCGCGTGCGTTCACACGGATGCGCGCCAACCGGCCAGCGCGCACCATGCCGCGTTCGATGATGGCCGACAGCAGCAATGGGTCGATGTTGCCGCCGCAAAGCACCAGGCCCACCTTGCGGCCGGCAAAGCGGGCCGGGTACTTCAGCAACGCCGCCAGGCCGGCAGCGCCGGCGCCTTCGACCACGGTCTTCTCGATCTCCAGCAGCATCAATACGGCCTGCTCGATGTCGCCTTCGTCGACCAGCACCAGGTCGTCGACATCCCGGCGGATGATCTCGCGCGTGATCGCGCCAGGCAGGCCCACCGCGATGCCCTCGGCAATGGTGCTGGTGCCTTGCGCATGGGTGGTGCCCTTGATGGCGTTGACCATGGCCGGGAAGCGCGAGGTCTGCACACCGACGATTTCCACGCCCGGCTTGATGGCCCGCACCGCAGTGGCCATGCCGCTGATCATGCCGCCGCCGCCGACCGCGATGACCAGCGTGTCCAGGTCCGGCTGGGCTCGCAACATCTCCAGGGCAATGGTTCCCTGCCCGGCAATGACCCCCAGGTCGTCGAAGGGGTGCACAAAGGTCAGGCCCTCAGTGGCTGCCAGTTGCAGGGCGCGCTCGCGCGCATCGTCGAAGGTTTCGCCGTGCAACACCACTTCGGCGCCAAAGCCGCGCGTGCGTTCCACCTTGACGGTCGGCGTGTGCAGCGGCATCACGATGACGGCACGCAGCCCGAGGCGCTGGGCATGGTGCGCCACGCCTTGCGCGTGGTTGCCGGCTGAGGCTGCGATGACGCCCTTCAGCGCATCGCCAGACTCCAGCAGCAAGGCCAGTTTGTTCAACGCCCCACGTTCCTTGAACGAAGCCGTGAACTGCAGATTCTCGAATTTCAGGAAAATCTGGGCTCCGACGATTTGCGACAGCGTCTTGCTCTCCACGCAGGGCGTGTCGAGCACCTGGCCGGCAAGCCGGCGCACGGCGGCCTGGATGTCATCAAGATGGAGTTCGGGCGGCATCTGCACAGTGTCGACGATCAACCAGACACAAGGCCCGCGTGCGGCAAAAACAGTGAAGCCCGCTTGGTGCGGGCTGGCTGCCTTCCTCAACGCCTGATCGCAACGGCCTG
>ENA-OBIT01000553-OBIT01000553.1-metagenomes-genome-assembly--contig:-NODE-553-length-16162-cov-5.56448_pt1 | contig 16162 bp, 16 predicted proteins | sample MGYA00153386_OBIT01 | MGnify analysis MGYA00153386
CTCTAGCTGGCGCCGCTCGGACCCGCTGAGCGCGTAGCCGCCGTAGCAGTTCGACCTTTCGGCGGCGGGGCGCGATGAGATCTGGGACTTCGCACCGCCTTGCGCTCGATTTTTTGGCTCAAGGGCACGACTCGATCCAGGATGGCACCAGCCGGCGTAGGGTCGTTGAGATAGGTGTCCCATCCAGTGACCAGCAACCGGCTGGAGAACGGGATCAAGCGCGTGTAGTCGTAGCGTAGTTCTTGCGAGTCGTTGCGCTCGTATGCGCCCATGGGCGGTCCAGCGGGTCCGATTCACGCCAGTTCCTTGAGTTCTGCTCACGCCCGAATGCCATCTCAAATTCGGTCGAGAGATTGAGTGTTCGCAGCAGCGTCTTCCGATTGCCACGATGACGCATCGCCGGTACGCTGCGCCAATGACTAAAGGACGACGAGGGAGAGCGACTGATGGCAACAGCATCAACGGCCACCGAATTCAGGCCGCTCCGATACGAGGACGCACTTGATCAACTGCGAGCCGGATACAACCGCGGCTTGCTTGTGCCGTTCCTAGGGTCGGGTGTCAGCGCGCCACGCCTTCCTTCATGGCCTGCACTGGTCAATACTCTTGCCGAGAAGGCTGGAGTAGAGGATCTGGGATTTTCGGAGCGCCCGACCGATCAGCAATTGATCCTAGCTTCCGAGCGCATAGTTTGGAGTTTTGGGACACAGGGAAAGTCTTTGGCCGAGGCAATCAATGAAGCCTTTCGCAGTTCAGCGAGCAAGACGAACGAACCGCCTGCACCGACTAGCGCATTGGCCTCTGTTTGGTGGCCTCTCGTACTGACAACCAACTACGACACGCTCTTCTACGACGCCTTTAATCAACGGCACCACCGTGCGAAGCATGATGGGGACGCAATAGCCACCGTTGGGCGAGGCTCTGCGGATTGCCATGCCGTGCTGGCATCGCTCGCTTCTCCAACTCGCCCGCTGTTATGGGCTCTGCAGGGCTTTCTCGGCAAGGGCGTCAACGGGAACGACCTTAGGGATGAGATCGTTCTTGGCTACGAACAGTATCGACGAGCCAGCTTTGAGAATGCGGGTTTCCGCGCAGCGTTTACCGAGGTCTATCGAAATCGCTCGTTGCTCTTCGCCGGCGCCGGACTGAGCGAAGAATACTTTCGCAGCCTTTTTGGTGAGTCGATTGTTCGGCTGGGTACCAACCAACATGCACACTGCGCACTCGTTAACGCGAAAGACTTGGAACGTGATACTCCTTGGTTCATGCACACACGGATGAACATTATTGTCCTGACTTACGACGATGAGTCCGATCAGCCTAAGTACAGCGGATTCGCACCATGCTTGAGAAACATCGCGGCCGCCTTAAACGAGCCGCCGCGCAGCGCTTGGCGGCACTCGATGCGTGCGACGACGGCGCCGCTGACCGTCGAAATTGAGCCCACCCCTCTGCCGGTGGCTCTGGGCAATGGGCACTGGGTGGTCGGAAGCGCGGGCAAAAGGCGAACAGGGGAACTGCGCATCAGCGGGGACGTTCCTGACGAATTGCGGGGGCCAGACATCGCCGTCAGGGGTCACGAGCAACTCAGGCAGGTGCAACACCGTTCGGTGCTGCTGGCGGTTGCACGGCAACGTGACCGGCCAAGCACCCACCATCACCGAGATCTTCGCCAAGTCGCCGAAGTGACCGTCAGCGCGCTGGAGGCGGCCGTACGCGCAGGGGCCACAACGGTGTCCTTCATGCTGCTGAGTGCCAGTGTGCACGCGGGACGGTGGCCGCGCGTCTTTTCTCTCGTCGAGATGCTCAGAGGCATTCGACGCTTCGCCGAAAAGCGTCCATCGAACTCGATGACGCCGCTCCGGGTGGTCATCCACGACACTGCTGCGGCACGCATCAGTGAGCCGGACCGCTCTGTCTGGCATGCGATCGAGAGCCGACGCTTGGACCCCTGCGAGTTGATCGACTGCAGGGATCTGCGCTTCTACGTCGACGTTGGAATCGACTCCTCGTCAACGCGCACGACGATGTATCTGGCGGAAGACAAGACCGTGGCCCAGCTCGCCATGTACCTTCAGCTGAAGGGCCCTTGGAAAGCGGAACTCACGCCAAATCCCTCACCGATCGAAGGTCGCTGGCTCTCTTCGTTGAACGTCTCGCTGCGCGATGCCGGCGTCGTTCCCGGCGCTACGCTCAGATTTACACGCGAATCGTCGAGCACCTAGGGTGCCCACCCCCCAAACTCGCATTTAGGCAAAAACGGAAGTCACCAGCAGGAATCCGTCTCGCGGTCCTGGTGAATTCCGCAGCGTCTGCCGGGGAACCCTTGTCAAGGCAAAGCATGTAACTTCAATATTGCATAGGTTTGCAGTTCGCCCACTCAGCTTAGAGATGCTCATCCAAGAAGGCCAAGACGCGGCGAAGCGCCAAGCGCGTGGCGGCGTCTTCGTCCGGCCGCTTGTCGTACTCCTCGGTCAGCAGTGCGTGCGGGTTGAGCACGCGACGCAGCAAAGACGGCTCGTCATACTCGTGGACTTTGGCCGCCGTTCCAAATGCCTCGGCGATGCGCTGAACTCGTTGTGCGGGGCAGAGACGGTCGTTGACATAGCGCTGTATTAGAAGGTGCTTGCCGTCCCGCTTCGCGCAGGCCGCCGCATCACGCAGTTCGTCATCATGAATGTTCAGTTGGCTGCGCCACTCGCTGCCACGTTGGATGCCAGTCGCAAGGTAGAACTTGTTTAAGGGGATCGCCGGTTGCGAGATTACGCCGGCCACCACTCCTGGCGTCAGCACCAGGGGGATGACGAACGCGCCCGTCAGGCACATCCCGATGACACCGACCTTAGCACCGCCCTGGCGTTCAACGATATCGGCCGCCAGCGCGCGCAGCCACTCTGTGATCGGCGCCGATTTGCCGACTTGCAGCCGCGCGAACTCAGCCGAAATGCACAGGCGCCGTGTATTGGTCAGAGGGGCCCGCTCCAGCACATTGCCCACCAGCAGAGGCACGTGTACCGCGTAGCCCGCCGCCAACAGCCGCTCGGCGAAGTTCAGGCAAGGCTGCGCCAGGCCAGGCAATTCATGCAAGAGCAACACCGGCCGCCCGCTGCCCTTGCTGTACACCGGGTGCTCGATGCCCCCGTGTGCGAAGGGTCGCTCGGCATAGCCCAGCGCATCCATCGTTTGCGCGCGGGCCTCATCCATCTAGGCCACCACAGCGATGGCGCACAGCAGTGCGTAGGCCGTCTCCGCATGCACGATGTCGCCGTGCCCCTGAATCAGTTTATTGGCGTCCATGCTGACCAGGCTGGCCGGCTTGAACGCGTAGGATGCTCCGACCTTGCCGTAGGCCTGTGCCAACACCTCGGGAGTGCGCACCGGCCCGTTGCGGCCCAGGCCGCCGTAGCGGTCGTTGGCATCGCCGATGGCATTGGCCTCTTGGCCCGCTACACGCGAAGCCAGCGGATACGCTACGCCCACCGCCCAGTCCCGCGCGGTGTGGCTAACCAGCACCGGGCCGGCCACGCGCCCCTCAACGACCACCTTGCGGAACGCACCTTCGGCGATGCCACCGCCCTTGGGTGCGAAGCCGTTATGCGAGAAGGCCGCCTGAAGCAGCGTCATCGAGGCCACGACCGGCTTGGTCGGGCTGCCGACGGTGACCGCCACCGAGGTGACCAGCCGCGCACCGAAACTGTGGCCGGCCAGGTGGATGCGAGCGGCCTTTGGCTGCGCCGCGATCTCGGCCACCAATGCCGCCACGGGGCCGCGACCCAGCGCGCCGGCGCGATCTTTCATCTGGTAGTAAGTGGTCAGGTTCAGCAGGTTGGCCACGCCCGAAAACACGTCGCTGAAGAAGCTGCCGATGCCTGCCGCCCCGCCGTCGGGCACGGCATGCCCGACGCTGGTGGCGCTCCCCTGGAAACCCGGCTTGGGTGCGCTGGGCAGCAATGGCCCTTGCAGCCGCTGCAGCAGCTCGCGTTCTTCAAGCTTCATGAACTTTGCGGCATTGCCTTCGTCATTGCCGGGCGGCCTAGCCAGTAGGCCGCGCACCAACTGGACGAACTCGGTCTGCGCCTGTGGGCTGTCCAGCAACTTGGGCAGCAGCGCCTTAGCCCGGACCAGCCGCGCATCGGCGTCGGGAACGTCGAAGCCGCCCTTCAGCAAGTCCAGCTGTACCTTCAGCGCAGCGACCATCGGTCCCTTGTTCAGGCTGGCCGACTGCCCCGGGATTAGGTCCTTCTCGGCAAATTTCTTTGAGGGCCAAAGTACGCCCAGCACACCCAGGCTGCGGCCGGGCAGCGGCGGCGTCCTGGCGTCGACCAGCTTACGCATCTCTCCCAGGAAGCGCCGGTAGAGGTTTCTCGCCTCGGCCATGTCGTTGTTCCAGCCATGGGAGATGACCAGCACGTCGCTGACCTTGCCGCCGCCAAAAAAGGCCAGGGCCTCGGCACGCGCCGCCGTATCCAGCACCTGGCCGTCTTTGCCGACCTCGAATTCCAGATAGGGAAAGCCTTCGACAGTCTTCATCTTGCTGCTCCTCGTTGCATGCGCCGGCTCACACCGACTGGATCGCGCGCATCAAGTCCACAAGACCGGCGCCCTGAAAGTAGCGCTCGCGGCGCAGGTCGGTGGCCGTGCCTACGAACAGCTGCTTGACCTTTTCGGGCTGGCCGATGAACTCGCGCCGCACCGACAGGAAGGCAGCGATCACACCCGAAACATGCGGCGCGGCCATGCTGGTGCCGCTGTCCTCGCGGTACTGCGCCTGCGCGCGCCGCGTGGCGCGTCGCCTTGGCGCCGCCGCGGCGGGAGCTGCCTCCTCCCAGGCCTGTACCCGCCTGACCAGCCTGGCCAGGTGGTCCTTGCGCTTGCGCTGCTCGGCCGGCGACGCCGGGTCATGCTCGTCGTCGGAGTCCAGACGCCAAGAGGCGTCGCAGGACACGATCTTCTCGCCAGGCGCCACGAGGTCGGGCTTGGCACGCCCGTCGCCGGTGGGGCCCTTCGAAGAGAAATAGGACACACCGTAGACGTGGGGCATGTCGCGGTGAGTAGATCCCACGGTTATGGCCAACTCGGCATTGCCCGGGTCGTTGATCGTCAGTGCCAGGCCGGCGGCCACCGCGCCTTTGCTGGACGTCTGCGCGGTTCCGTGGCCGGTGTTGCCGGCGGCGACCACCACCACCACGCCCGACTTGACCAGCCGGTCCACCTCCACGCACAGCGGACTTTGACCGCAGGCGAACCATTCGGGGTCGAAGCTGTAGCCAACGCTGAGGTTGACGCCGTGCACACGCAGATGGCGGCCGTGGTTGTTCAACTGCTGCACATGCTCGAGGGCGGCGATCAGGTTGCTGGCAAGGCCGGCGCCGGTCTCGTCCAGCACCTTCAAGCTCAGCAGCTTGCAACGCGGCGCCATGCCTGAGATGCGCGGGGGGTGGCGCTCGCGCTCGACAACTTCGCCAGTCTCATCTCGCACGCGCGACACCACGCGGATCTGCGGCGTTTCCTTGCCAGGATCCACCATTAGCCCAGCGATGATGCCAGCCACATGGGTGCCGTGGCCGAAACGGTCCACAAGCGCGGTGTTGCTGTCGTTGTCGGCCGCGTCGGTGAAGTCAAGGTGGCGCAGAGGTGGCTCCTGCATCAGGTTCAAGTTGTCGTGCACTTCGAAGTGCGGATGCAGTGCGTCGATGCCTGAGTCGAGCACTGCCCAGACGATGCCGTGGCCAGTGCAGGAAAACGCGTTCTGCGCCGCGTCGGCCTTTACAGTGGAGATTGAGCGGTCGGTCAGCGCCTTGACCTTGAAGTCGGGCCAAATGCGGTAGATGGCCGGTGCACCCTCGGCGCGGTCACGGCGGATCAGCTCTTCCAGGAAGCGCTTGTCAAAGCGGCCGAACAGGTATTGTTGCGACAGCGCGTTCTTAGCCGCATTGAGGCCCACATCGGCGGGCAGCTGCCATTCGGCGGCTTTGTCGGCCCGGATGCCATCGACCAGTTTCTGCACCCGCTCACGGGCCATCGCACGCCCCTCCGGGTACAGCAGGTGCAGGTCGATGATGACGTTGAACCGCGGGGGACCGGCGCTCGGTACTGCCCGCTTCCTGGACACTTTGCGGGCTCGCGGCCCGCTGCCCATCTCCTCCAGCAGCGGCAGCGCCATCACGCTGCTGCTTAGCCGTTCTTTGTCGAAATCGGGTCGTTCAGGCTCCGAATCGGGCAATGGCGCAGCAGACTTCTTCCTTGGCATGAACCGCATCTCCGCTTTTCGACAGCGCGTAGCCTACCGGCTCACGGTGGGTCTTGACATCCCAAATAGTCAGCACAGGCAGCTTCGCCGGCGTTCGGACGTGCTGCTCATACGTGATGCCACTGTCCAAATCGGCAGCGAAGCTACCCATTCCCATCTGCTGAGCAGCACCGATCAACGTCGGCGGCGCCAACCACTGGAGGGCGCGGTGGCGGAGCGAGAAAGCGCCACGCATAGCCTGCTAGAGTTCATAGCGCCAGTTCCGCGATCTGTGCCGTTCCGATAGTGCTTGTATGCCGCGACCAATTCCGGCACCGGCACATCATTTCTTCCGGAGATACTCCTCGAGCGCAAGCGATCTCTTGTCTGCGTCTTTTTTCGAGTACCGAATGAGTCTGACGCTAACGTTGCGCCGTATTTCTTCCTCACCCTTCTGCCGCCTGAACGGCCTGAACACGTTGCACGGCGCTGGCGGATTCTGAAAGCAACCGCCTGCAAGCCTGAACCCGCGCGGAAAGGTATCGGAGAAGTCAACTCGAACAATTTCATGAGCGTTGCCGCAACAGTCGGCCGCGCCGTGGGGAGAATTGCCTTTGGAATACAGCCCGACAGCCTGAAGTGTCGTTTTTTGCGTTCCATATCGCAGGTTGGCGTGATCTGGAGTTGGCGGTTCGACTCCCCAAGGATACGGACTGGTCTCACAGCCTGCGAGCGCAAGCCACTCGGCTACGGTCGGAACGTCCCAGTCGAATTCTTCATTCCCCTCAACTTGACGAAACGAGGCCACCAACACTTCCAGTTCACTTGCAAGCGACTCAAAGAGTTCGACACCCGTTGGACCGATCATGTCAAATACAAAGGGATGGCTTGGTTTCCGGGCGCTTTCCGCAAAGTGACGGCCCGTTACCTCATGCCACTGCATGTTCGTGATCGGTGTTTGCAACGTGTCAATTGGATACCCTAGCAAGGGGGAGTTCTTGACAGGTAAAGCAATTGGAATTTCCAGCGGAGCGGATCCAAGCCTTCCCCGAACTTCCCAAGAAATCTGTCCAATCAGAGTTCTCACGGCGTTCATGTATGCGCGCGACACCGCAATATTCGTAGTCAGACTGTCCGCATGCGCAACGAGAGTATTCTGGATTGTCCGGAGGCAGTTCATGTCTACCTGCGGGTCAAAAAACGCGATGTGTTTAACAAATCTAAACAAGCCATCTGCATCCCGAGACCCGAACGTCTCAATGGCGGCTTGGAGCAAAAGTTGCGCAATGCTCGGGTCGAGCAACTCCGAATTCTCCGCAATATGACGGCGCAAAATCTTGTCGAGCACTTGCTCAAGAAATGAAGGCGCGGAATTCTCTCGACCGAGAATACCGCTTACACTCTTGATGACGCCCTTGAGGTACCCACTGTTTCTCTTGTCGAGTACCAGAACAGAGAGTATATCAAGTAAAAAATCCTCGAAATTGGCTGGAGTGGTTGTGAACCCGTGGCGCACACTCACCGCCTCGATACTGAAACGCTTTTCATGCTGGTCAGTAGCTGCGACGATCGCCCGAAAAACTGGATCGCTGCGTGCAGCGTCGATATTGCCCTCAGCAATCCTGCTGGTAACGGGACTTCTCAGGAGAGAGTCAGCCCAGTGGTCCAGATGAAGCGTCAAGTGGACCTTAGACCCATTGCCAAGTACGATCGGCCGAGGCGCTCGCAGTCCGGCCAGAAACGAGGAAAGGTGCCTGTGGTGATCTCCAAACGCTAGGTCGTAAACGCCTTCACTGACGCGACCTTTTTCCAATTCTCGGTCCGTAACTAGACGATAGTGACGATGCTCGGCCAACTGCAAAACATCCTGATACCAATCAATCAGTCGCTTGAAATTGGGGTCTTGAAGACCGTCGCCACAGCCGATGAACACAAGAGTTCGTAACATCGGGAGCGACTTTGCGACAGCTTGAGCGGCATTGTTGCGAAGCAAATCTTCGTAGGATCGAATGCCTAAAACGACACTTGCCGGATCTGCCCAATGACCATGAAGGTGGAGAATGGCAGACTCTTGCCTTCGCAATACACGGAGCACGCCGCCTATATTTGGCCATGCAACGTGCTTCTTAAACTTTGTGTTCTCTTCGAGAATATTGTCATAATTCGTTGTTGCAATATCAACGTTAAGCCGGTCTAGTTCGTGCAACACAGTCGTGTCGATCGCCGTGAGACTTCCGACGGTTTCTTTAAGCCACAGCCCGTATTCGCCTTGTCGTGCGCGCAGAAGCGCTTGCGTGACGGTTTCTGCGACAGAAATCAAGTCTTCGATTGGGGCCCGTTCACTCAAGCGGGTACTCAGTTGAATCGCTCGCGTTGCATCAATTTGTTGTAGCGCCAAGCATCGGTCAATGCCCAGTTGGATCAAGCCGGCCCATCTGGCGGCCTGCGCGTTGTTCGTCGCGCCGATCGAGATTCCCGATCCGACGACAAGCATGGCTCGCCCGGAAGCGACTTCTACTCGAAGATCATCAATCAGTCCGCCGTTCATAAGCTCCCTGACTTTCGGTGCGACGTAGAGGCCGCCTGACCTGAAGTGTCAAGGCTGAGTCCCCGGTTATGCAATAGGTAACCTTCGGTCTTGATGCGCTTATCCAGCAGTTCCTTGCGCGACTCGCGGGGTCGGGTCCATTGGATAGAGAGCCGGCCCCGGTTGTCTGAACACGCAACGGCCTGAGAAGAGTGGACTGGCTGCGCTTTGAACTTCTTCAATCCCAGGCCCCTGCCAGGCCGCCGGAGACGCCCCGGTTGAGCCCATGTACTCATTGGTTCAACCCATCACGCTGCTGCCTTCATCGGCAGTAGCGAGTCGGAGTAACCATGTCCGGTATGCGACCGTCGTGGCTCTGGTGGGGCCGGCGCACGTTGTAGAAGTCGAAGTACGCGGCCAGGCTGTGCCTTGCGGCGCTGACGCTGTCGTAGGCCTTGAGGTACACGTCCTCATACTTCACGCTGCGCCACAGCCGGTCTACGAAGAGGTTGTCGCGCCAGCAGCCTTTGCCGTCCATGCTGTGGAGCGCGCCCATGCGCTTGACCTCGGCCACGAAGTCGTTGCTGCTGAACTGGCTACCCTGGTCGGTGTTGACGACCGAAGGCGCACCCCAACGCGCCGCGGCCTCGCGCAAGGCCTCCACGCAGAAGTCAGCCTCCATCGTGATCGACACCCGCTGCGTCAGTACCCGGCGGCTCGCGCAGTCCAGCACCGCCAACAGGTACACCCATGGGACACCTCCTGTTGTGGTAACCCATCTTCGTCCCCCAGTGGCCCAAAGCGTGAGCCTGCTGAGACTCGTCGCGAATCAGGCAGCCTCTTGACATCACTTCGCTGAGTTGGGGAGACTTACCGGCCGTCATGTCCATACCGCTCCCCCCTCTCTTGGTGGTACTCAAATCTAATCTGTCCACTGTGTCGACTTATGCGATCCAGCAACTCATCAACTACATTGGACCAACATGAAAACCGTATCTGAAATCATTGCTCGGAACTGGAGCTCGGCAGCGCAGCTCAAACAAGAATCACAGACATTGAAACGCATTTGCATCGGGGTAAAGGCGGCGTTGAATCATGATGGCTTTTCGTCGGAAGAGCATGCTTCAGTGACCGCCGCATGCGACGCCTTGGGCAAGCTCTCCGATGTCAAGAAACAGGCCGCCAAAGTCGTTGCCCAAAATGAAAAGGTGGTGGACGAAATTCGAGTTTCCGTCGATAAGCTGGTCATCGCGAAGATCGAACAACTCGACTTGGCTGGTGTCGTTGCACTGTCGGCGCATGCTGGGTGTTTTCGATGGACACTTCATCAGTCAGTTGATAACTATTTCGCCGCAAAGAGCACAATCGAAGGCTGCAGGCGGGACGGTCAAAACGGACTTGTCGGTCTGGTCATGGCCCGGCACCGGCAAGACAAAATGTTCGTGGAAGAAGCGGTGGAACTCTTGTGGAACAACTTCCAGACTCACCGCCCTCAGTTTGAAGAGATTCATGGGGTCCTCATTGCTGCGATCAAGCTGCATGGAAACTTCACGGATACGCACCGTTTGGACGAGGAGACTGATTAAAAAGCAACCAGTCGAATGGGGTTCACCAAGGCGACGCGCGTCGCGCGGCTGCAACAATTACTTTGGTGATTTGCGTTTGCCCTCGTACATTGCACGTCCTTGAAGACGAACCCAGTGGCTTGCCAAGGCAAAAGACGAGGTCGTGGTACCACGTCTCTGCCATTGCATCCACAAGGTGTCCTTTGCCGCTTTCAACCAAATCTATGTCCAAGCCAATCAGTCCGAACAGAGAGCGTCGGCTGTTGGCGGGCACGAACGGCCAATCGTGATCAGAACCCACTTGTAGCCGCCCGCCCTGCGGGCTTTTGAGCACTGACGAGGGGTCAGTGCGTCCGGCGCAGAGCTGCGTGTCCGGGCAAGGCACAAGGGGTTTCAGTGGACGCTTCATTCAAATTCGGTATGGCCGCGATGGCCGTTCTGCTCGCGGTCGCGCGCGCAGCGTTGCAAATGCGGGTGGCATACGGCCACAGCCCGTCCGACAAGCGGCCGGCCGCCGACCTACACAGCTCGCTGCTGCTGCCAGTGGCGGGCGCGGCATCGCTGGCGTATAGCTGCGTTGTCAGCGCGGACATAGCGCTACTGGCAACTGCGTGGATAAACACGTGCGCCACCGTCATCTCGTGGGCGCTGTCACGTCGGCGCCCATCTGCCGGGGGCGCACGCCCGCAGCAAGCCGACGGGAGGGAGCTCGGTGAGTGACCGCTGCCCCCTCGGCTCCCTGACGACGTCGCCCTGGCTCTCAACGATGTGGGAGCCCGGTCTCTCACAATCACAGAAGGCCATCGCAGCAGCGTTCCTCGAGCTGGTGGAAGCTAGTCTGTCGGGGGAGCACCCCGACAAGACACTGATCTGCTTCGACGGTAGCGACACAGGGTTGCGGATCCGCGTTGGCAGCAGCGCCGGGACGCCCTCTGTAACAGAGTCAACCTTGCGCGGGTTAGCAGATCAGGTGGAGGCGCTGGCGCGCCTTGGAGCCCCGCAAGATCACCCGGCTGACGCAGAAGGCATCTCGACTACCGCCAATCCTCCTCGAGTCGACTCCTCGTCACTCCCCGACCCGTTCGATCTAGTGGACGCTGGGCTCCCGTCGATAGCGGAGCGTGAAAGCGAAGCCGAAATCGGCGGGGCGACCAGGTCGACAGAGATGTACGTTCCGATCTTCTCTGGACCGACCCCTCGACAACTGCTCAGGACGATCGTCGGACAGGACGCAGAGACTTCAAAGCGCCTTGAGGCAATCATGCGTCGCCTCATGGTGCTCGGCACGACGCGCCCGCTACGATTTCCGATCGTCGACTGGCGTGCGCGCGTGGATCGCCTCATCGATGAATTTCCAAACTTCGCCGCCGTCATCAAAATGGTCGTGATTCCACACTTGTCCATGTTCAGCGGCAACTGCCCGCATCGCATGACACCGGTACTTCTGATCGGCCAACCGGGCATCGGCAAAACACAATTCGCGCGCGAACTGCAGCACATACTGGCTGTACCTGCACAGTTCTTGTCCATGGCCAGCGAAACTAACGGGAGCAGCCTCGCCGGCTCATCGACGTTTTGGTCGAACTCCTCTCCCGGAAAACTTTTCGAACAGATTGCATGGGGAACTTCGGAGTTTGAGCAATGCGGCGTGGCAAATTCACTCGTGATCGTTGACGAGGTGGACAAATGCGACGGGGTGCGGTATGACCCGCTCGGATCGCTTTACACCCTGCTCGAGCAAGAGTCGGCCCGTCGATTCGAGGATCAATCCGTGCCTGGGCTGTTGCTGGACATGTCCCACATTCGATTCGTCCTGACGGCAAACGATGAGCGATCGATCCCGGCACCCCTGCTTTCAAGGGTTTCCACATTCCACATCGACATGCCCAGCGCTACTCAAGTCCAGGCGATCGCGCAGCGGATCTACGAATCGCTTCTCGACCGGTATCAGCTCGGATTGGAGCGCAGGCTCCCGGCACTGATACTGGATGAGGTAAGCGGTTTGAGTCCTCGACATCTCAAAATACGACTCGAAGCAGCGTTGGCCGTAGCCGTCTCAGATGGCAAGAAATCGCTAGATCTCGAATCCTGGTGGCAGACGAACATCAAGTCCGGAACGGCAAAGCCGCGAATGGGTTTTGTCTAAAGCAACTCGAGCCGGAACCAGTCGGGCAACGATTGATCCGAAATTTTCGGCCTTGCTGAAGACTTTCGAAATATCTTTGTGTTTTTACCAGAAGCATTAAAACTGCATGCACTGGCAAAGGAGTTCAAATATGGACCCGCGGAAAATCGACCTAAACGAAGTCATGCAAAACATGCCCTTCGAGCGTGAGCTTGTGGTGGCCGCTCGAAAACATGACGTGAATGCGATGCTGCTGCGCCTCAAGGCTGGGGCCTGTGTCGCCACCATTGCGAATGTCCTGCATTACCGTCCGGACGTGCTGCCAAGCGTGCTGGAGGCAGTCGGCAAGTTGGAAACAGAGCAAAGAGAATTCAATACTGCCGTCCTCTGGGAAATCGGGCTTCGACTCCGAGGCGATCAAATGCGGTCAATCCGCTCATGGCACTTCGGTAATGAGGCTGTGCGCGCAATCGAGCTCAGCGGATCGACCACCTCCCGCATAGAAACTCAGCCACCTCAAACTGTGCGGTCCTGATGAATGGGTGTACGTTCAAGTACACGTCGGCCCAGGACACTTCTTCAAAGCGATGGCGTCCAGTTGAAGAAAAGATCGCTTGCAAGATCGCTGTACTGCCCAGGAACCATTTCAAAGGCATTCCTGCCTGGCTCAATGCGGCTCAGATCCGGAAGCCCTGACATCGCCAAAATCAATATCTAGCTTTGGAACCTTCTTCGCAAATGCCGAGAGATCCTGAGGGCGCACGAGTTGCGCTTTTACTTCTTCGACTATCTCGGGGCGGTTTGCCAGCAGCCAACCACCCAAGATGATTGCCTGCCGTGTACGCAGCCGCCGCTGCGTTGAGCTTTCCCTAGCAAGCAGTTGAGCCTTGCGTGCCTTGAGCTGTTCAAGCTTTCTGTCGAGTTCTTCGATTGTTCGCTGCGCCATCATTCATTCCCCATCATCGTATTTATTCAGTATAGTGGTACCTGCTGTTTTCAACGCGCCAAAAGACAATCGGGCGTTGGTTAATTGGCTCATTTTCCCGGCAAGGGCGCACTTAGAGTAATCCACCAAAGGTGTATTACGTGCGGTCAAGGCTTCGCCCCGACACCCCAATAGACAATTCGATGGCCGTTTATCACCTTTCCGCACGGGACCCTATCGCACGCAGCGCTGGTCGTTCTGCCACAGCCGCGGCAGCGTATCGCGCCGCCGCTTTGATCATGGACGACCGCACTGGTGAGGTTTTCGACTATTCGCGGCGGAAGGGCGTATTGATGGCTGCACTCATACTGCCTGGCAGTGGGCCTGCACCTGACCGCGCGCAGTTTTGGAACTGCGTCGAAGCGCACCATCGACGGGGCGACGCGGTACTTGCGCGCGAGGTGATCGTCGCGCTTCCCGCAGAGCTGAATGTCGACCAGCGCGCCGCGTTGGCTGAGTCCCTTGGGCGAGAAATTGCCGATCACTTCGGCGTTGCTGTTGACATGGCCTTGCATGCGCCGTCAAAGCGTGGCGGCAACAACAACTGGCATGCCCACTTTCTACTGTCGGCATGCACCGTTGACCGAAGGGGAGCGCTCGGCAAGAAGGCCGTGCTGCTGGACCCAATTCACTGTAGGCGCGCACGAGTGCCGGATTCGGTAACCTGGCTTCGTCCACGCTGGGAGGAATTGGCCAACGCTGCCCTGGCGGCCGCCGGGTGTGACCAGCGCGTTGACCATCGAAGCAACTTGACCCGGGGCATCGCCGCATTGCCGACCGTTCATGAGGGCGTTGGCCCAGGCGCCGATGTTCGGCGACGCATCAACGCCCGGCGTCGCGCGGCCAACGCTGACGGCGTGGCGTTGGATACTGAAATGGCGGCACTGCTGCGAGAGCGCGCGGCCGCCGCCGCGAAACAGAAGATCGCAGACGCCAGGGCCGATGCGGCGACCAGCACTGATGCCGATGCGACGCAGCCGCCGGTGCATGCCGTCCCATCCGAACTTCGCGTCGGCCTGACTGACTTGACCGAAAAGCGCGCTGAGGCGGCGGCCAGGCTTGCCGAACTCGTATCGCTGATGACAACGGCTATCCCGCAGGCGATGGTGCAAGAAGCGCAGCGCCAGCTGCCTGCGGCAAAGGGGCGCGCGGCCGACGCTCTCCGCACGATTGCATTGCTTGCGGCAGAACTCGATTCGGTGCGCTGGTGGCGGCCGTGGTCACGGCGGTCTGCCATCAGCAAACGTCACAGCTCGGCTGAACGAGAGGCAAGTCGGCTGTTGCGCGAACTGGTCGAATACGCGGCAGAGGCTGCGGCGCCCGCTTACGAACAGATTCGAGCCGAGCAGTGGGCGGTATCCGCAGAGCTGCGCCGCCTTGATCAAAAAATCGGCGGTATCGCCAAGGCGCCCCCCGAAACCGATGCGATCTGCGAATCGCGCGCGGCGCCGCACGAGATCAAATCGCCAACGCCTTCAAAAGCGCATCACGCGCGTCGAGGTAGTAGTGGATCGCGATCTTCGCAGCGAGATCGTCTGGTAGATCGTTCAACTGCCGCCGGCTGCTGATCGGCATCAAGATGCTGCCGGCACCCTTCTCCACCGCCACTTCAACCACCGCCACGGGGTTGAAGATCGGCTCGAGCGATCCACCCAGGTTCAAGCCGCCGGTGACCACCAGGCCACCCTTGATGCTCTTCTGCAGCAGCGACGAGCACAGGGCCAGCAGCACGCCCACGCCGACGGCCGAGCCGCTCTTCGCGCTGTCGAACGCGCGGAGCTGCACCGAGAACTCATGCTGGCGCGGCTCCCGATCTCCGACCAGTTCCTTGGCGCGGGTGTAGAGGTTCTGTTCGGCGCAGCGAACGCTCTCGCGAAACGGTGGCGGCGCAGGCTGGTTGAGGATCTTCACACCACTGCCCGGCCCCTCGGTGATGTCCACCTGATAGAGCCCGGGGTTCTCGTCGCCGCCACCGGCAGAGACGATCCAGACTTGGCCTGGCGGCAGCGGATCGCTGCCGATGCTGTTCTCGCTGTACAGCTCCGGCGTGGCGACGAACTTTTCGACGCCGTCTTCGCCCATCGAATAGCTGAATTGGGTGTTGCGGAACTCAGCCGAGCCGATGCGCTTCTGCTGCTCTTTCACCCGCCGCCGGCACTCCAGCGCCAGGCGCAACGCCCACTCCAGCACCTCGTCAGAAACCGGCACTTCGGGGTTCGGTGACACCAGCTTGATCAGCCCGCTGACCGTTTTCTGCACGCCCGTCGTGTCACGGCCGCTCAGCGCGCCACCCAGGTGCACACGCCCCTGAAGCACGCTTTGTCGACTCTGCTTGCGCAGTTGGTTCCAGCACTCGGACAGAAAATCGCTGACTAGCCCGAAGTGGTTGGTCAGCAGCTCGCGGTTCACCTTGGGCAGATCCCACCCCGGCAGGTAGGCGTGGATGCGGTCCATAAAGGCCGTGTCGTCGCGCATCTCGGGCGGCAGTGGGCCGAACAAGTGGCCCACGCGTTGCTGGTGCTGCACGTCCACGTCGAAGTTGCCCACGAGCACGACGCCACCTTCGGCGCGTATGCTCTCTTTGCCCCGGCTGAACTCGCCGGACTCCATGTACCCTTTCATAATATTGACGCCGTCCTTCTGGTCGAAGGAGACGCCTGACACTTCGTCGAAGCACACCACGTCGTACTGGCACACCAGGCCGCGCTGGCCGTTCGCGTTGTTCACGAAC
>ENA-OBIT01000555-OBIT01000555.1-metagenomes-genome-assembly--contig:-NODE-555-length-16115-cov-6.5292_pt1 | contig 16115 bp, 16 predicted proteins | sample MGYA00153386_OBIT01 | MGnify analysis MGYA00153386
CCAGAACAGCGACTTTCGGTGGTGATACAGAAATTGGATGCGCGGCCAACGGTCATCGTGCCCGACATGACCTTGAGGGCTTTGCACGCGCTGCGCTGGGAAGGCAACGGGTCGACCGGCAAGTTCAAAGAACTGGCAGACGTCACTGCACTGCCTGCCCGTATTGAGCGCATCACGCTGGTACCAGACGCACCGGGGTCAGCCTGCATTTTGCTGGCGGACGCCACCTGGCGGCGCGTGACCTTGCTTCACTGAAGGCATTGCACTTTGCCCAAACAGAAAAAAGCCCCGAGATTCTCATCTCGGGGCCTTTCGGTTTTTGAAGCTGGCGGAAACGGAGAGATTCGAACTCTCGATGAGGCTCTACACCCCATACTCCCTTAGCAGGGGAGCACCTTCGGCCACTCGGTCACGTTTCCAGCTTTTTGATTATGTCACAACAGACGAAAACGCCAGCATCAAACCGTGGCCTGGTCCAGGTCAAACGCCTTGTGCAGCGCGCGTACTGCAAGCTCCATATACTTTTCGTCAATCACCACGGAGGTTTTGATCTCGCTGGTCGAGATCATCTGGATGTTGATGCCTTCCTCGCTGAGTACTTTAAACATTTTGCTGGCAATGCCAACGTGGCTGCGCATGCCGATACCAACGATGCTGACTTTGCAAATCTTGGCGTCGCCAATCACCTCGGTCGCCTGCAAAGCGGGTAGCACCTTGACCTTTAGAAGATCCATGGCCTTGGCAAAATCATTGCGGTGCACGGTAAAGCTGAAGTCGGTCTTGCCGTCTTTGCTGATGTTTTGAATGATCACATCGACTTCAATATTGGCATCAGCGACTGCACCCAAAATTTGGTAAGCAATACCCGGTGTGTCGGGCACGCCGAGCACAGAGATTTTCGCTTCGTCGCGGTTGAACGCGATGCCCGATACGATGGCTTGTTCCATTTTTTCGTCTTCCTCAAAACTGATGAGCGTGCCTGATTTGGCCTCTTCATTGATGTCAATATCCCAGTCGGTAAAGCTCGACAGTACCCGCAGCGGTACTTTGTATTTGCCCGCAAACTCAACCGAACGAATTTGCAACACCTTCGAGCCCATCGACGCCATTTCCAGCATCTCTTCAAAGCTCACCGTGGTCAAGCGGCGCGCTTCGGGCACCACGCGCGGGTCAGTGGTGTAGACGCCGTCAACGTCGGTGTAAATCAGGCATTCATGCGCTTTGAGTGCGGCGGCAATTGCAACGGCTGATGTGTCAGAGCCACCGCGTCCCAGCGTGGTGACGTTGCCTGCGCCATCAACACCTTGAAAACCAGTGATGATGACAACCTTGCCTGCATTCAAATCAGCGCGAACTTTTTTATCGTCTATCGACTCAATGCGTGCTTTGGTGTGCGCGCTGTTGGTTTTAATAGCGACTTGCCAGCCCGCATAGCTGACCGATTGCATGCCTTCAGCCTGCAACGCAATTGCTAGCAGCGCACTTGATGCTTGCTCGCCCGTGGCGGCCAGTGCGTCAAGCTCACGGCTGTGAGTCTCGCCAGGTGAGGCCAATGACGCGTCAAGCTCACGGCTGTGGGTCTCGCCAGGTGAGGCCAATGACAGCTCTTTCGCCAGGCCAAGCAAACGATTGGTTTCGCCAGACATGGCGCTGGGCACGACCACCATCTGGTGGCCAGCGCGTGCCCACTTGGCCACGCGCTTGGCAACGTTTTTGATGCGTTCGGTCGAACCCATCGACGTGCCGCCGTATTTATGAACAATTAAAGCCATTTTTTGTTTGAATGAAAAGACCTTGCCGTGCTTGGCAAAACCCTAAATTATAGCGAGACGCTGAGCGCTACCTAGGGTAAATACGCAAGCACGTCGCCAGTCCGTTTGACGTAACCACTGGCAACTTTGATGTGCAGTTGCTTGCCACGGTCAGTGCAATTGGCAATCTGGCTTTGTAGTTCGGCCAGCTGCGCGGTGCTAGGGCTGACTTGGTACGTACTTTTTAGCCAATGGCGCAATGCGTTGGCTTGGCGTTCTGAGCTCAGGTCTTGCAATGCAACGATTCGCGGCGGGTTGCCTGTCTTTTCTATGTCTTCGATAGCTACTTGCGCCAGTAATGATTGGGCTGCAGCTGCATGAGCTGCTGACCGAGCAAAGGTTTGCCGGAACTGCGGAAAGGCCTTGTCAAGCACAGGAATCAGGTCATGGCGAATGCGGTTACGGGTAAATTGAGTCTCTAGGTTGGTCGGGTCTTCAACCCAACCTTGGCCGATGTTGGCACTGCCTGGTTGTCGCGCCGTCAAACCCTTGCTTGCAAGCCAGCTGCGAATCTCAAGAGCGGACGTGCCCAGCAACGGGCGTACAAACTCAACACCATCGCGCTGCCACTGTGCCGGCATGGCAGACAAACCCGGCAGCCCTGCCCCACGGCTAAGTGCTAACAGCAGAGTTTCGATTTGGTCATCCGCATGCTGTGCAATTGCTACGGTTTTAATAGCTTTTCGCGCCCGTATTTGTTGGTCTAAAGCTTCATTTATATCTCTAACTATGCCTGAAAGCGCCGCATACCGCGCCCTGCGTGCGGCATCTTCAGGGCTTTGTCCTGCTGCAGCGCTTGCATTCACATGCACCACATGCAACGGCACACCGAGTGCTGCGCAAAACGCCGTACAGTGCGCCGCAAAATCATCAGCCGCCGTCTGCAAGCCGTGGTGAATATGAATCGCTTGCACTTGGCCGGGGTTTTGTTCAACCAGCATCAGCAGCAATGCAGTTGAATCTGCGCCGCCGCTGTAGGCAACGGCGTGAGTCACTCTAATTTGTCCAATTTCTCAATATCAACCCCAAGTTCCTTCAAATCAAGAAAATCCTTAGGACGCCCAGTGGCTTGCTTGTTGCGGATGAAGTCGGCGCGGTTGATGACGTTGATTCGGGTACCGTCCAAATCGACCTCAAGGCGCGACTTGTAAGCGCCGGCAAATTCAACGCCGCTCACCGCGACCATGAGGTCAATCCTTGCGGGAGGAAATCCGAGCTGAATCACGGCCTGTTCTACTAAAAAATCTTCTTCTTTTAAATCTACCGACGCAAAACCAGACTGTTTGAGCGCCTTCAACAGGTTGGCGATATTCGCGGGCGCAGGGTCAACCCAAAAATCAATATCGCCCGTGTAGCGCGGATATCCGTGCGCCATAAGCGCATAGCCACCAACAACCAGATACTCAACCGCGTTGGCGTTGAGAAACTGTACAAACTCTTTGAAGTCTTTGTTGAGTAATGGGTAAGGTGCAGACATATTGTTGACGTAAAAATTCAAGCGCAGCAAAGCGTTCTTGAACTGAGCGGGAAAGCCAAAAAGCCAAATCGCTGGGTTGGTCTTTTAGCGTGGTTTTAAAGACAACCTTTTCGATCATGGCTTCGCTTATTTGTTATCCGCTTTGGTATCGGTAAACCGACCATAGCTTTGCAGCCGCTCATAGCGCCTGTCCAGCAGCTCTTTGACCTTCAAGTCGCTGACCTGCCTGAACGCATCGTTCAAAGCCCGCTTTAAAAACGCCGCCATCTGCTTGTGGTCGCGGTGCGCGCCGCCGACGGGTTCGTTCACGATTTTATCGATCACGCCCAACGCCTTGAGGCGGTGCGCAGTGATGCCGAGCGCATCGGCTGCTATTTCAGCTTTGTCTGATGTCTTCCACAAAATAGATGCACAGCCTTCCGGGCTGATGACGGAGTAGATGGAATACTGCAACATCACGACCTGGTCAGCCACCGAGATGGCCAGCGCTCCGCCTGAGCCACCTTCACCGATGATGGTGGTGATGATTGGCACCTCGAGCTGCGCCATTTCAAAAATATTGCGGCCAATGGCTTCTGACTGGCCGCGCTCTTCCGCTTCAATGCCGGGATATGCGCCGGGCGTGTCGACAAACGTGAACACGGGCAGGCCAAACTTTTCGGCGGTCTTCATCAGGCGCAGCGCCTTGCGGTAACCCTCGGGCTTGCTCATGCCAAAGTTGCGCAAGCCGCGCTCTTTGGTGTCGCGGCCTTTTTGGTGACCGAGCACCATACATGCGGTGCCGTTAAATCGGGCCAAGCCGCCGACGATGGACAGGTCATCAGCAAAATTCCGGTCACCGTGAAGTTCTACAAAGTCGGTGAAGATTTCACGCACGTAGTCCAGCGTGTAGGGGCGCTCGGCGTGGCGAGCAATCTTGGTGATTTGCCACGGCGTTAAATCGCTGTAAATGTCTTTGGTGAGCTGCTGGCTTTTTTTGGCAAGCTGGTCAATTTCTTCAGAAATATCTACTGCGGACTCGGTCTGCACGTAGCGCAGTTCTTCGATTTTTCCCTCGAGATCGGCAATCGGCTGCTCAAAATCGAGGAAGGTTTTTTTGGCCATTCAGCATTTCCTTTGTCAAGCTTTGAGTATTGGAATTGTGTCAAGCGACCGCCAAATATACCAAGTTGCAACGCTACAGTACGGCGCCCAGGCAGCGGCGACCTCGCGCGCGTCGCTGCGGCTGACAGATTCACCTGAAAAATAGTTTTTACTGATGCCGTTGATCAGTCCCACGTCGTCCAGCGGCAAAACGTTGGGTCGGCGCAGATAAAACATCAAGAACATTTCGGCCGTCCAGCGGCCAATTCCCCGAATGGCCACCAGCTCTGCAATGATGGCGTCGTCGTCCATAGCTTGCCAGTTTTTGACACTGACCGTACCCGCATCGAAATGAATCGACAGATCAACCAGGTATTCCACCTTGCGGGCACTTAAACCGGCACTGCGCATGTCATCAACCTTGAGCTTGAGCACGTTGTCGGGAGTCATCTTTTTCGGCAATGCCTCAAACCGGTGCCAAACGGTTTGCGCCGCTTTCACCGATATTTGCTGCCCCACAATGCTGCGAGCCAGCGTGCTGAAAGCGTCGCCGCGGGTTTGCAAGGTGGTGTCCGGGTACTGCGGAATCAGGCGTTTCATGACACGGTCCTTTTTCACCAGATGTTTGCAGGCATCCAGCCAGTACTCGGGGACCGAGCTAAAAACGCCATCTGACCTTGCTATAGTAGTCATAGCTGCTTGCGCCTATGTTCACAGCGCGAAAGGCCGAAACTACTTATATTTTTCATGCTTTCACCACCCAGGTCGTGCCTTGTGCAGAGTCTTTTAGTTCAACACCGTGCTCTAACAAAGACTGCCTGATACGGTCCGCTTCAGCGAAGTCTTTCGCCAGCTTGGCGGCGTGGCGCTCAGCAATCAGTGCTTGAATACTTGCATCGTCCAATACCGAGCCGGCCTGCAAGTACGCTGCAACATTTCCTTGCAGCAAGCCCAGGCAAGCGCCCAGGCCCTTGAGCAATCCAGCCAGGCTTGGCGAACGGCTTTTGTTGACTTCGGTGGCGATCTCAAACAGCACGGCAACGGCTTCGGGCGTGCTGCAGTCTTCGTCCATTGCCACTTTAAAGCGCGCTGCATGGGGCTCGGTCCAATCGATAACTGCCTCATTCGGCGTGACCAAAGCAAGCGCCATGTACAGCCGCCGCAAAGCGCTGCGCGCGTCGTCCAGGTGCACGTCGCTGTAGTTCAGCGCACTGCGGTATTGCGAGCGCACCAGAAAAAAACGAATCGTTTCGGCGTCGTACTTTTTAAGCACTTCCCGAATCGTAAAAAAATTACCAAGACTTTTCGACATTTTTTCGTTGTCGATGTTTACAAAGCCGTTGTGCATCCAGTATCTGGCCATGGGCTTGCCAAACGCGCCTTCGTTTTGCGCAATTTCATTTTCATGGTGGGGAAACTGCAAGTCGGCACCGCCGCCGTGGATGTCAAAGCTCTCTCCCAACAGAGCGCAGCTCATGGCTGAGCATTCAATGTGCCAGCCGGGGCGTCCTTTGCCAAAAGGACCATCCCACTTGGCGTCATCGGGCTCGCTTGGTTTGGCGGATTTCCACAGTACAAAGTCCAGCGGATCGCTTTTGCCGTCGTCCACCGCAACTCGCTCGCCGGCTTGCAATTCGTCGAGCGACTTGCCGGAGAGTTTTCCATACCCGGGGAACTTGCGTACCGAAAAATTCACATCGCCGTTGCTGGCTTGATATGCCAGGCCTTTGTCAATGAGCTGTTGTGTGATGCCCAGCATTTGCGGCACATAGTCTGTGGCGCGGGGATCGTGGTCAGGACGCTGAATGCCCAGCGCATCGTAGTCGCGATACATCTCGGCGACCATGCGCTGGGTCAGCTCCTTGATGGTTTCGTTATTTTTGACCGCACGGGCAATAATTTTGTCGTCAATGTCCGTGATGTTTCGGACAAAGTTCACCTGCAGGCCGCCGATACGCAGCCAGCGCTGAATGACGTCAAAGGCAACCGCCGAGCGGGCGTGGCCAATATGGCACAAATCGTAGACCGTGATTCCGCACACGTACATCCGCACCTGGCCCTCAACCAATGGCAAAAATGGCTCCACACGCCGGCTCAGCGTGTTGTAAATCCGAAGGGTCATGGGCGGTATAAAAGGGGCGGGTTTGTGGCGCTGGGTGGGGCTGCTTTTGGGGTCATGAAACTAGACCCCTCGGCTACAATAGGTCAGTATAGCCAGCCACAACCACGGTTAAAAAAGCGAAAAATTAATGAACAGGATGTCGGCCATGAATGCTTCGCTCTCTCGCACTTTCCACAGGTCTGGCAACGCCCAAGCCGGAGCTGTCGCGTTAGCCCTTGCTTTGTTGGGTACATTTTCAATACCTTCGGCCTATGCAGATGAGTACAGCGACGTTAACGCCCTTGTGCGCGCTGGAAAGATGGGCGAGGCGCTGACCAAAGCCGATCAGTACCTTGTAGCCAAGCCGCGCGACCCGCAAATGCGTTTCCTTAAAGGCGTGATTCAAACCGAAGCCGGCAAACCTGCGGAAGCAATTGCCACCTTCACGCAAATCACCCAAGACTACCCGGAATTGCCCGAGCCGTACAACAACCTGGCCGTGCTGTACGCAGGCCAAAGCCAGTTCGACAAAGCACGCGCTGCTTTGGAAATGGCGATCCGAACCAACCCCAGCTACGCCACAGCGCACGAAAACCTGGGCGACGTTTATGCCAAGCTGGCCAGCCAGGCCTACAGCAAGGCACTGCAACTCGACAGCGGCAATGCCAGCTTGCAGCCCAAGTTAACGTTGATCCGGACCCTGTTCGCCCCGGACGTGCGTGCGCAAAAATCTGCGCCCAGCGCGGTAGCGGCCGGTCCAGTGACTGCCCTGCCCACCCCCGCTGCTAAACCACCAATGGCTGCACCTGCAGCGACTGCGCCATCAATGGCGGCCGCACCTGCTCCGGCGGTACCAGCAACACCGGCAGCAGCCGCTTCAGGTGATAAAGAAATTGAAGCGGCAGTTCGTGCATGGGCCGCCGCCTGGTCAGCAAAAGATATCAGCGGATATTTGGCTGCATATGGCAAGGATTTCGACACCCCAGGCAGCCAGTCGCGCAAGAATTGGGAAGAAGACAGGCGTGCCCGCATTGTTGGCAAGTCCAGCATCAGCGTGAAGTTAAACGACCTGGTCATCAGCAACAACGGTACAAAAGCCACCGCTAAATTCAAGCAAACCTACGTTGCTGATTCTTTAAACGTCTCCAGCCGTAAAACGCTTGATCTTGTAAAGTCTGGTGAGCGCTGGGTAATTGTGCGGGAATCGACTGGTTGAGCCCGAGCGCCGGACCCTTCGCCGAACTGGCCGGCACACACCTTGCATTTTTTAAATATTGTCCAGCGCCATGAATCGACCTACCCGAGCGATGCACGCGGCGCTCACAGCGCTGCTTTCAATAGCCTGCGCCATTGCGCTGGCAAGCATTGGCAACTTGGCGCACGCAGCCAATAAAAAACCTGAAAACACCCGCAAAAGCGCCAAGCGGATTGCAGACGCTAATCTCGACGGCCAGGCCGAAGCGCGGCTGATTGAAATCTACAGACTTATTGGTCAGCTTAAAACGCGGCCTGCGCTGGCGCTGGCTGAAAAATTGGTGAAGGAACATCCCAATTTTCAGTTGGCCCAGCTGGTTTACGGCGATTTGCTGACCGCCCAGCAGCGGCCCGTGCGGATGCTGGGCAACGTGGCAGACACTCTGGCTGAATCGAATGCAACGCAATTGATGGAGCTGCGAAAAGAGTCACTGCTTCGCATTCAAGCACTGCAAGCCAGACCCGCGCCCGGCACCTTGCCGTCGCAGTTTTTAACCCTGTCGCCACAAAACAAACACGCCATTGCCATCGATACTTCACGCGCCAGGCTGTATCTGTTCGAAAACACTGCCAATGGCATGGCGCTGATTGGCGACTATTACATCTCGGTAGGCAAGTCCGGAATTGAAAAAGCCATAGAAGGCGACTTTCGAACGCCACTCGGGATCTATTTTGTGACCAGCAACCTGAACCCAAAATCCCTCAAAGACTTTTATGGTTCCGGCGCGCTTCCCATCAACTACCCCAACCAGCTGGACCTCAAGCGGGGAAAAACAGGCAGCGGAATTTGGCTGCACGGCACTCCGCCTGATCAATTCTCGCGCGCGCCTTTGTCCACCGACGGCTGCGTGGTACTGGCCAATCCGGACCTTGAACGCATCATCCGAACAGTACAGATTCGCACCACACCGGTAGTCATTGCAAAAAGCCTGCAATGGGTCGCTCAGCACACCTTAAAAACCGACAGTGCTACTTTTGAAGAGCACTTTCATGGCTGGGCAGCGGCCAAATCAAGCACCGACGTGACACTGCTGCTCAGTTGGTACAGCCCGGAATTCAGTAGTTTTGGCAAATCCCTCACCCAGTGGACACCCACCCTTCAAGGCGAACTCAATAAGTCAGCTGGCCGTGGTGTGCAAGTCAAAGACGTGTCGTACCTTCGATGGAAAGACGCATCAGACACGATGGTGGTAACCTTCGCCGAACTTAATCGCGGCAGCGCAGTAGGCGTTGTCAAGCGCCAGTACTGGACTCGCCAAGGCAGCCAGTGGAAAATTTTTTTTGAAGGAGTAATTGGATAATGCCATCGACATTTTTTACCCGCCGCTTCGCGGTAGTGGCTGCTTTCGGCCTTGCCACACTTTTTGCCAGCGGCGCATTTGCGCAAGCCGCACCAAAAGTCAAATTCACCACCAGCGAAGGTGACTTTACAGTCGAAGTCTACCCGGACAAGGCCCCCAAAACCGTGGCTAACTTTTTGCAGTACGTCAAAGACAAGCACTACGACGGCTTGATTTTTCACCGCGTGATCAGCAACTTCATGGTGCAAGGTGGCGGCTTTGACGCCGACTACAAACAAAAGGCCACGCGCCCACCTGTGGCGCATGAAGGACAAGAAGCGCTAGCCAAAGGCGGCCAAAAAAACGTGGAGGGCACGCTGGCCATGGCCCGCACCAATGACCCCAACTCTGCGTCGTCGCAATTTTTTATCAACGTCAAAGACAACGCATTTCTAGACCCCACAGTTATCCCGCCTGGGGACCCCGTACCCAAATTTGAATATGGCGGCCGCGTGTACGAAAACACGCCGCGCGCGCAACTGCTGGGCGCCTCGCAGCTGTTCGGCTACACGGTGTTTGGCAAAGTCACCAGCGGTATGGACGTGGTCAATAAAATCAAAGGCATGCCCACTGGCGCTGGCGGCCCGTTTCCAACCGATGTCCCCAAGACGCCTATCGTTATTAAATCCGCAAGCCTTCTTAACTAACTCTTTTTTAAAGAACTACCATGAGCAATCCAAAAGTCGAACTCCACATCACCGGACACGGCGTTATCACGCTTGAGCTTGACGCGGCCAAGGCGCCAAAAACCGTTGCCAACTTTTTAAGCTATGTCAACAAGGGCCACTATGCAGGTACCGTGTTTCACCGCGTGATTCCTGGCTTCATGGTGCAGGGCGGCGGATTTGCCGTTGGCATGAAGCAAAAAGACACTGATGCAAATATTGAGAACGAAGCGACGAACGGTTTGAAAAACGACAAGTACACCGTGGCCATGGCGCGTACCAACGAGCCGCACTCGGCCAGTTCGCAGTTTTTTATCAACGCATCAAACAACGGTTTTTTAAACCACACCGCGCCAAACGGCTCAGGCTGGGGCTATGCCGTTTTCGGAAAAGTTGTGAGCGGCATGGACGTGGTTGACAAGATTGAAGGCGTGAAAACCGGCAACAAAGGCGGCCACGGCGATGTACCCGTCACAGACGTGATCATTGAAAAGGCTGTTGCCCTCTAGCCATGGCTACCCCCGAGTTGATTGCTGAGCCGTCGTGGCGCACCATCGACTTTATTTCTGACCTGCACTTGCAGGCCAGCGAAGCCGCCACCTTTGATGCGTGGCGGCATTACATGCAATCCACATCGGCTGATGCGGTTTTTATCCTCGGCGATTTGTTTGAGGTGTGGGTCGGGGACGATGCCTTGCAACCCGCAAGCTTTGAGGCACAGTGCGCGCAAGTCATTCAAGAAACGTCGGCCCGCGTGCCGACTTTTTTCATGCATGGCAACCGCGATTTTTTAGCTGGCCAGGCACTTATGCAGGCCTGCAACTCCACGCTGCTGGCAGACCCCACGGTGCTAATTTTTAACGCACAGCGCCGGCTGCTCTCACACGGTGATGCGCTTTGTGTTGACGACACGGCGTATATCGCTTTTCGCCAGCAGGTGCGCAGCGAAACATGGCAGCAGATGTTTTTAGCCAAGCCACTGGCTGAACGCCAAAAAATTGCACGCGGGCTGCGCCAGCAAAGCGAGGCGGCAAAGAAATCAGCCCTTGACTACGCCGATCTTGACACTGCACTGTCCATAGCTTGGTTGCGTTCGGCCAACGCCACGACGCTGATTCACGGCCACACGCACAAGCCGCGCGAGCACACGCTGCAGGGTGGCATGCAGCGTGTGGTGCTAAGTGACTGGGATGTGCAGGCCACACCGCCCAGAGCCGAAGTGCTGCGCCTGACGGCAGGCGGGCTACAGCGCATCGCTCTGCTCTAGATCAATGCCATGTTCGGCTGGCTACAAAACCGATTTGCGCCCACGCGTCACATACCCGACGCGCTGTGGTACGGCACACTTGGGCACTACCCGTTTTTAGCGGCTCACCGAGATTTTGACGTAAGCCACTTGCGCCAATTAACAGCGCAGTTTTTAGCGCAAAAAGAGTTCAGCGGTGCGCATGGCCTGGTGGTAACAGACGCCATGGCGGTGGCTGTGGCGGCGCAAGCGTGTCTGCCGGTTTTGCATCTGGGCTTGAAGCTATACGACGACTTTGAGGGTATCGTCATTCACCCTGGTGCCATGCTCGCCAGGCGCAGCGTGGTCGATGCGGCCGGCGTGTTGCACCACTACCGTGAAGCCCTGGTTGGGGAGGCCATGCAAGGCGGGCCAGTCACGCTGAGCTGGGAAGACGTCGCGGCATCTGGCGCTTCGGCAAGCCAAGGCCACAGTGTGGTCATTCATGAGTTCATTCACAAAATAGACATGCGCACGGGCAGCGCCAACGGCTGCCCGCCCCTGCCCACCCGCGCTGCCCGGGCGCATTGGCAAACCACCATGCAGGCCGCATTTGAAGACTTCAATACGCGCGTTGTGATGACAGAGCGCTTTGGCGCAGAAGCACCCTGGCTCGATGCGTACGGTGCAACGGCACCAGCCGAATTTTTTGCAGTGGCGGCCGAGGCGTACTTTGTGAACCCTGAGCGCTTTGCGCAAAAGTGCGCGGCGCTACAACCAATTTTTGACGCCTTTTTTAAGACAAATAGGCCTTTGGTTCAAGGCGCGCTTTAATACGGGCGCTGGCAGCTCCTAAAATAATAGCGTTTGAGATGCGATCTTTATTCCGTTTGGCGCACTGAACAAAGTATGTAATTATTTTTGATGGTTTTTAACCCCTTCTGCCCGCCGCCATCGTTTAAGTCATCTCCAACCTTTTTAACGGAGCTTTCATGAACTTCAAACTTTGCGCGCTTTCGTTGCTTCTGGCAAGCGCAGCCCTGCCCGCCTTGGCTGTTGGCCACCTGGCCGACATCACCGTTATTGACCGCAACACAGGCGCAACCCTGCCGGTGTACAGCCACCGGGGCGAATATTGGGTGGCTGGCACACCCGGTGCGCGCTATGCCATTTCAGTGCGCAGCAAGCTGGGCCAACGCCTGATGGCCGTGCCTGCGGTAGACGGCATCAACGTGCTTAGCGGCCAAACCGCTGCGTGGGACCAGTCGGGCTATGTGTTTACAAGCTACAGCCGCTACCAGATTACGGGCTGGCGCAAAAGCGATTCGGAAGTTGCTGCGTTTGAGTTTGCCCCTGCAAGCGATTCCTACGCGGGCCTGACGGGCAGGCCCGCAAACGTAGGCGTGATTGGCGTGGCGCTGTTTCGGGAAAAGCAGCAACCGTTGCCTGAACCGTACCACTACCCAAACTCCACCCCAAACTTGAGAAAAAATGAAAAAAGCGACGAGTCAGCGTCCGCAAAATCAAGGGCGGCACCGGAGCCTGCAGCCCCAGCGGCGCGCAGCAGGCAAGAGTCCAGCGGCCTGGCAGACTCTGAAACCAGTACAAGCCGCCGTAGCGCGCCGCAAGGCAGTGCCAAGCTGGGCACAGCCCACGGCCAACGCGAAAACTCGGTTGTCAGTTCCACAACTTTTGAGCGTCAGAATTTACAGCCCGATGAAGTGGTGCTCATACGCTATGACAGCCGCGCCAACCTGGTCGCACTCGGCGTGATTCGGCTGATGCATCAACCTGCACCCAGTGCGTTTCCTGACTCGCCAACCGCTTATGCTCCGGATTTTGTACCCGACCCGCCGCATCGCCGCTATTGATAGAGGCCAGTCTGCATAATGCGTTAAATGCTACTTAAAGCGCTGCCGATTGAAAGCCTTGAGCCCAGCGACCACATGCTGATGCAGCAATACGCCAGTGGCCAAGTAGCAGCCTTCGACACGCTTTACACCCGGCACGCGCTGGGTGTATGGCGCTATGTTTTCAGAAGCGTTCGAGACACTGCCGTGGCGGACGATTTACTACAAGACGTGTGGTTTGCGGTGGCCCGCCAAGCCGTTACCTACCAGACCACTGCACGCTTTAAAACCTGGCTCTTTACGCTCGCGCACAACCGGAAAGTTGATTACTTTCGCAGCGTTAAAAACCATGCCAGTCTGGATGAAGAACGCAGCGACGACATGACCCTGGCCGATACGCTGGCCGCCGATTCAGGCTTTGGCCCGGTGCGGCAATTGCAGTCGCGTGAGCAAGGTGCGGCATTGATTGCGGCAGTTGAGCAATTGCCGCCCGAACAACGCGACGCTTTTTTACTGCAAGCCGAGGGCGACATGTCGGTTGAAGAAATCGCCAAGGCCTGCGGCGTGAGTTTTGAAACCGCCAAAAGCCGTTTGCGCTACGCGCGCAGCCGCTTGCGCCAACTGCTTGAAGACTTTGCATGAGCACTCCCCGCCCGCCAGACAACGCCAGTCGCCCTGACGACTTAAGGCAGCGCTACCTGCAAGCAAGCGCAGCGCAAACCGTTGGCCCCAGCGAGCGCGTACGCCGGGCTGCGCTTGACCATGCGCAAATGCTGGCAGCAAGTGCGTCGCCTGCATCGCCACCGCAGGCCAAGCCAGCGGCCGCAAATCGCTGGAATTTCACGCTGGTGGCCAGCGTCGCCATTGCAGGCGTCAGCGCACTGCTGGCGCTGCAGTTTGACCGCAGCGACAGCGAAGACAAAGCCGTGGTGCTGGGCACGCCATCTGTAACCGCACCGCCGGTTGCGGCGCAGCCAGCGCCAGTGCGGTCGCCAGATTTGAACGCAAGAACATCAGCAGCTGATGCAGCAAATAAATCAGTGGCTGAATCAGCAGATCAATCGGCAGCTCAATCCGCGCCTGAATCGCCCGCTGTGCCAGCAGCCAGGCCGGCCGCGAAAGCGCAGGCGCCGAAGCCCACAGCAGCACCAAATTTAAAAGAGCCACCCACCGAAGCCCTTGCACGCCCTGCTCCTGCTGCCCCTTTGGTGAAATCTGAATCAGAAAGTCAGTCAGAAAAGGCCTCCGTAGAAAGACCTTTTCAAGCCACGCCGCCAACTGCACAAAAAAGGGCTGAGCGGGTAGCCGATGCTGAGGTCAGCGCGCAGCCGGCCGCGCGAGCAGAGATTGCGCAATCCAGTGTTCAGCCCGCTGCACCGATTGCCGCAATGAAAAGCCGCTCAGCAGCCCCTCTCGCCGCCGCGCCAGCCGCAGTTCCAATTACGGCAGACGCGCTGCGCAGTGCAGCCCGATCAGGCCAAATTGCGTTGCTGGAGCAGGCACTGCAACAAGCGTCTATTGCCCAAGTAAATGCAAGCGACGAGAATGGACGAACCCCACTGATGCTGGCCACGCTCGGCGGGCATATTGGCGCAGTGCAGCGCTTGCTTACCGCTGGAGCAGACCCAGCTCTGAAAGATTCAAAAGGCAACACTGCGGCGCAATTGGCTGAGCAATTAGGCTACACCGTTATCCGTAATTTATTGGTAAAAGAGCCTGTAGCCCAATGAAAGCGCGCGCAAACAGCTATTATTTTTAAAGTACATTTATGAAAGAAGATCATGCCCGCCACCACCTACACGTTCACGCATACGTTCATGCATACGGTCACGCGCTCGGTCCTGCAAACGCCCTTTGCAAAATTCGCGCAAGCCGCGGCGCTTTTTAGCATCGCCCTCACCATGTCAGGCGCCCACGCCATTGAAGAGCCCGACTACACCGTGGTGCAAAAAACCGAGGTGTTTGAGGTGCGCAAATACGCGCCGTATCTGGTTGCTGAAGTGTTGGTGCCCGGCCCGGCCAGCGAGGCAGGCAGCCAGGGGTTTAGCTTGCTCGGTGGCTATATCTTTGGCAAAAACAAGGGCGAGCGCAAATTGGAGATGACCGCGCCCGTCACGCAAACCCCAGTAGAGCCGCCCGCCCCAGTCAAGCTCGACATGACAGCGCCCGTGACCCAAGCCGCTGCGCCCGGTGGGTTTTTAGTGCAGTTCGTGATGCCCAAGGGCTACACGCTGGCCACGCTGCCAGAGCCGCTTGACGCGCGCGTCAAATTGCGCGAAGTGCCCGGTAAAAGCGTTGCCGTGATTCGCTTCTCAGGCAGCTGGTCGCAAAACCTGTACAACGAGAAGCTGGAGTTGCTGAAAACCGCGCTGGCCACAGCCAACATCGCAACGCAAGGCGAGCCGGTATCTTCGCGCTACAACAGCCCGTTTTCATTGCCCTTCATGCGGCGCAATGAAATTTGGCTAAATTTACGTTAATTCTGTGTTAATTTTTCGTTAATTTAATATTAAATTGGTCTGTAGCCCAATAAATACGGGCGCAAGCAGCTACGAATTTAGTATTTTTACGCGCCTCGGCTTCTGCAGGCATCATGGCTTTTTGGCTTGCTCAATGGTGATGGGCGCGCCGTAAGGTGCCGGGCCGGTTTGGGCAAATACGCTGCTGACCAAAAAGCCACTGGCCAAAGCAATTGCTGCTATGAGTTCGCGTGCGGATTTTATTTTTAAGCTTCTAAAAATTTTGACCTGAATGTTCAGGTCGTTTTGCCAAGCATTGCGATATAGCCCTGCCTGCAAAACTGCTGCTGATGTTGGCACAGCCGCTAAAAATGAAACGGTGAAAACCATAAAGACTGAGGCGCTGGATCAGATTAAACGCCCGATGTGTATCCGCGCCCACAACAAAGCTAAACGCCGTGATGACTTTGATCACCTTTACTAATAACGGTGTTTCTTTAGTTGATCTGTTTAACCATGCACAGCTTGCGCCACCACATCGGCCAGCCAGGCGTTCAAGCTTTTGCCTTGCGACGCGGCAGACACTGCAGCACGCTCGTGCAGCACAACGGGCAAGCGCACCATCAGCTTGCCGGAATAGCTTTTACGCGGCTCAACGCCGTCTTCATGGCACATGTCGAGGAATACCTTGAGCGAAATTTTGCCTTCGCGTTTGAGAGATTTGACGTCAAAAGCATAAAACTCAGCGCCGCCATTCAAGTCAACAAATTCACCGCGAAACTGGTTTGTCTCAGGATCAAAAGCTATCAGGGCTTTGTAGCCATCAATTTCCATCACGTTTTTCATGGGG
>ENA-OBIT01000558-OBIT01000558.1-metagenomes-genome-assembly--contig:-NODE-558-length-16052-cov-10.446_pt1 | contig 16052 bp, 14 predicted proteins | sample MGYA00153386_OBIT01 | MGnify analysis MGYA00153386
GTTTGATTTCGCGGGAGGTGAATTCATAGGCGGCGGCTTCGTCTGGAGGGCGATCAATTAGTTCAAAGAAGAAGCTGGGAAATTCTTGAAACAGGCTGTAGAAAATGGTGTCTGTTTTCATGGGTTGTCGATGGGAATCGAAGATGGGTATTTTACCATGTCAAGATTGGTAAATGCGATCGCCTATCTGTAACGCTTGCCCCAGAACTGAATATCCTGTAAACTAGGTTAAGAACGCATAAGTAAAAATATTGAGTCAAATGTTGTCAACACCTCTTCTATCAACAATAGCAGCCTTTGTTAGTGTATTAATAATCTATTTGGGTATAAAGTTGACACAAATACGACACGATCGAGATTCGCTTAGACGGGAGCTGAGCAAGTATGATAGTTTAACTTCCAGGGAAGAGACAGAAAAGCAACTAGATTTAAACATTCAGTTAAAACAAAACGAGCTACAAGAACTGGATGTACAACAGGAAGTCATAAGAACATCTATCAAAAACTTACAAGCTAAACTGCGTGAGCTTGAGGCGAAAGAGTATTTAATCTCTATAGATGATTATGAACCCAAATATGATTTTGTAGAGTCTGACCATTATCTACAACGATTAGTATATATTCAAGAAACACAGAAAGAAATGCGAGATAATAAGCGAGCATTTATTTGTAATACTCAATTGAGTAGAGGAGACGGAAAAGAGGGAGAACAAAAAGGAAAAGAAATGACAGATAATATCCTAAAGATGATGAGATTTGCATTTGAAAAGCAGTGCAAGTATGCTATAAAGAAAGTTAGCTATAATAACATTGATAAGTTAAAGCAGGAGATAAATGACAGTTTTACTGAAATTAATGGATATTTTCGACATATAAAATGTATGATTTCAGAAGATTATTTAATTTGGAAATTGAGAGAGTTAGATGTCAAGTATGAATTAGAGGATAAAAAAAAGGAAGAGAAATCGCAAGATCAAGAACTTAAAAGACAAAAGATAGAGATTGAAAAAAAGCAAAAAATTGATAGGAGATTTAAAGAAGTTGACTCGAGAGAAAAACTTCATCAACAAGAACTTGATAAACTTCGGCAGGAAATGAAACAAACATCACAAGCTGAGGTCGAAAAGCGAAAACAGCTAGAATTCCAAATTCAAGATTTTGAGGAAAAAATTGCCCAAGATAGAATGGAGAAAGAGACAGCTAAGAAGGGAAACTCTGGACATATTTATATAATTTCAAATATTGGTTCTCTAAGAGAACCGGACGTATACCGAATATGTATGACAAATCGGAAGAATCCTGATGAATATATTAGGGATCTGAATCCCGCAGTTCCATTTAGATTTGACGTTCACTACAAAATTCATTCGGAAAATGTCTTTGATACATTAGAAGAGTTACATAACCGTTTCAATGATAAAAGGTTAAATAAGGTTAATTCTAGGAGAGACTTTTTTAAAGTACCACTATATGAGATCGATGAAGCAGTGAAAGAAATTTATAGAGAAACAGGTATTTTGAGGATTGAGGAAATTAAACAAGTGCCTCAAGCTTATGAATATCGCCAAACTGTAGCTGCACGAAAAAAAGATCAACATTTAGCACCAGGTGATTCATATTTAGGGGAAGATGAAATAGCATAGAGAAGGGAATTAAGTAGGAAAAATTTGATATGATATGAAACTAGAGAGTACAAATAATCCTGAAACCAACGTGTTGAAAGGTTTCATTTGCTTTTTTATAAAAGCGAGAACTGGAACGGCACATGAAGGGGTCATTTAAGTACGAACCACCACGCATTACACGAGTTGAATTTTCACTATTACCTAACCATTTATTTCCATCAGTAGGTGCATTCTCATAAGTTTCATGCCAAAAATCTAAACACCATTCCCATACGTTACCATGCAGATCACATAGTCCAAACTTATTGGCAATTTTGAAATCACCTACTGGAGTTGTTTTTTTTAAATAGATACCTTTAGTTTTAGATCCATAAGTACGGCTAGGATCGTAATTAGCTAAGTTGCTAGTAATTATTTCGCCAAAGTAAAAAGGGGTTGTAGTTCCAGCACGACAGGCGTATTCCCACTCTGCTTCGCTAGGAAGGCGATACTCGTGACCTGTTTTTTGAGATAAGCGATCGCAAAACTCAATGGCATCATACCAAGAAACATTAGTAACTGGATGTTTTTTTCCTCCTAAGTTTGACGGACGAAGTTTGAGCTTTTGATGGACTTCGTATTTTAAACAAGCAATTTCTCTCCATTGTGCTTGTGTAATTGGGGTCTTACTCATCAGAAATGGTTTAACTGTAACTAAATGTTGAGGTCTTTCATTAGTATATTGTTTGCCTTCAGATTCCGATGAACCCATTAAAAATTCTCCTCCTGGAATAACAACCATTTCTAACATCACCCCATTACCCTCTATCCCTTGCTTGGGACTAGAAATTATAGGTAATTTCTGCTGCTGTCTAGTGAATTGTAACTGGGTTGGAAACTCTTCTATATTGTTACTGTTTTTCGATTTTTCGTCACGTTTGAATAGATAGCCATCTTGCACGCGCATAAAGATGACAGGGGTAGCAAAATCCCGTTTCCGATATTGTGTTGGGCCCAGAGCGATCGCCCGTCGTCCATATTGAGCGGCAATATCAACCGGATCTCCTTGCACTAACTGTTGATAAAAGCGGCAAGAAAATCGACTGGCTGTACTATTAGTCACTTCATACTGCATTGCTACAACCACCGGAATATTTTGCTGCAACACCCTGGAAGCCACCCCTACAAAAGCCTGGGATGCAGACAGCATTCCTCCTTCACAAGCCTGTAGCATCACTACACCAGGTCGGTGTTGATTAAACAGTTCGCTGAAGTCATCGGCATCAACCCACATCGCTTCATCAAATTCTGGGTCAACGAACGCAATTTGCCCTATTTCCCGATTATTGTCGTTTACCAAACGCCCGTGACCGATAAAGTGGAAAATATGCGGCTTTTTTGCCAAAACTGCATGCACCGTTTCAGGATTGGCGGACTTGAGGATTGGCAATAACTCTACTTTATTTGCTAGTTCGATCGCCAGTTTTTCCAAAGCCTCTTGCACGGGTTCGTAAGCGACTGGAGACAAATTTTGAGGTGCAGAAATCGCCAGCGCAATCCTCAGCTTTTCATCTTTTTGTAACTGAATTGGAGAGGCTGGAATCCACTGCGATCGACGGCGATAGAATACCAAATATGGAACCGTTCCGAGCCAAATCGTGCCTAAATTTGCCCGTGCAGGGACGCACATGAACTCCCAAGGAAGTGCAGCAATCTCAGGCATTCCCTGTTCATCAATATCCAATTCTACTCGCAACAGTTGCTTTTCCTGCTCCACAACCCGGTGATAAAAATTCACAAAATCGTGGAGCAGCACATCATCAAATAGGATATCAAACAAAACTTCTCCGAGCGCTCGTGTCTGACTAGAGTTCTGCAACTCATTATTGCGTGCATTCGCTAGCAGTGGTGTAATCTCGGCTAGCTTATCTTGATATCGGAATATTCCAGATGGTTCACCTAATGATTGATGTTTATCATTCCATTTTTGTACCTGCACGCGCTCGTAGTTAGCAACACAAATGCGATAATTCCAGTAAGCTTTTGTCATTAATTGTTATCATAAAATAGTGAACTGCAACCTGATTTTCTAGCCTTTAGTAGTTGCGTTTGGTAGAATTAGCGACCATTTTTCATTTGCAATTCGAGCCAACTGAATCGCAGCTTCATCACGGCGCAGTAGATTCTTGAACCGATCTGATAATTCGCTAAACACATCCCGCACATCGGCAGTCAGCCAATTCATATTGGGTTCAGCCCAGGCAATCCCTCGTAAATTAATCGATTCTGTTCCTTTAGGCACTTTGAAAACTACTACAAATTTTGCTGTTCCGACTTTTTGAATTTCCTCGTCTTGAATACGCCAATAACAAGTAGAATTCCCCTCACCTACGGCAGTAATCTCAGCATGACTCAGTTCGTATTTATATTCAGAAAGCGCCAGAAATGCTTTGAGTTCATTCTTATTTGCTGCATTTGTTTTTAACTCACCCGGAAGCAGGTTTGTAAGTTCACCTAGCGAAGCGCTGTCTACTCCAGCACTCCATTCGAGGTTTCCATTTAGCCCGATGTCCATCCCAACCCCAAAATTCATCACAGTTCGCCACTGCTGATTGGGAAAAATGCTCTGAATAATTGGCTCGTTGCTGCCTTTGGGATGGAAATCAAGCTGACAGATTAACCGCCTGAATTGAGCGCCCGGTTTGGGACGCAAATCCACTGTCAGTGTCATGTAATAAAAATCATACTGAGTTTTCATCTGCTGTTTATAGATGCCGATTAATTCAGTCCCACTTTCTTTAAATGTTTCCTCTGTGAGTAAGGTCAACCGATCTTGTGGATTGCCAAAGCTTACCTGAGTTTTTAATAAACTCTCAACGGCTGCTGCACCTGTGCCAAGTTTTGTTCCTCCAGCCAGCGTGCCTTCCCACTTTTGCACCTCTTGAAGGAGGTCTGACAGCAGGGTATCCGCTTCTTGGATGTTCGGCAGGGATAGGTTATCGGTCATCTTAGGTCTCTCTGGTGGTGATTAGAATATTTTCCCTAAAACCAAGGTGATTTCTGGAAATTGTAAAAGTATCTTTATGATTGTAAGTTGCTGGAGAGTGTAGGTAGGCTCGATCGCCATAAATCCGCCACTCCTAGTATGCTTAAATAAGTTTAGACACATACTAACCAGATTTAAACCAGTGAACTTTCAATCAGTCATTGCCACCTTAAACAAATTCTGGAGCGATCGAGGCTGCCTGATCGCCCAATCCTACGACACAGAAAAAGGTGCAGGAACCATGAATCCCCACACCTTTCTCAGAGCAATCGGGCCTGAACCTTGGTCTGTCGCCTACGTCGAACCCTGTCGCCGCCCCACCGACGGACGCTACGGCGAAAATCCCAATCGCTTTCAACATTACTATCAATATCAAGTCCTGATCAAACCATCTCCTCCTAATATCCAAGACATCTATTTAGACTCGCTGAGAGCTTTGGGAATTAAACCAGAAGACCACGACATTCGCTTCGTAGAAGATAACTGGGAATCTCCGACTTTAGGAGCTTGGGGCGTTGGCTGGGAAGTCTGGCTCGATGGCATGGAAATTACTCAATTTACCTATTTTCAACAGTGTGGTGGTATTGATTGTCGCCCGGTATCGATTGAAATTACTTACGGGCTAGAACGGCTGGCAATGTATCTGCAAGAAGTTGATGCGATGACCAAAATTCAGTGGAAAGATGGCATCACTTACGGCGACATCCACCTGCAAGGGGAAATAGAACAGTGTACTTATAATTTTGAAGCTTCTAATCCTGAATTACTGTTTACTTTGTTTGGGCTGTACGAACAAGAGGCGGAACAATTGACTAAGAAAGGATTGGTTTTGCCTAGTCTTGATTATGTGTTAAAATGTTCACATACTTTCAATTTGCTGGATGCTAGAGGCGTGATTTCGGTAACGGAAAGAACTCGCTATATTACTAAAATTCGCAACTTGGCGCGACGGGTGGCTCAGCTTTATTTGGAACAGCGCGAACAGTTGGGTTTTCCATTGGAAAAAGCAGTGAAAGTGTCAGTGTGATTGTGGGGCGGGCATCTTGCCTGCTTTAAGAACGGGCAAGATGCCCGTTCCACAAAGAATGTGATAATTTTAATTAATTAAATGCTTAATTATTCAGAAAGTGCTATAGAAATAAGTCATCAATTGCGACTTGATAATGTAAGTTTCAAAACACCGATCGCCTCAAATTACTTGCTGGAAAATATTTCGTTTCAGGTACACAAGGGCGATCGCATTGCAATTGTGGGCCCTTCTGGTGCGGGGAAAACAACCCTGTTGCGGTTGCTAAACCGACTCAGCAGCCCCACCAGTGGCTCGATTTATCTTGAAAATACGGAATATCGGCAAATTCCGGCGATCGAACTTCGCAGAGAAATCACCCTAGTGATGCAAGAATCGAAGCTGTTGGGAATGCCGGTACGAGAAGCATTGGCTTATCCGTTGAAGCTGCGGGGCGTGAATTCATCAGAAATAGGAGACAGAATTAGCGGGGTTATTCAACAACTTCATATCCCCGAAGAATGGCTGACACGCACCGAATTGCAACTTTCCACAGGCCAAAAGCAATTGGTGGCGATCGCCCGGGCGATCGTCCTCCAACCCAAAATCTTGCTGTTAGACGAGCCAACATCCGCCCTAGACGCCGGAAAAGCACACCACCTTGTCCAAGTATTGACAGAGTTAACTAACAGCCAAACCACTGTTTTAATGGTAAATCACCAATTAGAATTAGCCCAGGAATTTGCGACGCGAGTCTTATATTTACAGCAGGGTAAACTTCTGGAAGACGCTATTTGCGATCGGATAAATTGGGGGGAATTGCGACAAAATTTAATCAAAGCAGAAGCACAAGCAGAACAAGAATGGTGAGTATATTCAATATCCCGTAGGGACACGGCACTGCCGTCTCCTCAATCGCTTATCTACGTTTGACAGGAATTAGTTTATGCGTAATTCCTATTAATGTGCTCCCCCAGCACCCGCGCCAGCTTTCACCTTTTTAAACCCCAAGATAGCAATTCCACTTAACAACAAAGCAATGCCCACAAAGTAAAAACAATCATTAAAAGCCATCACATAAGCTTCGCGGCGCACAATACTATCAATTGCCTTAATTGCCTGATCTTTCGCTACACTCAAATCAGCACCGCGACTCACAAAATACTGAGTCATTTGATTGATTCGTTCCTGCGTCGCCGGATTGTATAAAGAAACAGATTCCCCCAATCGATTCGAGTGAAATTGCTCGCGTTGAGTTACCAAAGTTGCTAGGGCCGCAATTCCCACCGAACCACCCAGATTTCGCATCATATTAAACAAACCAGAAGCCGAACCAGCCTCGTGTTTCTCCATACCAGCAGTGGCGATAGTTGACAGCGGTATCATAATTAAAGGCTGCCCCAAAGCGCGCACTAATTGCGACCAACGCAACTGATCGATACCCGTTTCATGAGTCATACTGGCATTCATAAAACAACTTACCGCAAAACAACTCACACCGATCGCAATTAGCAACCGCATATCGACTCGCTGCATCAATTTCGGCACCATCGGCACGATGAATAACTGCGGCACCCCTGCCCACATAATCACTTCGCCAATTTGCATGGCATTGTACTGCTGAATTTGACCTAAATACAGTGGCAAAATAAACACTGAACCATACAATCCTACTCCCAAGGATACATTGACAATACTAGCTAAACCGAAATTGCGGCGAGTCAGTAACCGCAAGTTAATAAAAGGTTGTTTTCGAGTGAGTTCGATCCAGAAAAAAGCGCCTAGAAAAATTGCGGAAACGATGCTCAGACGCAGAATAAAATCGGAACTAAACCAGTCTTTACGGCTGCCTTCTTCTAAGACAACTTGCAGGGAACCCAAGCCGATCGCCATTGAGATAATTCCCCACCAGTCGCCTCCTTTTAGCAGTTGTAGCTGCATCGGCGCGGGGGCGACAGCGTACCACACAGCAGCTAGCAAAAGTAGCCCCGGAACCAAATTTAAATAAAACACATATTGCCAGCCATAATTCTCAGTTAGCCACCCTCCCAATGTCGGCCCGATGGATGGTGCAAAAGTAGCTGTTAGTGCAAACATCGCCATGCCGATCGGCTGTTTTTTGGGCGGTAAATTTGTCAGCAAAAACGTAAAAGCCATCGGAATTAAAATGCCCCCAGCCAACCCTTGCAGCGCCCGAAACACGATCATTGAAGTCAAATTCCACGCCCAAGCACAGCACATGGAAAAGAATACAAAAAAAGCGGCATTTACCAAGATGTAGCGACGGACAGAAAATACCTGTGACAGCCAACCTGTAATCGGAATTACGACTATTTCGGCGACTAGATAGGCGGTAGAAATCCAAGAACCTTCTTCTAAAGTTGCGCCTAATGCTGCTTGGATATCTCGGAGAGAAGCGTTGGTGATTTGAATGTCCAAAACTGCCATAAATGCGCCCAGGATTGTTCCCATGACGCCGATCCAGGTTTTTAATGGTACGCGATCGCTCTGCTGTTGTAGAATTGCACTTGGATTTGCCATTAGTTTAACCTCTGGTGTAATTAATTTGGATGTTTTAACCGCAGAGGGCGCAGAGGGCGCAGAGTAAGATAAGAGAAGAGAGAAAGAGAAACTTTTATAAGTTGTTTAGGAAATTATGCCCATTTTTTGATAGATTGGTGTAACTAAATGTTGAAATGCTGGTAACTTTTTTGTAAAAAATGCTGCTCCTAAAATACAGATTATACCGCCAATTATGACTGTATTGGGAGCGCCGATATAATTTGCTAATCCACCAGCAACTAAGTTGCCAAATGGTGTGATTCCAAAAAATGCCATCGTGTATATGCTCATGACTCTGCCGCGTTTTTCGTCTTCAACAATTGTTTGCAAAAATGTGTTTCCGGCTGCAAACTGGATGATGAAACCGAACCCCACGAACAACATCATGATTAATGACAACCATAGAACTTTTGACAGGGCAAAACCGATGAGTCCAAATCCCATAACTGCTGGTGAAAGAGCAATTAATTTACCGATGCCAACGACACTTTTGCGTCCAATTAAATAAATCGCGCCTGCAAATGCTCCGACTCCCGAAGCTGCCATCAAAAAGCCTAGTGTTTGTGCGCCGCCGTTCAGAATTTTGGTGGCAAAGATTGGGACTAAAACTGTGTGCGACATTCCGGCAAAGCTGACTAATGCTAATAGTAGTAGAATGGATCGGATTGGCGGAAAGCCGAAGGCATAAACGAATCCTTCTTTTAATCTTTCTAAGGGTTTGGTATTGGTTACGGCAATTGTTCTCGGCTTAATCTGCATCGCTAACAAACCTGCGATTACGGCGATGTAACTGAGCCCGTCTATTAGAAAACAATAACTTGGGCCGACTGTGGCTATTAGCAAACCGGCGATTGCTGGGCCGATTAATCTTGCTCCGTTGAACATGGAAGCGTTAATCGCGATCGCATTTGCTAAATCTTCTTTCTTTTCAATGAGCTCCGGTACAAAAGCTTGCCGGGCTGGCGCGTCAAAGGCATTAATTGCTCCTTGACAAAAACTCAGGATCAGGATTTGCCAAATGTTGATGATTCCTGTGAGTGCCAAAAATGCTAAAGTTAATGATTGAATCATTGCCAAAATTTGAGTGGCAATTATGACTCGGTGGCGGTTCCACCTATCTATTAAAACTCCTGCAAAAGGCAGTAAAATTAGTGTGGGGATTTGACTGGTGAATCCGACTACGCCGAGCATCCAAGGTGAATCGCTCAGATTGTATACCAGCCAAACTGTAGCAACTTGCGTCATCCAACTCCCGATTAGGGAGATGCCTTGTCCTGCAAAAAACAGGCGATAGTTTCTCGATCGCAGCGCGCGAGGAAGTTGTATATTTTTAATTTTACCTAGTAGATTCATTTGATATTAAGTCTGGTTATAGTTAGATACCCGGCTTTTTTGAGAAGTCGGGTATCTAACGGCTTATTGTACTGATTTTTGAGGATTGCTGTATCAGCCGTAGGTTCTATTTTACGGTTCTCGAAAACCAGGAAACGAGAAATTTATTCCCGCTACCCGATTCCGCTGCTTCTAACTAATTGTCAACAGCCAAGTACCTAGGTAACGCAGCAAGGGAACGTCTCCGGGGGTGCGGATGCGGACGTTGAAATTGTACATTCCCCCTGGCGATGGATTTCTAACGTTGGAGAGTACAACCTCAACATTGTTACCGGCGGGAATTGGTTCTTTGGGATAAATTTCGATGAAACGATTTTCTTTGTCCCAGATTACTTCTTCTAATTCGATTGATTTGTCTTTGACGCGCACTTTAATGTCTTTGGTGTCGAACTCGCCTTTGTAGTAATCTGGATAGGAAATGTTGATTTGCGCGATCGCCAAACTTACTTTCTTGGAAGGAATTCGCAGCCGATATCTGTCGCCACTCATCCCGGCTCTGCCGTAATCTAAGCGGTAGTTTAACTCATTGGCGCGATCGGGCCCCCCGAAGATTGTGAATCCCGGCATGGATTGGGCTAAACTGATGGCGGGTAATCCTGTCAGCAAGCAACCTGTAACCGCCAGTGCTGAAAATAATCGTCGCATAACAAATCCTCTAATTTAACTATTGGTGAACCTTAAATATCGATCGCCAAAATTTTGCGATCGTGCCTACAATATATCGAATGTCTCAGCAATTTGATGAGGGTAATCAGTTCATTATTTGTGATGTGATGTCACCAACTGACGTGAAAGCTACAGCATTAGTCAGCAGGCTAGTATATCATGGACTGAACAAATTTAACAGTTTAGCGAATTTCAATCCATAAGACAAGTTAAAGATACGGCTGTCATTTGGGCGATCGGCTTTAGTATCAACGAGAGTAAAGGAGAGTTCATGAAATTAGCGATCGCAAAAGAAATAGCAGCAGGGGAACGCCGGGTGGCTTTAGTCCCCGACGCTGTAGCCAAATTAGTCAAACAAGGTGTCGAAGTTTTGGTTGAGGCCGGTGCTGGAGCAAAATCCTTTTTCTCGGATCTAGCTTACGAAGAAGCGGGAGCTCGTGTTGTCGCCGATACCGCTACGCTGTGGGGCGAAGCCGATGTTGTCGTCAAAATCGGGGAATTGCAAGAGTCTGAAGTTCATCAGTTGCCCGAAGGTGGAGTTTTCATCGGATTCTTAAATCCCTTGGGAAATCCGGCTTTGGTACAGCGTTTGGCCGATCGCCAAATAACGGCATTCAGCATGGAAATGATTCCGCGCACCAGCCGCGCTCAAAGCATGGATGCGCTGTCATCTCAGGCTAACGTCGCCGGTTACAAAGCCGTACTGATCGCAGCAGCGGCTTTACCGAAGTATTTTCCGATGCTGACAACGGCGGCGGGTACAATTCGCCCCGCGAAAGTGTTGGTAATGGGTGTGGGCGTTGCGGGCTTACAGGCGATCGCCACGGCGCGTCGTTTGGGCGCTGTAGTCGAAGCATTTGACATCCGCCCGGAAACAAAAGAACAAGTGCAAAGTTTGGGTGCTAAATTTATTGATGTCGAACTCAAGGAAGAAACTGTAGCAGCAGGCGGCTATGCTAAAGAATTATCGGAAGCAGCTAAAGAACACACCCGCCAAGTGCTCACCCAGCACGTCGGTGCTTCAGATGCAGTAATTACAACTGCTCAAGTTCCTGGTAGAAAAGCCCCGATTTTAGTGACTAGAGAAATGGTGGCTCAAATGAAACCGGGAGCAATAATTGTTGACCTCGCGGCGGAACAAGGCGGCAATTGCGAGTGCACGGAAGCGGGGAAAGATGTTGAATGGAACGGCGTTAATGTGATTGGGCCGATTAATTTGCCTGGAACAATGCCTGTTCACGCTAGCGAAACTTACTCGAAGAATATCTCGTCTTTACTTCAGTTGATGCTGAAAGATCAGGAGCTAAATTTGAATTTTGAAGATGATATCATCGCTGGTTCTTGTGTGGCTCGCGATGGCGAGATCAGCAATCAGCGGGTGCGGGATGCTTTGGCGGCTCAGGCTTCAGCAGTCAGTTAGTTAATAGTCAACAGTCATTAGTCATTAGTCATTAGTAGGAAAATGGGTGGTTTCATTAGTGTCAGCTTAAATCTAAAACCATTCATAAATCTCGTTTGTAGCCAAGGCCAGATCCCCCTAAATCCCCCTTAAGAAGGGGGACTTTGAATGCTTCTTGTCCCCCCCTTCTTAAGGGGGGCTAGGGGGGATCTGACCTCGGCAGTAAACAGCAGTCTGTGAATACGTTTGAACTGGTTTGGAAACGCTAAAGCTTTTACAGTTGATAACTAATGACTAATGACTAATAACCAATTTCCAATTACCAATTACCAATAGTTATGGCAGAAGGATTGATTGCAGGTTTAGTGGTGTTTACTCTAGCGTCGTTTGTGGGATTTGAAGTTATTAACAAAGTCCCCCCGACGCTGCACACACCTTTGATGTCGGGTTCTAATGCGATTTCTGGAATTGCAGTTTTAGGCGCAATTCTGATTTCGGGCCAAGGTAATGTGACTGTTACTTCGATTTTGGGGACGATCGCGATCGCCCTTGCCACAATTAACGTTGTAGCTGGTTTCTTAGTCACCGATCGAATGCTACAAATGTTCAAGAAAAAAGAGGTTAAAGCGTGAGCGATTTTCTGCCAAGTGCCATTCAACTAGGTTATTTAGTTGCTGCATCTTTGTTTATTGTCGGTTTGAAACAGTTGGGTTCGCCCGCAACCGCGCGTCAAGGAAATGTGTTAGCTGCGATCGGGATGTTGATCGCGATCGTTGGTACTTTACTCGAAAAGCAAGTAGTCAGCTACGAGCTAATTGTAGTCGGAATTATCATCGGTTCGATCGCCGGAACGATTATGGCGAAAACCGTCGCAATGACGGATATGCCACAGATGGTAGGTTTGCTCAACGGCTTTGGGGGCGCGGCTTCTGCACTCGTTGCTGTGGGGGAATTCTGGCGCTATCTCAGCATCCCAGAATCGCCGGCACCTGATGCGACAATCACGATCCTTTTGGGCGTATTGATTGGCGGAATCACTTTCACTGGTAGCCTTGTGGCGTTTGCGAAGCTGCAAGAATTGCTACCGGGTGCGCCGATGACGTTTCCGCTACAACAGCCGTTTAATGCCATGCTGGCGATCGCACTTTTAGCCGGCAGTGGTTATATGCTGACGAATCCCGAAAATGTCCCGGTATTCCTGGGTTTGGTGGCGATTTCCAATATCCTGGGAATCATGTTTGTGCTGCCGATCGGTGGCGGCGATATGCCCGTGGTAGTTTCGCTGCTAAACTCCTATTCGGGGATTGCGGCGAGTGTGGCTGGGTTCATTTTGATGAACAATATGCTGATTATCGCTGGTGCATTGGTGGGCGCGTCGGGGATTATTTTGACGCAAATCATGTGTAAGGCGATGAATCGATCCTTGGGTAGTGTGCTGTTTAGCGCGTTTGGTAGCGGTGGCGGAAGTGCTGCTGGTGCGGGTGCGGTTGCGGGCGCTACTGACAAAACTGTTCGCAGCATCAATCTCGAAGAAAGTGCGATGATGTTAGGCTATGCGCGATCGGTGGTGATCATTCCCGGCTACGGGATGGCTGTAGCGCAAGCACAGCACGCGGTGCGCGAGTTAGCCGACGGTTTGGAAAAAATGGGTGTTGACGTGAAATACGCGATTCACCCGGTGGCTGGGCGGATGCCTGGGCACATGAATGTGTTGCTGGCGGAAGCAAACGTGCCTTATCCGCAGTTGTACGACATGGATGATATCAATCCGCAGTTTGAAGAGACGGATGTGGCGTTGGTGATTGGTGCGAATGATGTGGTGAATCCGGCGGCGCGTCACGATACGGCGAGCCCGATTTATGGGATGCCGATTTTGGAGGTTGATAAGGCTAAACATACGATCGTGATCAAGCGCGGGATGAGTGCTGGTTTTTCGGGTGTTGACAATGAGTTGTTTTACAAGGATAAGACGATGATGTTGTTTGGTAGCGCTAAGGATGTGGTTGCGAAGTTAGTGGCTGAGGTGAAGCAGTTGTAGGATTTTTTAGGACTCAATAAAAACCCGGTTTCTCCAAGAAACCGGGTTTTTGTTTTTGGTTTGTAGAAATTTTTAGTCCACGAAGGCGAACTTCGTTTGATCAGAAGCGATTTCAATCGCCGAGTCTGATAACTGCAAATTATATCAGCGGGATAAATTCAATCCTATCTAGATATTCATTTTCAAAAGATGCTCCAGCAATTTCTATTAATTCGTCAATCACTTTGCCCATATCTGCATTCAAGCGAATTGTGAGAATTCCTAGAACGTGACGACCTTCGGCTGTATGATCTGACAAATGAACTGGCATTGAGCGTCGGTTATTAGTAACGAGGATAAAGTTATTCTCCTCGCACCAACATAAAATTTCTGGGTCTTTCGTTCCTTTCGGCGGAACACCTTCATCACCAACCATCAAAACAACAAGATCGGATTGATGATACAAAAGCTGCACCCGATATTCAGGATCGATATTTTCGTCTAACAGGTATTTAACGGTCATTAATAAATTCGATCTAGTTGTTGCGATTTCTTATTTTGCTCTTTAAGCTGACGCATTTTCAAGACAAAAGGTGATGGATTGCGATCGTATTCAGCTTCAGCTTTGAGGCAATATTCTAACCAATCTCCTACATATTTACCTACAGTTTTTTGATTTTCCAGATAGTACAAAATCGTAGCATAAACTTGAGCCATAGTCACTGTCCGAAATTTTTGAGCTATGGCTTCTGGAGTTTGGCCGCGGTGGATGTATTCGTAGAGAATGTGTTCGATACCGACGCGGGTTCCTTTGATGCGGATATCTTCGGGTGTTAAGAATTCAAAGTAATCTTCTAATTGCATGATTGTTGATCATTTTTCCTGTGACTTTTGGGCGTATAATAAGTGTAGCACATCAGCTACTTCGGCAGAGGCGCGAAAATAAAACTAAACCAGGAAACTGATTCAATGCCGTCTATATCTTTTGATGCTTACCTCAAGTCGATTCAAAATAACCTGCAACAAGGCAGTGAGCGCAGCCATTATCCAGCGCTGAAAAATTTGCTGGATGACTCAGAAAAGGGCATTGATGCCGTCATTGAAGAAAAAGGCAATAAGGCAGGGATTCCAGACTTTACCGTGAGGCGGCGGGAACTACTGGTGGGTTATGTAGAAGCCAAAGACGTTGGGCTAGACCTGGATCAAATAGAAAAATCGGAGCAATTGCAGCGATATCTAGAAGCGTTTCCGAATCTAGTATTGACTAATTATTTAGAGTTTCGTTGGTATGTGAATGGGAAGCGCAGGCAGAAGGAAATTTTAGCAGATCGTAGTGAGAATAAGCTGCAAGTAAGGGCTACAGAAAAGATGGCGGCTCTGCTGGATCAGTTTATCAATTATACAGGCGAGATTATCAGCAGTCCTGAAGACCTGGCGCGACAGATGGCGAGGTTGACGAAGGCAATTCGGTTAGCAACAACAACTGCGCTGGAGGGAGAAAGGAAAGATGGCGAATTGCATCAACTGAAACAGGGCTTTAGTGAGGTGTTGTTGCCCGATTTGAATGATGCTGATTTTGCTGATATGTATGCTCAGACGATTTCTTATGGGTTATTTGCGGCAAGAGTTGGTCATGCTCAAAATCCAGGGGGTGAACCGTTTACTCGGCGCACGGCTGGCACGTATATTCCGGCAACAAACCCATTTTTGAAGCGATTGTTTAATACGATCGTCGAAACGGATGCAGTCAGTCAGATCGATTGGGCGATCGACGATTTGGTACAATTGCTGTCTCAGGTTGATATGGGCAGCATTCTCGAAAACTTTGGGCAGCGCACTCGGCAAGAAGACCCGGTGGTGCATTTTTATGAAACGTTTTTGGCGGCGTACAATGCAGCCCTGCGAAAGAGTCGAGGCGTTTATTACACACCGGAACCTGTGGTGTCGTTTATTGTGCGATCGGTTGATGCCATTCTCAAAGACCGCTTCGATTTGCCATTGGGATTAGCTGATAACGCCAAAGATCCAATAACACAAAAGCCGAAAGTGCAAATTCTCGACCCTGCAACGGGTACGGGTACGTTTTTGTATGAAGTGGTGAAGCAAATTTACCGCAATCTCGAAGAAATTGGCATGGCGAATCAGTGGGATAGCTATGTGCAAGATAATTTGCTGAATCGGTTGTTTGGATTTGAGTTATTGATGGCTCCCTATGCCATTGCTCACCTGAAGCTAGGGCTAGAACTTGAAGAACTTGGTTACAAATTTAAGGGCAAACAACGATTAGGCATTTACCTCACCAATACGCTAGATGAGGCAATGAAAAAGTCAGAGATTTTGTTTGGTCAGTTTGTGGCACA
>ENA-OBIT01000559-OBIT01000559.1-metagenomes-genome-assembly--contig:-NODE-559-length-16046-cov-4.31011_pt1 | contig 16046 bp, 14 predicted proteins | sample MGYA00153386_OBIT01 | MGnify analysis MGYA00153386
CCGCGGCGGCACCATCGCCACCGAGCTGGCATTGAACGCCGTGCTCACCAGCGACGAAGCCAAGGCCAGGATCATGAGCCGCACGCCGATGAAACGCCTGGGCCAGCCCAGCGAGATTGCCGATGTGGTGGCGTTCTTGCTCAGCGACGCGGCCAGCTACATGACCGGCGAGATCGTGGTCGTCGATGGCGGCCGCATGACCCTCAACTACACCGTCGCCGTTTAGTGCTGGAAGCTTTCCTTGTCTCGACGGACGTGGTGCTGGCCGGTGCAGGTGGTTGGGGCAAGCCACAATCCAACGCATGAAATACCTGCACACGATGGTCCGCGTGACCGACATCAACGCTTCGTTGCACTTTTACTGCGAGGCTCTCGGCCTGTCCCTGCTGTCGCGCCGCGACAGCGAAGCCGGCCGCTTCACGCTGCTGTTCCTGGCCGCGCCCGGCAACGAACAAGCGCAGATCGAACTCACCCACAACTGGCCTGCCGCCGACGGCACGGCCGAGGCCTACACCGGAGGGCGCAATTTCGGCCACGTGGCTTATGCAGTAGACGACATCTACGCCACCTGCCAGCGCCTGGCGGACCACGGCGCGCCGATCAGCCGGCCCCCGCGCGACGGCCGCATGGCCTTCGTACGTTCGCCCGACGGCGTGTCCATCGAACTGCTGCAGGCCGGCGCCGCGCTGCCACCTGCCGAACCCTGGTCGAGCATGCCCAACATGGGCGTCTGGTAAGGCAAGTTGGGCGATGTACCTGCCGAGCCATTTCGAGCAGCACGACACCGAGGCCCTGCACGCGCTGATGCGCGAGCACCCGCTGGCCACTTTGGTGACGGTGCGCGCCGATGGCCCCACCGCTGACCACATCCCGCTTGAGTTCGACGCCACCGCGCGCACGTTGCGTGGCCACGTGGCGCGTGCCAACCCTTTGTGGCGGGAAGCCGCCGGGCAGGCCGTGCTGGCCGTCTTCTGCGGGCCGCAGGCTTATGTCACGCCGAGCTGGTACCCCAACAAGGCGACCACGCACAAGGTAGTGCCGACCTGGAACTACACCGTGGTGCACGCTCACGGTGTTCTGCAAGCGGTGGAAGACGCACCCTGGCTGCACGGCCAGGTGACCCGGCTGACCCAGCACCACGAATCCCCCCGCGCCCAGCCTTGGGCCGTGGCCGACGCGCCCGACGATTACGTGCAGCCGATGCTGCGCGCCATCGTGGGCATCCAGATTCCGGTCGATCGGCTCGTCGGCAAGTGGAAGATCAGCCAGAACCGCAGCGCGGCTGATCGGTTGGGTGTTGCGCACGGGCTGGCCGAGCAAGTTGACGACGCACAGGCTGCGGCGTTGCTGCGGGTGATGCGGCAACAGCGCGTAACCTAGACGCAACCAGAACGCTTGGGGTTCGGTGGGGCAAGTTGCTTGCAGCCTTGCAGACCTGCGCGGTCAGCCGCTGCCTGAATGTGCTGGCGCCAGCGCCAGCGCCGTGAACACGGCAGTCCCGATCCGCCTTTTGAAGGCACGCGCCCCGTGGGGTACGCCACAACGGTCTGGCGGCCTGGGTGGGGTGACAGCGTTGGTGAGACGACACCGCGCTGCGGCACGAAGGCGGCTGGGGCGAGACACCGGTGATGCTCATCCCGATTAGCACCGCCTGGCGCATTCGCGCCTTCGCGCAGGCAGTGCAGCGGTTGAGCGCAACTTGCAGGGACCCAGCAGCCTGCCCGGCTGCTCGGCGCCGCCGTCACGCCAGCTTCATGCGCCGCATGAGCGCGGCAAAGCGCGCGTCTTCGCGCAGCGCCTTGAAGCGGCCGTCGAACTGCACCAGCGTCATGCGCGGGTCGCGCACGGCGTAGCCTTTGTCTAGCGCCGCCATCGCGGCCTCGTTCTCGCCCAGGCCGGCGTAGACCAGACCCGGAGAAACGGGTGGCATGTAGCGCGTGCGACCTTGTTCGAGCAGCCGCGCCAGCACGGCGCGGGCGCGTTCGGGCTGGCCCTTGCGCGCCAGCAGGTTGCCCCACGCGGCAGCGGCCTGCGAGCTGCCATCGGCCAGCCGGTCGGCCTGCTCCAGCGCGGCCAGGGCCTCGTCGTTCTTGCCGTCGTGCAGCAGCAGGCCCGACCGCATCATGTGCGCGACCCAGAAGTCGGGCTCGATGTCGAACACGCGCTGCAATCGCTGCCGGCCTTCGTCGATGCGACCGGCACCCGTCAGCGATCCGGCTTCCAGCGTGAGCAGGATCAGCGACAGCGGATCGCTCTCGCGCGCTTGCTGCAGGTGCACCAGCGCCTGGGCGTCGCGACCCAGCGTTTGGAGCAACTGCGAAGAGCCCAGATGGGCGTTCGATTCGCTGGCGTTGAGTGCCAGCGCGCGGTCAAAGGCGGCCGCTGCTGCGGGCCAGTCCCAGTCGTACCAAAACAGATTCCAGCCCAGGCCGGCGTGCGCTTCGGCGAGTTCGGGGTCGATCTGCAGGGCACGTGTGTTGCAGTCCTTGGCCGCCTTCAGCACCACACCGGGTTCGCCGTCGGCGCCGAAAACCAACCGGCGGTAAGACTCCCCCATGCCGGCGTAGGCCAGCGCATACGACCGGTCCAGCGCAATGGCCTGCTGGTACAGATCGATGCTCTTCAAGAGCCCCGCGCTCTTGATGCCCTGCGCGTGTTGCCGTGCGGTGAGGTAGAGCTGGTAGGCATCGGCATTGCGCGTGCCGCCGGCGTTAGCCAGGCGGCGGCGGCCCGGCGCAGCCAAGTGTGGCGCCAGCACGTCGGCCACCTTGGCCGAGACCTTGTCCTGCACTTCGAACATGCCGGTGAAGTCTTCGTCGAAGCGGCCGCTCCAGGCGGCTTCACCGCTGGCGGTGTTGAGCAGCCGCGCGCTCACGCGCACGCGGTTGCCGTCACGCTGGATGGTGCCGTCGACGATCCACACCACGCCGAGTTCGCGCGCGGCCGAGATCGGGTCTTGTTCTGGTCCGCCGAAGCGGCGCACCGACCCAACCGATCGAACCGCCACGCCGGGCACGTTGGACAGCCGCGCCACCAGGCTCTCAGCCATGCCGATCTCCAGCAGCTCGTCGCGCGTGCCGCTGGCGACGGGTTTGAAGGGCAGCACGGCCAGTGTGCGCGGGCTGCCGGCTGGGGCTGCGCCGGGCGATTGCGGCCAGCGCCACGCGGCCACACCGGCCGCAGCCAGCAGCACGCTGCCCGCAGCCAGGCCGGTGAAGCGCCTGCGGCGCGGCGGCGCTGACTGTGCGGCCGGTGGCGGCGCAGCCAGCGCCTCTGCCAGCGGCACTGGCGCGCTCGGTGCCACCACCACCAATGGCACCGACGGCACCACATCGACTTCGGCCACCACCACCGGCGCCACGAAACGAAAGCCGCGCCGCGGCACGGTCTGGATGAAGCGGCTGTTCTGCGCGCCATCGCCGAGCGCCTTGCGCAAGCCCGAGATGGCCTGGCTGAGGCTGTTTTCCTCTACCACCAGGCCCGGCCACAGCTCGGCCAGCAGGCGGTCCTTGTCCAGCAGTTCGCCCGCGTGCTCCACCAGAAACAGCAGCGCGTCGAACAAGCGTGGTGTCAGCTCGACGGCCACGCCGCCCGCGCCCAGCAGCCGCCGCTGCCGGACCTGCAAGGCAAATTCATGAAATCGGTATTCGCGCATCACAAGCTTTCAGACAGCTTTCAAGCCCCGATCAGACCGTTTCAAGACGCCGCCGGCGGGCGTGCCCAGAGTGCAGGGGCTGGCGGCAATGTAGCCGCCGGCAGACCACCCAAGGAAACGCAATGAAACCAGTCACTCCTAAATCAGTCGCCCTGTTCACCCTGGCCAGCGTGTCGATGGCGCTGCTGATGCAAGCCTGCGGCGGCGGCAGCGACGCGCATGCACAAGCCGCCGCTGCGCCCGACCCCATCGAGGGCTTATGGCAGTCCAGCGTCGCGCTGCGCGACTGCACCACCAGCGCGCCGTTGGGCGCCTTTCGCGGCATCACCATCTTCAATTCTGGCGGTACAGCGAGCGCCGACAACAATCAGCCGTCAGCCATCAAAGGCGCGGCCATGGGCACCTGGAAGAAGGCCGCCAACGGCAGCTACACCGTGGCCTTGCGCTTCTGGCGCTACAACGCCGACGGCACGCCCGCCGGACAGCAGCGGCTGGTGCGCACCGTCACGTTGGCGGCCGACGGCCAGTCGCTCACCAGCACCATCACCACGCAGGCGGTGGACAACGCCGACAACGTGGTGCTGTCGGCCTGCGGCGCCGAAACCGGCGCGCGCATCAATTGAACCCCGACGCGGCGCGGCTCGGTCTAGTTGTGGGGTGGGCTTTGGCAGCAGTGTCCTGCACCGTGTTGCCAGGCCGCAGGGGCGCGGCTGATGACGCGCACCACCATGGGCGCTGACGAGCTGGTTGGCGCATTGCTGCGCGGTGGCCTGAGTGCTGCTGCCGTGGCCGCGCTATTGCTGGCCGGACAGCGTTGGGGCCGCGACGTGGCGGGGGTACTGGCCGGGCTGCCCACGGTCACCGGCCCAGCACTGGTGTGGATGGCGCTGGACCAGGGAGGCGACTTCGCCAGCCAGGCAGCCGTCGGCGCGGTGCTGGCCGGCGCAGCGTGCGCGGTGTTCGCGCTGGCTTATGCACGCGCCAGCATGGCGCTGGGGCGCTGGTCTGCGCTGGCTGTGGCCAGCCTGGCGAGCGTGCCAGCACTAGGCCTGCTGTGGCTGCCGCAACTGCTGCAGGTGTTGCCTGCGCTGCACACACCGCGAGCGGTGCTGGCCCTGGCGTTTGGCCTGGTCGCGGCGGTGTGCTTGGTGTGCCTGCGGGCTCTGCCGCAAGTGCCGGCGCTGCGCCCCGATGGCCTGGCCGCTGGCGCGTCCGCGCGGTCGAGTCTGACCACCATCGTCGTGGCCGGTGCGGTCAGCACGCTGGCCAGCCTGCTGGCGCCTCATCTTTCGCCGATGGCTGCAGGCGCCATGACATCCCCTCCGCTGCTTGCCGCGGCCGTGGTCTGGGAGCTGCACCGCCAGCGTTGCTGCGCGTCGGTGCTGGTATTTTTGCGCGGCTACACCGCCGGGCTGGTCGGCCGCTGTGGCTGCGTGGCGGCTTTTGCTGCGTTGTTGCCCACCGGGTTGGTGCAGGCCGTGGCGGCGGGCTCGGTGGTCATGCTGGCGCTGGCTTGGGTGACCGCACGCCGGATAGGTTCGCGCGCCGATGCAGACACCTCCAGCTCTGCAGACCAGCGGCTCAGCGAAGCAACGTCAGCGATGCCCGTGCCAGCGCCTTGATGCGGGCCCAGTCCTTGGCGTCCACGGCGTCCTGCGGTGTCAACCAAGAGCCACCGCAGACCTTGACGTTGCCCAACGCCAGGAACTCCGGCGCGGTGTCGGGCGTGATACCGCCAGTGGGGCAGAAGGCGACATCAGGAAACGGCCCGGCCAGGGCCTTCAGCATGGGAATGCCGCCGGCAGCCGTGGCCGGAAAGAACTTCAAGAAGTCATAGCCGTCGGAGTTGGCGGCCATCACCTCACCGGCGGTGGCCACACCGGGCAACAAAGGCAGGCCCAGGTTGCGGCAGGCGTGGCCTATTTGAGTGGTGTAGCCGGGGCTGACGCCAAAGCGGCAACCGGCGTCCTTGGCGGCTTCGGCATCGGCCACCGAGCGAATGGTGCCGGCGCCCACGATGGCCTCGGGCAGCGCCTTGGCAATGGCCGCCATGCAGGCCAGCGCAACGGGCGTGCGCAGGGTGATTTCCAGCACCCGAACGCCGCCGTCCAGCAGCGCGCGGGCCAGCGGCACGGCGTCTTCGAGGCGGTGGATGACGATGACCGGGATCACCGGGCCGTGCGTGGCCAGCTGAAGGGGGTTCATCGCCATGGCGGGCTTGATGGTGTGGTGAGGGTGATCAGAGCCACGTGATGGCGCCTTCTTCGGCGCTGCGCACATTGCGCCGCATGCCTGCAAACAGTTCGCGGCCCAGGTCGTGGTGGTTCACATCGGCTTGCTCGGCATCGAGTGTGGCATCCGCTCGCGACGCCCATGTGTCGGTGTCCACCAGCGCCTGCAGCGTGCCGGCCACGGCGTCCAGCCGCACGACATCGCCATCCCGCAACCGTGCCAGCGGCCCGCCGGCCAGGGCCTCGGGGCTGACGTGGATGGCAGCCGGCACCTTGCCGCTGGCGCCGCTCATGCGGCCGTCGGTTACCAGCGCCACCTTGAAGCCCTTGCCCTGCAATACGGCCAGTGACGGCGTCAGCTTGTGCAGTTCGGGCATGCCGTTGGCCTGCGGGCCCTGAAAGCGCACGACCACCACCACATCGCGGTCCAGCTCACCGGCCTGAAAGGCGCGCTGCAAAGCGTCCTGCGTGATGAATACCCGGGCAGGTGCTTCGACGATGTGGCAATCGTCAGGCACGGCCGATGTCTTGATGACGGCACGGCCCAGGTTGCCTTGCAGCAGGCGCAGGCCGCCGGTGGGCGAGAAAGGCTTTGTGGCTGGGCGCAGTACGCTGTCGTCGCCACTGGCCACCGCCAAAGCGCGCCAACCCAGCGTGTGGCCGTCCAACTGCGGCACCTCGGCATAGGCGGCCATGCCGCGAGGCGACACGGTGGCCACGTCGGCATGCAAGCAGCCGCTGGCTTGCAGTTCACGCAGCACAAATCCGGGGCCGCCGGCCGCCTGAAATTGATTCACGTCGGCCGCGCCGTTGGGGTACACGCGGGCCAGCAGCGGCACGGCCGACGACAGGTCGGCAAAGTCGGTCCAGTCGATCAGGATGCCCGCGGCCCGCGCCACTGCCACCCAGTGGATCAGGTGATTGGTGCTGCCGCCCGTGGCCAGTAGCGCCACCATGGCGTTGACGATGACCCGCTCGTCCACCAGTTGCCCGATGGGCATGAAGCGCGCCGCGCGCGTGATGCCCAGCACCGTGCGCACGGCCTCGCGCGTCAACGCTTCGCGCAGTTCGGCATGCGGGTGCACAAAAGCCGCGCCCGGCACATGCAGGCCCATGGCCTCCAGCAGCATCTGGTTGCTGTTGGCCGTGCCGTAGAAGGTGCAGGTGCCCGGGCCGTGGTACGCCGCACTTTCAGCTGCCAGCAGATCGGCGCGGCCCACCAGGCCTTGCGCAGCCTGTTCGCGAATCTTCGCCTTGGCCATGTTCGACAGGCCACTGCTCATGGGCCCAGCAGGCACGAAGACACACGGTAAATGGCCGAAGTGCAGCGCGCCAATCAACAGCCCCGGCACGATCTTGTCGCACACGCCCAGCAGCAGCACGGCATCGAAGACGTCGTGGGTCAACGCAATGGCGGTGCCCATGGCGATGGTGTCGCGCGAGAACAGGCTCAGCTCCATGCCGGGCAGGCCTTGCGTCACGCCGTCGCACATGGCCGGCACGCCGCCGGCCACCTGCGCGGTTGCGCCATGCAGGCGCGCCTCATCGCGGATCAACGCGGGGTAGCCCTCGTACGGCTGGTGCGCCGACAGCATGTCGTTGTAGGCCGTCACGATGCCGATGTGCGGCGCCTTTTGCGCCACCACCCGCAGCTTGTCGTTGGCGGGCAGCGCCGCAAAGGCATGCGCCACGTTGGCACAGCCCAAACGTTCGGCACCGGGAGGGCGCTGCGCCAACCGTTGGATGCGCGCCAGATACGCCTGCCGCGTGCTGGCGCTGCGTTGGCGAATACGCTGGGTGACTTCAGAAACGACAGTTTTCATGGATGCGCCCGGATGTAACCTGGGAATTCGTTGTTAAGTAACCTAAATACATCGTCAAATCTTGCCGGTCAGGCGTTTGGGCCCGGCGCGGCACCCATTGGGCGGCTGGCGCTTGCTGCTCATGGCCCTGACGTTGTCTAAAACCGCATCTTCAAACTGACGCCCGTGGCCCACGCGCTGGTGCGTTCGGCCTGTGCGTTGGGGCGCGGCCAGAAGTGGCCGACGACCACGCCACCAATGAGCCAGTCGGCGTACACCGGCTGCTCCCAACGTGCTTGCACGCCATAGTCGGTGGCAACCACACCCGAACCTTGCTGGCCGTTAACCAGGGTTTCCAGTGACAGCAGCTGCTGGTCGCCGAACGACCGGTAGGCGCCCAACAAGCTTGACCAGTCGAAGCGTTCAGACGCCTGCGTGATGGTGGCCGAACTCAGCCAGCGAAAAGCCACCACGGGCGAGGCGAGATGTTCATAAGAAAAGGCCGTGGTTGAACCGGCCCGGTCGGCAGTGGACCAGAACAAGGTTTGTCGAAACTCGGCCAGCCCTTGGGGACCGAGTTCCCATTGCTTGCGATAGCGCCCCTGCACATAAGCCTTGAAGCCACCGCGCATGCCCAGACGGAAGTCGATCGTGTCGGTCAGAGACCGCCCGAACCCGGCAAAAAATGAACGCTCGGCATTCGATTGGGCACGCAACTGGTCTTGCTTCGACAGCGCACCGGGCTTGTCGGTCAACACCTCGGCCCGGTCATCCCGGCCGAAGAACAGGTAGGTGCCCTCTTCGAGGTTCGGCAGCCGGAAGCGAGCATTGAAGCGCACATCGACATCGGCGCTATCGCCTTCCCGCTTGAGAAGGCTGACGCTGAAGCGGCCGTCGCTGACGCGGCCGCCGTCTTCGAACGGCCGGTCGCCGAACCAACTGTCCAAGCCGCGCGCCATCCATGTGGCCATCGCCCGCACCGAACTGCGGGCCGCATTGGCCGCAGTGTCGATGGTGATGGGCGCTGCCGCGGGAACATCGACAGCGATGGCGGGTGCCGGTACGGGTTGAACCGGGGTTGCGCCAACTGTCGCCGCCAACAAAGCTGTCAGCAATGCGGCAATGCGAGAACCAGCAGCTTTAAGCACAAAGGAGTTTTATGTCGCGGCGGCAATCTTCAAATCGGCCGATGCGTTGATCCAACGTAGGAGGTCAGGACGTGGCAGCGGCGCACGATGACCGTTGACCCGTACCTCCGGCCGACGCGGCCAGCGAGGCGACCGCTCAATTGGCGGTCAACGCACCTGGTCGCTCGAGCCGCGCCCGCAAGGCGTGAAGGTTGGCGGCGGTGTCCACGTCAAGCAGCACACCTGGATCATCAAGTTCCACGCCATGCGCCGGGTAGCGCGCCATGACGCGGCGGGCGCCGTCATCACCGGTCAAACGTACCAGTTCTGAATACAGCTCGGCAGAAAAGCCGACCGGGTGGCCCTGCCGACCACGGTGCTGGGCGTAGACGACGGGGTTGTGTTCGAGCGCATCGGCCACGGCCCGAATGCTGTGGGGTACGACCAAGGGCATGTCACCGGGCAGCACCAGCCAGCCAGTGGCGCCAGAGCGCTCGGCCACGCCGGCGGCGATGGTGTGGCCCATGCCGCGCGCGGCGTCGGCGTCGGTCAGCACCAGCATGTCGCGCGCGGCCACCTGCAGCGACACGACGGCCAAGCGTGCCGCGGTGGCCACCACCAGCAGCGGCAGCTGCGTTTGGACGACATGACGCAGGGTACTGCCCAGCACGCAGCTGTCGCCCAGCGGCTCGTCGAGTTTGTGGCGTGCGCCCTGATAACGGCTACCAATGCCGGCAGCCAGGACGATGATGGTGGGATGCTGACGCATGTTGTTTTCGAGCGGCGCCCACGGCCTGACCCAGACCTGTGTGGCGCACTCTTTCTTGCTTACAAGAATGCAGCCGATGCCAGCGGCCAGCTAGTGGGGCCATCACTTACGGCCTCACCCGTAAGGGATGCACCTGGGCTGATTGCAGGCCGGCACAGCGACGCTGGCGGCCTGCTCGTGGGGCACCGGCTTGCAACATCGGCTTGCGGGGCGCTGCCTATACTGGTTTTATGGATATTGCCAGCCTGCGCAAAAGCTACGAACGCGACGAACTCGACGAGGCCTCGGCCGCCGCCGACCCTCTGCACCAGTTTCACCACTGGCTGCAACAGGCACTGCATGCCCAACTGCCAGAACCGAATGCCATGACCCTGGCCACCGTGGGTGCTGGCGGCCGGCCGTCGACCCGCATCGTATTGATCAAGGGCTGCGACGAACGCGGCATCGTCTGGTTCACCAACTACCGCAGCCGCAAGGGGCGGGAACTGGCCGTGCAGCCGCACGCCGCGCTGCAATTCCATTGGGTCGAGCTGGAACGCGTGGTGCGCATCGAGGGCCGTGTGTCGATGATCGACGCGGCCGAGTCGGACGCCTACTTCGCCAGCCGGCCTCTCGACTCGCGCCTGGGCGCATGGGCGTCGCCGCAAAGCGAGGTCATCAGTTCACGCGCAGTGTTGGTGGCCAACGCCGCGCAGGTGGCCGTGTTGCACGCATTGCACCCACCGCGGCCACCGCATTGGGGCGGCTATCGCCTGCAGGCCGACCGTTGGGAATTTTGGCAGGGCCGCAAAAGCCGTTTGCACGACCGGCTTCAGTACCGGTTGCACGACCGGCCGGACGGCTGCAGCTGGGTGCGCGAGCGCCTGGCACCTTGAGCCGCGCCCAGTCGCCGCAGCCGCTGTACGGCCGTTGTGGCGCGGCAGCCGCCTCAGGGCGCGGCGGTGGCAACGGCGGGCATGGCGATCTGGTGCACCACCTGCTGTGGGTACGGAATGCCCACGCCGGCCTCGTTCAAGCTGCGCAGGACGGCCAGGTTGACAGCCGAGCGCAGATTGTTCTGGCCGTTCTCGGGGTCGCCCATCCAGAACGGAATCGACAGCTCCAACCCGTCGGGCGCGAACGACGACAACAGCACCAGCGGCCCGGGTTCCATCAACACCCGCGGCACGGCCGCCACGGCCTGCACCAGTTGCGGCATCAGGCCGTCGAGGTCGGTGCCGTAGGCCACCAGCACGCTGGTGCTCATCAGCACACGGGGGTCGGCCAATGACGAGTTTTCGACGCGCTGGGTGATCATCATCTCGTTGGGAACGATGGCTTCGCGCCCGTTGAGCGCCCGAATCACCGTGTAGCGGGCGCTGATGTCGGTGATGCGACCCTCGAAGTTGTCGACCTTCACCAGGTCACCAATGCGCATGCTGCGCTCGGCCAGGATGACGAAACCGCTGACATAGTTGGCCGCCAGCCGCTGCAAACCCAGGCCGATGCCCACGCCCACTGCACCGCCCAGCACACCCAGCGCCATCAGGTCGATGCCGGCCGCCGACAGCGCAAACAGCAGGCCCACGAACAGCAGCAAGGCACGCATCAGATTCGCGGCCATCTTGCGCACAGACAGGTTGTCGCTGGCGCCGGAAATGAGTTTTTTCTCAAGTGCTGCCGACACCCACAGCGCCAGCACCATCACCAGCACGGCCGACACCGCGCCCTCGATCAGGTTGCGCACCGAAATCTTGGTGGCGCCCAGCTTCCAGGTGATGCTGTCCAGCTCGGTCAGCACCATCGGCAACACACCCGTCACCCACAGCACCACACCAGCCCAGGCCAGCCACGACACGCTGCGCTCGACCACCCGCATGACGCCCGAATGCGGGAATGCGCGGTGCAGTACCCGCGCCACCAGACGGATGACGGCCAGCGACAACAGCACCGGCACCGCAACCTTGAACACCGCGGCGGGCACGGCATCTTGCGCCAGGTTGTGCAGGCCCCAGCGCACGGCCACCGCCAGCAGCAACGCCAGCACCGGGAACAACACGCCACCCACCACCCCTTCACCGAACCACACCGAACCGGGCTGCGGCCGCGGGCCCCGCAGCAACCGCACGATGCCCCAGGCCAGGCCCAGGCAGGCGGCCACCAGGGCGAGCTCGATGAGTACCGTGGAACGCTGCAACGCGACGAAGAATTGGCCCAGGTTCTGGACCTGCCAAGACACCGTCACGGTGCTCAGGCGACGTCGGCCAGCACGCGCAAATGCGCTGTGACGCTGCGCGCCAAAGCGCTCAGCGCATAGCCACCCTCCAGACACGACACGATACGGCCCTGGGCGTGGCGCTCAGCCACGTCCATCAGACGCTGGGTCATCCAAGCGTAGTCGGCCTCGACCAAGCCCAGCTGGCCCAGATCGTCTTCGCGGTGGGCGTCGAAACCGGCCGAGATGAACAGCATCTGCGGTGCAAAGCGTTCCAGCTCGGGCATCCACATCGCGTCGATGATCTCGCGCAACTCCGCACCGCGGGTGTAGGGTTCCACCGGCACGTTGACCATGTTGGTGCCCTTGGGCACAGCACCACTGAACGGGTACAGCGGGTGCTGGAAGAAGCTGCACATCAGCACGCGCTCGTCGCCGGCGATGATGTCTTCGGTGCCGTTGCCATGGTGCACGTCGAAGTCGATGATGGCCACGCGCTGCAGGCCGTGCACGTCCAGCGCATGCCGCGCCGCGACAGCCACGTTGTTGAAGAAACAAAAGCCCATGGTCTCGGTGCGCGTGGCGTGGTGGCCGGGCGGGCGCACCGCGCAAAAGGCATTGCGGGCGCGGCCGGCCAACACCTCGTCGGTGGCGGCCACCGCCGCACCGGCTGCGCGCAACGCCGCGGCCAACGTGCCGCTGTTGGCCACGGTGTCGGGGTCCAACGCACGCGGCTGGCCGTTGATGCGCACCTGCTCGAGCATGTCGCTCAACTCGTCGACATAACCCGAGCTGTGAGCGCGCGCCAGTTGTTCATGCGTGGCCTGCGGCGCATCGAGAAAATGCAGCGCCACATCGAGCCCGGTGGCCAGCAGGTGGTCGGTGATGGCGTCAAGCCGCTGCGGGCATTCCGGGTGGCCCTCACCCATATCGTGCAAACGGCACTCGGGGTGGCTGTAGAAGGCGGTTGTCATGAGGGACGCAGGCTCATTTCGGGTAAGGTTCTGCGCATGGATTCAGGTCTTGCGCGACAGCTTTGCCGGCTGGTAGATCAGATTAGCACGATCGTTGTGGGCAAGCGCCCGAATATCGAGGATTGCGTGGCCTGCCTCTTGGCTGGTGGACACCTGCTCATCGAAGACGTTCCCGGCGTCGGCAAAACCACGCTGGCGCATGCCCTGGCGGTGTCGTTGGGCCTGCGCTTTTCGCGCGTGCAATTCACGGCCGACTTGATGCCCAGCGACCTCATCGGCGTGAGTGTGTTCGAACGCGCCACCGACACGTTCGTGTTCCACCCCGGGCCGGTGTTCACGCAAGTGCTGTTGGCCGACGAGATCAACCGCGCCGGGCCCAAAACACAAAGTGCTTTGCTTGAGGCGATGGAAGAGCAGCAGGTGTCGGTAGAGAACCAAACCCGCCCGCTGCCAAGGCCGTTCTTCGTGATCGCCACGCAGAACCCCAGCGACCAGTTGGGCACCTACCCGCTGCCCGAAAGCCAGCTCGACCGCTTCTTGATGCGCATCACGCTGGGCTACCCCGACCGTGCCAGCGAGCGCCTGCTGCTGGCCGGCGGAGATCGCCGCCACGCCGCCATGCAGCTGAAGTCGGTGATGCAGCCTGGCGAGCTGCAAGCCGCGCAAGAAGCCGTGTTGCAGGTGCGCGCTGCCGACCCGCTGCTGGACTACCTGCAGGCGCTGATCCTGGCCACGCGTTCGGGTGCCTGGTTTGCCGAAGGCTTGTCGCCACGCGCCGGCATCGCCGTGCTTCGGGCGGCCAAGGCACGTGCCTTCATGGCCGAGCGCGACTACGTCTCGCCCGACGACGTGCAGGCCATCCTGCCGCAGGCCATCGCGCACCGTCTGACGCCAGTGGCCGGCAGCGGCCGCGGGCCAGTTGAACAGGTGCGGGCGATGGTCGAGGCCACGCCGATACCGTGACACCTCCCCGGAGCGCCCCGGGCGCTTCCCCCCGGGCGGGGCGAGCCGGACAAGGAAGCGTCCCTGCGTACGGTTCCACGCCGACGAACGCCGGCGGCACGGCAACGCCGGCTCCGCGTCGGCAGCCTGGTGCCAGCGTTGCTTTGTTCGCACGCCGCACGCTGCGCGAGCACGTCGAGCACTGGTGGCAAAGCCGCCTGCCGGCCAGCGACACCTGGGCGCTGGGCCAGCGCAACATCTACATCCTGCCCACGCGCGCCGGCGTGGCATTCGCGCTGACGCTGCTGGTCATGCTGCTGGCCAGCATCAACTACCAGTTGAACCTGGGTTATGCGCTGACGTTCCTGCTGGCTGGCGCCGGCCTGGTGTCGATGCACCTGACCCACGGCACGCTGCGCGGCTTGACGTTGCACCTGCGACCCGCCAGCGCCGTGTTTGCCGGCGACGCGGCGGTGCTGGAGGTGGTGCTGCACAACCCCGGCCGCCAGCGCCATGGCCTGGCACTGCGTTTTCACGACCGCAGCGGCAGCGGCCAGTCGTTTGTGTGGTGCGACGTGCCCGCCGGTGGCCACGAAACCGTGCACGTCAGCCTGGTGCCAGCGCACCGCGGTTGGCACAACGTGCCCATGCTGGTGGTGGAGACCGTGTTCCCCTTCGGCCTGTTTCGCGCCTGGACCTTGTGGCGTCCAGCAGCCCGTGTGCTGGCCTGGCCGCGACCCGAACAACCCGCGCCGCCACTGCCGGCTGCAGGCGCCAGCGCTGGCGAAGAATCCGAACTGGCCAACGCCGCCGGCAGCGAACTTGATGGCGTACGCCCATGGCGTCGCGGCGACAGCATGCGTCAGGTGGCGTGGAAGAAGGTGGCGCGCAGCGGCGAGCTGGTCAGCCGCGAAACCACCGCGTCGCGCCAGAAAGAACTGTGGCTGACCTGGGCTGCAGCTGCTGCCGGCCATGGCGACAGCGAACACCGTTTGTCGCGCCTGGCCGCCTGGGTGCAGGCCGCCCACCAGGCCGGCCTGGCTTGCGGCCTGCGCCTGCCGGGAGCGGAATTAGCCCCCGGCCTGGGCGACGCCCACCGCCGCACCGCACTCGACCAGCTGGCGCAATGGTCATGAGAGCCCGAATGCCGGCCGCATCGAGCCGGCCCCGGCGTTGCTCGACGACAGTGGCAAAGCCCGTGGTCCGTGCAGGCCGCCGCGGCGCGCGGCAACCGGCATGAACGGATTCACGGCCGCCGTTTCGCGCGTGCGCCACCTGCCGCGCGACGCCCGCGACACGCTGTTCCACCTGGCTGTCATCGGCTGGACCGTGTTGCCCCACCTGCTGCATCTACCGGCCTGGTGCGCGGCCATGGTGGGCAGCGTGCTGGCCTGGCGCGGCCGCCTGGCCTGGACGGGCGGCCCGCTGCCCAGCCGCTGGCTGGTGAGCGGGCTGCTGGTGCTGGCTGCCGTGCTGACCATCTGGCGCGAACGCGCGCTGTTGGGCAAAGAAGCCGGTGTGACCATGCTGGTGGTGCTGCTGGCGCTGAAAACGCTGGAACTGCGCGCGCGGCGCGACGCGCTGGTGGTGTTCTTCCTGGGTTTCTTCCTGGTGTTGACGCACTTCTTGTACTCGCAGTCACTCGGCACCGGCTTGTGGATGCTGGTGGCGCTGTGGGGGCTGTTGACGGCGCTGGTGCTGGCCCACATGCCGGTCGGCAGGCCGGCACTGTCGCGGGCCAGTGGCGTGGCCGCGCGCGCCACCGCGCTGGGCTTGCCGGTGATGGTGGTGCTGTTTGTGCTGTTTCCGCGCATCGGCCCGCTGTGGGGGCTGCCGCAAGACGCCGTGGGCCGCACCGGCCTGTCGGGCAGCATGCTGCTGGGCGGCGTGGCGCAACTGGCCAACGACGATTCAGTGGCGCTGCGCGTGCGCTTTTTCGGCCCACCGCCACGGCCCGAGCAGATGTACTTTCGCGGCCCCGTGCTGTCCACTTTCGACGGCCGTGAATGGACCCGCCTGGTGCCCAGCGTGCCCGCCGCGCAGCGCCCGCGCGCGCAGTTTGTGCTGGACGGCGAGCCGCTGCGCTACGAGATGACGGTAGAACCCAGCCGGCTACCCCTGTTGCCGCTGTTGGAGGCCACACCCGACCGCGACGGGGCCACGCCCAGCCTGCCGGGCTACTTGCTGACGCTGCGCCCCGACGCGCAGTGGCAAACCGACCGACCGCTGGGCGAGCGCCTGCGCTTCGAAGCGCAGGCCTGGCTGCAGCACCGCCACGGCCCCTTCGAGCCCGTGCCGGGCCTGCGCGACCTGGTCGACCTGCCGGCCGGCTTCAACCCGCGCACCATGGAA
>ENA-OBIT01000560-OBIT01000560.1-metagenomes-genome-assembly--contig:-NODE-560-length-16040-cov-4.58874_pt1 | contig 16040 bp, 12 predicted proteins | sample MGYA00153386_OBIT01 | MGnify analysis MGYA00153386
GGTCGGTGGCGCCGATGCGGCGCAACTCGATCGGCGGGCTGGGTGGACGGGGCGCGTTGTCAGGCACGGTGTGCAGATTGCGATTGGAGTCCGATGCGCGCCTTGACCACCATCAACCCGCCGTCACCCGCGCCCCCGCCGCACGCGCAGGATCTCGTCGACGATCAGGCACACCGCGCCCAGCGTGATGGCGGCGTCGGCGATGTTGAAGCTGGGGAAGTAGCCGCCGCGGAACAGCGGCGCCAGGAAGTCGAAGCGAAACTGCAGGAAGTCGATGACATGGCCATGCAGGGCGCGGTCGATGACGTTGCCCAGCGCGCCGCCCATGATCATGCTGACGGCAAAGCAGAACAGCTTTTGCGTGGGGTGGCTGCGGATCATCCACACGATGCCGGCCGACACCACCACGCCCAGCGTGATGAAGAACCAGCGCTGCCAGCCCGACGCAGCGGCCAGGAAGCTGAAGGCCGCCCCGGCGTTGTGCGCGCGCACGAGGTTGAAGAACTCCGTCACCGGGCGGCTGTCGCCCAACTGAAACCAGCCGATGACGAGCGTCTTGGTGACTTGGTCGGCCAGGATGACGATGACCGCCAGGCCCAGCCACAGCCACAGGCCGGGCCCGTTGGACGATGAATTGCGCGCCGCCATGCTCAGGCCACCTGGCGCGTTTCGCCCGCGCCGTACAGGTTGCTGGTGCAGCGTCCGCAGATCGTCGGATGCGCGGCGTCGCTGCCGACGTCTGCGCGCCAGTGCCAGCAGCGTTCGCACTTGGTGTGGTCGCTCGCCTTCACGGCCACCGCCAGTGCCGCACCGGCGACCAGAGTGGCCGCGGATGTGATCAGCACGAACTTCAGGTCGTCAGTCAACGACGCCGGCGACCCCAGCGACGCCAGCGCAGCATGGTCCGCGCCGGCCGCCGTGATGACCACCTCGGCCTGCAGCGACGAGCCCAGCCCGCCGGTGCTGCGCAGCGCCTCGATCTCCTTGTTCACCGTGTCGCGCACTGCGCGGATGGTGGCCCACTTTGCCAGCAGGGCCTCGTCCGCATCCGGCAGATTCAGGAATGTCTCCATGAAGATCGAATCGCCGCCATCGAAGACTTTCCATGCCTCTTCCGCCGTGAAACTCAGGAACGGCGCCATCCAGCGCAGCATGGCGTGGGTGATGCGGTGCAGCGCAGTCTGCGCACTGCGCCGCGCCAGCGACTTGGGCGCCGTGGTGTAAAGGCGGTCCTTCAGCACGTCGAGGTAGAAGGCACCCAGGTCTTCGCTGCAGAACAGCTGCAGCTTGGCCACCACGGGATGGAACTCGTAGCGCTCGTAGTGCGCCAGGATGTCGGACTGCAACTGCGCCGTGCGGGCCAGCGCCCAGCGGTCGATCTCCAGCAACTGCGCATCGGGCACCGCATCGTGCGCAGCGTCGAAATCGGCGACGTTGGCCAGCAGAAAGCGCAGCGTGTTGCGGATGCGGCGGTAGCCGTCGACCACGCGGGCCAGGATGGTCTTGTCCATCGCCAGGTCGCCCGAATAATCGGTCGACGCGCACCACAGCCGGATGATCTCGGCGCCCATGTCCTTGCACAGGCCGCGCAGCTCGATGAAGTTGCCCAGCGACTTGCTCATCTTTCGGCCCTGGCCGTCGACGGTGAAGCCATGCGTCAGCAGCGCGCGGTAAGGAGCGCGGCCCTCGAGCGCGCAGCCCAGCAGCAAGGACGAATGGAACCAGCCGCGGTGCTGGTCGTGGCCTTCCAGGTACAGGTCGGCCTCGGGGCCCTGCGTGTGATAGCCCGGGTCGTCCGCGGGGCCGGCGTGCGAGTTGCGCAGCACGTGGAAGAAGCTGCTGCCCGAATCGAACCACACCTCGAGGATGTCGGTGCTCTTGCTGTAGTGCTCGGCATCAGTCGCGCCGATCACGTCGGCCGCCGCCAGCCGGCTCCAGGCCTCGACGCCGCCGGCGGCCACCACCTGGACCGCGCGGTCCAGGATGGCCATCGTGTCGGCGTGCAGCTCGCCCGAATCCTTGTGCAGGAAGAAGGGCAGGGGCACGCCCCAACTGCGCTGGCGGCTGATGCACCAGTCGGGCCGATTGGCGATCATGTCGCGAAGCCGCGCGCGGCCGCTTTCGGGGAAGAAGGCCGTGGCGTCGATGGCTTCGAGCGCGGTTTCGCGCAGCGTCTTGGGCGCCTTGTCCTTCGTGAACACGCCCGTGCCTTCGTCCATGCGCACGAACCACTGCGCCGCGGCGCGGTAGATCACCGGCGTCTTGTGGCGCCAGCAGTGCGGGTAGCTGTGCGTGATGCCCGAGGTGGCCAGCAGCCGGCCGGCGTCACGCAGCGTGTCGATGATCTGCGGCACGGCCTTCCAGATGTGCAGGCCGCCGAACAGCGGGAAGTCGGCCGCGTAGCTGCCGTTGCCCTGCACGGGGTTGAGGATGTCGTCCACCGTCATCCCATGCGCCAGGCACGAGTTGAAGTCGTCGACACCGTAGGCCGGCGACGAGTGCACGATGCCGGTGCCGTCGACATCGGTGGCGTAATCGGCCAGGTAGATCGGCGACAGCCGGTCGTAGCCCGCGTCCACCTGCGCCAGCGGGTGGCGGAAGCGGATGCCGCCGAGCTTGTCGCCCAGCGTGGTGGCCAGCACTTGCCCTTCCAGCCCATACCGCGACAGGCAGGCCTCGACCAGCGTGGCGGCCAGCAGCAGCAGGCCGCGCGGCGTGTCGACCAGCGCGTACTCGAGCGCCGGGTTCAGGTTCAGCGCCTGGTTGGCCGGGATGGTCCAGGCGGTGGTCGTCCAGATGACGGCAAAGGCGTCCTGGGTGAACGGGGGCAGGCCGAATGCGGCGGCCAGCCGGTAGGGTTCGGCGCACAGGAAACCGACGTCGAGCGTCTGGCTGGCCTTGTCGGCGTATTCGATCTCGAACTCGGCCAGCGACGAGCCGCAGTCGAAGCACCAGTGCACGGGTTTGAGCCCGCGGTAGACGAAGCCGCGCTCCATCACGCGCTTGAGCGCGCGCAACTGCGCCGATTCATTGGCGCAGTCCATCGTCAGGTAAGGCCGCTCCCACATGCCCAGCACGCCCACGCGCTGGCGGTCGGCCGCCTGCTGCACGATCTGTTCAGTGGCGTAGGCGCGGCTCCTGGCCTGCATCTCGTCACGCGACAGGTTGCGGCCGTGCAGCTTCTCGATGGCGTTTTCGATGGGCAGGCCGTGGCAGTCCCAGCCGGGGATGAAGCGCGCGTCGAAGCCGGCCAGCTGGCGCGACTTGACGACCATGTCCTTCAGGATGTTGTTGGCCGCGTGGCCCACGTGCAGCGTGCCGTTGGCGTAGGGCGGGCCGTCGTGCAGCACGAACAGCGGCGCGCCGCGGCGCGCCTTGCGCAGGCGCTGGTACAGACCGCCGTCCTTGCGGGTGTCGTTCCATTCGGCCACCCAGCCCGGCTCGCGCTTGGGCAGGTCGCCGCGCATCGGGAAGGGCGTGTCGGGCAGGTTCAGGGTGCTGCGGTAGTCGGGGCTGGTGGCTCTGGTGGCTCTGGTGGCGCTGGTGGGGCTGGTGCTCATGGCATGGGTGCTGCAAGTGCCGTCTTCGGTGTTCTCAGGCGGCAGGGTCGTTCGGGGGGCGCGGGCGCTGGGCATGAGCGCCAGGATGCGGTGGGTGCTTCAGCAGGGCTTCAGCAGTCCGAACGAATAATTCGGTCGTACGTCGCCTGGCGGCGTGTGGTGGCTTGCCAGCGCGCCAGGCCGACGGTGGATGAGGGAGAACTCAGAGTGCACATCACAATGATTTTAGCGACCAGTTCCGCATGATCCGGCACCTTCGCCGCGCGGTCACCGCGCTACCGATGGCGGCCGCACTGCTGGGTGCTTCAGCCGCCTGGGGCCAAGAACCCGAGGCACCTGCCGTGCTGCCCCAGGCCAGCAAATTCGAGGGCGTGTACGGCCTGACGCTGGGCTACCGCCCTGAATATTCAGGCGCCTCCAACCAGATCGTCAAGCTGACGCCGGGGCTGTTCATTCGCTACGGCCGCTTCACCTTGAGCAACGTCAGCGGCTTCGTCACGCGGCGGGCTGACGATGTCGTGCGCGGCCTGGGCGTCGACCTGCTGCGCAGTGACCAGGTGCGCGTGTCGCTGGCCATGCGCTTCGACGCCGGCCGCAGCGAAAGCACGAGCACGGCGCTGAAGGGGCAGGGCGACATCAAACCCACCGTGCGTGCGCGCGCCGCTGCGACCTGGAAGCTCGACGAGTCCTGGCGCCTGGGCGCCGCGTGGAGCGTCGACGCCTTCGGACGCGGCGGCGGCAACTTCGGCGATGTGGGCGTCGGCTGGGAGCGCGCGCTGGCGCCCCACAGCACGCTGTCGCTGGGCACCAGCCTGAGCCTGGCCGGCGACCGTTACATGCAGACCTACTACGGCGTCAACGCGCGGCAGGCCGCCAATTCCGGGCGTGCCGAGTACACGCCTGACGCCGGTCTGCGCGACCTGTCGGTGTACGCCAATCTGCGCCACGACCTGAGTCCGGACTGGACGGTGCTGGCCGGCGCCAGCGCCACGCATTTGCTGGGGTCGGCCGCTGCCAGCCCGCTCACCGCCAGCCGCAACAACTGGGGTTTCAGCACCAGCCTCGGCCGGCGCTTCTAGCGCGAGGCCGCCACGACACACCGGTGCTTCCAGCACGCGGCCTCACTTCACGCCAGCGGCCATCAACCAACGTTGCGCTTCGGCGGTGTCGCGCTCGATGCCTTCTCGCAATGCGGCGAGCGAGTCGTACTTTCGCTCGTCGTGCAGCTTGTGCAGCAACTCCACGCGCAGCAGCCGGCCGTAGCCGCCTTCGCTGCCTAGCGTGTCGGGCCAGCGCAGCACGTGGACTTCCAGCAGCACGCGCCCGGTGTCCTCCACGGTCGGCCGCACACCCAGGCTGGCCACGCCGGGCAGAGCGTCGTCGGCCAGGCCGTGCACGCGCACCGCGTAGATTCCGCTGGCGGCAGGCCGCGGGTGGCCGAAGCGCAGGTTCAGCGTGCGAAAGCCCAGCTCGCGTCCCAATTTGCGCCCGTGCTTGACGTGGCCGGTGATGCTGTAGGGCCGGCCCAGCAAGGCCTCGGCTCGGGCCATGTCGCCGGTGGCCAGCGCTTCGCGCACGGCCGAGCTGGACACGCGCCGGCCGTGCACCTCGTAGCTGAGCATGCGCGCCACGTCGAAGCCTGCCGCGCCGCCGGCGGCGTCCAGCATGGCGTAGTTGCCGGCGCGCCGGGCGCCGAAGCTGAAGTCGTCGCCGATCAGCACGTACCGGGCGCGCAGGCCATCGCGCAAGACGTCATCGATGAAGGCCTGCGGCGACATGGCCGCGAAACGCTGGTCGAAGCGAATCACGCAGACCTCGTCGATGCCGCAGCGCTGCAGCTCGCACAGCTTGTCGCGCAGCGTGCCGATGCGCGCCGGCGCGGAGTCGGGCTTGCCGGCCAGGCGCGCGAAGTGGTCGCGCGGATGCGGCTCGAAGGTCAGCACGCACGAAGGCACGCCGCGATGACGCGCTTCGTTGATGAGCAGCGCCAGCATGGCCTGGTGACCGCGGTGCACGCCGTCGAAATTGCCGATCGTGACGGCGCAGCCGGCCACGCCACCTGCTGAGGTGACGGCGCAGCCTGAGGGTTGCCTGCGACGAAAGCCGCGTTGAATGTGCATGCCGCTAATTATCCCGACGGCAGGCCCAGCAGGCGTCGGTACAGGTCCAGGTAGGCGCCCGCGGCGCGGTCCCAGTCGAATTGCGCGGCGTGGGCGCGAATGGCGTCGGCCCGCCCGGGTGCGCGCTGCCGGGCCAGGCCGGCTTCGACCACGCGGCGCATCGAGCCGGCATCGAAATCATCGAAATAGTCGGCCGCGTCGCCACCGATCTCGGGCAGGCAGGTGCGCCGCGCTAAAAAAACCGGCTTGCCGAAGTGCATGGCCTCGATCGGCGGCAGGCCGAATCCTTCCGTCAGCGAAGGAAACAGGAAGCCCGTGCAGTGCGCATAGGCCCAGGCCTTTTGCGCGTCGTCGATGCCCAGGTGGAATTGCACGTTGGGCAGCTTGACGGTGGCGCGCAGCCGCCGGGCGTCGTCGCTGGGCGGGCCGCACAGCACGAACAGCATCTCGGGCCAGGCGCGCGCCAGGTCGATGATGGCTTGCGGATTCTTGGACGCCGACATGCGGCTTAGGTGGTACAGGAAGGGCCGCCTGTCGACGTCGGCGTCGGCGTCGGCGTCGGCCCAGCCGGGCAACGGTTTACGCGGCGCGGCGACGAAGCTGCGCGCGCCGTTGTAAATCACCTGCAGCGGGCCGGCCCAACCCAGACGCGCCGTCACGTCGCCTGCGGTGTAGTGGCTGATGGCCACAATCTGGTCGGTGCGCCGCAGCAGCCCCCGCATGCGCCGGTGGTGGCGCCAGGTCGAAAACACATTCCGGCCGTAGAGGTAGTTCAGGTCGTGCACGGTCACCACGCGCGGCCCGCAGCCGGCGGGCGGCAGGTTCTTGTTCAGCTGGTGCAGCGAATGCCACAGCGCATAGGACACCGGCTGCACGTGGCGCAGGCGCTGCCAGCGGCTGACGGGCAGGTAGCCCACGTCGGTGCCGAACAGACCCACCAGCTTGTCGCGCAGGTGAAAGTCGAAGCAGATGCCGTACTGCGCCCGCCACACCGGTGCCTGTGCAGCGATGCGCGTGCCGATCTGCAGCGAGAATTCGCCCAGGCCATCGTGCAGCGCGCCGATGTTGCCCAGACTGATGCCTATGCGTCGTGTTTCCATCGCAGGAAAGTGTGTCGACGGCTCCTGCATCTATGTGTCGACATCGGCTGGCCCGAGCCCGGGCCCGAGGCCGGCGACGCTGGCCAGGGCGTCATCGAAAAGTCGCAGCACGTGTTCCCAGTCGTAGTGCCGCTTGACGTAGTGGACACCCAGTGCACCCAGCCGCTCGCGCTGTGGCAGCGGCAGGCTCGCCATCGACTGCAGGGCGACCACGAACTGCCGTCGTCCCAGGTAGGCCGTGCCGGCGCCACTGCTGCGCACGTGATCTGCCAGCACCTCGCACGCTCCGTTGGCGATGACGGGTGTGCCCAGCAGCATGGCCTCGAGCAGCACCAGCGAGAGGCTCTCGTACCGCGACGGAATGACCAGCGCCAGCGCGCCCGCCACCAGCGCATCTCGCTCGGCGTCGGTGACGAAGCCCACGCAGTGGATTTGGGTGTGTGGGGGCAATGTCCGCGTCGCCTTGCCGACCATCACCAGCTGCGCCTGCGGTTGCCGGCGGAGATGCTCCAGGAACGCGGCGACGAGTTCGTCGCAGCCCTTGGCCTTCTCGACGCGACCGACGTAGACGAAGTAACCCGGCGAGAGCCCGAAGCGGCGCAGCACTTCCGCGACCGCGTCGGCGCCCGGCCGTTCGACGTTGATCCCCAGCCCGGCGACGCCGGCACTCTCGGTGTCCAGGCCATACAAGCGCGAGGCCAGGCGGCGCTCGGCTTCGGTGTTAAAAAGAAGCGCCCCGGCCGCACGCAGCACGTCGTGGAAGACAGGCAGGTACATAGGTTTCTCGTCGTGCACCAGCGGCACGAGAACTGAGCGTCGGCCCCAGTGTCTGATACCCACGGCGGTTTGTGCATAGAGCGCGGTGAAGAAGATCACGGCGTCGTAACGGTCTGCCGAGGCGTCCAGGTGCTCGATGAGCGCCGGGCAGTGCGGCCCCTGGCGGCGCAGGAAGTCCTCGCCGTCGTATGCCGACTCGCCGCGCGGCCGCGCCACCAGGGCGCCGGGCAGACGCCGCAGCAGTGCGCGGGCCACGAACCGTGCCTTGTGCGCCCAAGGCACGCGGGCGCGCCCGAGGTCGTTACGGCAGGGATGGGCAAAACGCAGCACGCGCAGCCCGCCCACCACGGTGAGGCCGGGGGGATAAACCATTGCCCAGTCGGCGTAGTCACGCGCACAACTCGTCAGGACCTCAATGTCGTGGCGTGCCGACAGCCGCTGGGCCAGCAGCCGCGCGTGCAACTCGGCGCCGCCATGGATCTCATCACCGTAGCGCTGCACCACCAGAGCCAGGCGCATCAAGGAGTCCTCATGCTGCCAGGCCCAATTGGCTGGTGTACAGCGCCAGGTAGGCCGCAGCCGTGCGTTCCCAGTCGAACTGCGCTGCGTGTGCGCGCACGGCCAGGGCGGGACCCGGCTCGAGATGGCGCCGCAGGCCCTGCTCGACGACGCCGCCGGATCGAAGTCGTCGAAGTAGTCGGCTGCCGCGCCACCGATTTCCGGCAGGCAGGTGCGACGCGACAGGAAGACCGGCTTGCCGAAGTACATGGCTTCCACTGGCGGCAGGCCAAACCCCTCGGTGAGCGAAGGAAAGAGAAAGCCCGCGCAGTGGAAATAGGCCCAGGCCTTTTGCTCGTCGCTGATGTAGAGGTGGAACTGCACGTTCGGCAGGGTGTTGGCGCGCCTTAGCGACTCGGCGTCGGCGCTCGAGGCGCCGCACATCAGGAACTGCATCTCCGGCCAGATGCGCGCCAGCGCCAGGATGACCTGTGGGTTCTTGGTCGGCGACATGCGGCTGAGGTGCAACAGGAACGGTCGCGTCGGATCAACGCCCGGCAGCGGTGTCCGTGGATGGCCGCTCAGGTCGGTGGCCCCGTTGTGTATGACATCCATCGGGCCCGCCCAGCCAAGGTGGCGCTGCACGTCGCTGGCGGTGTGGCGGCTGATGGCCACCACGTGATCGGACCGCCGCAGCAGGCCCTTGGTTCGCTGGTGCTGGCGCCAGTTCTCCCAGGAACTCGGTTCGTACAGGTAGTTCAGGTCGTGCACCGTAACCAGGCGGTGGCCGCATCCCCAGGGCGGGCGGAAGCGATTCAGCTGGTTTAGCGAGTGCCACAGCGCGTACTTCAGCGGCTGCAGATGCACCAGGCGTTGCAACCGAACCAGGGGCAGGCATGCCACGCCAGGGCCGAAATGGCCGAGCAGCTGCGGCCTTAGGTGAAAACTGAACTCGACGTTCCAGCGCTCGCGCCATTCGGGCGCAACCTGCAGGATGCGTCGCGTCAGCTGCGACGAAAACTCGAAGATGCCGCCGTCCCCGGGCGCCGACTTCCCCAGGCTGACCAGGATGCGCCTGGACTCAGCGGGCCGGGTCATGGCGGCGGATCGGGCGCCGCGTGGGCCAGCACGACCAACAGGTTGGGCGACAGATCCAAGCTGCGATCGAGCCGGTACATCTTGCGCAGGAAGCGTTCGAATACGATGCGCATCAGGTGGTATAGGCCGGCGGGGGCTCGGGACGCCCCCGGTTCGTGGTGCCAGGGCAGCCGGTCGCCCCAATGCATCAGTCGCAGGCCGCTGCGCGGCGCAATCTGGCGCATGCGCGACAGTCCCAGCGAAGTGACGTGGGTGACGTCACCGTTCTGGTACCACTGTCCGAAAGGCGACTCCGTGTTCGGGAAGCGCAGCAGGATGCGGCCGCCCGGCGCGAGGCGCTGGCCCAACCCTTTTAGGAATGGGACGACATCGGGCATGGGTACGTGCTCGAGCACGTCGAAGGCAGCGATGAAATCGAACTGCGCCCCAGTCGCGAGCTGATCGGTGCGAGTCAGCGCCTCGAAGCCGGCGTCACGCGCCCGCGCCACCAGCGGTTCGCTGAGCTCGACGCCAATCACCCGGTGCCCGCGCTGGCGTGTCCAGCCCAGGAAGCCGCCGTTGCCGAAACCGATCTCCAGCACGCGCAGGTGGCGCGCAGGCTCGCCCGTGGCCCGGGCAACGTGCCAGTCGAAGTAACAGCCGTCTCGACGGCTGAACGTGCCGAAGCGCTCGGCCCGCCAGTCCTTCCAGGCGGCGTAGTCCGCGGCTGCAGGCTGCGCCGCAACGATGGGGCCGGCGGCCTCGTTCATGTCTGGTCCATGCCGCGAATCACCGTGTGGCCGTGAAGAGCAGCCCTTCGTCTTCCTCGTTGCGCTCATACATCGAGGTGAGCTTGGACAGGAAGTCCTTGGCGCTGACCGTGACGCCTTGCGTCGGCACACGCAGGCTGTCGAAGTGTGGTTGCAGGGTCTCTACGAACTGCCTCACCGATACGCCGGCGACGTCGCGCAGGTGGTGGGGCGTGAACTCGACCAGGAGGGCCTGGCAGCCCGACAGGATGCGCTGCATGCCGCGCAGTGCAAAGGTCTCGGAACCCTCGATGTCCATCACGACCAGGTCGAACTGCTCTCCTGGCAGCTGTTCGTCCAGGCGATACGCAGGCACCGTGATCTCCTCAGGCTGGTCGTAGTAATACATCTCCTGGCGCGCCGCCGGCACGCGTTTGCTGCCCCCGGAATTGGCCCGGTTGAGTAAGAAGCGCAGTGGCTCTTCACGGTCGCTGGCCGCCATGTTCAGGGGTCGGCAGCGAGTCGCGCCGTTGAGCAGCACGTTCATTTGAAGCAGCCTGAAGGTGGCGGGGTTGGCCTCGATGGCGACCACCTCGCGGCAGCGCAAGGCCAGGGGCACGGCCAACGTGCCGACATGTGCGCCAACGACGAGCACCCGCGAATCGCTGCGCAGGAGCGGTTCTAGCTGCTCCAGTTCCTCTCGTCCGTATTCGCCGCTGCGGCGAAGACGCCGCCCAACGCCCTGATCCTCGGGATCGACGGCGTAGAGGCCCGTAGCCGAGTCCACAACGACGGCGATGACGCGGGAACCCAGTACGCGCCGCGTCAGGCGTCCCTTCAGGGCCTGCAGCTTGAGTGGATCGATGAGCTTCATGCAAAGCGGTGGCGGACGGGCCGCGAAAAAGCGAATTTTAGGCTAGCACGGCGGCCGCAGCACGCGGTCAGACGCTCGCCCGGCGTCGCATCACCGGGCAGGCAAGGCCTGGCTGATCCCTTCCGCTTTCACCCAGCACCATTGCCCCGGTTGCAGCGTGTCGGTGAGAACAAGGTTGCCGAAGGCGCTGCGGTGCAACGTCTCCACCCGGTTACCAACCGCCGCGATCATGCGTTTGACCTGGTGGTACTTGCCTTCGGTGAGCATCATGCGCAGGGTGTGTTCGCCGGTGCGCTCGGCTGCGGCGGCGCGCACGGGCAGCGGGTCGTCGTCGAGCACCACGCCGGCCAGCAGGTTGGCTAATTGCGCGTCGGTGACGGGGTGTTTGGCGCCCACCTCGTAGACCTTGGGCACATGGTGCTTGGGGCTGGTCAGGCGGTGGATCAGCCCGCCGTCGTCGGTCAGCAGCAACAGTCCGGTGGTGTCTTCGTCCAGCCGCCCCACGGGCTGCACGCCGCGGGTGCGCAGCGGCGCCGGGAGCAAGCTCAGCACACTGGGATGGTGGCGGGGCTTTTGTGAACATTCGTAACCCGCCGGCTTGTGCAGCAGCACCAGGGCCGTGGCGTGGTATTCCCACGTCTTGCCCTGCACTTCGAAGTGAAGCCGGTCTTCGGGGAAGTCTTCGTCGGCGGCCGTCACGGGGCGGCCGTTCACGACGACGTCGCCGCGCTGCACCAGCGCGCTGCAATCGCGGCGCGTGCCGAAGCCTTGGCTGTAGAGGATCTGGGCAATACGCATCGAGAGAGTTTCTCATCCGCAGGCTGGGGTTCTCCCGTAGGCGCAGGGCCTGCGCGCGGGCGGAAACTTTGCCGATCGACATTCGAGGTGCCAACCCATGATGCTGTTGAAAGTTTCCCCGGCCCGCTGCCTGCAGCTGTCTCTGGCCGCCGTCTTGCTGGTGGGCTGTGGCGGCAACGACTACATCGACGACATCGGCGACAACGCCTGCCTGCAGTCGTCGCCCACCGGCGCGCTCTACAACCCGGGCACGCCGGGCGAGAACGGCGCGCCCGAGATCGCGACCGGCTTTGCCGCCAAGAAGGCCGTCAACGCGCGCAGCTTCATGGTGGTGGCCGCCAACCCGCTGGCTACCAAGGCCGGTTGCGACATCCTCAAGGCCGGCGGCAGCGCGGTCGACGCCGCGGTGGCCGTGCAGATGGTGCTCAACATCGTCGAGCCGCAGTCCTCGGGCATCGGCGGCGGCGCCTTCATGCTGTACTACAACAACAGCACCCGCACCGTGACGGCCTACGACGGGCGCGAAACCGCGCCTGCTGCGGCGACCGAGAACTACCTGCGCTGGATCAGCGACACCCAGCGCACCACGCCGCTGCCGAATGCGCGGGTCAGCGGCCGGTCCATCGGCACACCCGGCGTGCTGCACATGCTGGACGCGGCGCACAAGGACGCCGGCAGGCTGGCCTGGAAGGACCTGTTCAGCCCGGCCATCAAGATCGCCACCGACGGCTTTCGCATCAGCCCGCGCATGTCGGCCTCGGTGGCTGGATCGGCTGCGTCGCTGGTGCGCGACCCCGAGGCGCGCAGCTACTTCCTCAACGCCGACAACACCGCCAAGGCGGCGGGCACCCTGCTGAAGAGCCCGGCACTGGCCACCACCTTCGGGGCCATAGCCAACGGCGGCATCGCGGCCTTTTACGGCGGCGCGCTGGCGCAGGACATGGTCGACGAGATCGCAGACACCACCGGCGGCATCACCGCGGGCCAGGCCACGCTGGCCGACCTGGCAGCCTACCGGTCGAAGAAGCGCGAGGCCATCTGCGCCCCCTACCGCACCTGGTGGGTGTGCGGCATGCCGCCCCCTTCGAGCGGCGGGCTGGCCGTGGCGCAGACGCTGGGCGTGCTCGAGAACTTCGACCTGTCGTTGAACAAGCCCACCGACATGGACGACAACGGCGGCAAGCCCACGGCCTTTGGCGTTCACCTGGTGTCCGAGGCCCAGCGCCTGGCCTATGCCGACCGCGACCGCTACGTGGCCGACACCGACTTCGTGCCGCTTCCCGGCGGCAGCCCGGCACGAATGATCGACAAGACCTACCTGCGCCAGCGCGCGAGCTTGATCAATTTGACGCGCAGCATCGGCACGGCGCCCGCCGGCGATCTGGGCCCCGTGATGGGCCTGGCCTTGCCCAGCGGCGAGAACGGCACCACGCACATCTCAATAGTCGACGGGCGCGGCAACGTGGTGTCGCTGACCACCACCATCGAGAGCGGCTTTGGCGCTTTCCACATGACGCGCGGCGGCTTCCTGCTGAACAACCAGCTCACCGACTTCTCTGCCGCGCCCACCGATGCCGGCGGGCTGCCCATCGCCAACCGCGTGGCGGCCGGCAAGCGCCCGCGCAGTTCGATGGCGCCCACGCTGGTGTTCCGCAGCGACAGCACGGGCGCACGCGGTGAGTTCCGCATGGCCACCGGATCGCCGGGGGGTGCGACCATCATCCAGTACGTGGGCAAGACGCTGGTGGGCGTGCTCGACTGGGGCATGGACGCGCAGCAGGCCACGTCGATGATCGACTTCGGTGCGTCCAACAACCCCAACACCAACGTCGGCAGCGAGCACCCCAACGTCAACCTCGCCAACGGCGGCAACAACGACGCGCTCATCACCGGGTTGCGGGCGCTGGGCCACACGGTGAACACGGCCGCGCAATCCAGCGGCATCGGCACCATCGTCCGGCGCAGCAACACGGCCGGGTTCTTCTACTACGAGGGCGGCGCCGACCCGCGGCGCGAGGGCGTGGTGCTGGGTGATCTCTACCCCTGAAGCCTTGCGGCTCAAGTTGCGTTTTTAGACGCGCTTCAGTCGCGCTTCAGTTGCGATTCAGTTGCGATTCAAGTCGCGCGCCGCGGGCAGTGCGGGGTCTGAAAGGCCATGCGCGGCCTTGACGGCATTGCGAATGGCGCGCGCCACGGCCTCGGCCGCCATCGCGCCCAAGGTGCTGAGATCACCCGCATGGCCTGCGCTGCCGGTGGCCAGGGCGAACAGGGTGTCGCCGTCGGCGACCGAGATGAGGTTCACGGCGCGTGACAAACCGTGGTGGGCCAGCCCGGCCAGTTGCGTGGCCTGCGTCTTGTTCAGCCGCGCGTCGGTGGCGACCACGCCCAGCGTGGTCGCCATGCCTGCCGTCATGCCCTGCATCACGCGGTCGGGGCCACGACCGTCAAGCAATGCATCCATGCTGCGGACGAGCGCCAGCCCGTCGGCCGTGCGGGCCCCCGCGATGATGCTGCCGTCGGCGGCGAGCACGTCGCCGATGGCGTTGACCACCACCAGCGCGGCCACGGTGATGTCGCCGACGCGCACCGAGGCCGTGCCCACACCGCCCTTCATGGCCCGCGCCAGGCCGTAGAACTTGCCCACCGTCGCGCCCAGGCCGGCGCCTGCATTGCCTTGCGCGGGAGCGTCGGTGCGGGCGGCCTCGCAGGCGGCGTAGCCCGTGCCGGCGTGGGGGCGGATGCGCGGGTCGCCCAGCCACAGGTCGAACAGCACGGCGGCCGGCACGATGGGCACGCGGGCCGGGCCCACGACCAGCCCGTGGCCACGCTCGTCGAGCCAGCGCATGACGCCGCTGGCAGCGTCCAGTCCGAAGGCGCTGCCGCCGGTGAGCAGCACGGCATGCGGACACGGTGTTCTCGGGCCGCAGCAGATCGGTCTCGCGCGTGCGGGGCGCGCCGCCGCGCACCGCCACGCCACACGCCGCGCCTTGCGGGCACAACACCACCGTGCAGCCGGTGGGCCGGCCGGGCTCGGCGGCATGGCCGACCGACAGGCCCGCCACGTCGGTCAGCGAGCCGGGGTCCAGGTCGAGCAGCGAAGCGGGGGTGCTCATCGGCGCGGATTCTGGGCCCGGCAAAGCCAAGCGCCCGGGGTTGCCTTCATGCAAAGACGTCAGGCAAACACGCCGGCCGTATCCTGCATGCGGCTGCTGACTTCCCCCAGGTGGTGCAGGGTGTCGCCGAAGCCGAGCTCCAGCATCGTCAGGCGCTTGAAGTAGTGGCTGGCGATGTAGTCGTCGGTGACGGCGATGCCGCCATGCAGCTGCACGCACTGCTGGCCGACGAAGCGCATCGACTGCCCGAGTTGCACGCGCGCCTGGCTGATGGCCCGGCGCCGCTGCGCAGTCGGCTCGCCGAGCTTGAGGCTCGCGAAGTAGCTCATCGAACGCGCGAGTTCCAGCTGCATCTTCACGTCGGCCATGCGGTGACGCAGCGCCTGGAAGCTGGCGATAGTCACGCCGAACTGCTTGCGCGTATTCATGTAGTCGACGGTGATGGCCACCAACCGGTCCATCAGCCCGACGGCCTCGGCGCACTGCGCGGCAATCGCCACGTCGGCCGCCAGTTCGAGCACGGCGTGGCCCTCGGCGGTCAGCAGCGTGGCGGCGGTGCCGTCGAGCACGACATCCGCAGCGCGGGCGCCGTCTTGCGTGGGGTAGCCCTTGACGGCCGCCGCACCGCGTTCGACCAGGAACAAACCGATGCCCGCGGTGTCGTCCAACGCACCTTGCCAGCGCGCCGGCACGACGAAGGCGTCGGCCTCGTCGCCGGCCGGCACCAGGCTCTTGATGCCGGTCAATACCCAGCCGTCGCCACTGCGCTCGGCCCGCGTGCTCACATGCGCCAGGTTGTATCGGGCGGCCGGCTCCTGATGCGCCAGCACCACCAGGGCCGAGGCGTTTGCCATGCGTGGCAGCCACGCCGATTGCAACTCGGGCGGGGCGGCCGACAGCAACACCGGCGCCACCAGGGCGCCGGCGGCGTAGGGCGCGTTCACCAGGCCGCGGCCCAGCTCTTCGGCCACCACCATCGCGTCGATGGCGCCCAGAGCCAGGCCGCCGTGGGCCTCGGGCACCGCCAGGCCCGCCAGGCCGAGCTCGGCCAGTTCGGCATACACGGCCCGCGTGGCACCGCCCGCCTTGGCCAACGCATGGCGCCGCTCGAAGCCGAAGCCCTTGTCGACCCAGCGCCGCACGGCGTCGCGCAACGATTCCTGGTCTTCGGTGAAGTCGAAATCCATGTCAGCTCCCCAGGACGGTGGCGGCGACGATGTTGCGTTGAATTTCGTTGCTGCCCCCGTAGATCGTCGTCTTGCGCATGTTGAAGTACGTGCCGGCCAGCGGCGCGCAGTGGGCCGCGCCGACATGGTCGCCCTGCCAGCCGGCCTCCATGGCCTCGTGCACGCGGGGCAGGGCGTAGGGCCCGGC
>ENA-OBIT01000561-OBIT01000561.1-metagenomes-genome-assembly--contig:-NODE-561-length-16019-cov-4.41086_pt1 | contig 16019 bp, 30 predicted proteins | sample MGYA00153386_OBIT01 | MGnify analysis MGYA00153386
GCGAGGGCGGGCGCACCGTCGGTGCGGGCGTCGTGGCCAAGATCATCGAATAAGGGTCGATATGTCTACCAAGCAAAAAATCCGCATTCGTCTAAAAGCCTTTGACTACAAGCTCATCGATCAGTCGGCGCTTGAAATAGTTGAAACGGCCAAGCGCACCGGTGCCATCGTCAAAGGCCCCGTGCCATTGCCGACCCGCATGCAGCGTTTCGACATCCTGCGCTCGCCGCACGTCAACAAGACCAGCCGCGACCAGTTTGAGATTCGCACTCACCAGCGCCTGATGGACATCGTCGACCCCACCGACAAGACTGTCGATGCACTGATGAAGCTCGACCTGCCCGCCGGCGTCGATGTGGAAATCAAGCTTCAGTAAACGCTTGAATGGTTGCGGCGTTCGCCGCGGCTGCTACAATCAGTCGCTTTAGTTTGCTTGGCTTGAGTAACATCGATCCAAAAGCAAATCACCCTGGCGCCGCTCGTGCAGCAGGTGCCAAGGTAACCACCCCGGCCAATCGATGTCGGGACCGTGAACAAGAGCGCCCTGCTGCGAGGCAGGCGCGCTGGAGAATTGAACATGAGCATGAGCGAACAGCTCGGCTTGCTGGGCCGCAAGGTGGGCATGATGCGCATCTTCACGGACGATGGCGATGCCATCCCCGTGACCGTGCTCGACGTGTCTGACAACCGCGTCACGCAAGTTAAGACCGTCGCCAGTGACGGCTATAGCGCGCTGCAAATCGCATTCGGCGCTCGCAAGGCCAGCCGCGTAAACAAGCCCGAGGCCGGGCACCTGGCAAAAGCCGGCGTCGAAGGTGGGCAGGTGCTAAAGGAATTTCGCGTCAGCGCGGAAATTGCCGGACAGTACGCGCCGGGCGCGCAGATTCCGGTGAGCATGTTTGCCGCGGGCCAGAAGGTGGATGTGCAGGGCACCTCCATCGGCAAGGGTTTTGCTGGAACGATCAAACGCCACAACTTTAAGTCGCAGCGCGCTTCGCATGGCAACAGCCGTTCGCACAACGTCCCCGGCTCGATCTCGATGGCGCAGGATCCGGGCCGTGTTTTTCCTGGCAAGAAGATGACCGGGCATATGGGTGACGAGACCGTCAGCGTGCAGAACCTTGATGTGGTTCGCGTTGACGAAATGCGCCACCTGTTGCTGGTTCGCGGTGCGGTGCCGGGCGCGAAGAATGGTCATGTGGTCGTGCGGCACGCCGTCAAGGCGCGCGCCAAAGTTGCCGTTGTTACGACAATTGCCGCGCCCGCAAAGGGGGGTAGGTGATGCAGCTCGAGCTTCTGAATGATCAGGGTCAGGCGACACAAAAGTTCGACGCGCCCGACACCGTGTTTGGCCGCGACTACAACGAAGCGCTGGTGCACCAAGTTGTGGTTGCGTTTCAAGCCAATGCTCGCCAAGGCACTCGCGCGCAGTTAGACCGCGGCGAGGTGTCGCATTCGACCAAGAAGCCGTTCAATCAAAAAGGCACCGGCCGCGCACGCGCCGGTATGACCAGCTCGCCCTTGTGGCGTGGCGGCGGTCGGATCTTCCCAAATCGGCCTGATGAGAACTTCTCGCACAAGGTGAACAAGAAGATGTATCGCGCCGGCATGGCGGCCATCTTGTCGCAACTGGCTCGCGATGGCCGTCTGGCGGTGGTGGAGTCAATAAGCATCGATGCGCCGAAGACCAAATTGCTGGCAGCCAAGCTTAAAGAGATGGGTTTGCAGTCGGTCTTGGTCATTGCTGACCGGATTGATGACAATCTGGCGCTGGCTTCGCGCAACTTGGCCAACGTGTTAGTGGTCGAGCCGCGTTATGCCGATCCGTTGTCTCTGGTCTTTTACAAAAAGGTGTTGGTGACCAGAGGTGCGATCGAGCAGCTCAAGGAGATGTTTGCATGAGCCGTATCAACCCCTCCACTGCCGAGCGCAAGTTTTCCGAAGGCCGGTTGGCCAACGTTCTTGTCGCACCGATCATTTCCGAAAAGGCAACTCGCATTGGTGAGAAGCAAAACCAGGTGCTGTTCAAGGTGCTGCGTGACGCGACCAAGCCTGAGATCAAAGCCGCGGTCGAGCTCATGTTCAAGGTTGAAGTGGATTGCGTGTCCACCGTGAACCAGAAGGGCAAAACCAAGAAATTCGGACGCTCGATCGGTCGCCGTGACCACGTCAAGAAGGCGTATGTGTCGCTCAAGGCTGGCCAGGAGCTCAACTTCTCTGGGGAGGCCAGCTAAATGGCTGTCGTCAAAGTCAAACCCACCTCACCCGGCCGCCGAGCCGTAGTGAAGGTGGTGCATAAGCACCTGCACAAAGGTGCGCCTGAGGCGTCGCTGTTAGAGCCGCAAAAGCAAAATGCCGGCCGCAATAACAATGGTCACATTACGATGCGCCACAAGGGTGGGGGCCACAAGCACCACTACCGTGTCGTCGATTTTTTGCGCAATAAGGATGGCATTCCTGCCAAGGTTGAACGCATCGAGTACGACCCGAACCGCACTGCTCATATTGCCTTGGTGTGTTACGCCGACGGTGAGCGACGCTACATCATCGCCCCGCGCGGCATAGAGGCTGGCGCCACGCTTTACTCGGGTGCCGAGGCTCCGATCAAGGCCGGTAACACGTTGCCGATTCGCAATATCCCGGTGGGCTCCATCGTCCATTGTGTCGAGATGATGCCAGGCAAGGGTGCGCAGATTGCCCGCTCGGCAGGGACGTCGGTCACTTTGATGGCGCGCGAGGGCATTTACGCCCAGCTTCGACTGCGCTCGGGCGAGGTTCGCAAGATTCACATCGACTGTCGGGCGACGCTGGGCGAGGTCAGCAATGAAGAACACAGCTTGCAGCAGTACGGCAAGGCCGGTGCGACACGGTGGCGCGGCATTCGGCCTACCGTGCGTGGCGTGGCCATGAATCCGGTTGACCACCCGCACGGCGGTGGCGAAGGCCGAACTGGTGAGGGCCAGCCCCAGGTGTCACCGTGGAATACGCTGACCAAGGGCTATCGCACCCGCAGCAACAAACGCACGCAGACGATGATCGTCTCGCGTCGCAAGAAGTGAGGCCTGAGGGACCACCACCATGACCCGTTCGCTGAAGAAAGGTCCCTTCGTGGATCATCACCTCATGGCCAAGGTCGAAAGAGCCTCAGCCGTGAAAGACAAGAGGCCAATCAAGACATGGTCGCGCCGCAGCACCATCCTTCCCGAGTTCATCGGCTTGACGGTGGCCGTTCACAACGGCAAACAGCACGTTCCGGTGTACGTGACCGACCAGATGGTCGGCCACAAGCTCGGCGAATTTGCGCTTACCCGCTTGTTCAAGGGTCACCCCGCGGACAAGAAGGCAAAGAAGTAGGGAGCCGCAGCAATGGAAACCAAAGCAAGTGTGCGCGGCGTGCGCCTATCCGTTGACAAAGGTCGATTGGTGGCCGACATGATCCGCGGCAAGAAGGTGGATCATGCGCTCAACATCCTGCAATTCACGCAGAAGAAGGCCGCCGGCATCATCAAGAAAGCCGTCGATTCGGCCGTGGCGAACGCCGAGCACAACGACGGCGCCGATATCGACGAGTTGAAGATCAAGTCGATCTACGTCGAGCAGGGTGCCGTGTTGAAGCGATTTTCCGCACGGGCCAAAGGCCGCGGAGCGCGCATCAGCAAGGGCACCTGCCACATCTTCGTCACTGTAGGCAATTGAGCGTCGGGAACTGAAAGACAAGCATGGGACAAAAAATTCACCCGACCGGGTTCCGACTTTCGGTGACACGCGCCTGGCAGTCACGATGGTTCGCCAACCACAAGAACTTCGCTGGCATGCTGGCTGAAGACCTCGATGTCCGTGAGTACCTTAAGGCCAAGCTCAAGAGCGCCGCGGTGTCGCGCATTCTGATTGAGCGCCCAGCCAAAAACGCGCGGATCACCATCTTTTCGGCACGTCCTGGCGTGGTAATTGGTAAGAAGGGTGAGGACATCGAAAACCTGAAAGCCGAGCTAAGTCGGCGACTCGGGGTGCCGGTGGCTGTGAACATCGAGGAGGTACGCAAGCCTGAGGTTGATGCACAGCTAATCGCCGACAGCATCACCCAGCAGCTTGAAAAGCGGATCATGTTTCGCCGCGCCATGAAACGCGCGATGCAGAACGCCATGCGCCTGGGCGCGCTGGGAATCAAGATCATGTCCTCGGGTCGGCTGAATGGGATCGAGATCGCCCGCTGCGAATGGTACAGAGAAGGCCGGGTGCCGCTGCATACATTGAAGGCTGACATCGACTACGGGTTCTCTGAAGCGAAGACCACCTACGGCATCATTGGCGTAAAGGTCTGGGTGTATCGGGGCGACCGGCTGGCCAACGGCGATGCGCCCACGCTGGGCAAGGGGGAGCCCAACGCTGAAGACGATCGCCGCAATCGTCGAGGCCCGCGTCCTGGCGGTCCCGGTGCGCCCGGTGGTCGCGGTCGTCCGGGTGGCGCTGGTGGTCCAGGGGCGGACCGTGGCCCTCGTGGTGAGGCCGTGCCGGTGGTGGCTGCTGCGCCTTCAGCCGATGGTCCCAAAGGTCCGGCTGTCAAGCGAGTGCGTCGCGCTGCGCCGGTTGCCACGCCGGCCGCAAGTGAGAGCAAAGGAGAATAACTGTGCTGCAACCTGCACGTCGTAAATTCCGTAAGGAACAAAAGGGCCGCAATACCGGCATCGCCACGCGCGGTGCCGCGGTGTCGTTCGGCGAATTCGGCCTCAAGGCCACTGAGCGAGGCCGCATCACGGCGCGCCAGATCGAAGCAGCGCGGCGTGCCATCTCTCGCCACATCAAACGCGGCGGGCGAATCTTCATTCGTATTTTTCCTGATAAGCCGATTTCACAAAAGCCGGCTGAAGTTCGTATGGGTAACGGCAAGGGCAATCCCGAGTATTACGTTGCTGAGATACAGCCCGGCAAAGTGCTCTACGAAATCAACGGCGTGCCCGAGCAGTTGGCCCGCGAGGCGTTTTTACTTGCGTCAGCCAAGTTGCCTCTGCGTTGCACCTTTGTGGCGCGCCAGGTTGGCGCCTGAAGCGAAAGAATTTGATGAAAGCATCTGAACTTCGTACCAAAGACGTTGCAGGACTGGAGAAAGAAGTCTCCGATCTGCTCAGGGCCCACTTCGGCCTGCGCATGCAGCGGGCTACGCAGCAACTTACTAATAACTCGCAACTGGGTAACACGCGCCGCGATATCGCACGCGCCAAAACCATCATTTCCGAGAAGAAGCGCCAAGAAGAGGGTCAAAAATGAGCGACACCCAAATGGCCGCAGCCAGCAATGCCGTCGCGGCGCCGGCCAAGAACACACGTACTTTCGTCGGCCGTGTGGTCAGCGACAAGCGGTCCAAAACCGTGACTGTGTTGGTTGAGCGTCGAACCGCTCATGAGCTGTACGGCAAGATCGTGGGTCATTCGCGCAAGTATCATGCCCATGATGAAAAGGGCGAGTACAAGTTGGGCGACACCGTTGAAATTGCCGAAGGCCGCCCGATCAGCAAGACCAAGTCATGGACTGTCACTCGGCTGCTAGAGAAAGCTAAGCTGGTTTGAGGATCGGCTTGGTGGCGTCTGCCGTCCAAGCTTGACCGATACGCGGCCGGACACTGGGAATACCAGTTCCGGCCGTTTTTCATTCACGACACAAGGAGTTTTCATGTTGAAAGTTGGGGACAAGCTGCCCGTGGTCAAACTACAAGAGTTCATCGAGGTTGAAGGCAACGGTTGCTCGCTTGGCCCCAATACCTTTGATGTCGCTAACCTGACCGCTGGCAAGAAAATCGCCATCTTTGCCTTGCCGGGAGCCTACACACCCACTTGCTCGGCCAAGCACGTGCCCGGGTATGTGCAGCAGGCGGCCGCTTTACGAGCTGCCGGCGTCGATGAGATCTGGTGTGTCTCGGTCAACGACGCCTTTGTCATGGGCGCGTGGGGCCGGGACCAAGGCAGTGCCGGGCAGTTGCGCATGATGGCCGACGGCAGTGCCGACTTCGCTAAAGCGACCGGCTTGACCTTGGATCTGACCGCGCGCGGTATGGGGTTGCGTTCTGACCGTTATTCGATGTTGGTGGTCGACGGAGTGGTCAAGACACTCAATGTTGAGGCGCCGGGCAAGTTTGAGGTCAGTGACGCTGCCACCATGTTGCAGCAGGCCCAAGCGCACCTGAACTAAGCGCTGCATACACGTTCTTGGCAGGGCTTGACGACACCGCGAGAAACAAGCGATAATTTGAGGCTTCGCCGGACAAGCATTGCCAAAGGCCAAAAAAGCCTTAAGGCAGATCGCAAGTCTGGATCCAACCCCTACACGGGCCCAAGACTGACCGCGTCAGCGCGCTGCAAGGCGCGCAAGCGGTATTAAGTTGGGATGAAAACATGATCCAAATGCAAACGCGGCTCGACGTAGCCGACAACACAGGCGCCAAGTCCGTCATGTGCATCAAGGTGCTGGGCGGCTCAAAGCGCCGTTACGCGGGCATTGGTGACGTAATCAAGGTCAGCATCAAGGATGCCGCACCGCGCGGTCGCGTCAAGAAAGGTGAGGTCTACAGCGCCGTGGTTGTGCGCACCGCCAAAGGCGTGCGCCGGCAGGATGGGTCGTTGATCAAGTTTGATGGCAATGCTGCCGTGTTGTTGAATGCCAAGCTTGAGCCGATCGGCACGCGCATCTTCGGGCCGGTAACGCGCGAGTTGCGCACCGAGCGTTTCATGAAGATCGTTTCACTGGCTCCCGAAGTGCTGTAAGCGCGCGGCAAAGCATGATTTTTCAGGACCGATCATGAAAAAGATTCGCAAGGGCGACCAAGTCATCGTGACGACCGGCCGTGACAAGGGCAAACGCGGCACCGTGTCGCTGCGGGTTGATGTTGACCATGTGGTTGTTGATGGCGTGAACGTTGTGAAGAAGCACGTGAAACCCAATCCGATGAAGGGCACCACTGGCGGTGTGATTGACAAGACCATGCCGATTCATCAGTCCAATGTGGCCATTTGGAATCCAGTCACGTCCAGAGCAGACCGGGTTGGCGTTAAGTTGTTGGCGGATGGCAAGAAGATCAGGGTCTTCAAATCCAGTGGCGACGAGATCAAGGTTTAAGGCGGCATCACCATGGCGACCCCCAGTATGACAAAAACCTCGGCCAAGTCAGCTGACAAGTCGGTGACAAAGTCAGCAACGAAATCGGCAGCGAAGGCGGCCGGTTCAGGTAAGTCCGTGGCCGTAGCGGCAGGCGCTGCCGAAGCGGTGGTTTCGGCGCGACTTCAAGTCATCTACCGCGAAAAGATCGTCCCTGAGTTGATGGCCAAGTTTGGCTTCAGTTCGTTGATGCAGGTGCCGCGTCTGGAGAAGATCACGCTCAATATGGGCGTCAGCGAGGCCGTGTCGGATAAGAAAGTCATGGACAGCGCGGTCTCGGACTTGACCAAGATTGCCGGCCAGAAGCCGGTGGTGACGAAGAGTAAGAAACCCATTGCCGGTTTCAAGATTCGTGAGAACGTACCGATCGGGTGCATGGTCACATTACGTGGCTTGCGGATGTATGAGTTTCTCGACCGCTTCGTAACAGTTGCTTTGCCGCGTGTTCGCGATTTCCGCGGCATTTCTGGGCGTGCCTTCGACGGGCGTGGCAACTACAACATCGGTGTCAAGGAACAGATCATTTTTCCCGAGATCGAATACGAAAAGATCGATGCGATCCGTGGGTTGAATATCAGCATCACGACGAGTGCGAAGAATGACGAAGAGTGTCGCGCGCTGCTCGTCGCGTTCAAGTTCCCATTCAAGAATTGAAGGTAAGACATGGCAAAGACATCCTTGAAGCAACGCGAAGAAAAGCGGGAAAAGCTGGTTGCCAAGTACGCAAAGAAGTACGCTGAATTGAAGTCAATAATCGACGACTTCAAGCGCACGGAAGAAGAGCGTTACGCGGCCCGACTGGAGTTGCAAAGATTTCCACGAAACGCATACCCGACAAGGCTGCGCAACCGCTGCGCGCTTACCGGAAGGCCGCGCGGCACGTTTCGCATGTTCGGCTTGGGCCGCAACAAAATACGCGAGCTCGCGTTCAAGGGTGACATCCCGGGCTTGGTCAAGGCCAGCTGGTAAGCGGCGCGTTCTGCAGGAGACTATTTCATGAGCATGAGTGACCCCATCGCCGATATGTTGACGCGCATCCGCAACGCGCAGGCGGTCGACAAGGCTGTAGTGGTTATGCCATCGTCGAAGATTAAGGTTGCGATTGCCCAAGTCTTGAAGGACGAAGGCTATGTGGAAGGTCTGGTGGTGAAGAGCGAGGAGGGCAAAAGCATGCTTGAAATTGCGTTGAAGTATTACGCCGGGCGTCCGGTCATCGAGCGCATCGAACGTGTCAGCCGCCCCGGCTTGCGTATCTACAAAGGCTGCGATGCCATTCCGCAGGTCATGAACGGGTTGGGTGTGGCCATTGTGACCACGCCCAAAGGCGTGATGACGGATCGCAAGGCTCGCCAGACCGGTGTCGGTGGCGAAGTGCTTTGCTACGTCGCCTGATCGCGGCGAAAAACGGAGCGACCGACTATGTCTCGTGTAGGAAAAATGCCAATCGCCGTGCCGCAAGGTGTCGATGTGGCGATTGCCAGTGATCAGATCACCGTCAAGGGTGCCAATGGCACGCTGATCCGGTCGCTGAGCGGCTTGGTCAAGGTCAGCAAAGAGGGTTCGATCCTTAGCTTCGTACCGGCCAACGACAGCACTGAGGCAGACGCCATGAGCGGCACTGTGCGTGCATTGGTGGCCAACATGGTGGGCGGAGTCAACAAGGGGTTTGAGAAGAAGCTAAGCTTGGTGGGCGTGGGTTTCCGCGCCGCCGCTGCTGGTCAAAAGCTGACATTGCAGATCGGTTTCTCTCATCCGGTTGTCAAGGAAATGCCGGCGGGCATTAAGGTGGTCACTCCAACCCAGACCGAGGTCGTCATTTCTGGCGCCGACCGCCAGATGGTTGGACAGCTGGCCGCTGAAGTCCGCGCGTTTCGCCCGCCGGAACCCTACAAGGGCAAGGGCATCCGCTACACCGGCGAGCGCGTGGTGATTAAAGAGACGAAAAAGAAGTAAGGAGCCACAGCATGCTGACCAAGAAGCAACAACGCCTGCGCCGCTCGAGCCAGACCCGTCTTCGCATTGCGCAGCAGGGCGTAGCCCGGTTGACGGTGTTCCGGTCCAACCAGCACGTGTTTGCGAGCGTGGTGTCCGGCGACGGCACTCGTGTGCTGGCTACTGCCTCTACAGTTGAGAAAGAGGTTCGCGAGCAGCTCGGCGGCTCCGGCCACGGGGCCAACACGGCCGCGGCCACGCTGATCGGCAAGCGCATTGCCGAGAAAGCACGCGCCGCCGGTATTGACAAGGTGGCGTTCGACCGCTCGGGCTTCGCGTACCACGGCCGCGTTAAAGCGTTGGCCGAGGCCGCGCGCGAAGCTGGCCTGCAGTTTTGATTGGTGCGAAGACCTAAGGAAATTCAAGATGGCAAAGTTCACTCCTCGCGCTCAGACCGAGGCCAATGATGACGGTCTGAAGGAAAAGATGATTGCGGTCAACCGCGTGACGAAGGTCGTCAAGGGTGGTCGCACGCTGAGCTTCGCGGCATTGACTGTCGTGGGCGACGGCGATGGCCGTATCGGCATGGGCAAAGGCAAGGCTAAGGAAGTACCGGTGGCGGTACAAAAGGCAATGGATTCGGCGCGCCGAAACATGGTCAAGGTCAGCCTCAAAAATGGTTCCATTCACCATAACGTACGTGGTGAGCACGGCGCGGCCAAGGTCCTCATGGCGCCGGCCAAGCCTGGCGACGGCATCATCGCCGGCGGACCTATGCGTGCCGTGTTTGAAGTCATGGGCGTGACCGACATCGTCGCCAAGAGCCTGGGCTCCAGCAACCCTTACAACATGGTTCGCGCCACGCTGGACGCGCTGAAGCGCTCATCCACGCCTGCGGACGTAGCAGCCAAGCGCGGCATGTCGGTCGAAGCGCTCTTCAATTGACACCGCAGCGGAGACATCTGATGACCGCCGAAGTATCCGAAAAGAAAACCCTGATCGTGAAGCTGGTGAAGAGCGTGGCCGGCACGCGGCAGTCTCATCGCGACACTGTGCGTGGCCTGGGGCTGCGCAAGGTCAACAGCCAGCGCACCCTTGAAGACACGCCGGCCGTTCGCGGCATGATCAACAAGGTCGCCTACCTCGTCTTGGTTCTGTGATGCAAATTAACACCATCAAACCTGCCGAAGGCAGCAAGAAGGCCCGCCGCCGTGTCGGCCGCGGCATTGGTTCGGGCCTGGGCAAGACCGCCGGTCGTGGCCACAAAGGGCAGAAGTCCCGCGCTGGTGGCTTCCACAAGGTCGGTTTTGAAGGCGGTCAGATGCCATTGCAGCGTCGCCTTCCCAAGCGCGGCTTTAAATCGGCCCAGTTGAAGTTCAACGGCGAAATTACGTTGGCCGACCTTGAGCGCCTGGGTGCTGACGAGGTGGACATGTTGACGCTCAAGGCCGCCGGACTGGTAGGGCAGCTCGTCAAGCGTGTAAAGGTAATCAAGTCCGGCGAGTTGACCCGAAAGGTGGCTCTCAAGGGCGTGGGCGCTACGGCCGGTGCCAAGGCGGCGATCGAAACTGCGGGTGGCAGCGTCGAAGTTGTCGGCGCGGCGGACTGAAGAGAGCAACACGGCACGTGGCTACCACTGCGAATCAACTGGCCAAGAGCGGGAAGTTTGGCGACCTGCGTCGCCGCATCATCTTCTTGCTGTTGGCGTTGGTGGTTTATCGCATTGGTGCGCACATTCCTGTGCCGGGAATTGATCCGACGGCACTGCAAGAGCTCTTCAAGGGCCAGAGTGGCGGCATCCTGAACCTGTTCAACATGTTCAGTGGCGGCGCGCTGTCGCGCTTCACGGTGTTTGCTCTGGGCATCATGCCGTACATCAGCGCGTCGATCATCATGCAGTTGATGACGTATGTGGTGCCCACGCTTGAAGCGCTGAAGAAAGAGGGCGAATCGGGTCGCCGCAAGATTACGCAATACACGCGTTACGGAACGCTTGGTTTGGCCATTTTTCAGGCGCTGGGCATCGCGATAGCCCTGGAAGGCTCGCCCGGCTTGGTCATCACACCTGGTATGGGTTTCCGGATGACGGCGCTGGTCAGTTTGGTTGCCGGCACGATGTTCTTGATGTGGCTGGGTGAACAGATCACCGAGCGGGGCTTGGGCAATGGCATTTCTATTCTGATCTTCGCCGGCATCGTCGCCGGGCTGCCTAGCGCCTTGGGCGGATTGTTCGAGCTCGTTCGGACCGGCGCCATGAGTATTGTGGCAAGCTTATTCATCATCGCGGTGGTCATCGGTGTTACCTATGTGGTGGTTTTTGTTGAGCGAGGGCAACGAAAGATTCTTGTCAATTACGCTAAACGGCAGGTCGGCAACAAGGTGTACGGAGGTCAGTCATCGCACCTGCCGTTGAAGCTGAACATGTCCGGCGTCATTCCACCCATCTTTGCGTCGTCGATCATCCTGCTGCCAGCCACCGTCGTGGGATGGTTCGCCACGGGCGAAGGCATGCGTTGGCTGAAAGATTTGTCTTCGGCGTTGTCGCCCGGGCAACCTATCTATGTGCTGCTGTACGCGGCCATGATCGTGTTTTTCTGTTTCTTTTACACCGCGCTGGTTTTTAACAGTCGTGAGACGGCGGACAACTTGAAGAAGAGTGGCGCTTTCATTCCCGGTATTCGGCCTGGCGAGCAGACCGCCCGTCACATCGACCGCATCCTCTCGCGTTTGACATTGGCCGGCGCTGTCTACATCACGGCGGTTTGTTTGCTGCCTGAGTTCCTGGTGCTGAAGTACAACGTGCCGTTTTACTTCGGTGGGACTTCATTGCTCATCATCGTTGTCGTGACCATGGACTTCTGGGCCCAAGTGCAAAGCTATGTGATGAGCCAGCAGTACGAGTCGCTGCTCAAGAAGGCTAACTTCAAGGCGTCATGAGCAAAGACGACGTCATTCAAATGCAGGGAGAGATTCTCGAGAATCTTCCCAATGCCACCTTCCGCGTCAAGCTGGAAAATGGCCATGTGGTGTTGGGCCACATCTCCGGCAAGATGCGCATGCATTACATCCGCATTCTGCCCGGGGACAAAGTGACCGTGGAACTCACGCCGTACGATTTGACGCGGGCACGCATCGTGTTTCGCGCCAAGTAGAAATTGAAATTCTGGGGTCAGGAGAAATCATGAAAGTTGCCGCTTCCGTTAAGAAGATGTGCCGCAATTGTAAGATCATTCGCCGCAAGGGTGTCGTGCGCGTGATCTGCACTGACCCGCGCCACAAGCAGCGTCAAGGCTGAGACAAGAGGAACAACATGGCACGCATTGCCGGTATCAATATTCCGCCGCACAAACACGCCGAGATCGGCCTGACGTCTATCTACGGCATCGGGCGGCCGACTGCGCAGAAGATCTGTGAGCAGGTCGGCATCCCGTATTCGAAGAAGATCAAAGACCTGACCGACGTGGATCTCGAAAAGATTCGCGACGAGATTGGGCGCATGACGATCGAAGGCGACCTGCGCCGTGAACTTTCCATCAACATCAAGCGCCTGATGGACCTGGGTTGCTATCGCGGATTCCGTCATCGCCGTGGGCTGCCCGTGCGTGGGCAGCGCACACGCACCAATGCCCGCACCCGCAAGGGTCCGCGCAAGGGTGCTGCAGCGCTGAAGAAATAAGCGCCCGAAGAACCTCAAGAGAGCTACTCCATGGCCAAAGCACCTGTCAATACCGCGGCACGCCGCGTGAGCAAGAAGATCCGCAAGAACATTGCGGACGGCGTTGCTCACGTGCACGCATCTTTCAATAACACGATCATCACGATCACCGATCGGCAGGGCGGTGCGTTGGCCTGGGCGTCAAGCGGTGGGCAGGGTTTCAAGGGGTCGCGCAAGAGCACGCCCTTCGCAGCACAGGTCGCGGCCGAAACTGCAGGCCGCGCGGCGCAAGAGCAGGGCATCAAGAACCTCGACGTGCGAATCAAGGGCCCTGGCCCAGGTCGCGAGTCGAGCGTTCGTGCCCTGGCCTCGCTGGGCATTCGCATTAACTCGATCAGTGACGTTACGCCGGTCCCTCACAACGGCTGCCGTCCGCAAAAACGCCGCAGAATTTAGTTTCCTTGAAGAGCCCGCGGCGCTCCTCCCAGAGGGCGCCGTGGGCGGCCCGGCGAAGCCGGTTCCGCGACGGCCGCTTGGGGCCGTCGTTGGCATTCAGATTCTTCCAAGCCGTTTTGTAGCAACCGCAAGTCCACCGTCTGTGCAGGCATCGCCAGCCAGACTCGCGCGGGCCGTAACGTGAAACCGTAGCGGCTGCCGCGTCAGATACCCAAGGAAACCCCACCGTGGCACGTTATCTCGGCCCCAAGGCCAAACTTTCCCGCCGTGAAGGCACGGACGCACCAGCGGGTCGCGCACGTCCGATTACGGCATGCAGCTGCGTGAAAAGCAAAAGGTCAAGCGCATGTACGGCGTGCTTGAGCGGCAGTTCCGCCGCTATTTCGCCGAGGCTGAACGCCGCAAAGGCAACACTGGCGCGAACCTGCTGTCGCTGCTGGAATCGCGCCTGGACAACGTCGTTTACCGCATGGGCTTTGGCTCGACGCGTGCAGAGGCGCGCCAGCTGGTGTCGCACAAGGCGCTCACCGTCAACGGCCATGTCGTGAACATCCCGTCTTACTCCGTGAAGGCGGGGGATACGGTGGCCATGCGCGACAAATCCAAGGCGCAGTTGCGAGTCACTGAGGCGTTGAAGCTGGCGCAATCCATTGGCATGGCCGACTGGGTGGCCGTCGACGCTGCCAAGATGGAAGGTGTGTTCAAGAAGGTGCCAGACCGTGACCAGCACGGCGCGGAGATCAAGGAAGCCCTCATCGTCGAGTTGTACTCGCGGTAAACGCAAAGACAGGAAGGCGGGCATTTCGGCCCGGGGGTTGAAGCCCATTCCTTTCTGCTTCGTTCCGCCGGGCACGAAGCGACAGGCATACAAACATACAGCCCGGCTCGGTCCATCAGCCTTATCGGTGTAATGAGCCGAGGGTATTGACAGGAACATAAAGAAGCAATGCAAACCACACTCCTGAAGCCCAAGGCCATCCAGGTCGAGTCCCTCGGCGGTCACCGCGCCAAAGCCACACTCGAACCTTTTGAGCGTGGCTACGGCCACACCCTGGGCAATGCGCTGCGGCGCGTGCTGCTGTCGTCAATGGTGGGCTACGCGCCGACTGAAGTTACCATCGCTGGCGTGCTGCATGAATATTCGGCCATCGACGGTGTGCAAGAAGACGTCGTGCACATCATGCTCAACCTCAAAGGCGTGGTGTTTCGGCTGCATAACCGTGACGAAGTCACGTTGGTACTGCGCAAAGAAGGCGAGGGCCCAGTCACGGCCGCCGACATCCAGACGCCGCATGACGTGGAAATCATCAACCCCGAGCACGTCATTGCGCATCTGGCGCAAGGTGGCAAGCTCGACATGCAAATCAAGGTCGAGAAGGGCCGCGGCTATGTGCCGGGAAACCTGCGCCGCTACGGCGACGAACCCACCAAAAGCATCGGCCGCATCGTTCTGGACGCATCTTTTTCGCCGGTTCGTCGCGTCAGCTACGCGGTCGAGAACGCCCGCGTCGAGCAGCGAACCGACCTCGACAAGCTGGTGATGGAGATCGAGACCAACGGCGCGATTCCGCCCGAAGAAGCGATTCGCCAAAGCGCCCGCATCTTGGTCGAGCAATTGGCTTTCTTTGCGCAGATCGATGTCAACCCGAACGACATCATGATCACGCCGCAAGCGCGTCCGACGCCGTTTGATCCGATTCTGCTGCGCCCGGTGGACGAGCTTGAACTTACCGTGCGTTCGGCCAATTGCCTCAAGGCTGAGAACATCTATTACATCGGCGACCTGATCCAGCGCACCGAAACCGAATTGCTAAAGACGCCGAACCTCGGCCGCAAGAGTCTGAACGAGATCAAGGAAGTTCTTGCTTCGCGCGGGCTGACGCTCGGCGCGCGGCTGGAGAATTGGCCCCCCCAGGGACTGGACAAGCGCTAACCCGCTAGTCGAGCGCAACCCCCGGTACCTGACACGGCCGGGGTTCAATTAAGACAGGAACAAGCACCATGCGCCACCGCAACGGCCCCCGCAAACTCAACCGCACCACCTCGCACCGATTGGCGATGCTGAGGAACATGTGCAATTCTTTGATCAAGCACGAGGCCATCAAGACCACGCTGCCCAAGGCGAAGGAGCTGCGCAGCGTCGTTGAGCCGCTGATCACTTTGGGCAAGACGCCTACCTTGGCCAACCGCCGGCTTGCGTTTAACCGAACGCGCGATCGCGATGTGGTGGCCAAGCTCTTCAACGAGTTGGGGCCACGCTACTTAAGCCGCCCTGGAGGCTACACGCGGGTGCTCAAAATGGGTTTTCGCGTCGGCGACAACGCGCCCATGGCATTTGTTGAACTCGTGGATCGGCCGGAAGCGGCCGCAGATGCAACGGCAGTGGCCGAGGACGAGTAACGCACTATCCATCACGGCACGTGCATCCATGCGCTATACTTAGCGATCTATCGCGGGGTGGAGCAGCCTGGTAGCTCGTTGGGCTCATAACCCAAAGAATATTCAACAAAAACAACAACTTAGAACTGAATATGCGCCGCCCCAAAAGGGCGGCGCTTTGCTTTGTGACGAGGTCTGTGTCGTCACAGGGTCAAACGGCGCGAAGAATGACCGTTGGGCGTTGTGACGAAGGCTTAGCACTTTGATGAGGCATTTCGTGGGCGGTGATCACGCAAATCCTCGTGACCCCCGGCGCGCGCATGCCGTCTGGTCTGCATCTGTCGGCACGGTTCACGATCCTGAAGTCCCTCGGCAGAGCGCTCTCCAACCTACTTGGCCTCGGCCTCGTGACGGCAAGATCGCCTGGCTGAAGAGTCGCCTCAATCGCGAC
>ENA-OBIT01000562-OBIT01000562.1-metagenomes-genome-assembly--contig:-NODE-562-length-16005-cov-4.19241_pt1 | contig 16005 bp, 13 predicted proteins | sample MGYA00153386_OBIT01 | MGnify analysis MGYA00153386
ATTCAACCGCGGCCACGGCGCCTTCGACATCACGCTGGAGGTCTGGCTGCAAACCGCCGCCATGCGCAGTCAGGGCCAGCCTGCCGTGCGGCTGTCGCAGTCCAACATGCTCGATGCTTACTGGACGGCTGCGCAGCTCGTGGTCCATCACACCAGCGGCGGCTGCAACCTGCGCACCGGCGACCTGTTGGGCACCGGCACCTTGTCGGGTCCGACGCCAGGGCAGGGGGGCTCGTTGCTGGAACTGTCGGCCGGGGGTCGCCAGCCTGTTGTTCTACCGTGTGGTGAACAGCGCAGCTTTCTTGAGGACGGCGACACCGTCACCTTGCGCGCTTGTTGCCAGTCGCCCGGCACGGCACGCATCGGCCTGGGCCATCTGACGGGCACCGTGGTGGCCGCCGGTCCTGGCGGGTAACCGGCACCGGTACAGGCAGGCCACGTCCAGGCCCTTGGCCCGCACGCGGCGAAGCGTGGGATTCGACCTGCGCAGCCTGGCTCATCCAGCGTTTGCTGCGCAAGGATGAGCTCCAGAATCTGTGGCGAACATGGACAACTTGCGCCTGCACGCCGTGGTCGCCCGTTTGGTGGCCTGGCACAACCGCCACCCCCTGGCGCGCCGCATCACGGCCGCTCAGGTGAAATCGGTCGGCTATGTAGCCCTGCCCTTCACCGCGCAAGGCCTGGTGCCGCTGGCATCGCCGACACCGCATGCGCTGCCACCGGCCGAAGCGATGACGGTGGCGCAGCCTGAAAAACGTGCCACGGTGGGCGCTAACGTGGAAGCCGATGCGGGTGTTGGTGCGGGTGCGGGTGCGGGTGCGGGTGAGATCGTCATCACCGTGCACACCGGGTCGCAGACCTTGGAAGTTGAACGGCCCGCAGCGGCCGCAACGACGTTGCGCACGCGCGCTGCCGCCCACCATGCCACCCCGGTGTCGTCCCCAACGCCCCACGCATCGAGCGTGAACGCCACGGCGGCGGCGGGAGCGCCGCGAACGCTGGTGTGCAGTGAAGACTTCATGGCGCCGCTGCCCTTGCGCCGCGTGCTGCGGTGGGTGCATCTGCATGGCCTGGCCCTGCTGCACGACCCGCTCGACATACCCGTTCGGCACGTGCCGGTTGACACTGCCTTGGTGCCGGCCGGCGCCGGTGTGGGCTGGTTGTGGGTGGCCACGGCCGCCGTCGAACTGGGCGGCCAGCGCAGCCGGCTGCTGCTGGGTGGCGGCGACGAGCCCGCCGTGCTGGGCCGGCGCCTGTGGAGCCGCCCGCGCCTTCTGTGCGCCGGGCTGGCGCCCAGTGTGTTGGCGGCGGCGGCGGTCGTGTGGCTGCTGCCCGCCTCACCGCCTGTCTTGCCACTGCCGTCGCCGCGGGCCTTGGCTGAACCGGCGCCGTTGGCGGTACCAGCCATGGCCAGCCTCGCTTCGGCCGCATCAGCGCCCGGGCCTGGCGTCATTGTTAGCGCGAGCGCCAGCGCCAGCGCCAGCGCCGCGCAGTTTGATCGTGAACCGCGCGGTGATCTCGTCGATCGACCGCGCCTGCCCGGTCTGCTGGACGACACCGCCAAAGTCCAGGCCCGGGACGCCGTGGCCGCGCTGCGTGCCACGCAACCCGGCGGGCCGCCGGCGCCATCAGCCGCCATAACGGCAGCCGCGCCAGTGCCCACGCCGTTGGTGCTGCCTGCGGTGCAAGCTGCATCAACTGCCGTGCTGTTCGGTTTGAGCACCAGGCCGCTGCGCACCAGCGCCGAGGCCGAACAACTGCAAAACGCCTTTCAGTATTGGCTGGGCCGCGCGGACGGTCAGTCGTTTCGGGTGGAGATGCTGCCTTCTGGCGACGACTGGCGGGTGGTGGTCTGGCCTTACGAACGCCGCGCCGACGCCGAACGGGCGCGCGCGCTGCTGCAATCACGCGGCATGCGGGTCGAACTGGTGGACTTCTGATGGTTGGCCAACGCCGCTGAGGTCACCACCAGTTCTGCCATTCAACGGCAAGGGAATGGCTGCCGATCAGGTCGACGCGACGCTGACCAAGTTGTCCGTTGCAGCCGGCACGCCGGACGAAGCGCAGTTCGCCACCGGGACACGCCAGCACAGCGTGCCGCGTTGATGCCGGCGCCGGGTCAGCTGGCGTGCAAGGCCGCGAACTCGGCATACGCTCGTCGCAAGCCGTCTTCCAGCCCGGTGCGCGCGCTCCACCCGGACCTGTTGATCAGCCCCACGTCCATCAGCTTGCGTGGCGTGCCATCGGGTTTGCTGGTGTCGTAGACGATGCCACCGGCGTAACCCACCACCTGCGCCACGGTGGCGGCCAGCTCGGCGATGGTCACGTCGTTGCCCACGCCGATGTTCACCAGCGGCGGCTCGAAGCGGCCGCTGACGGTTTCGTCGCTGCCCAGCAAGGCGGCGTAGCGGTCGTCGGGCAGGTTCATCAGGAATACGCAGGCGTCTGCCATGTCGTCGCTGTACAAAAACTCGCGCCGCGGCGTGCCCGTGCCCCACACCGTGACCTGGGCGTCGCCACGCAGCCTGGCCTCGTGGAACTTGCGCAGCAGCGCCGGTATGACGTGGCTGTGGGTGGGGTGGTAGTTGTCGCCCGGCCCGTACAGGTTGGTGGGCATGGCCGCCAGGTAGCGCGTGCCGTACTGCCGGTTGTAGCTCCAGCACATTTCGATGCCGGCGATCTTTGCCAATGCATAGGGCCGGTTGGTGGGCTCCAGCGGGCCGGTGAGCAAGCAGCTTTCTTTCATTGGCTGCGGCGCCAGCTTGGGGTAGATGCAGCTGCTGCCCAGGAACAGCAGCCGCTGCACGCCCGCGCCATGGGCGGCGTGGATGACGTTGGTCTGGATGGCGAGGTTGTCGCGTATGAACTCGGCCGGCAAGCTGTTGTTGGCCACGATGCCACCCACCTTGGCAGCGGCCAGGAAGACGAACTCGGGTTGCGCGGCCCGGAAGAAGGCCTGGGTGGCGTGTTCGTCCGTCAGGTCCAGCTCGGCATGGGTGCGGGTGATGAGCGCGGTGTGCCCAGCGGCTTCGAGGCGGCGCACGATGGCGCTGCCGACCAAGCCGCGGTGGCCGGCGACATAGATGCGGGAATGGGTGGAAAGCTCGGACATTCGATGCTCAGGTACCGCGCACAAAACCGGCATTGAAACCCTGGTCGCCGTAAATCTTGTGGCCATGGGTAAAAAGGTGATGCAAAGCCTCGTCGTTGCGTGCGCCCGCCGCAGTCGCCACTTCAATGCAAATGACTGCAGGTTGCCACCGATCCAGGTTCATTGATTTCAAGGCAGGCACTTCGTGGCCTTTGATGTCAATCGACACCAGGACCACTCGAACTGGTGCAGTTCGATCTGCCCCGCGGTTTCGCCAACCGCTGTGCAGAAGAAGCGATCATCAGGTCGCCATCGCTCATAAAGTCGCTTGAAGCGCGGCAAGGGGTCGATGCAAACACGGCGCCAGCCCCACCTGTAGAGAAGTTAAATGTTGCTGAGCTTTTCGTGCCGCACGGAACGTAAATTCACTCGTGATGGTCGTAGGCCTGGAAACCGGCTAGTTTCACCAGGCTGTCGCGTTTGGCTGCGGTGTAGTCGCTTTCCACCATTTCACGCACAAGTTCTTCGAACGATGTAGTGGGCACCCAGCCGAGCTTGGCCTTGGCCTTGCTGGGGTCGCCGAGCAAGGTTTCCACTTCGGTGGGGCGGAAGTAGCGTGGGTCGACGCGCACGATGACCTCGCCGGCCTTGCACTTGGCGCGCATCTCGCCGTTCACCGCAGCCACTTTGGCCACGACGCCGATCTCTGACTCGCCCGCGCCGCGGAATTCCAACGTGATGCCAAGCTCGGCTGCGGAGCGTTCAACGAACTGGCGCACGCTGTACTGCACGCCGGTGGCAATGACGAAGTCTTCGGCCACCTCCTGCTGCAGCATCATCCATTGCATCAACACGTAATCGCGGGCGTGGCCCCAATCGCGCAACGCACTCAGGTTGCCCAGGTACAGGCAATCCTGCAGGCCCAGTGCGATGCGCGCCACGGCGCGCGTGATCTTCCGCGTGACGAAGGTTTCACCGCGCAGGGGGCTTTCGTGGTTGAAGAGGATGCCGTTGCAGGCGTACATGCCGTAAGCCTCGCGGTAGTTCACCGTGATCCAGTAGGCGTACATCTTGGCCACGGCATAGGGGCTGCGCGGGTAGAAGGGCGTGGTCTCCTTTTGCGGGGTCTCCTGCACCAGGCCATAGAGCTCGCTGGTGCTGGCCTGGTAGAAGCGCGTCTTCTTGGTCAGGCCCAGGATGCGGATGGCTTCCAGCAAACGCAGCGTGCCGATGCCGTCGGCGTCGGCCGTGTACTCGGGCTGCTCGAAGCTGACCGCCACGTGGCTCATGGCGCCCAGGTTGTAGATCTCGTCGGGCTGCACCTGCTGCACGATGCGGATCAGGTTGGTGCTGTCAGTGAGGTCGCCGAAGTGCAGTTTGAAGCGCTGGTGGTCAACATGCGGGTCCTGGTACAGGTGGTCGACGCGGTCGGTGTTGAACAGCGACGAGCGGCGCTTGATGCCATGCACCTCGTAGCCCTTGGCCAGCAGCAGTTCTGCCAGGTAGGCGCCGTCCTGGCCGGTGATGCCGGTGATGAGTGCGGTCTTGGTCATGGAGTGGTTGGTTTTTAGGCGACTGCGGAAGATATCACCGCACCGAGACAGCTAACGGCATGGCGCGCGGCGAGAATTCACAGTGTGGGCGTTGTGCCTGCTGGTGAAGACCAATAACAAGGGCGCTGGCGCATGAAAGTCACAGTGGTGGGAACGGGGTATGTGGGCCTTGTTACCGGCGCCTGCCTGGCCGAAATGGGCAACCATGTGGTGTGCGTCGACGTCGATGAACGCAAGATTCGCGTGCTGAAGGAAGGCGGCATCCCCATCCACGAGCCTGGGCTGAGGGAGATCGTTCACCGCAACGTGGCCGCCAGTCGTTTGCAGTTCACGACCGACATCGCCGAGTCGGTGGCGCACGGCACGATCCAGTTCATCGGCGTAGGCACGCCACCCGATGAGGATGGTTCAGCCGACCTGCAGTACGTGGTGGCCGCGGCCACCAACATTGGCTGCCACATGACCGACTACAAGGTCATCGTCGACAAAAGCACGGTGCCCGTCGGCACTGCCGACCGGGTGCGTGCAGCCGTGCGCGCCGCGCTGGCCGCGCGCGGGCTAAGTATGGAGTTCTCGGTCGTCTCCAACCCCGAATTCCTGAAAGAAGGCGCTGCGGTGGAAGACTGCATGCGGCCTGACCGCATCATCGTGGGCGCCGACGACGAGCGCGCCATTCTGCTGATGCGCGCCCTGTACATGCCGTTCATGCGCAACCACGACCGCATGCAACTGATGGACGTGCGCAGTGCCGAGTTCACCAAGTACGCGGCCAACGCCATGCTGGCCACGCGCATCAGCTTCATGAACGAACTGGCACGGCTTGCCGATGCCGTGGGCGCGGACATCGAGCAGGTGCGCAAAGGCATCGGCAGCGACCCGCGCATCGGCACCCACTTCTTGTACCCGGGCACGGGTTATGGGGGCAGTTGTTTCCCCAAGGACGTGAAGGCACTCATCCACACGGGTCGTGAGAACGGCATCGCATTGGGCGTGCTGCAGGCCGTGGACGCGGCGAATGAGCGCCAAAAGCATGTGCTCGTCGAGAAGATCGTGGCTCGGCTCGGCGATGATTTGTCGGGCCGCACATTCGCCATCTGGGGCCTGGCCTTCAAGCCCGACACCGACGACATGCGCGACGCGCCCAGCCGCGTGATCATCGAAGCACTCAGTCGCCGCGGCGCCAGAATTCGCGCCTACGACCCGGTGGCCATGGAAGAGGCTGCGCGCGTGATGCAGGGCATGCCGGGCTTGAGCTTCACGGCCCACCAGGCCCAGGCCCTGGACGGTGCGGATGCGCTGGTGGTGGTGACGGAGTGGAAGGAGTTTCGCAACCCCGACTTCGATGCCATCAGGGCCGCGCTGAAGCAGCCGCTGATCTTCGACGGCCGCAACATTTACGACCCGGCACTGATGCGCAATATGGGTGTCGAGTATCACGGCATCGGGCGCGGCATTCGCCAGCAGGTCTGATCGCCGGATGGCGGGTTGCGGTTGTGTCGCGTTGGTGTCGGCCGATGCGGTTATAGTGCGGCGGTAGATTTCAGCAAGACCATTGATTGTTTGACGGTGTCTCGCTGCAACCGGCTTGAAACAGCCGCACCGCAGCAGGTTCCTTGACCGGTTATTTATCTTCGCCGCATATCTGCACTGCGACAGCATGTGCTGCGCAGCAACCGTGAAAGGAATTGAACATGTCTACTGACACCCAGACTGGCACCGTGAAGTGGTTTGACGACGGCAAGGGCTTCGGCTTCATCACCCCTGACGGTGGTGGCAAAGACCTCTTCGCCCACTTCAGCGAAATCCAGAGCACCGGTGGCTTCCGCAGTCTCGCCGAGAACCAGAAGGTGCAGTTTGAAGTCAAGCAGGGCCAGAAGGGTCCGCAGGCTGCGAACATTCGCGCCGCTGCCTGACCCCAGGTCCGGCGTACAAAAAAACCGCAGCTTCGGCTGCGGTTTTTTTTCGCCTGCGGCAGGGGCCCTGTTCTGCCCCTGCCTTCAGCCTGGTGGCACGTGGGCCTGCGCCAACAGGAGTGCCGTAGCGTCCTTCGGTGCCAGCAGCGGCAGCGTCATGCCCGCAGGCATGGGCCACTCGATGCCGATGGCGGGGTCGTCCCAGCGGATGCTGCGTTCACAGTCCTTGGCGTAGCTGTCGGTGGTCTTGTAGAGAAAATGCGTGTTGTCTTCCAACGCCATGAAACCGTGGGCAAATCCCTCTGGGACCCACAACTGGCGCCGGTTGGCAGCGGTCAGTTCCACACCCACCCATTGGCCAAAGGCGGGCGATCCGGCGCGGATGTCCACCGCCACATCGAAGGCGCGCCCTTGCACCACGCGCACCAGCTTGCCTTGCGCGTGCGGTGGCAGTTGGTAGTGCAGGCCGCGCAACACGCCGGCCTGGCTGTACGAGTGGTTGTCCTGCACAAAGGGGCGCGGCGCGGGCAGGCCCATGGCGGCCAGAGCCGCATCGAAGCGTGCCTGGTTGTAGCTCTCGTAGAACCAGCCGCGGTCGTCGCCGAAAACTGAAGGCTCAACGATGATGACGCCGGGCAAGGTGGTGGGCAGCAGCTTCATCGGGCGGCGTCAGAAGGCTTTTTCGCGCAGCACCTGCATCAGGTATTGGCCGTAACCGTTCTTCATCATCGGCGCGGCGAGACGTTCAAGTTGGCCGGCGTCGATCCAGCCACTGCGGTAGGCGATTTCCTCGGGGCAAGCAACCTTCAGGCCCTGGCGGCGCTCCAGTGTGGCAATGAACTGGCCGGCCTCCAACAGGCTGTCGTGGGTGCCCGTGTCCAGCCAGGCATAACCACGGCCCATGATTTCCACTTCCAGCTGCGCCTGGCGCAGGTACTGGGCGTTGACCTCGGTGATCTCCAGTTCACCGCGCGCGCTGGGTTTGATGGCGGCAGCGATGTCGCAGACCTGTTCGTCGTAGAAGTACAGCCCCGTGACGGCATAGTTGCTTTTGGGCGCGCTGGGCTTTTCTTCGATGCTCAAGGCGCGCTGTTGCGCGTCGAAGGCGACCACGCCGTACCGCTCGGGGTCGTTGACGTGGTACGCGAACACGCTGGCGCCAGTGCTTCGCGAATGGGCGCGGTGCAGCAGGCTTTGCAGGTCGTGTCCGTAAAAGATGTTGTCGCCCAGCACCAGTGCGCTGGGCTGGCCTGCCACGAAATCGCGGCCCAGGATGAAGGCCTGCGCCAAGCCGTCGGGGCTGGGCTGCACGCAGTAGCGGATCTGCATGCCCCAGCGGCTGCCGTCGCCCAGCAGCGACTCGAAGCGCGGGGTGTCTTGCGGCGTGCTGATGAGCAGCACCTCGCGCATGCCGGCCAGCATCAGCGTGCTGAGCGGGTAATACACCATCGGTTTGTCGTAGATGGGCAGCAACTGCTTGCTGAGTGCCAGCGTGGCCGGGTGAAGCCGGCTGCCGGAGCCGCCGGCCAGGATGATGCCTTTGCGTTGCATAGGGTGGTGTTGGTTGATGTGGGGTGTCACCGCGAGATGTCAGCGTGAGACATCAGCGGGAGATCTCGGTGAGCATGCGGTCGACGCCGCCTTGCCAATGCGGCAGGTGCAGCCCAAACGCCGCTTGCAGCTTGCGCGTGTCCAGTCGTGAATTCAGCGGCCGTGGTGCCGGTAGCGGGAAGGCCGTGGCGGGCACGGCGCGCACCGCGTCAGGCGCCACCTTCACCGGCAAGCCGTGTTGGCGCGCCCATTCGATGACGTGCCGGGCGTAGCCGAACCAGCTGGTTTCGCCACCCGCCACGCAATGGTAGGTGCCGCTGAATGCCGCATCGGCGTGCAGGCGGCGCAGGGCGTGGGCGGTGACATCGGCCAGCAGGTCAGCGCCGGTGGGCGCACCGATCTGGTCGTCGATGACGGTCAGCGCGTCGCGTTCTGCCGCCAGCCTGAGCATGGTGCGCGCGAAGTTGCTGCCGCGCGCGGCGTACACCCAGCTGGTTCGCAAGATGAGATGCCGGCAGCCGCTGGCGCGAATGGCGTCTTCGCCTTCGAGCTTGGTGCGGCCGTAGACGCTGAGCGGCCCGGTGGCGGCGGCCTCGTCGCGCGCTCGCTGGCCGCTGCCGTCGAAGACATAGTCGGTGCTGTAGTGCACCAACAGGGCACCACGCGCCGCCGCTTCCTGCGCCAGCACGGCCGGTGCGGTGGCGTTCAGGGCGCGTGCCAGATCGGGTTCGCTTTCGGCCTTGTCGACAGCGGTGTGCGCAGCTGCATTGACGATGACGTTGGCTCCCACCCTTTGCACCAGCGCACGCAGCGCCTCGGGTCGCGAGAAGTCGGCACGCAGCTCACCGGGTGTGTCGAAGTCCAGTGCCAGCACCTCGCCCAGCGGCGCCAGCGCCCGCTGGAGCTCCCAGCCGACCTGGCCGTTGCAGCCCAGCAGAAGAATCTTCATGCGCGGGCCTCGTAATTCGTGCTCAGCCAGTCGCGGTAACCGCCGCTTTGCACGTTGGCCACCCAGTCGGCATGGGCCAGGTACCACTGCACGGTCTTGCGGATGCCGGTGTCGAAGGTTTCGGCGGGGCGCCAGCCCAATTCGCGTTCGATCTTGCGGGCGTCGATGGCGTAGCGGCGGTCGTGGCCCGGACGGTCCTTCACATGCGTGATCAGGCGGCTGTACGGGCCTTGCGCGCTGGGCCGCAGTTCGTCGAGCAAGGCGCACACGGTGTGCACGATCTCGCGGTTGGGCTTCTCGTTCCAGCCGCCCACGTTGTAGACCTCACCCAGCCGGCCTCGGGCCAGCACCGCGCGGATGGCGCTGCAGTGGTCGCCCACGTAGAGCCAGTCGCGCACCTGGTTGCCGTCGCCGTAGATGGGCAAGGGTTTGCCGGCCAGGGCGCCCACGATCATCAGCGGGATGAGTTTTTCCGGAAAGTGGAAGGGCCCGTAGTTGTTGCTGCAATTGCTGGTCAGCACCGGCAAGCCATAGGTGTGGTGCCAGGCACGCACCAAGTGGTCGCTGGCGGCCTTGCTGGCCGAATAGGGGCTGTTGGGCTCGTAAGGGTGGGTTTCGGTGAAGGCCGGCGCGTCGGGCGTCAGGCTGCCGTAGACCTCGTCGGTGCTGACGTGGTGAAAGCGGAAGGCCTTCTTCGCGTCGACGGGCAACGCAGACCAGTGCGCGCGCGTGGCTTCCAGCAAGGTAAAGGTGCCTTCGATATTGGTTTTGACGAACGCCGCCGGGCCATGAATGCTGCGGTCGACATGGCTTTCAGCGGCAAAGTGCAGCACGGCGCGCGGCTGGTGCTCGGCGAACAGCCGGTCCAGCAGCGCGCGGTCGCCAATGTCGCCCTGCACGAACACATGGCGTGCATCGCCGTGCAGCGATGCCAGATTCTGCAAGTTGCCTGCGTAGGTCAGCACGTCCAGGTTGACGACCGGCTCGTCGCCCTGACCCAGCCAGTCGAGCACGAAGTTGCTGCCGATGAAACCGGCGCCGCCGGTGACGAGGATGGTCATGGTTTAGTTTCTTCCGTAGGTGTCTTCAAACCTGACGATGTCGTCTTCGCCCAAGTAGCTGCCTGACTGCACTTCAATGATTTCCAGCGGCACTTTTCCCGGGTTGGTCAAACGGTGGGTCTGGCCCAGCGGGATGTAGGTGCTCTGGTTCTCGCTCAGCAGAATCACCTTGTCGCCGTTGGTGACCTCGGCGGTGCCGCTGACCACGATCCAGTGCTCGGCACGGTGGTGATGCATCTGCAGGCTCAAGCTGGCACCCGGTTTGACCATGATGCGCTTGACCTGGTGGCGCGGGCCATGGTCGATGCTGTCGTACCAGCCCCAGGGCCGGTGCACCTTGCGATGCAGGCTCTGCTCGCCGCGCTGGGCGCTGCTCAACTGGGCGACGATCTTCTTCACGTCCTGGCTGCTCTGGCGGTCGGCCACCAGCACGGCGTCGGGCGTTTCCACCACCACCACGTCGTGCAGCCCCACCACGCTGACCAGCCGGCTGGTGGCATGCACCAGGGTGTTGCGGCTGTCGCGCACGATGGCGTCACCGGTGCTGGCGTTGCCGTCGACGTCCTTGGGTGCCACCTGCCAAACGGCTTCCCAGGCGCCCAGGTCGTTCCAGCCGGCGTCAAGCTGCTGCATGCGGATGTCCAGCACGCCGGTGCACTTTTCCATCACCGCGTAGTCGACCGACTCCGCGGGCACGGCAGCAAATTCTTCGCGGCCGGGGCGCACGAAAGGGACGTCGGTCTTGTTGTCGATGGTGCGCGCGGCAAAGGCCGTGGCACAGGCCGCGGCAATGTCCGGCCGAAAGCGTTGCAACGCCGCCAGCCACACCGACGCGCGCACCACGAACATGCCGGCGTTCCAGAAATAGCTGCCCTCGGCCAGGTAGCGCTGGGCGGTGGCCAGGTCGGGCTTCTCGACAAATTCGGCCACGCGTTCGCCTTCGGTGCGGATGTAGCCATAGCCGGTGTCCGGTCGGTCGGGACGGATGCCCAGGATGGCGATGGCACCTTGCGCGGCCTGCGCCACGGCGCGGCGCAAAGCGGCGGTGTAGGCCGGCACATCGGTGACGGTCTGGTCAGCGGCAGCCACCACCAGCACCGGGTCGGCGCCGTCTTGGCTGGCCTGCAGCGCCGCCAGCGTCATGGCCGGCGCGGTGTTGCGCCCCACGGGCTCAAGCAGCACGGCGGCGGCGTCCACGGCCATTTCACGCAGTTGATCCAGCACCAGGAAGCGGTGCTCTTCGTTGCCCACGACCAGCGCCGGGCTGAGCGACAGGTCGGCGTCAGCCAGCCCTTGCAGGCGGCCAACTGCTTGCTGGAACAAGCTGGTGTGACCCGACAGCACCAGGAACTGCTTCGGGAAACCCGACCGCGACAGCGGCCACAGCCGCGTGCCCGAGCCCCCGGCCATGATGACCGGCTGAACGTGGATGAGACTCATGTTGCATAACCTTTGAGATTCATGGACTGCCAGCGCCAGCTGTCGGCGCACATTCGGTTGAGGTCGTACCGCGCCTGCCAGCCCAGCAGGCTGGCCGCCAAGGCCGGGTCGGCATAACAGGCGGCGATATCGCCGGACCGGCGCGGGCCGACCTGGAAGGGCACGGCACGGCCACTGGCTGCCGTGTAGGCGCGCACGACGTCCAGCACGCTGTGGCCCTGGCCGGTGCCCAGGTTGACGGTGATGGATCCCGGGTGGTCGAACAAGCGCCGCAGTGCCGCCACGTGGCCGTCGGCCAGGTCGCACACATGGATGTAGTCGCGCACGCCTGTGCCGTCGGGGGTGGCGTAGTCGTTGCCGTGCACGTGCAGGAAGGGCCGCCGGCCGATGGCCACCTGCGCCACGTAAGGCATCAGGTTGTTGGGCGGGCCCAGCGGGTCTTCGCCGATCAGGCCGCTGTCGTGCGCGCCCACCGGATTGAAGTAGCGCAGGCAGGCGGTTTGCCACGCGGCATCGGCCGCGCCCAGGTCGCGCAGGATCTGCTCACCCATCAGCTTGGTGTGGCCATACGGGTTGGTGGCCGACAGGCGCGCATCCTCGCGAATCGGCAGCTCGGTAGGGTTGCCGTACACGGTGGCGCTGGAGCTGAACACGAAACGCCTGACGCCGTGGGCCTGCATCACGCGGCAGGTGGTGGTCAGGCCGCCCAGGTTGTTGGCGTAGTAGTCCAGTGGCTGCGTGGTGGATTCGCCCACCGCCTTGAACGCCGCGAAGTGAACGGTGGCGTCGATGCGGTGGCGGTCGAACACGGCGTTCAAGGCGATGTGGTCGCACACGCTGGCGCGCTCGAACACGGGGCTGTGGCCGGACAGCTGCCGAAGCCGCACCAGCACCTCGGGCGAACTGTTCGAGAAGTCGTCGACACCCACCACGTCGAAGCCGGCGTGCAGCAGTGCCAGCCAGGTGTGCGAAGCGATGTAGCCGGTGGCACCGGTGAGAAGAATGGTGGGCATCAGGCGTGCTTCATTGCAAGATGAACTGCCCAAAGCAGCTGAAGCCAGCCGAGCTGTAGGTGTCGCTGAGTGCCGGGTTGCTGTTGCTGCCCAGCTTGTCGGTCGACACGTTACAGCCCACCACCGTGCTGCGCACGGGCGCCCAGCGTGCGCCGATGGCCAGACTGTTGCCCATTTCACGGCCGGACAGACCACCCACCACGGCGCCGCGACCCTGCAGCAGGCGTTCGAACGCGCTGAGGTTCGCGTTCAGCCCGATCTTGGCCGACAAGGCGTAGTCGACGCCGACGCGCAGGGTGTCGGTGGTGCGCGTGAAGGCGGTGGTGATGCGGTCGGCGTCCTGGCCGGTGTCGCGTGCCAGCCGCGTGTTGAAACGCAACTTGCCGCTGGGCTGCCAGTCCCAGCCGAGCGAGCCCGTCACGCCGGAGAAGTCGCGCGTGTCGAATTGCTGGTGCTCGGTCTTGCCGCTGCTGATGCGGATGTCAAAACTGCTGGCGCCGCCGGGCTGCCACAACAGACTGCCGTCGATGTCGCTGCGCGTGCGCCGGTCGTTGGGGTCGGCGGTACCGACCAGCAAATTCGGGTAGTCCCAGCGTGTCTGCCGCAGGCCCAGGCCCCAGGTGGTGGTGCTGGCGGGCCGGTAGCGCAAGCCCAGCGACACGCTGTTCTGCTGAAATTCGCGAAAGGCGGCCTGTGCGGCCGAGTAGCGCACGTCGCGCTGCTGCAGCGTGGCCTCGGCAGACAGCCGCGTGACCAACCCCAGGCTGATGCTGGCGTCGATCTGGTGGGCGGTCTCGGCGTTGGAGCGCAGGATGAACTGGTCGCTGGCGTCGCGCACGTCGGCGCGCACGGTGCGGTCAGCCGATGCCGACAAGCGGCCCGACAACCGTGCAATCGTTTGCCAGTCCAGCCCCAGGCGCAGCGCATAACCGGAGCTGTTGAAGTCGCTGTTGCGGCTGTAGCGGTTGCTGCTGAGGTTGGCCGTGCCAAACACGCGCTGGCGTGCAAACGGCTGGTCGATGCCGGCCACCAGGGCGGTGCTGGACACGGTGTCGCTTTTGCTCAGGCCGGCGGGCAGGGTCTGGTTGTCGCGCAGGCGGATCAGGTTGTTGTCGTAGGCAATGGTCTGCGCGACGCCAATGTAGTACGGGCTGCTCTGGGCAGTTGCTGCCGCGCAGGCCAGCGCCAACCAGGGTGTCAGCAGCAGGGTGTTGCGTGTGTTCATCGGTGTTCTCGGGCAGGCGCTGGGTGCGGTCGGTGGCGATCGGTGGCGATCGGTAGAGGTCAGGTTTGTGTTGGGTGTGTGTGGGGCGCAGGTTGCCCGTCAGTAGGCGCTGCGGTCAAAGAACACCAGTTTGATGGTGCGGGCGATGATTTGCAGATCCAGCCCCAACGACCAGTTTCTGAGGTATTCCAGGTCGTACTCCACCCGGGCCTGCATTTTCTCGATGGTGTCGGTTTCGCCGCGCTGGCCGTGAATCTGCGCCCAGCCGGTGATGCCGGGCTTGACCTTGTGCCGCACCATGTAAGCCTTGATCAGCTTGCGGTACTGCTCGTTGTGCGCCACGGCGTGCGGCCGTGGCCCGACGATGCTCATGCGGCCCTGCAACACGTTGATGAATTGCGGCAACTCGTCCAGCGAGGTGCGGCGCAGGAAGCCGCCAAAGGGCGTGACGCGCGGGTCGTCCTTGGTGGCCTGGGGCACCACCTGGCCGTCGTCCAGCGAGCGCATCGAGCGGAATTTGTAGACGACGATTTCTTCGCCGTCCAGCCCGTTACGGCGTTGCCTGAAAAGGGCCGGCCCGGGTGAAGTCAGCTTGACGCCGATGGCAATCAGCAGGAGCACGGGCGAGATCAGCACCAGGATGACCGTCGCCAGCATCATGTCGGCCGTCGTTTTGACAAGCCTGTTGATGCCGGTAAAGGGCGTTTCGCACAAGCCCACCACCGGCACGCCGTTCATGTCCTGCAAGCGGCCCTGGATGATGCTGATGCCGAACACATCGGGCACAAAGAAGACGCTGGCGGTGGTGCCCTGCACCTGCTCCATCAGTTCCAGAATGCGCGGCTGCGAGCCCAGCGGCAAAGTGATGTAGACCTCGTGCACGCCATGCGCCCGCACAAAATCGGCCACTTGGCGCAGGCTGCCCAGCCGTTGCCCCACGGCTTCGGCGTCCACGCGATCGTCCGTGCGGTCGTCGAAAAAGCCCAGGAAAGTCAGCCCCAGCTCCCTGCGAAGTTGAAAACCACGCGCCACTTTGACACCCAGCGCGCCGGCCCCCACCACCACGGCCGTTCGGCGGTTGCCGGGCAGGGCGGCCAGGTAGCGCAGGGTCTTGCGCCCGGTGAACACGGTCGTCCACAGCAAGGCGGGCGTGACCAGTGCCCACCATGCCAACACATTGAAATTGAACAGACCCAGACTGCGCGTGGCGTAGCCGCACAGTGTCAGGATCACCAGCAGGCTCAGCCACGACGCCGATATGTCCACCGCGGCGTTCAGCGGGCGGTCCCAGAAACGGTTGCGGCCGGGGAAGGTCAGCGCAAAGATCAGCAGGCACAGCGTCAGGTCTGGACGTGCGATGGGCTCGTCGAACCACCAGGCCACTGCCAGATACACCAGCACCGTGAGCGTCGGCTCCAAGCAAGCAGCCACCAGCGAGGTCACCGACTGGGGTGCGCTGTAGAACGTTTGTTTGTAGCCTCTGTCTTGGAACATCGATCGAACTGGTCTTGTGGGTTGCCAGGTGGGCTGGTCGGAAGCCGGCGGCAGGCATCGATGCCTTGCCACTCGCGAAACGCGATCCGCGCGGCGCAGCGCCAACAATTCTCACCGATCGACACGGTGCCGCCGTCTCGGCGGCACCCCGCGTTGACGGGGGCGCTGCCTACAATGAAGAAATGCTACACAGTCTTCAAGACATGTTTGCACCGGCCGTGCTGGAACGCATGACGCTGGTGCTGAACCACGTTATCGGCAGCGAGGCCGTGGCCACCGATCGGTTGCGGCCGCATGCCGGGCGCACGCTGTCGCTGCAACTTGTGGGCTGGCCGTCGCTGCTGCCTCGGCCACCCACGCTGACTTGGCGTGTCACGCCGGCCGGGCTGCTGGAATGGTGCGGCCCGGCGCATGTAACCGCCTCCGACCTGACAGTAAACCTGGACGCGGCGAATCCGGCACTGTTACTGGCGCGCATGGCAGGTGGCCAGCCCCCGGCAGTGCAGATCGACGGCGACGCGCAGCTGGCGGGCGATGTGAACTGGCTCATCCTGAATTTGCGTTGGGACGTGACGGCCGACCTCGAACGCCTGTTCGGCCCGTTGGTGGCGCAACAACTGCACCGGCTGGGCTCGTCGCTGGCCGGCGCGCTGCGCAGCGCCCTGGCCGGCTCAAACCCGTTGGGCGAACGCTGGCGGGGCCACATCCAGCGGGA
>ENA-OBIT01000564-OBIT01000564.1-metagenomes-genome-assembly--contig:-NODE-564-length-15982-cov-5.21071_pt1 | contig 15982 bp, 13 predicted proteins | sample MGYA00153386_OBIT01 | MGnify analysis MGYA00153386
GCGACCGAACAAGCCTGGCTGACGCCCGAATTCGCGCAGCAGGCGTCGGCGATTCCTGGCGTGCAGAAGGTGGAAGCCTCGCGCAACCGGCTGCTGCAGTTCGCGCCCGACCGGCCCGCCGTGCTGCTGGCGGCGCGCCCGCTGTTGCCGGACGGCAGCTCGCTGCCTTTGCTGAGTGCAGCGCTGCCGGCGCAGCCCGGCACGACGGGCGTGTTCGTGAGCGAGGCCATGGTGTCGCTTTACGGAGCGCGGCCGGGCACGTCGCTCGAATTGCCGCTGGACCTTCCTGGAACCGCGGGACCGGTGCGCGTGCAGGTGCGCGGCGTGTTCCGCGACTACGCCCGCCAGTTCGGCAGCGTGACCATGGACGCGGCCGACTTCCAGCGGCTGACGGGAGACACCCGCATCAACGACCTGGCGCTGTGGCTGGCCCCGGGGGCCGAGATCGCCGCCGTGATGTCCGCCCTGCGCGCCCTGCTGCCCGACCCCAGCCTGCTCGAATTCGCGGCCACGACGGAGCTGCGCACGCTGTCGCTGCGCATCTTCGACCGCAGCTTTGCCGTCACCTATTACCTGCAGGCGGTGGCCATCGCCATCGGCCTCGTGGGCATCGCGGCCAGCCTGTCGGCCCAGGTGCTGGCGCGGCGCAAGGAATTCGGTCTGCTCGCGCACCTGGGCCTGACGCGGCGTGACGTGGTGGGGGTGGTGGCCGGCGAAGGGGCGGCCTGGGTAGCGGCCGGCACGCTGGTGGGCCTGGCACTGGGACTGGCCATCAGCCTGGTGCTGGTGCACGTGGTCAACCCGCAGAGCTTCCACTGGACCATGGACCTGGTGCTGCCCTGGGGCCGCCTGGCGCTGCTGTGCGCGGCCGTGCTGGTGGCGGGGGTGGCCACTGCGGCCTTCAGCGCGCGCAGTGCGGCGGGGCGGTCTGCGGTGCTGTCGGTGAAGGAGGATTGGTGAACCCCGCCCGCCGACGCTGGCTGTGGCAGCTGGGCGTGGCCGGCCTGGCGACGGACGCGGCGCGGGCCCAGGCCCCAGCGGCCGGCCGTGAAGCAAGCACGACCATCTACCCTGCCGTGAGCACGCAAGACGCCGTTGACGACAGCGTGCGCCGTGGCCGCACGCTCGGCTTCCCGCGCGACCACGGTGCCCACCTGGGCACCCGCACCGAGTGGTGGTACGCCACCGGCTGGCTGGGCACGCCCGCGGCGCCAGAACTCGGCTTCCAGGTCACCTTCTTCCGCAGCCGCACGGGGCTGGCCGCAGACAACCCCAGCCGCTTCGCGCCGCGCCATCTGCTCTTCGCCCACGCCGCCGTCACCGCCCTGTCCAGCCGGCGCCACCTGCACGACGAGCGCATCGTGCGCTGGTCGGGCGAGCAGGACAGCCGCACGGGCCGCGCCGCCGTGGCCGACGCCGACGTCCACATCGGCAGCTGGCGCATGCACCGCGACGCAGGCGGCTGGCAGGTGGCGGTGCCGGCGCGCGACTTCACCCTGGCGCTGCAGCTGGCGCCCACCCAGCCGCTGCTGCTGCAGGGCGACGCCGGCTTTTCGCGCAAGGGCCCGCAGGAAACGCAGGCCAGCCACTACTACAGCGCGGCGCAGTTGCAGACCAGCGGCAAAGTGGTGGTCGATGGCGCCACATCTTCGAGCCCGGGCCGCGCCTGGCTGGACCACGAATGGAGCCAGGAAATCCTGCACCCCGAGGCCGTGGGTTGGGACTGGATCGGCATGAACCTGTTCGACGGCAGCGCGCTCACCGCGTTCGTGCTGCGCCGCCAGGACGGCAGCACTTTGTGGGCCGGCGGCAGCTTTCGGGCGGCGGGCGGCGCAAGCAGCAGCTTCACGCCGGCACAGGTCGCCATGACGCCCGGCCGGCGCTGGCGCAGCCCGGCAACCAACGCCAGCTACCCGGTGCAGTGGCAGATCGACACGCCGGCCGGCCGCTATGCCGTGCAGTCGCTGATGGACACGCAAGAACTGGACAGCCGGGCCAGCACCGGCACCATCTATTGGGAAGGCCTGAGCGAACTTGTCGACAGCCAGGGTCGACGTGTGGGGCTGGGCTATCTGGAGATGACGGGCTATGCCGCTCGCTTGCGGCTCTGAGACTGCGCGCTTGCGGCGCTGAGACCGCACGCTTGCGGCGCTGAGACCGCACGCTTGCGGTTGTGAGGGTTCGGCGCCCTACTGTGGCCGGGCGCGCTGGTCCTTGGGCGCGGGGTCGGGCGCGAGCAGGCGCCCCAAATCGACCGGAGCGGCGCGCACGCAGTTGCCACCGGCCTGGCGCGCGGCGATGGTGGCGTCTTCGGCGTCGTGGATCAGGGCCTGCAGATTCAGGTGCGCGGCACGCAACTGGGCCACGCCAACGCTCGCCGTGGCCCGGTGGCGGGCGCTGGCGTGCGTCGGCAGTTCGAGCTTCTCGACACGTTCACGAATGCGCTCGGCAACGTCCAGCGCGCCCGTGGCGTCCGACTGCGCCAGAAAGATCGCCAGCTGCGTGGGGCCGAAGCGCGCCAACGCGTCGGCACCGCGCAAGGTGGTCGCCGTCTGCCGGGCCAGTTCGCGCAGCAGCGCGTCGACCACGCCGGGACCGAAAAGTTCGCTCAGGCGGGCGGCGCGGTCCAGGTCGATCAACAGCAGCGTGGCGCCGGTGCCGTAGCGCCGGGCACGCGACCACTCGCGCTCGGCCAAGTCCAGGAACAGCGCCCTGGTGGTCGCGCCCGTGCTGGCGTCGAAGTCCTGGGCCATGTCGGGCGCCAGCGGCAGCCGGCTGGCACCCTTGACCGCCAGCATCGCCATCGGGCACACGCCCAGCAGCACGGCCAATAGGGCAGCCAGCGCCGCGGCAGAGCCTCCGGCCCAGCCCAGCCATGCCGCCAGGCTCCAGGCGATGCCTGCTGCAACGATGGCCGAGCAGGCCGCCAGGCCCGCCAGGGCCCAGCCCAGCGACACACTGCGCGCCGCGCGCGGCGGCGGCTTGGCCGGGTGGGGCAAGGCGCCGGGCATGGCAGGGCTGCTCGCAGGCAGCGGCGGGGGCAGTGGAGTCATCGTCGGCCGTGAGTGTCCCGTATTCGACCACACCGGGCCCGAACTGAAGCACCCGTTTGCCACGGCAGAGCGTGACGAAGCGCGCACCCCAGCCCGCCGTGCTCGCCCGATAGACTCCCCGCAATGAATTCAATCCCCGCTCAAAGCTGTCGCCGGACCCGAGCGGCGAGTCCCGCGCTTCGGTCCGTCGGGCGCTGCTGACATGGCCAAGGACACCTCGCGCGCCGCCGCGGCCAGCCCCCGCTCGCTGTCGGGGCTGCTGCCTTTCGTGCGGCCCTACCGCCTGCAGATCGGCCTGGCGATGGCCTTCCTGGTGCTGGCCGCCGTGAGCACCCTGCTCTTCCCGCTGGCGCTGAAGGTGCTGATCGACGAGGGTTTGGTCACGGCCGACCCCGGCGCGCGCGTGATGGCCTTGCGTGAACACTTCGTGGCCTTGTTCGGCGTGGGTGCGGCGTTGGGGTTGTTTTCGGCGGCACGCTTCTACATGGTCAGCTGGCTGGGCGAACGCATCACCGCCGACCTGCGCAACGCCGTCTACGCCCACGTCGTGCGGCAGAGCCCAGAGTTCTTCGAGACCACCAAGACCGGCGAGGTGCTCAGCCGCCTGACCACCGACACCACGCTGGTGCAGACGGTGGTCGGCTCGTCGCTCAGCATGGGGCTGCGCAACGTGGTGATGGGTGTGGGCGCGCTGGCTGCGCTGGTCTTCACCAACCCGTGGGTGATGACACAGGTGCTGGGCATCCTGGTGCTGGTGGTGCTGCCCAGCGTGTACTTCGGCCGCCGCGTGCGCAAACTCAGCCGCGCCAGCCAGGACCGTGTCGCCGACAGCAGCGCCATCGCCGCCGAGGTGCTGGGCGCCATCCCCGTGGTGCAGAGCTACGTGCAGGAAGCGCGTGAATCGGCGCGCTTCGACCGCTCCACCGAAGACGCCTTCGAGACCGCGCGCAAACGCACGCGCATCCGTGCGCTGCTGGTGGGTTTCATCATCACCGCCACCTTCGGCGCGCTGCTGTGGGGCCTGTACCAGGGCACGCAGGCGGTGCTGGCCGGCACCGTCAGCGCCGGCCACCTGGGCCAGACTGTGGTGCTGGTGATCATCTTCGTCGGCGCCGTCGCGGTGCTGTCCGAGGTCTATGGCGACTTGCTGCGCGCCGCCGGCGCCACCGAGCGGTTGATGGAATTGCTGGCGGCGAATTCACCCGTCACCGACCCCGCCCAGCCCGAAGCGCTGCCTGAAGCGGGTGCCGGCTCGGCCGTGGTCTTCGATGGCGTGACCTTCCATTACCCGTCGCGGCCCAAGCTGGCCTCGCTGGCCGACTTTTCACTCGACGTGCGACCTGGCGAGACGGTGGCCCTGGTGGGCCCCAGCGGCGCCGGCAAGAGCACCGTGTTCCAGCTGCTGCTGCGCTTTTACGATGCCCAGCAAGGCCAGGTCCGGCTGGACGCCGTGCCCGTGCGCGACATGTCGCTGGCGGCTTTGCGCGGCCGCGTGGGCATCGTGCCGCAGGACAGCACGGTGTTTTCCACCAGCGCGCTCGAGAACATCCGCTACGGCCGCCCCGACGCCAGCGACGCCGAGGTGATGGGCGCCGCCCGGGCCGCCTTCGCGCACGACTTCATCACCGCGTTGCCCGACGGCTACGCCACCTACCTGGGCGAGCGCGGCGTGCGCTTGTCGGGCGGGCAGCGCCAGCGCATCAGCATCGCGCGCGCGATGCTGAAGAACCCGCCGCTGCTGCTGCTGGACGAAGCCACCAGCGCGCTGGACGCCGAGAGCGAGCGCATGGTGCAAGCGGCCCTGGAAGCCGCCATGAAGGGCCGCACCACGCTGGTCATTGCCCACCGCCTGGCCACGGTGCTGCGCGCCGACCGCATCGTGGTGCTGGATGCCGGGCGGGTGGTCGACATCGGCACCCACCACGAGCTGGTCGCGCGCGGCGGCCTGTACGCGCGGCTGGCGGCCATGCAGTTCGACGTGGAGGCGACATAGGACCGGCGCCCCTTTTGTAGTTGCCAGGCTTGTGCATAATTAATGTGCATCTACAGGAGTAGCCCACCATGCGCAGCATCCGACTGGCCCCCAAGCGCCCCATCAACCTCACGCTCAACAGCAAGGTGCTGGAAATGGCCCGCGAGATGGGAATAAACGTCTCGCAGACGGTCGACACCCTGCTGACCGAGGAAGTACTCAAACAGTATTGGCAGCGCTGGCAGCATGACAACGCCGAGGCCATCGCCGACTACAACGCGCGCATCGCGCGCGAAGGCACGTTCGCACAACGCATCCGCGCGCACTTGGAAGAGCAGTCTGAGTCGACCGAGCCGGTCCGCTGAGACGCCCGGCATGCCCCGCTTCGATGTCTTCACGACGCCGTTCTCCGACGAGCGCCGGCACACTCCCTACTGGCTTGATGTTCAGGCCGACCACCTGTCGACGCTGGAGACAAGGGTGATCGTGCCGCTCCGCAGAGTGACCACTGCCAGCCTTCCCAAACGCAATCTGAATCCGATGCTCGAGGTGGATGGCGTGGCCCTGTATGCCGATGTGGCCAATATCGCCGCATTCCCACGAATGCTGCTGAAGAGGCCAATCGCCAACCTGCGGGCCGAGCGACTAATCATCGAGGACGCACTCGACTTCCTGTTCACTGGCCTGTAGCCGCTACAGGCCACCACGAACGATGAACACCGCCTTTGAGGACCTGCTGCGCCATGTGCAACAGCACGGCGTGGCCAAGACCGACCGCACGGGCACGGGCACGAAGAGCGTCTTCGGCCACCAGATGCGCTTCGACCTGCGGGAGGGCTTTCCGCTCGTCACCACCAAGAAGGTGCATTTCAAGAGCATCGCGCTGGAGTTGCTGTGGTTCCTGCGCGGCGACAGCAGCGTGCGCTGGCTGCAGGAACGCGGCGTGCGCATCTGGAATGAATGGGCGCGCCCCGACGGCGACCTGGGCCCCGTGTACGGCGTGCAGTGGCGAAGTTGGCCCACGCCCGAGGGGGCACACATCGACCAGATCGCCGAGGTCGTCAAGCAGCTCAAGACCAACCCGGACAGCCGGCGCATCATCGTCAGCGCCTGGAACGTGGCCGACCTGTCCAAGATGGCGCTGGTGCCCTGCCATGCCTTCTTCCAGTTCTACGTCGCGCCGCCCGATTCGCCTTCGGCCCGCGGCCGCCTCAGCTGCCAGCTCTACCAGCGCAGCGCCGACCTGTTCCTGGGCGTGCCATTCCTTTCCGGCATAGCGATGCCGATCAGTGGATGCCCCACCCTGCAGTAGGCACGGGGTTTTCACTGCATAGCGCTATTACCAGTGAATGATTGGATCGCGCAGCACCCTGCCGCATCCACATCCCGATGATCGAGAGCGAGGCGGACGCGATGGCGTTCTCGACTAGATCGCGACGCGGTCGCGCGCGTTCCTATCGCTCTTGCGCAAACGCTCCCGCTCCACTGCCGAAACAGCTACCAGCATCTTCAAGCAAGACTGAAGGTTTGCGAGGCACGGACAGATGTCGACTCAAGCCCATCAACCGTAATGCCAACGAATCGATGGATTAAGAAATCTTCAATAAACTATCGAACGAAAAGCGGATTGCTCCCTTGCGAGGAATATCCTCAAAAAAGAACGACCATTCAAAATCTTACACCAGATTGCCATCGGGTCTTCAACCGATGCGCGCTTTTCGGCGGGTCTCCATGATGGATGCAAGCGCCTTTGACGCCGTAGCGTCCAGTTTGCATCCAAACGTAAACCTGAAGAACCTCAATGTACGACGGCACCGGCTTTTGGGTCGGGGCTTCACCTCAAGGATTCGAGTATGCGACATCCGGAATACCAATACCTCGACCTGCTCACGCAGGTGCTCGCCAACGGTGATCAACGCGTCGACCGCACGGGTGTAGGCACACGCTCGATCTTTGGAGCCATGGTTCGGTTCGACCTATCGGACGGTTCCGTGCCAATCCTCACCACCAAGCGGGTGTACTGGAAGACGGCCGTCAAGGAGATGCTGTGGTTTCTTACCGGGGGCACGAATATCAGGCCGCTGCTTCTTGCGAACGTAAAAATCTGGACCGATTGGCCTCTTGCCAGCTTCCGTCGCGAAACCGGCGAACAAGTGACCCAGGAAGAGTTTGAGAGGCGGATCGTCGAGGATGAAGCGTTTGCGACACAGTGGGGCGAACTCGGGCCAGTTTACGGAAAGCAGTGGCGGCGTTGGCTCGGCGTTGACGGTCGTGAGCACGATCAGATCGACCATTTGCTCCGCACGCTGAAAGAAAACCCCGCAAGCCGGCGCATGTTGTTTCATGCTTGGAATGTTCCAGAGATCGGCGAAATGGCACTTCCGCCTTGCCATATGGTCTACCAATACCACGTCACCTCAGATGGACGACTTAACTGTCTTCTCTTTCAGAGGTCCGTAGACCTTCTACTCGGCGCGCCTTTCAACTATGTCGGCGCGGCTGCCCTACAGTTGATGCTCGCCCAGCAATCCGCACTCCAGCCAGGTGAACTGGTATGGGTTGGCGGAGATGCGCATCTTTATCTGAACCACTTGGAACAGGCACGAGAACAGCTCACGCGAGAACCTCGACCGTTTCCGAAAATGCGACTTACGCGTCAGGCCTCAAACATCGACGATTTTCGGATTGAAGATTTCGAGGTTGTGGGCTATGAGCCCCATCCCGCTATCAAGGCCAACGTGGCGGTCTAGGACAAGTGTGGCGATCAACCCCACTCGCGGCCCACTGCTGGAAACTCGCTTGCGTGTTCTTCTTAAAGAAGACAGCGTCTCCATAATTCCAGCGGTCAAGAGCGGAAAAATCAATCGGCAGCATTATGTCCGACGTCTTGGTTGTAAAGATTCCGCCCTCGATAAATTCGCTCATGTATTCGCCGAATTCGAAGAACGGCTAGGAATAGTAACTGGGCCCATGCGGCACATTCGCGAAATGCAGGAGTGGTTGAACTCTGCCTACCAGGCGAAGTCTCTGAATATTATCAGTGGAAAAATCGATCGAACGAAATTTGCAAAACGGTTTGGATTGCGCGGCGGTGCCTTTATCGTTCGCCACCCAGCCATACGCGCGCTCTTCGAAGAGTATGACACGCGCGCGAAGCGGGATAACTATTACCCTGCCGATCTACAAGCGGAACTGGACCGGTTTCGACTGGCGTTGGCGGGGGCTCCCGAACTTAACAAGGACCGACTCACCATCAATCGGGTCACGCTCGCCAAAAAGCTTGGAGTCTCACAGACTTTGTTTAGAGACAAAGCGTTTGCCGATGCGCTGGCTATTAAAGAGGTTGAGATTGCGGAGACGGCGAGTGCGAGCAAAATCGACCCGTTTTTGCATGGTCGAACGTATCCGTTCAGCAGTTTGTCGTCAACTTGGCCGCAGCACTTCCTAGAGCGAATCGGAATTGAGTTTAAGAAGCATTACTCTGGCGGAGGGGCTGGCGCTGCGAAGCAGGTGTACCAGCAGATCTACGGTTCCCTGGCTTTTGTCGGAAAGAGCGAAGATCCCAACTGCCGTCGTGTGCTCCAAGAAGCTATCGAAAAGAATAGAATTACGGCAAGTGGCGACTGGGAAGAGGCAGTCCATGCATATCGCGATCACTTACTAAGTCGCATCAATACCCGTGCTGTCGAAGCCATCTCCGCGGACAACCAGATAAAAAAACTGCGCTCAGCACTCGCGATGCTTTCGACAAGTCGCCTTGTTCCTGAAACGTCTATACCTGTGCCCGGCGTTAGGCACGCGCGTCGCCGTAGCACGCATTTGCGAAGCGTCGTGGAGACAAGATCACCTACAGGCGGAGGCGGTCAAAACGATTATCTTGAATTCGCTCGAGCTCGTTTTCGCGAAGCGTGCAAGGCGCACGGAGCTTTGATTGATACTGGAGAATCGACGGATTTTTTGGATTCTCTCCCCACAGAGATTGATAGAACAAAAGACTTACCAATCGACGCTGCCTCAGCAATCCGACTCCTGCTCAAACGCAGACTCGAGGCCTTAAAAATTTCGGCGGTAGATGTACTGAACTCCGCCAAGAGGGCGCACGAACGCGGCCAGCAACTCTTGTCGATAGCATGCATTGATGGGGAAAGATTCCAACGAGAGTATTTTGACAAGCCACCTGGAAATAGAGAGCGCCGGCAAATCCTGCGAGCGTTTTTCCCAGAGTCGAATACCCCTGACCTCAGTCAGGAGACCCAAGGCCTCGCGAACCTCCTGGGGCTGATTGAACAACGGCACTCTGGTATTCCACCCCTTAGCGGGGCACACCAAGTAGGGCCTGACGGGCAGTTCTTCGCTAAACGCTACCGCGCATATGGGGGACTGAGGACCATCACACCGATGCTCATCCCAGCGCCCGAGGTCGTCGGAGCATCACTCACGCTTTACCTGATAGAGAGTGGCGCTAACGTCAGCGTTGGTCGCACGCTTGACGAGGACTGCATGGAGCGCAGTGACCTTGATGGTCATTCTCGAATCACTGGAAGCAAGGCCCGCGCCATAGGCAAGCCCATCATCGTGGATCTGCCCGAACACTCGCCCGCCGTGCAGGCAATCCAGTGGCTGCGTTCGGCCGGCGGGCGACTGCGAGCATGCGCGGGCGATGACAGCGACCGGCTCTTCTTGATGAGGATCGGCAGTCGCGTGCAGTTGATGACGCCTCATTGGTTCACGGGTTGGTTCAAGACCTTCGCCGCCGAAACGCCCGGGCTTCAAGACCTGGGACTTACGCCGAACATGCTTCGACCCAGCGTTCTCCTGCTCGCGTCATTGAGCAACGATGGGCGACTTGCTACCGGGATGGCTATAGGACAGCATGGGCTCGCCGTCAGCCAAGGGTATCAGATAAAATTCCCTACAAGGGTTTTATACGATGAGAATATAAAGCGCTTCCAGTCCGCCGAAGAGACGCTCATATTGTCCAGCATCGAAGATGCTGCGAAGAAACTTGGCATTACGGCGGAACAGTTTGAAGCTCGACTGGGTGACCTGTATCCGACAGGGCTTGGCACTTTTTGCAGAGACCGGCGTGGACGTCCTGGGCAGGGCACGAGCAAATGCTCGACGATGGACTGCTGGAACGACTGCCCAAACCTCCTGATCGTTGCCGAAGTAGAGGCAATTGCGGCGCTCCAAATATGGGGGGCATCCCTGCGCGCTGCCCAACCTGAATGGGAGCGGGATCGACCCAAGCGGTGGGACGAAATCTGGTTACCGTGGTTGTGCCTGACCGATGTTGTCGCCGAAAAAATGCTTCGGGGCCCTTTGATAAAAATCTGGAAGGCTGCGACCAATTTAGTGGCGGAGATTTCCTCGCAGCCGAACTTTGTACCGCCCAAACCATGGTGATGTCGTGCGTGCTCTAGGCAACTCCCCCGTCGCTTCAATTCTTCCATCACAGCCGAAGAAAAGTCGCGCGGATGGACGCACAGCCTCCTGGCTACAAAGTTGTTATTCCGATCCGATGTGGATTGTGGCCGACACTTGGGATAGCAAACGCATTGCCAAGATTGATTTTAACTACAGACTTGCTGACGGACGTTCTTTGTTAGAGGTGGAAAGGCTTTACGCCACTGTCAAAGAGTATGCGTTTTATCTACGTGATGATCGGTATGCCTCAATCAACGATGCAGTAACTCACGCGATAGCGGTGCGGACGATGATGCATCTTGCCCATGCCCTTACCTTGCGCAAGTTCTCGTCATTTGCACACCTGCAACCCTATGATTTGGATGAGATAGTTGAAGAATGCCGCTACGGAACCGATGCAGTCCTTCATGCGTCAGAGCGAGTCGATGCATACCTGCAGTCGCTCTCGGATGCTTCGACTATCGCCCTTAAAGAAGCTATCGCGCCAATACCTCACGGGGGCTTACCGAGGTATTTTCTTCAAGCAAAAAGCACAACGACGAACTTTGTGTCGACTGAGGCAATTGTGGCGGCATGCAACCTGCCCTCTACAGCAGTTGGTCTCCCGTGCGTATCAACGCTGATTGCAAAAGCGGCACAAGCAAACGGTCTATCCACGAAGTCGGCGAAGTTCGACAGTGATGACATTCGCCCGGTGAAGAACGTGACGGTTCAAGCCATGCAGCGCTGGCTTGTCCCATTCGAGCAGTTGTACTCGATGAGGCGCCGAATCGAGGCGGATGCGATCAGTTTCAAACCCTTCCCTCAAGGCGCCGCACGGGTTGCCGCAATAAAGGGCATAGGTGCGGATCGGACGCCAATACCGCCCCCGAAGCTCGCGCTACACCTTCTCGAACACTCTGCGCGCTGGATCTTCGACCATGGAGAGACTGCCTCTGAGTCTTCGGAACTGGCCCAAATCAAACGCTTGGCGACTGCATCTTGGATCATCATTGCTGCCTTCAGTGCGCGTCGCGACAAGGAAATCGACGAACTGGAAGAAGGATGCATTCGAGGCGACGACGCCTCGGGCTACTGGTTGCACGTCTACATAGAAAAAACACTGCAGCGAAAGGAATGGATCCCGGTTCCGTCGCTTGTGGCCCGGGCCATCGCAGTCTTGTCGGCGATCAGTGCGGGCGCCCGCCAAGACAGCGGTAGCAATCGACTTTTCCAGTGGCGCAAGGCGGACGGCGAGATCCATAAACTGAACGTCGGACGTTACCTTGACGACTTTGCAGCGGCCGTGAAAGTGCCATTGCATCGCACGAAAGCGGGGGAGGCGCCTGTTCGGTGGCATTGGCACCCTCATCAGTTCCGTCGTTTCTTCGCGATCCTTTACTTCTACCGATTCGAAGGCGCCACTATTGAGGCGTTGTCGCACTATCTCAGGCACTTCAACATTGAAATGACCAGACGGTACGTCACTCAGGATCCCGAAGTTGCTGCCCTTTGGACCGATGTCGAGTGGGGCTACATGGGTCACGTTGCGAGAACGATCGTCGCAGGTGAGCGTTCGGTAGCGGGCGCTGCAGGTGAGCGGCTGAAGAAGCTTGCAAGCAAGCTGATCGATGTCTTTAGGCGCAAGCTTCAAATCGTCTCTCCGGAACGCGTGGGTGCCAGCCTCACTCTGCTCATGCAACGCCAGGGCATGGTGCTGACACCGAAGCCATGGGTCACCTGCTCTTGCCCAAAAACACTCGCCGCCGCAAGCACAGCAGCATGCCGTCGACAGCGGCCCTCCGAGGCGGAGGCAATCGGCCCAAACTTTTCTCACGCTGGCCCGACAGTGTGTTGCCACTGTCCTCACGCGATCACCGAGGGGGCCCGCATCTCTATGGTCGATACAGAGATTGGCCACCTCGAGAAGGCCGCAGTCTGTGGGACACGGGCGAACACTATTTTTGGTGAGCTCGAGACTGCCCGGGTGATTGAGCTTCGCCAAGTCCGCGACCTTCGGTACGAAGGCGCCGCGAGCAGCGGTCAGTCCCTGCAGCAGTAAGAAGACGCTGAAATGAGCCGCGCTCCTTCGGCGGTGATTGACCTTCTGGTCGCGGCCGGAACGAAGCCACAAACAGTCCAAGAGCGAATTGAGCGGCGGCTCGTCGTGCTCAGGGGTTGGCTGAAAGATGGAGTCCCTTCCGGCAAAGTCATACCAGGCAGTCTTACCGCTGCTCGCAGATGGGATGACCCCGAGCTAGAGATTCAGAAAATCAGCTCACCAAATGAATTCACAACAACCCACCCTCAGCATCGCAAGCTCGTCACTGATGTGGCAGGTCTACTTACAGCACTGGATAAGCGCTACGCGAGGCCAACAACCAGCTACCGGGCACAAAAGCCCGCGCCAACCGAAAGGTTTGATCGCAACGCCTTTGACAGGCAATTGGCGGCTGCCGCTTCGCAGTGGCATTCAGAACGCGTCCAACGAATACACGAGAAGGATCGTGCAGATGCAGCGAATGCACGAAGCTTGCTGGTGCTCGAGGAAAATGCTCAGCTGGAAAAGCTGATCGCCGATCTCCGGCGCCAGCTTGCGGCACGCAAGGGGCTGAGGGCGGTCGAGTGAAGTTCGCTGACGTCGAGAACGTCTGGACCGTGGACGTCAAACTTCTTTCGAATGCAGATCGCGGCCTCGTCTACTACGAACGTGCCAAGCAAGCGATTAGCGAAGCGCTGGCCGACCCCAAAGTGCGGCCCTTCGCCGTCGAAGGTAAGCGTTTCCGTCGCGCCTATCTCGTTCAGAAAATCGGCTGTGGGGCGTCGGCTCCTACGCAGAATCCGAAGATCAAGGCACTTTTGTCTAAAACTGATCGCTGTGTGGCAGAGGAATCCAGCCGCCTTGTTTCAGTTTTCCTCGCTAAACCTACGCAACAGGCCACCGAAATCGACAATCTCCGATCCGCCGTAGTGGCGCTCCAATGCCGCGTCGACGAGCATGCTGAGGTGATTGCCGAACTTAAACGAAAGCATCATGAAGGCTGATATGGCTGACTCGATGTCTGAAATTGCCGACTCAAATCTCGCCTATTCGAATCGGTAGCCAGCTGACGTATGTCTCTGTCGTTGGCAATCTAAACAAGTCTGCGCAACGATCGCATGTCCCATCCCGATCCCAAATTTGGTCTGATTGTCAGCACCGACTCAAGCTGCAAAATCAACGGGCGGGCATGGCCAGACATACCTACACTGGTCTGGCCCGATGGCATCGATGAGGCGGCCTCCGATTGGCTAAGAGCAAACGTGGTCGAGTACGGTGTTGCCCCAAGCAGTGCATTGGAATATGCGAATATCATTCGACCATTTCTTCGCTTGTGTCGGAAAAGAAAGCTCACGTGGCAATCGGTCGACGACAACTTCTTGATCGTATGGCGGGACTATTTGCACCAAACGAAAAAACTCTCAGTCAAGCGCGTGAACAGCGCCCTCGACACAATCTTTGCGTTTTATCGATGGGCAGAGGAGAAGAAGAAAATTCGTTTTCAAGTTGGAATTTACACTGCGGATGAACTTCCCCTGGCGTTGCAGGAAATGAGTTTTCCCATCAGTGCCAAGCGCAATTTTTCCAAGGGCCGAAGCGGTCGAATCGTTGGAAGGTGGACGACGCCGTTAAGGATCAGTGGCGCAAAGCAGGAATCCCCAGTTCGCCACACACCAACCGAAAACCAGATTCAGGATCTCCATGAACTCGCCGTTGAACGGCTCCAGGGTGAGCGCGATTCACTGATGTTTTCTTGGGCTGAAGAGGTAGGTTCGCGCCGTGCCGAGTTTCTGCGGGTCTGCAAGTCCCACATGCCTACTGGCGACGTACTGGCTGATCTGATCGAAAGAGACGAGCCGTGGGTCATCCTGGTCACGCGAAAAGGGGGAAAGACCAAGCCGCTGCATGTTCCCTGCGACCTCATAATTCGAACCCAAGACTTCATTGAGTTCGGTCGGTCTGAGATTGTGAACAGGTGTCAAAAGGAGATTGTTGGCTACCGCGAGCCTGAAGAAGTATTTTTATCCAGCAAGACTGGCTTGGTCCTGCACCCGGACACTGTCACATCAATTGGTCGACGGGCATTCCGGCAAGCAGGAATCAAGAATGCAAACATCCACCGTCTGCGCGCGCGCTTTGCCGTTCGAACCATCGAAACACTCGTCGAGGCCCTCTTCGAGGACAAGATAGTCGGTTCGGAGTCCAGTTGGATAGAAACCATCTTGATCAAAGCTTCGGAGATGATGGGGCAGTCCGATCCACGATCTCTCCGTCCCTACCTGACTTATGTACTAAATCGCCGAATACAAACTTCAGATTCCACGAAAGCGAAAAATCTCGCATCGAGATTGCGTCAATTGAGGTTGCACGAAGGTACCGTCGTGTGCAGGCTTGGGCAGTATAAGGATCTTCAAGAGGTTGCAAAGCACATTCAAGCCGGCCGGGAATCCGACGCCGCGACTGCCTTGCGAAAGATGGCGGACAAGCTTGATGGAAAAGTTGAAGCTGGGCCGTTGAGTACGCCGTAGCCGCCACAACTTGAGGAGTGGCTCGCAGCGCGCCGGACCCGCCCTCCACCTCTCCTCTGGCCGTTCCGGGAACCCGTACCTGAGGTTTCCCCCTTGAAAAGCTGATGGTTGCGCTGCCTCAGCGCCAGCCATCGCTGCTATGCTGCGCAGCACCCCACCGCCAAGGGCGACATGGTCCGCTCCCATCTCACCGACCTCATGCGCCGCCATCAACTTCGGGCGACCGAATTGGCGCGGCTGGCCCAGGTGAATCGAAGCACGGTCGCAGCGCTGACGCGCGACCGGGCGACTCGCGTCGATCTGACGGCGCTGGAGCGGATTTGCATCGTGCTCGGTTGCGGACTCGGCGACTTGTTGGAGATCGTGCCCGACGAGCCATCGCAGGGCGAGAACGCTCAAGCCAATGGAGCCCACTAGATGCCCATGAGCCTCACCCGCTGGCAAGCAGTCTCCCAGTCCCAATTCGCCTGGGAACGCGAAGCCCTCGACTGGCTCCGCCACCAGCTCCCTGACCGCGAACCGTGGCACGCCTGGACAAATTTTGAGTTCATTGACGAGGAAGGCAAGGTCAGCGAGGTCGACGCGCTGATCCTCACCCCTGCCGGCCTGTTTCTCGTCGAGATCAAGAGCCGCCCCGGCATGGTGAGCGGCGACGCCCACACATGGTCCTGGGTCACCGATGGGCGTGAGAGGGCCTATGACAACCCGCTGATCCTGGCCAACCGCAAGTCGAAGCGGCTGGCCAGCTTGCTGCGGCGCCAGTCATCGGTGTTCAAGGCCAAGGTGCGACTGCCCTTCGTCGAGCCCCTGATCTTCCTGTCCGCCACCAGCCTGAACTGCAAGCTCACCGGTACGGCGCGGTCGGGCACTTACCTGCGCGGGCAGCCCGGGTCCGAAACCGATCCAGGCATCATCGGCGCGCTTCACAACGGCACCGGCAGCGTCCGCGACATGCAACCCAGCCATGTCGACCACCAGCACG
>ENA-OBIT01000565-OBIT01000565.1-metagenomes-genome-assembly--contig:-NODE-565-length-15981-cov-4.4271_pt1 | contig 15981 bp, 9 predicted proteins | sample MGYA00153386_OBIT01 | MGnify analysis MGYA00153386
GGCTTGCCGGTGCCGGAGCCGCAAGCCGACGCGCGGGGCGGGTTGCTGCACGCGGTCGGCGGCAAGCCGGCCGCGCTGGTCAACCGGCTGCGTGGTCAGCACCAGCTCGCACCGGACACGCAGCATTGCGCCGCGCTTGGCCGCGTGCTGGCGCGCATGCACCTGGCCGGCGCCGACTTTGCGCTGCACCAGCCGCACCTGCGCGGCCTCGACTGGTGGGCGCGGACCGTACCGGTGGTGTTGCCCTTTCTTTCAACTGCTCAGGCGGAGCTGATCCAGACCGAACTGGTTTTCCAGCAGCACCTGGCGACAACGCCGGCGTGGGCCGCGCTGCCGCGCGGCGCTGTGCATGCCGACCTGTTCCGCGACAACGCGATGTTCGAGGGCCACGAACTGACCGGCGTGTTCGACTTCTATTTCGCCGGCGACGATGTGTTGCTGTTCGACATCGCCGTGTGCCTGAACGATTGGTGCATCGACCTCGACTCCGGCCGCCTGGCCGAAGACCGGGCCACTGCGCTGGTCGATGCCTATGCCAGCCAGCGCACCCTCACCGGTACCGAGCAGCGGCTGATGCCAGCGCTGCTGCGCGCGGCCGCGCTGCGCTTTTGGATCTCGCGCCTGTGGGACCAGCACCTGCCGCGCGACGCCAGCGTGCTGACCGCCCACGATCCCGGGCACTTCGAGCGCGTGCTGCGCGCCCGCATCGAAGCGCCCTGGCACCCCGCCCTTGCCCTGGTCGACGCGCCATGAAACTGCAGCAGATTCCGGCCCGCCAGGGCATTGCGTGGGTGCGCAACGCCTTCCGGCTGTTCTTTCGCCAGCCGTTGGCGTTTGCCGGTCTGTTCGCGGTGTTCCTGTTCGCCGCATTCCTGGTCGCCTTGTTGCCGGGCATCGGCTCGGTGTTGCTGCTGGCCGCGTTGCCGGTGGTCACGCTCGGCTTCATGATGGCCAGCCGCAGCGTGCGCCAAGGCGAGTTCCCGACGCCCAAGGTGTTCGTGCAAGCGCTGCGTGGCGAACGCACACGCACCGTGGCGCTGCTCAAGCTCTGCGTTGCTTATGCCGCCGCCACGCTGCTCATCATGTGGCTGAGCGATCTGGTCGACGGCGGCGCACTCGACGCGCTGATGGAAACGATGGCCGCCGGCAAGGCCACCCAGGAAGAACAGCTTGCGTTGCTGAGCGACCCCCGACTCAAGCTCGGGCTGGCGCTGCGCTTCGGTCTGGCCGGCCTGTTGTCGTTGCCGTTCTGGCACGCGCCGGCGCTCGTGCACTTTGCCGGGCAGAGCGCCGCACAGGCGCTGTTTTCTAGCACGCTGGCCTGCTGGCGCAACAAGGGCGCCTTCGCCGTCTACAGCCTGGGCTGGGTCGCCGTGGTGCTGGTGTTCGGCCTGTTGTCGAACCTGTTCTTCGCGTTGCTCGGCCAGCCGCAACTGATGCTGGTCGCCGCGACGCCGGCCGGCCTGATGTTGTCCACGGTGTTTTACGTGTCGCTGTACGACACCTACGCCGATTGCTTCGGCATCGAGCCCGCCGTGGCTTGAGGCGGCCCACCCACAAACCACAGGCAGATCGATGAAAGTAGCAATGGTCACGGGCGCCGGCAGCGGCATCGGGCGCGCCAGCGCGTTGGCGCTGCTGGCGGCGGGCTATCACGTGGTGCTGGTCGGGCGCCGTGGCGAGGCCTTGGCCGAGACGGTGCGCCAGGCCGGCGACCGGGCGCCGCACACGCTGGCCGTATCGTGCGACGTGAGCGACCCGGCTGCGGTGGCAGCACTGTTCGAGACCACGCGCGCCGCCTTCGGCCGGCTCGACCTGCTGTTCAACAACGCCGGCACCGGCGCACCCGCGATCGGGCTCGACGAGATCACTTTCGAGCAATGGAAGGCGGTCGTCGACGTCAACCTGACCGGGCCGTTCCTGTGCACGCAGCAGGCATTCCGGTTGATGAAGAATCAGACGCCGCGCGGCGGCCGCATCATCAACAACGGCTCGATCTCGGCGCACGCGCCGCGCCCATTCACCGCACCGTACACCGCCACCAAGCACGCCATCACCGGGCTGACCAAGTCGACGTCGCTGGACGGTCGGCCGTTCGACATCGCCTGCGGGCAGATCGACATCGGCAATGCCGCCACCGAGATGACCACGCGCATGGCGGCCGGCATCCTGCAGGCCAACGGGCAGACGATGGTCGAGCCGCGCATGGACGTCGTGCACGTGGCCAACGCCGTGGTGCACATGGCCAGCCTGCCGCTGCAGGCCAACGTGCAGTTCATGACGGTCATGGCGACCCAGATGCCCTACATCGGACGCGGCTGAATAACGCCACGGGCACGTTGCCCGCGCCTAAAACCCCGCATCGGTGCGTGCACCGGGCATGCCGGGCCGTTCTGTCGACGGCGTGACGCCGGAACGCGAAGGCCGCAGCGCAGTCCGCCCGCGCGCACTGGCCGCAGAATGCGCAGGCCGCGCGACGGCACCGGCCCGGTCGACCCCAACCGCCTCGCCAAATGGCGCAGCCGGCCCGAACCCATCACTCCAGACGGAACACATCGATGACGAACATTCATTTTGTCGGCGGCGAAAAAGGCGGCGTCGGCAAGTCGCTGATGGCGCGCGTGCTGGCGCAGTACATGATCGATCGCCACATCCCGTTCCTCGGCTTCGACACCGACCGTTCGCACGGCGCGCTGATGCGCTTTTATGCCGGCTACGCGTCGCCGGTGCTGGTCGACCGCTACGAGGCGCTCGACGCGATCGTCGAGGCAGCTGTCGAGGTGCCTGAACGGCGCATCCTGGTTGACCTGGCGGCGCAGACCCACGAGCCGCTGGTGCGCTGGATGGACGACTCGGGCGTGCTCACCCTGGCCGACGAGACCGGCCTGGCGATCCATTACTGGCACGTGATGGATTCGGGAAAGGATTCGGTCGAACTGCTGCGCAAGCTGCTCGACCGCTTCGGCACCGGGCTGCGTTACGTGCTGGTGCGCAACCAGGTGCGCGGCAACGATTTCCACGTGCTCGAGCAAAGCGGCGAGCAGGCCCGCGCACAGCAGCTGGGCGCGCGCGTCATCACCGTGAAAAAGCTGCACGACGGCGTCATCAACAAGATCGATTCGGCCAGCAGCAGCTTCTGGAAGGCCAAGGACGGCGAAGGCGGCGGTCTCGGGCTGATGGACCGCCAGCGCGTCAAGATGTGGATGCGCGACCTGTACCGCGAGATCGACGACGTCGGGCTCTGAGCGGCCGCGGCCTGCCGTGAACGGCGCCGCGCTGGCCTGGCGGACTGACGACGGCGCGCCTGCTGGTGTGATGGACGCCGCAGCGCGCATGGTTGATCGAGGGCGCAGCGCCGGCCTGGAGCTGCGGCTGAGCCACCCGGGGCCGGGCGCAGATTCGCACGGCGAGGCGCTGCCGGCAACGGCGCCCCAAAAGCCCGGCAGACGCCTGCGCCGATTCGACCGGCTTACTCCGTGATCAACCTGGCCGGCGCATACGTCTCGGTCGCGCTCGGCTTCTTGCCGGCGAAGCTGGCTTCGATCTGCGCCACCACCAGCTCGGCCATGCCGCGAAAGTTCTGCTGCATCGAGCCGATCAGCGGAGAACCCATTTTGATGAGAGTGGTGGCCTGGCTGGTGCCGTCGATGCCGGTGACGACGATCTCGTCGCGGCCAGCCGCCTGGATCGCCTGCGTGGCGCCGATGGCCGGCTCGTCCCACGCCGCCCACACCGCGCTGATCGAGCCTACTTTCGGATTCGCGAGCAGGATGCTTTCCATCGACTTGCGCGCGCTCTCGATCGGGCCCGGCACCTGCACGTGCTGCTCGCTCAGCACCCTGATGGCGGGGTTCTTCTTCAGCTGCGCGTCCAGTTCCACCGTGCGCTTGAGCACGCCCGGGTGCGGTCGGTGCGTGAACACCACCAGCGTGCCCTTGTCCTTGATCGCCTTGAACAGGTGCTGCGTGATCGACGCCGACATCGCGGTGTTGTCGCTGGTCGCGTTCATCACCATGCCGGAGATGTAGCCCGAATCGCAGCCGAACACCGGAATGCCCTTGGCCGCGGCAGCCTCGATCTGCGCCTTCACCTGGTTCGGGTCGGCACTGACGATGACGATGGCGCCGGTCTTGGCGGCCACCGCGTCTTCCATGCGGCTGGCCATCTGGCCGAAGTCGCCCTTGGTGTCGATGATGTTGGCCTTCCAGCCCTTCTTGCCGGCCAGCTCGGCCAGCGTGTTGAGCATCTCGTTGGTCGTCACCGACTGCTGGTACGGCGTGATCAGCGTGATGGTCTGGCCCTGCGCCTGTGCAAGGCGCGTCGCGGCAAGCGCCAGGCCGGCGGTGGCGGCCACCAGCAGGCGGCGCTGGAAATTGACGACGGTGGAACGGGGCATGGGTACTCCTGGTTGGACAGCGCAGGCATGCTCGCCCGCGGAAATGGATTTTGCGGTCATTCGTGCCCGGCCGGCGGCAGTCGGCGGCGGTCGTCGGTGGTCATCGAAGGTCGTCGTCGGTGCCGCTGGTTATTTTGCGATTGCTCTGTTGCCCGCCCTCTCTGGCGATCGTTGCCCTGTCGTCATTGCCCGGTTGCGGCCAGACCGGCCACGGCCGCCTGCAGGCGCCTGAACGCGACCGACTTGTGGCGCATCGACGCCGCCGCGTCCGGGTCGGGCATGTAGAACACCGAGCCGTCGGCCGGCCGAAGCACGAACGCCTCGACGCGGTCGCACCATCCCAGCGCGACCGCGGCCGTGGCCGCCGCGCCCAGGCAGGCCAGCATGTCGGCCTGCGCCGGCACCCGCAGCGGCGTGTCGAACACGTCGGCCAAGGTCTGCATCCACACCGCGCTGCGCGTGGCGCCGCCGACCACCACCAGTTCGGCGGCCGGCTGCGCCTGCAGCAGCTCCATCGACCAGCGCAGCGACAGCGACACGCCTTCCAGCGCCGCGCGCATCAACTGCGCGCGCGTCGTCGCAGCGCTCATCCCCGTCACGGTGCCTAGCGGCCCGTCGGTCGCGACCGGCAGACGCTCGCTGGCGAGGTACGGCAGAAACAGCAGTCGCGGATCGGGCAGCGCCGCGGCCACCTCGCGCTCGAAGGCGGCGTAGCGCTGCTCGTCGCTGGCACCGTCGGCTGCATCGAGCAGCCCCAGCGCCCAGCGGTGCACCAGCCCGGCGTTCGACACCGGGCCGATCAGGATGCGACGCGGCGCGGCGAGCCTCCGTGCGCCACGCCTTTCATCGAACCCTTCGCCACGCTCTGCGCCAAGCCCGTCGCCACGGCCTTGTCCACGTCCTTCTTCAACTGCTTCACCCCACCGCACTTCATCCAGTTGCCGGGGATCGGGCGGGCGCGCGCCGGGCCGTGCGGCGTCCGGCTGCGGCGCGTGCAGCCGCGCTTCGGGTAGCCGCGGTTCGTCCAAATAAGGCAGCACGAACAGCGGCACGCCGGGCGCGTTCCAGCGGTCCGAAACGCGCGCCACCCAGCCCGAGGTGCCGAGGTAGGCATAACACTGCGACGCATCGACCAAGCCCGCGCCCAGCGTGGTGGCCGCCGCGTCGCCGAGGCCGCACAGCACCGGGCAATCGAGCCTCAGCCCAGTGCTGGCGGCGGCTGCGGCCGTCACGCCGCCGGCGCGCGCACCGGCGTCCAGCAACTCGGGCAGCAGCGCCGCATCCAGGCCGAGCGTGGCCAGCCAATCGGTCGCCCAAGCGCCGCGCTCGATGTCGTACAGGCCGGTGGTGGCGGCGGTGGTCGGGTCGGTGACGTGGCGCCCGGTCAGCCGGCCGATGACGTGGTCTTTGGCGCCCACCGCGATGCGGCGGGTGCGGGCCCACGCGGCGCTTTCCTGCGTGCGCAAGTGCAGCAGCTTCGGCAACACCGACGCGCCGTTGAACGGGTTGCGCGTGACGCGGTGAATCTCGTCGCGACCCAGCCGCTGTTCGATCTCGAGCGCCGCGGCGCCGGCGCGTGTGTCCGAATACAAGATCGCCGGCCGCACCGGTTCACCCTGCGCATCGAGCGTGACCAGGTCCTGCATCTGGCCGCTGAAGGTCAGCGCTGCGATCGAGTCGGCATGAACGCCGGCGCTCCACCAACCCTGCAGCACCGCGACGAAGGCGCGCCACCAATCGTCGGCGTGCTGTTCCCCGGCCGGCAGGTTCGAGGTTGGATAGGCCACGCTGCACACGTGGTGCAGGCGGCCGTCGGCCGACACCAGGCCGGCCTTGACGGCCGAGCTGCCGATGTCGAGGCTGGCGATCAGGCTGGCGCGCGACGGCTGCATGTCAACGGGCCGACGGGTTGCCGATCTTCTGGAACACCACGGCCAGCACGACGATGGCGCCGGTCACGACATCCTGCAGAAACGACGGCATGTTCAGGATCGTCAGGCCGTTCGCCAGAATGCCCAGCGTGGCGGCGCCGAGCAGCGACCCGAGCACGTTGGGCACGCCGCCGCGCACCGCCGTCATGCCCAGGAAGGCGGCCGCGTAGGCCGGCAGAAACAGGCCGTTGCCGCCGGTCGGGTGGGCCGAGCCGAGGCGCGAGGCCAGCAGCACGCCGGCGCCCGCCGCGACCAGCGCGCACAAGCCGAATGCGGCCACCTTGTGCGAGCGCACGCCGACACCCGCCAGCCGCGCCGCGCGCGGGTTGCCGCCGACCGCATACAGCTGGCGGCCGAAGGTGGTGCGGTGCATCACGGCCCAGGCCAGCGCGACCACGACGAGCATCAGCCACGACGGCGCCGGAATGCCGGCCAGCACGGCGCGGCCCATCCAGGTGAAGCCGGCCGGGATCTTTTCGAACACGGTCGAGCCGCCGGTCAGCCAGAACGTGAAGCCGGCCAGCATCGTGCCGGTGGCCAGCGTGGTGATGAAAGACAGCACGCCGAAGCGGCCGATCAGCCAGCCGTTGAACATGCCGAACACCCCGGCAGTCGCCAGCGTCAGCAGCACGGCCAGCGGCAACGGCACGCCGGCCACCGCCAGCTGCGCGGCCAACACGCCGCCGAAACTCGCCATCGCGCCGACCGACAGGTCGAACTCGCCGGCCGCCATCACGAAGGTCGCGCCAACCGCGATCAGCACCAGGAAGGCGATCTGGCGGCTGACGTTGACCGCGTTGCCCCAGGTGGCAAAGGCGTCGGGGCTGAGCACCGCAAAGACCACGCAGATCAGCCCCAGCGCCGCCACCGTCGCACAGGTGCGCAGGCCGCGCAGCAGCGCGGCGCGACCGCTGAGGGCGCTCACGCCGCCACCTTCGCAGGCACCGGCGGCGCAACCAGATCCGCGGTGCCGAAACACCAGCGCAGCACGTCGGCGCTGGCAAGGCCGCGGTTGTCGAGCGTCGCCACGCTGCGGCCTTCGCGCAGCACCACGATGCGGTCGGCCAGCTCCAGCATCTCGCCGAGGTCGGAAGTCACCAGCAACACCGCGCCGCCGCCCGAGCGCTGCCGCTGCAGCAGCGCATGGATGGCGCGCCGCGTCGCCACATCGACGGCCTGGGTCGGCTCGTCGCACACCAACAGTTTTGGCGCCATCGCCAGCGCGCGCGCGAACACCACCTTCTGCTGGTTGCCGCCGCTCAGTTCGGCGATGGTCTGTTCGGGCCCGGTGGCCTTGATGTCGAGCGCGCGCATCGACACCAGCGCCTGCTGCCGTTCGCCCGCGCGGTCGATCCAGCCGGCACGCGCCAACCGGCGCAGGAACGGCAGTGTCAGGTTCTCGCGGACCCGCATGCCGGGCACCAGCGCGTCGGCGCGACGGTCTTCGGGAATCAACACCACGCCGTGCCGTGCGGCCTGGCGCGGGCCGTCGGGGCGGTAATCGACACCAACGAGCCGCATCGCGCCGGCCCGCCGCGCACGCAGCCCGACCAGCGTTTCCAGCAGTTCCGTGCGACCCGAACCCGCCAGCCCATAGACGCCGAGCAGTTCGCCCTCGTGCACCGTCAGGCTGACCGAGCGCACCCGCCCGTCGACCGTGGCGAGGTCGCGCAGCTCGAGCAGGGCCGGTCCGTGCGTCGCGGCAGCCCGTGCCGCCACATGACCGGCGTTATGACCGACGTTAAGACCGGCGTTAAGACCGGCGTTGAGACCGGCGTTACCCGGCCCCGACATCGCTTCGACCAGGCCGGCTTGGGTCTGCTGTGCCGCGTCCAGCACAACGACGCGGCGACCGTTGCGCAGCACCGTGATGCGGTCGGCAATCTGCAGCACCTCGTCGAGCCGGTGCGACACATACAGCACGGCCGTGCCGCGCCGGCGCAGCGCATCGACCAGGCCGAGCAACTGCTGGGCATCGCGGCTGGTCAGCGCCGCGGTCGGCTCGTCGAGCACGAGAATCTCGGGACCGCACATCGGCGCACACTCCCCGGGACCGCGCATGTCGGTCTCATGCATCTCGGTCTCGCGCCTCTCGGTCTCGCGCCTCTCGGACTCGCGCCTCTCGGGCTCACGCCTCTCGGACTCACGCATCCCGGGCTCGCGAATCTCAGGCTCACATTTCCCATGCCCGCGCTTCGGGTGCACCTGCATCTCCGATCCGCGCTGGTCCGACCTGCTCATCATGCAGCGCAGCAGCGCCAGCCAGGTGCGCTGGGTGGCCGACAGCTCGGCCACCAGTGCGTCCAGCGGCAGCACCACGCCCACCAGGCCGAGCGACCGCCACGCCTGGTCGGCACGGCGGCGCATCGCGGCCAGTGCAATCCACGGCGTGCGCGCCACGGTCGGAAACGGCTCGCCGAGGTAGAGGTTGTCGAGCCCCGTCATCGAGCCGATCAGCTGTGACTCCTGGTGCACCACGGCGAGCCCGCGCCGTGCAGCGTGCAGCGGCGAGGCGAACCGCACGGGCTCGCCGCGCCAGCGCAACTCGCCCGCATCGGCCTCGAAGGCGCCGCTCAGCACGTTGATCAGAGTCGATTTGCCGGCGCCGTTTTCGCCGATCAGCGCGTGCACCTCGCCGGCGCGCAGCGCCAGCGACACCTCGCTCAGGGCCGGCACGCCGGCGAAGTTTTTCGTGACGCCGCGCAGTTCCAGCAGCGGCGTGGTCTCAGGCACCGGCACGGTCGCGGTCAGGCACGAAAGCGGCCCCGAGGGAGAGGCGAAAAACCTGGCGCGGCCCGGCGCCTGTTGGTCATGAGCAACCTCAAGGCCGCCACGTTGCGGCGTCCGTCCCCCGAGGGGAAGGAGAAACACCTGGCGCTGCCCGGCGCGGGTGTCTCACGAGCGCCCCCAAGGCCGAAGCCTTGCGGCGTCCGCATCCCCGAGGGGAGGAGAAACACCTGGAGCAGCCCGGCGCTCGCTTCTCGTGAGCTGCGAATGAACCCGGCGCGGTCGAGCAGGCCGCCCGGGCAGCGCCCATCGAAGGGCCGCACGAAACGGCAGCGCGGGCCAGGGCGAGCCTGTGCGGCGACGCGGCGCGTCGCTCGGCTGGGACCAGCGGTCATCGCGGTTCGTTCCGGCCTGTTCAGTCGACCGGCGTCAGCTTGGCCACCGACAGCGCCAGCCACTTCATGCCGTGGCGGCCGAAGTTGACCTGCGCACGGGCGTCGTCGCCGCGGCCTTCCAGCATCACGATGACACCCTCGCCGAACTTGGCATGGAACACGCCCTGACCCGAGCGCAGGCCGTGGCTGCTGGTTTTCGGACCGGCGCCGAAGGCCGGCGGGCGGGCCGGCACGTCGCCGGCACCGACGATCGACTGCAGCCCCGAGCCCTTCGCCCACGCCGCCTGGTAGTCGCGCGCGAATCCCGAGCCGAAGCCCTGGTTGCGCGGCGTGATCCACTTCAGCGCGCCTTCGGGCAACTCGTCGAAGAAACGGCTCTTGATGTTGTAGCGGGTCTGGCCGTGCAGCATGCGGGTCTGCGCGAAGCTGAGATACAGCCGCTTGCGGGCGCGCGTGATCGCCACATACATCAGGCGCCGTTCTTCCTCGAGTCCGTCGGCGTCGTTGGCCGAGTTCTCGTGCGGGAACAGGCCTTCTTCCAGCCCGGTGATGAACACGCAGTCGAACTCGAGTCCCTTGGCCGAGTGCACCGTCATCAGCTGGATCGCGTCCTGCCCGGCCTGCGCCTGGTTGTCGCCGGCCTCCAGCGAAGCGTGCGTCAAAAAGGCGGCCAGCGGCGACATGATTTCGCCGGTCTCGGCGTCAGGCGTCAGGTCGACGGCTGCCAGCGCGCGGGGCGTGCCTTCGCTCAGATCGCCCGGCTGCGGCCCGGCGCCGCCGTGCTCGTCGACCGGCAGCGCCACCGCGTCCTTGCCGAAGCCTTCCTGCGTGACGAAGCCTTCCGCCGCGTTGACCAGTTCCTCCAGGTTCTCGAGCCGGTCCTTGCCTTCCTTGTCGGTCTTGTAGAACTCGACCAGGCCGCTGGCGTGCAGCATGTGCTCGATGATCTCGCGCAGCGTCTGGCCCAGCGTGGCGTCGCGCATTGCGTCGATCTTGGCGACGAAGGCCTGCAGGTTGGCGCCGGCCTTGCCGCCCAGCGCGCCCACGCTTTGCACCAGGCTGCGGCCGCTGGCGCGCGCGGCGTCTTGCAGCAGCTCGATGCTGCGGCCTCCGATGCCGCGGGTCGGGAAGTTGACGACGCGCAGAAAGCTGGTGTCGTCGTTCGGGTTCTCGATCAGGCGCAGGTAGCTCAGCGCGTGCTTGACCTCGGCGCGCTCGAAAAAGCGCAGGCCGCCGTAGACCTTGTACGGCATGCCGGCGTTGAACAGCGCGCTTTCCATCACGCGGCTTTGTGCGTTGCTTCGGTACAGCAGCGCGATGCTGCTGCGTTGGGTGCCCTCGCGGTGCAGCTGCTGCGCTTCTTCGACGAACCACTGCGCCTCGGCGAAATCACTGGGCGACTCGCGCACCCGCACCGGCTCGCCGGGGCCGGCGTCGGTGCTGAGGTTCTTGCCCAGGCGGCGCGTGTTGTGCGCGATCAGCTCGTTGGCGGCATCGAGAATGTTGCCGAACGAGCGGTAGTTGCGCTCGAGCTTGATCACCTGCTGCACCTGGAACTGCCGTTCGAAGTCGGCCATGTTGCCGACCTGCGCGCCGCGGAACGCGTAGATGCTCTGGTCGTCGTCACCGACCGCGAACACGGCGCAGCCCCCGGGGCCACCCGGTCCGGCCGGCGCGGGCGGCCCGGCGAACATCTTCAGCCAGGCGTACTGCAGCTTGTTGGTGTCCTGGAACTCGTCGACCAGGATGTGCCGGAAGCGCCGCTGGTAGTGCTCGCGCAGCGCCTGGTTGTCGCGCATCAGCTCGAAGGTGCGCAGCATCAGCTCGGCGAAGTCGACCACGCCTTCGCGCTGGCACTGGTCTTCGTAGGCCTGGTAAACCTGCACCAGCACGCGCGTCTGCTCGTCGCGCACGTCGATGTCCTTCGGGCGCAGCCCTTCTTCTTTTTGCGCCGCGATGAACCAGCTGACCTGCTTGGGCACGAAGCGCTCTTCGTCCAGGTTCATCGCCTTGACGATGCGCTTGACGGCCGACAGCTGATCGGCGGTGTCGAGGATCTGGAAACCCTGCGGCAGCGCGGCCAGTTTCCAGTGCGCGCGCAGGAAGCGGTTGCACAGGCCGTGGAAGGTGCCGACCCACATGCCGCGCACCGGCAGCGGCAGCATTGCGCCCAGCCGCGTCAGCATCTCCTTGGCCGCCTTGTTCGTGAACGTCACCGCCATCACGCCGCCGGGCGACAGTTGTCCGGTCTGGATCAGCCAGGCGATGCGGGTGGTCAGCACACGCGTCTTGCCCGATCCGGCGCCGGCCAGGATCAGCGCCGGGCGCGCGGGCAGGGTGACTGCCGCGAGCTGCTCGGGGTTGAGCCCGCGCAGCAGCCCCGATGGCTCGGGAGCGGTTTCGACTGCGACCGGCGCCGGTCTGCCGGCCTCGTTTTCCTCGAAGACCGGGATTGAATCGTCGTCGTGGGGTGCCGGGCCGTGGCCCGAGGAATGCGCTGTCATCGCGGCATTTTAGGAGGCTGACCCGGCCGCGTAGACTTGGATCACGGGCCGCACTTGACGGCCCGCTTTTTCGGCCGGCCCGCACACCATCGCGGCCCGACCACCGGTTCGGGGAGCGGCTCAGGTGGAAATATTCGATTACGACAACGTGTTGCTGCTGCCCCGCAAGTGCCGGGTCGACAGCCGCAGCGAATGCGATGCCTCGATCCAGTTCGGCGCGCGCCGCTTCAAGCTGCCGGTGGTGCCGGCCAACATGAAGACGGTGGTCGACGAGCCGATCACGCAATGGCTGGCGGCGAACGACTATTTCTATGTGATGCACCGCTTCGACACCGACAACGTGGCCTACGCCCAGCGCATGCGCGAGCTCGGCCTCTACGTCTCGATCAGCTCGGGCGTGAAGGCGGTCGACCACGATGTGATCGACCAGTTGGCCGCCAGCGGCGTCGGCGCCGACTACATCACGATCGACATCGCGCACGGCCATGCCGAGAGCGTGCGCAAGACGATCGAGCACATCAAGCAGCGCCTGCCCGACACCTTTGTCATCGCCGGCAACGTGGCCACGCCCGAGGCCGTGATCGACCTCGAGACCTGGGGAGCCGACGCCACCAAGGTTGGCGTCGGGCCGGGCAAGGTGTGCATCACGAAGCTGAAGACCGGCTTCGGCACCGGCGGCTGGCAGCTCAGCGCGCTGAAGTGGTGCGCGCGCGTGGCCACCAAGCCGATCATTGCCGACGGCGGCATCCGCGACCACGGCGACATCGCCAAGAGCGTGCGCTTCGGCGCCTCGATGGTGATGATCGGCTCGCTGTTCGCCGGCCACGAGGAATCGCCGGGCCAGACGGTCGAGGTCGACGGCAGGCTCTACAAGGAGTATTACGGCAGCGCGTCCGACTTCAACAAGGGCGAGTACAAGCACGTCGAAGGCAAGCGCATCCTCGAGCCGATCAAGGGCAAGCTCGCCGACACGCTGCGCGAGATGCGCGAAGACGTGCAGAGCTCGATCAGCTACGGCGGCGGCACCAAGCTGTTCGACATCCGCAAAGTGAACTACGTGGTGCTCGGGGGCGAGAACGCCGGGGAACACCTGTTCATGTGACGCCAGCCCCGCTGTCCCGTGACGCGTCTGTGACCCGTTCGGGACCGGCCCGCGCCGCGATGCAGCCGCGGCTGCACCGCGACCCCACCTTCTACAATTGAAGCCTTCCGCCAGCGCTGGCTGGCGACGCTCGCACGCAGCCGCATCGCCACGCCATGACCGAACTCGCCAAGTCTTTCGAACCCGCTGCCATCGAAGCCCGCTGGGGCCCGCTGTGGGAGCAAAGCGGTGTGTACGAACCGACCCTGGACGTCGGCAAAGCGTCGTTTTGCATCCAGCTGCCGCCGCCCAACGTGACCGGCACGCTGCACATGGGGCATGCGTTCAACCAGACCATCATGGACTCGCTGACGCGCTATCACCGCATGCGCGGCGACAACACGCTGTGGCTGCCCGGCACCGACCACGCCGGCATTGCCACGCAGATCGTGGTTGAGCGGCAGCTCGAAGCGCAAAAGCTCAGTCGCCACGAGCTCGGCCGCCAGAATTTCGTCGCGAAGGTGTGGGACTGGAAGGAGCAATCGGGCTCGACCATCACCGCGCAGATGCGCCGCATGGGCGCCAGCGTCGACTGGTCGCGCGAATACTTCACGATGGACGATAAGCTCTCGCCGATCGTCACCGACACCTTCGTGCAGCTCTACGAGCAGGGGCTGATCTACCGCGGCAACCGGCTCGTCAATTGGGACCCGGTGCTCAAGTCGGCGGTGTCCGACCTTGAGGTCGAAAGCGAAGAGCGCGAGGGCTTCATGTGGCACATCCTGTACCCGTTCAGCGACGGGCCGCTGGAGACCCCGCAAGGCACGATGCGAGGCATGTACATCGCGACGACGCGGCCCGAGACCATGCTGGCCGACGGCGCGCTCGCGGTGCACCCCGAAGACGATCGCTATCGGCACCTCGTCGGCAAATTCGTCGACCTGCCGCTGTGCGACCGACGCATCGCGATCATTGCCGACGATTTCGTCGACCGCGATTTCGGTTCCGGCTGCGTAAAGATCACCGGTGCGCATGACTTCAACGACTACGCGTGCGCTCAGCGGCACGCGCTGCCGATGATCACGATCTTCACGCTCGACGCGAAGATCAACGAGAACGGTCCGCTGCCCTACCGTGGCCTGAACCGCTATGCCGCGCGTCAGGCCGTGCTGCGCGACCTCGAAGCGCAGGGTTTTCTCGAAAAGGCCGTGCCGCACAAAAACGCCGTGCCGGTGTGTGCGCGCACCGGCGAAGTGGTCGAGCCGATGCTGACCGAGCAATGGTTCATGGCGGTGAGCAAGCCCGGCCCCGACGGCACCAGCATTGCGCAGAAGGCGATCGCTGCGGTCCAGAGCGGCGACGTGAAGTTCGTGCCGGAGAACTGGGTCAACACCTACGACCAGTGGATGAATAACATCCAGGACTGGTGCATCAGTCGACAGCTTTGGTGGGGTCACCAGATCCCGGCGTGGTACGGCAGCGGTGGCGAGTTGTACGTGGCGCGCAGCGAGGAAGACGCCCGCGCTCAGGCCACGGCAGCCGGCTACAGCGGCCCGCTGACGCGCGACGAGGACGTGCTCGACACCTGGTACTCCTCGGCGCTGGTGCCGTTTTCGTCTCTGGGCTGGCCGGCGCAGACACGCGAACTCGCGCTGTTCCTGCCCAGCAGCGTGTTGGTGACGGGCTACGACATCATCTTCTTCTGGGTCGCCCGGATGATCATGATGACGACGCATTTCACCGGCCAGGTGCCGTTTCGGCACGTCTACATCCACGGCCTGGTGCGCGATGCGAAGGGCCGCAAGATGAGCAAGTCCGAAGGCAACGTGCTCGACCCGGTCGACCTGATCGACGGCATCGGCCTGCCGGCGCTGCTCGACAAGCGTGCCACCGGGCTGCGCAAACCCGAGACCGCGCCGAAGGTGCGCAAGGAAACGCAGGCCGAGTTCCCGGACGGCATTCCCGGTTTCGGGGCCGACGCGCTGCGTTTCACCTTCGCGTCGCTCGCCAGCCTGGGGCGCAGCATCGCCTTCGACACCAAGCGCTGCGAGGGTTACCGCAACTTCTGCAACAAGCTCTGGAACGCGACGCGCTTCGTGCTGATGAACTGCCAGGACCAGGACTGCGGCGTGGCCGAGCACACCAAGGCGCAATGCGCGCCCGGAGAGCCGTTTCACAAGCACCTCGACTTCAGCCCGGCCGACCGCTGGATCAGCGGTGAACTGCAGCGCGTCGAGGCCGCGGTCGAGAAAGGCTTCGCCGAATACCGCATCGACAACGTGGCGAGCGCCATCTATGCGTTCGTGTGGGACGAATACTGCGATTGGTACCTCGAGATCGCCAAGGTGCAGATCCAGACCGGCGAGCCGGCGCAGCAACGTGCCACGCGCCGCACGCTGATCCGGGTGCTCGAGACCGTGCTGCGGCTGCTGCACCCGATCACGCCGTTCATCACGGCCGAGCTGTGGGAGGCGGTCGCGCCGCTGGCCGGTCGCAAGCCGGCCGGCGACACCCGCGGCGTGGTCACGGCGCCCTATCCCCAGGCCCAGCTCGAGCGCATCGATCCGGCGGCCGACGACTGGATGGCGCGGCTGAAGGCGATGGTTGGCAGCTGCCGCGCGCTGCGCAGCGAGATGAGCCTGCCGGCCGGCGCGCGCGTGCCGCTGTACGCCCACGGTGACGCTGCATTCGTGACGCAGGCCACACCGCTGCTGAAAGCGCTTGCCAGGCTGTCGGACCTGCACCTGTGCGCCTCTGACGCCGAGTTCGCGCAAGCCACGCGAAACGCGCCGGTGGTGCTGCAGGGGCAGACGCGGCTGGCCTTGCATGTGGCGATCGACGTACCGGCCGAGATCGAACGGCTGGGCAAAGAGATCGCCCGCCTGACCGGCGAGATCGCGAAGGCTCAGGCCAAGCTGTCGAACCAGGGCTTCGTGGCCCCCGCTGC
>ENA-OBIT01000567-OBIT01000567.1-metagenomes-genome-assembly--contig:-NODE-567-length-15913-cov-2.82135_pt1 | contig 15913 bp, 14 predicted proteins | sample MGYA00153386_OBIT01 | MGnify analysis MGYA00153386
CCTCCGACCGCTCGGTTCGTAGCCGAGTACTCTATCCAGCTGAGCTATGGATGCACAGGAATTCTTTTTTGATACCGTATGGTACGTTGTTACTACCCCACCATACTGCAAAATATGGTGCATCCAGGAGGATTCGAACCTCCGACCGCTCGGTTCGTAGCCGAGTACTCTATCCAGCTGAGCTATGGATGCAAATGGCGGTGAGGCGGGGATTCGAACCCCGGATGCAGCTTTTGACCGCATACTCCCTTAGCAGGGGAGCGCCTTCAGCCTCTCGGCCACCTCACCATACGCTTCTTTCGAATTGTGCCTAACTTGCTTTGGAGAAGCTCATCGGCACTGCGTGGCGCACATATTACTTTCTCCGACTTTTAAGTCAAACAATTTTTCCCAACTCATGCGCGTTTGCACAATTCACACCCAACATGGGCGATTTCACGGCAAAAAGGGCGTTTTATCAACAGGCAACCGTAGCGTCTGTGGCAACAAAGCAGAAAACTAACCGGGAAAATAATCACGAAAAAGAGAGGGGAGAACGAAAGAAGTGGGTAAAACGATGCAGTAGCGTCTCGTCTGGCAACGAGACGCTGCTTCGGAATCAGTAAGTCGTCTGCTGAGACTTCTCTGCCTGAATGCGCTGATAGATTTCTTCACGGTGAACCGAAACCTCTTTGGGGGCATTCACACCAATACGCACCTGGTTGCCTTTTACCCCTAGCACAGTGACCGTAACCTCATCGCCAATCATGAGGGTTTCACCAACTCGACGAGTCAGAATTAACATTCTTTGCTCCTTGAAAGATTAAAAGAGTCGGGTCTCTCAGTTTCCCCGTCATTATCCATCATATGTGGTGAAAACGTAAGCCGCGCAATCCACAATAAGTGTAAGCAGACTTGGTCCCACCTCAGATAATGGTAAGTTTAGCCGACCTGAAAAACTTTGTTCCCGCAATTGTAACTAAATTGTGTTAGCACAGTATGAAAACGCCATAATCAACAAAGTATTATGGCGTTTGTGCGTGCTATTTATTTATGTTCACAGCTTCGAGGCCACCCAGGCTTCTACGCTGTTTAACGCCGCTGGCAGGGCGTTGATATCCGTCCCCCCCGCCATCGCCATATCAGGGCGACCACCGCCCTTGCCGCCGACCTGCTGCGCCACGTTGCCGATCAACTCGCCGGCTTTCACGCGGTCAGTCAGATCCTTGGTCACGCCCGCGACCAGGCTGACTTTGTCATCAGCCGTCGTCGCCAACACGATAATGGCCGAACCCAATTGATTTTTCAGGTCATCCACCATAGTGCGCAGCATTTTGGCTTCGACATTGTCCAACTGGCTGACCAACAGCTTCACGCCGTTAACCACTTTCGCCTGACTGGACAGCGACGCGCTTTCCTGCGCCGCCTGCTGATCTTTCAGTTGCTGCAGTTCTTTTTCCAGCACGCGGGTGCGATCGAGCACCGAGCGCACTTTATCGGTCAGGTTGTTGCTATCGCCCTTCACCAACTGCGCAACGTCTTGCAACAAATCGCTTTGCTGATGCAGCGTAGCTATAGCGCCAGCACCAGTTACCGCTTCAATACGGCGAATGCCCGCCGCGGTGCCCGACTCGCTCAGAATGCGGAACAGGCCGATATCGCCGGTGCGGCTGGCGTGGGTGCCGCCGCACAGCTCGGTGGAGAAGTCGCCCATGCTCAGCACGCGAACGTTGTCGTCGTACTTCTCACCGAACAGCGCCATCGCACCCTTCTCTTTGGCATCTTCCAACGCCATCAGCTCGGTCTGCACCGGCAGGTTACGACGCACCTGCTGGTTAACCAGATCTTCCACCGCGCGAATTTGTTCCGGCTTCATCGCTTCGAAATGCGAGAAGTCGAAGCGCAGGTATTTGTCGTTAACCAGAGAGCCTTTCTGCGCAACGTGCTCGCCCAACGTTTGGCGCAGCGCAGCGTGTAGCAGGTGGGTCGCGGAGTGGTTCAGGCGGATGCTGTTGCGGCGCTCAGTGTCGATCTGCGCGTCCACGCGATCGTTCAGCTTCAGCGAACCTTGCGCCAGCTTGCCTTGATGGCCGATAGCCTGACCGTATTTCTGGGTGTCGTTGACCACAAACTCGGCGCCTGCGGTTTTCAGCACGCCTTTATCGCCGACCTGGCCGCCGGATTCACCGTAGAACGGCGTCTCGTCCAGCACCACCACCGCCTCTTCGCCAGCGTTGATCTGATCGACCGGCTGGCCGTCGCGGAACAGCGCAATGACCATCGCCTGCTGCTCGTCGTGATCGTAGCCGCTGAACTGGCTGCTGCCGTCCACACGGATCAGGCTGTTGTAGTCGGCGCCGAAACCGCTGGATTCGCGCGCGCGGCGGCGCTGTGCTTCCATCGCCTCTTCAAAGCCCGCTTCGTCGACTTTCAGACCGCGCTCGCGGCAGACGTCAGCGGTCAGGTCCACCGGGAAGCCGTAGGTATCGTACAGACGGAAAGCGGTTTCGCCGTCCAGGGTATCGCCCTGCAGCTTGGCCAGCTCTTCGTCCAGCAGCGCCAGACCACGCTCCAGCGTACGGGCAAACTGCTCTTCTTCGGTTTTCAGCACCTGCTCCACCAGCGACTGCTGGCGTTTCAGTTCATCGGCCGCCGGGCCCATCACTTCGATCAGCGGCGCCACCAGCTTGTAGAAGAAGGTGTCTTTCGCGCCCAGCATGTTGCCATGGCGGATCGCACGACGAATGATGCGACGCAGCACGTAGCCGCGGTTTTCGTTAGACGGGATCACGCCGTCAGACACCAGGAAGGCGCAGGAACGGATGTGGTCGGCGATAACGCGCAGAGATTTATTGTCCAGATCGGTCGCACCGGTCACTTTCGCCACGGCGGCAATCAGGGTGCGGAACAGGTCGATCTCATAGTTGGAGTTCACATGCTGCAACACCGCCGCGATGCGTTCCAGGCCCATACCGGTATCCACCGAAGGTTTCGGCAGCGGCAACATGGTGCCGTCGGACTGACGGTTGAACTGCATGAAAACGATGTTCCAGATCTCGATGTAGCGATCGCCGTCTTCTTCCGGGCTGCCCGGAGGACCACCCCAGATGTGATCGCCGTGATCGTAGAAAATCTCGGTGCACGGGCCGCATGGGCCGGTATCGCCCATCTGCCAGAAGTTATCGGAAGCGAAAGGCGCGCCCTTGTTGTCGCCGATGCGGATAATGCGCTCGGCCGGTACGCCGATTTGCTTCTGCCAGATGTCGAATGCTTCGTCATCGGTTTCATACACGGTGACCCACAGTCGCTCTTTCGGCAGGTTGAACCAGTTTTCACCGGTCAGCAGTTCCCACGCGTAGCTGATCGCGTCGTGCTTGAAGTAATCGCCGAAGCTGAAGTTGCCCAGCATTTCAAAGAAGGTGTGGTGACGAGCGGTATACCCGACGTTTTCCAGGTCGTTATGCTTGCCGCCTGCGCGCACGCAGCGCTGCGAGGTAGTGGCGCGGGAATAGGCGCGTTTGTCGAGCCCCAGGAAAACATCCTTAAATTGGTTCATGCCGGCATTGGTAAACAGCAATGTCGGATCATTGTTAGGCACCAGGGAGCTGCTTGCTACAACCTGATGACCCTTACTATGAAAGAAATCGAGAAACGCTTGACGGATCTCAGCGGTGCTCTTGCTCATAATTTTCCTGGAAAGGCTAGAATAACGACACGTGAGCCGGTGGCGCGTCATCCCGACGATGACAACCAGCTCACGAACAAAAAGTGGGGATAAGATAAATTTTCTTCAGAGGGAAGTAAAACCCCGTGTGCGCTCATTGCGCAAAATCACGGTAAATTGACTGAATTTCTTCCTGGAAAAAGCCGCGATAGAGCAGATAACGCTGCACTTTGGCTTTCTCTTTCCAGTCAGTTGGCAACGCATCGCCAAATTTTCGCTGCGCCACCTGTTTCGCCTGTTCACACCAGTCGATGTCGCATTCCGCCAGCGCGTCCTGTACCAGCGCTTTGTCTACGCCCTTTTGCATCAGTTCGCTGCGGATGCGCTGCGCGCCGTAACCTTTGCGGCTGCGGCTGCCAATGTAGCTGTGGGCGAAACGCTTATCGTCCAGCCAATTATGCTGATAACAGTAGGCGATAACCTGCTCGATCAGCGCAGGATCTACCGGCTCTTCAGCCACCGGCGGTGATGTCGACGCATGTGGCCCCTTGCCGCCAAAACGGGCTTTCGCCACAAACGGCTGCGCCGCAAGTTTGCGGCGCAGTTCAGCTTCACTATGATCGCGTTGCGACAGCAGGCGCATGGCGCGGCTTAGCAAGTCATTCATCATTTGAGCCTGAATTCAGGGGATGTGCGCCACATAAACGGCGGCGCACATCTTCAGCGATTAAAACTGCTCGCTGGTTTCCGCTTCGTCATCTTCGAAGTCGTCACCGGAGGCAGCCACCAGCTCACCGCCGCTGTGCAGCAGCAGGTCGCGCAGTTTCTTATCCAGCTCGGCGGCGATAGCCGGGTTTTCTTTCAGGAAGTTACAGGCGTTCGCCTTGCCCTGACCGATCTTCTCGCCGTTATAGCTGTACCAGGCGCCGGCTTTTTCGATCATCTTGTGCTTCACGCCCAGATCGACCAGCTCACCACGGCTGTTGATGCCTTCGCCGTACATGATTTGGAATTCAGCCTGTTTGAACGGCGCAGCGATTTTGTTCTTCACCACTTTCACGCGGGTTTCGCTGCCCACCACTTCGTCGCCCTCTTTGATGGCGCCGATACGACGGATATCCAGGCGTACCGAAGCGTAGAACTTCAGGGCGTTACCACCGGTGGTGGTTTCCGGGTTGCCGAACATCACACCGATCTTCATACGGATCTGGTTGATGAAGATCAGCAGGGTATTGGCGTTTTTCAGGTTGCCGGCCAGCTTACGCATCGCCTGGCTCATCATGCGCGCCGCCAGACCCATGTGCGAATCGCCGATTTCACCCTCGATTTCCGCCTTCGGCGTCAGCGCCGCCACGGAGTCGACGATGATGACGTCAACCGCGCCGGAGCGGGTCAGCGCATCACAGATTTCCAGCGCCTGCTCGCCGGTGTCCGGCTGGGAGCACAGCAGGTTGTCGATATCAACGCCCAGCTTTTTCGCATAGATAGGATCCAGCGCGTGCTCGGCATCGATGAACGCACAGGTTTTGCCTTCGCGCTGCGCAGCGGCGATCACCTGCAGCGTCAGGGTAGTTTTACCGGACGATTCCGGGCCGTAGATTTCGACGATGCGGCCCATCGGCAGGCCGCCAGCGCCCAGAGCGATATCGAGTGACAGTGAGCCGGTGGAGATCGTTTCCACGTCCATGGAGCGGTCTTCACCCAGGCGCATGATGGAGCCTTTGCCGAACTGTTTCTCAATCTGGCCCAGTGCCGCAGCTAACGCCTTTTGCTTGTTCTCATCAATAGCCATTTTTGCTCCTTCGTTTCGCAATGCCGGTGTTACCCCACACTGCCACTGAATGTATGTTGTGCAGGAAATGTCACTAATTATACTGTATGGTCATACAGTATCAAGCCTAATTTACAAAAATTCGTCGATGGCGGTTTGCAGCGCGAAAATCGTCGCCTGCAGCCGCACCGCATCGCGGTCGCCCTCGAATTGCATCTTGCGCGACAGCCCCCGGCCATCGCTGCCGGCGAAACCGAACCACACGGTGCCGACCGGCTTTTCCGCGCTGCCGCCGTCCGGGCCGGCGATGCCGCTCACCGACAGCGCCAGATCGGCCTGCGCCGCACGCAGCGCCCCTATCGCCATCTCGCGCACCACCTCTTCGCTGACCGCGCCGTGCGCCGCCAACGTCGCTTCGTTCACCCCCAGCAGGTCATGCTTTGCCGCATTGCTGTAGGTGACGAAACCGCGATCGAAATAGGCGGAGCTGCCGGCGATATCGGTAATGGCCTTGGCGATCCCCCCCCCGGTGCAGGATTCCGCACAGGTGATCCAGCGGCCCTGAGCCTTCAGTTTCTCCCCTGCCAGCACGCTGAGCTGACGCAGTTGGCTTTCACTCATAATCCCTCCCTCGCGAATTCAGGTATATGCGCCCGATAGTAGCATTTATCAAGGCGCTGCAGCGGCTGGCGCGCAGAAATGCGCAGCGCCTCGCAGGAGGTGCGGTTTTAAGCGCCCAGCCAAGCTGCTAGTATCAAAAGAAGCGCCCCATCGAGCGGCGGCGCACCAGCACAAGGAACATCACGGAGGCGGCGCGCTGCGGCGGCGGCCTCAGGGCGCACCAGAAGAGATTAGGATGATAGCGTGAAAAAAACGTTGGGCGTATTTTTGCCGTTGTACACCACCACCCTGCTGCTGCTGTTGGGCTCGGGCCTGCTCACCACCTACGTCTCGCTGCGGCTGACCTCCATCCACGTCAGCAGCGCGTTGATCGGCGCTATCATCGCCGCCAACTACATCGGGTTGGTGATCGGCGGCAAGGTCGGCCACTTTCTCATCGCCCGCGTCGGGCATATCCGCGCCTACGTGGCCTGCGCCGGCATCATCACCGCCGCGGTGCTGGGGCACGGCCTGACGGAGTTCATTCCCGCCTGGGTCGCGCTGCGTCTGGTGATCGGGCTGTGCATGATGTGCCAGTATATGGTGCTGGAAAGCTGGCTGAACGACCAGGCGGAATCCAACCAGCGCGGCATGGTGTTCGGCTTCTATATGGCGGCGACCTATCTCGGCATGTCGCTGGGCCAGATCGTGCTGATGCTGCAAAGCAATCTGGGCATCACCACGCTGCTGGTGATCGCACTGTGTTTCGCGCTCTGTCTGGTGCCGATCGCTCTCACCACCCGCACCAATGCGCGCCACATGTCGCCGGCCCCGATGGAGCTGCGTTACTTTGTCGGCGCCATTCCCAAGGTGCTGGCCACCACGTTGGTGATCGGCATGGTGGTGGGCTCGTTTTACGGCCTGGCGCCGGTCTACGCCAGCCTGCAATCCTTAACCACTCAGCAAACCGGCCTGTTCATGGCGCTGGCCATCTTCGCCGGGTTGGTGGCGCAGTTCCCGCTCAGTTGGCTGTCGGATCGCTATAACCGCCCGTTGCTGATGCGCTTCAACGCCATTTTGCTGATCGTGGCGGCGCTGCCGCTGGCGCTGCTGCCGCACATCGATTTCCCGCTGCTGCTGGCGGTGGGGTTCGTCGTCAGCATGCTGCAGTTTACGCTCTATCCGCTGGTGGTGGCATTGGCCAACGATCTGATCGAGCCGGAGCGCCGCGTCTCGCTGGCCGCCTGTCTGCTGATGGCGTTCGGCGTCGGCGCCAGCATCGGGCCGTTGGCGGTCGGCGCGCTGATCGAGCCGCTTGGCGGCAATATCCTGTACGCCTTCTTCGCTCTGTGCGGCGTACTGCTGGCGGCCCTCGGCCGTACGGCGAAAGCGGAGGAACCGCAGCTGGCACAGGACGCGCCGGTGCCGCACATTGCGCTGCCAGACAGCCTCGCCAGTTCACCGCTGTCGCCGGCGCTCAATCCGACCTTCGATGAGCAGATCATTCACGACACCATGCCGCCACCGGAAGCGGCGCCCGATGTCGAGGAGCCGCAGCCCGAAGAACAGGAGGAGGAACCCTTGCCTCAGGGAGCCGATCCGCAAGAGGACACCGGCCTGAAAAAGGCGCACGCCATGCTGTAAACGGTGGTGCTACAGATCCTGGAAAGAGCCCAGCATAAAACCGCGTTCGGCGATCGCCGCTTTCAGCGTCGGCGCTGTCAACACATCCAGCTCGACGAGGCGCGGGTGGCAGTATTTGCTCTGCAGGATCGTCGCATCGAGGAACGCCGGGTGGCACATCATTTCCAATGACTCGGCGCCCTGCGCGTCGGCGCGCGCCAACCTCTGCAGGAACAAGGCTTCGGAAATCGTTTCACCGTAGAATCCCGCGTCAAACGCGTCGGTGCTGTAGGGCGTCTGCAACGCAATACCGCGCCGTTTCGCCTCTTCGCGATCGAGGCGCAGCGGCAGACCCTGTGCCTGCGCAAACGCCTCCACCAGCGGGTAAATCTGCGGCTGCATATGCACATGGTGGTGGCTGTCGATGTGCGTTGGCGCCCTGCCGAACAGCGTCACAAACCGCGTGAACTGGCGCTGCAGCTCCTCCTGAATCTCGTCCAGCTGCAGCTCGCCGGCCTCGGCGCGGTGCCACAGCCATTTGCCCAGCTCGCCATGCTCATTGACCAGCGAAGGCATGGCGCCCAGCGGCCTGCCATGGGTCAAAACGAAATGCAGCCCGATCGGCAATCCGGGATATTGCCGGCTGAGCGCTGCAGCATGCTCCGCGCCGCCGCCGTTCACCATCGCCGTGGTGGAGGAAACGACGCCATGCTGATACGCCTCGACGACACCGTAGTTCTGTCCTTTGCTCAGGCCGAAGTCGTCGGCATTCACGATCAGTAGTTTTTCCATAATGGCTCCCGCAGGATGAATTTTCGGCAAGGAAAGGCCGACCGACCGGCGCGGCATTCCCCTTCTCGAAGGTAAAAATCGAATGATTAACCGGCCGGCGGCCTAAAGCTCATCGGCATATCGGCGTTAATACTGATCGGGAGCGGCCCTAAAGAGGGCCGTAACACTTTTTTCGGTAGTTGCCTGGGGTCACGTCGGTGAGCCGCTTGAAGTTTTTAATGAACAGACTGACGTCGCCATAGCCAGAATCAAAGGCGATATCGGAAACTGAATAGTTGGTGACCTCCAGCTGCGTCTTGGCGAAGTTGATGCGGATCTCGTTGATCACCTGCATCGGCGTCTTCTGGTAGTAGCGCCGCATCGCCCGGGTCAGATATTCCTGGGTTTTCCCCGACAGCGCCACCATGTTCGCCAACGCCCTTTCGCCGAACATCGCCTTGTCATGCATGCCGGCGAGGGTGTTCTTCAGCCACTGCGGGATATCATCGCCGCCGTCATTGTCTTCTTTATAGTGACGAATACGGCTGATCACATAGAAAGTCAGCGTTTCGAGAAATTCGGCGAAGTCATCCTCGCGAAACTGTGGCGAACTCACCACCGACTCGATGTAGGCCAAGAACTCGCTTCTCAGGCTGTAGGCTTGCGAGGCGACAAAGCAACGCGGCAGCTGCTGCAAATAGTGCTCTTCAAAGAACGCTTTGCTGACCGCCACGTTGAAGATTTTCGTCGCGCCGAACTCGTAAAAGCTCTGGTGGTAGGAGCCGATAGGGATAAAGACGAAATCCCCGCGTTCCAGCAGCACCCGCTTGCCGTTGATCTCCTGATAACATTTGCCGCTCAGCACGATGGTGAACTCGTAATAATCGTGCTGATGCAGCCCGGTGGCGCTTTCCACCTTGTTGTAGATAAACAGGTGAAAATCTTTGCAGTTAAAGAAATCCTGCTCGCGAATCAGCTTCACGTCGTTGGCACTCAGCGAAATTCGGTTATCGGACACGGCACCGGCCTCCCGTTAGTCAAACCCGTTGCGTCTGGCCGCCTCGGCAAACCAGTAGCCGCTTTTCTTGATGGTGCGGCGCTGATCTGCCCGATCCAAGCGCACCAGCCCATAACGATTCTTGTAGGCATTCAGCCAGGACCAGCAGTCGATAAAGGTCCACAGATGATAGCCCTTGCACTGCGAGCCTTCCGCCAGCGCGCGGTGCAGCCACTTCAGATGCTCGCGAATAAAGTCGATGCGGTAATCGTCCTCCACCCGCCCATCGGCGCCGATAAACGCCTCTTCGCCCTCGACGCCCATGCCGTTTTCGGAAATATAACAAGGCAGATTGCCGTAGTTCTCTTTCAGATCCATCAGGATGTCGTACAGCCCCTTCTCGTAGATCTCCCAGCCGCGGTGCGGATTGATTTTGCGGCCCGGCATTGCATAGTAACTGAACAAATCCTCCGGCGATGCGATCGGCCCCTCGGCACGACGCCCCGCTTTCGCCTGTACCCTGCGCGGCTGGTAGTAATTGACGCCGAGGATATCCACTACGCCGCCTTCGATCAGCGGCGCATCCTGCGGCTCGCAGTAGGGCATCAGCCCATGGCGCTCCAGCAAGTGCAGCAACGCCGCCGGATAACGCCCTTTGGCGACCGGATCGAGGAAACTGCGGTTGAGCAGCAGATCGGCGTCGTGTGCGGCCTGCCGATCCTCCGGCGCGTCGGAGCGCGGATAGGTCGGGCTCAGATTCAGAATAATGCCGATGCTCCCCGGCAGCCCGCGCGCTCTGAAACGCTGCACCGCCATGGCGTGCGCCAGTACGCTGTGATACGCCACGGTGATCGCCCGTTTGAAATCCACCACGCAAGGGTAATGCAGGTCATTCAGGTAACCGGCCTCCACCGGCACGATCGGCTCGTTGAAGGTGAACCAGTGGGTAACCCGATCGCCAAACAGACCGAAGCAGATGTCGGCATAACGCGCATAGGCTTCGACCACCGCCCGATTTTCCCAGCCGCCGCGCTGCTGCATGCACAGCGGCATATCGAAGTGATAGAGATTGATAAACGGGGTGATGCCCTGCGCCAGCAGCTCGTCGATCATCGCGTTATAGAAGGCCACCGCCTGCGGGTTCACCTCGCCGTCGCCGTCCGGGATCAGCCGCGACCACGAAATCGAGGTTCTGAAGGTATTGTGGCCCAGCGTTTTGAGCAGCCCGATATCGGTACGGAAATGGTCGTAAAAGGTCGAGGCCTCGGCCGGCCCCACCCGATCGTGAAAGCGCTCGGGCGCGATCTCGTACCAATAATCGAAGATATTGCGGCTCTTGCCGTCCCGCGCTGCCGCACCTTCAGACTGCGGCGCGGAGGTGGCGCTGCCCCACCAGAACCCGTCGGCAAATTGATATTCCATACTCGTGTCCCTCGCGGGGCGGCCGCGCCGCCCGTTCCACAGTTAGAATTTCAGCGCCTTGGCGATGTCTTCTTCGCTTTCCGTCGCCGCGTCGATCTGGCTCTGCGCCTTGTTGGAGATCGCCACGAACGGCAGATAAATCACGGTGGCGACCGCCAGGTTGAACAGGCTCAGCAACATGGCCATGATGCTGCCGTTGGTGTTGAAGAATGCCCCCAGGCCGACCGGCATGGTCCAGGGCGCAATGTTGGTGATCGGCGGGATCAGCCCGGAGTAATAAGCCAGCGAGGTGATAATGGTCAGTACCGGCTGCACCAGGATGAACGGAATGAACATCACCGGGTTCATGATCACCGGCAGGCCGAACAGAATCGGTTCGTTGATCTGGAAGATGCCGGACGGCGTCGCCAGCTTGGCGACCTGGCGGTAATCTTCGCGGCGCGAGGCGATGAAGATGGCGATGATCAGGCCCAGCGTCGAGCCGGTGCCGCCAAGGTAGATGTAGGAGTCGACGAACGGTTTCGCCCACATATGGAACTCTTTGCCGGCGGCCACCGCCGCTTCGACCGAACCGTATTTGTTGTACAGCTCCACGTTTTCCAGCGCGAACGGCGTCATGATGCCGCTGTCCAGCGCCGCCAGCGCCATGGAGCCGTGCACCCCGAAGAACCACAGCAGCGAGGAGAACAGCACGTAAACCCAGCCCACCACGCTGCCCATCTTGGCCAGCGGCGCCGAAATGCCGTCCATGATGATCTGGTGGAAGTTGGTGCCCCAGTGCGCCAGCGCGAACGCCACCAGCCCCATGATGGAGAGGATGATGAAACCGGGGATCAGCGCCGAGAAAGAGCGCGACACCGAAGCCGGCACGCTGTCCGGCAAGCTGATCACCCAGTTGCGCCGTACGATGAAAGCAAACATCTCAGCCACCGCCAGCCCGATCACCATACCGGAAATGATGTTGGCGCCGCCCAGCCAATTGGCGCCCACCGCATAGGCCTCGCCGACGTTGAACGGCGTGACGGTCATGAAGGCCGCCACCGCCAGCAGCGCCGAGGCCAGTGGATCGACCTTGCGCTCTTCGGCCAACGCCATGCTGATAAAGAACGGCGTCATCAGGGACATGATCCCTAGCGTACCGTTATAAACGCTGCCACCAATACTCTTCAGGCTATTGAGCGTCTCGATGGTGGAGGCGTCCAACCTTACACCCAACGAATAGAAAAACGATCCCTCGCCGAAGCTCAGGAACACGTTGTTGATCAACACGAACATCGCCCCGGTCAAGGTCAGCGGCATCAGGCGGATAAAGCCGTTCTTGATGGCGTTGACATGGGGCTGCTTACCGATTTTTACGGCGAAAGGCAGGATAACCTTCTCGAGCGAGGCAATGAGGGTATTCACGGCGGCCTCCTGTTATTGATTGGCTTTCTTGATGGCGGCCACCGCGGCCTTCAGTACGCCCAGCCCATCGACCTTGCCGTACAACAGCGGATCGATGACTTCAACAGGTTTATTGGGCAGCTGTTTCTGCACTTCCGGCAGGGTGTAGGCGATCTGCGGCCCCAGCAGGATCAGATCCGCTTCAACGCCTTTCTCCGCGGCCAGCGCTTCCGGATAGGCGGCGATGATCACCGGCACTTCATATTTTTCGGCCTGCGCCTTCATTTTTGATACCAACAGGGAAGTGGACATACCGGCAGAACAAAACAGATAGATTTTTTTCTTTTCCATACCAAGCACCTCAGATAATCAAAAAAACCCGGTGTTATTTGTATGCCAGATGCAATCACGATTGCTTCACGCACATTCCTTATGAAAATTTCCGTCACGTTGCCCTGGTTACAGACAGTATACGGAGCATGAAAAAAGGATCGGTAAGCCAGAAGGAGACAGAACCGTCTCTCATTGACCTGATGGATTGACCCTCTTCACATTTCGCACAAAAAAATAGTGTGACCGGGCTCTCAAACAACCGATAAAAACTCAGAATATTCGTAATAAATAATCAAATGACAATTATAAACAGCAAGTTATGAACTCGCTGGGAATTTAAGAGGTTATTTGCGCCTGAACAAACGGCGAGGGAATAAAAATAGTTCAAGCTTGATTCGGCTGCTGCCATCCGAACGCGACGGCAGCAGGCAAAGAGGATTACATGGGCAGACGCAGCAACTCGATCACCGTGGCCAGCGCCACGGAATGGTTCCTGCGGTTGGGGTAATAGAGGTAAAAACCGGGAAACGGCGTACACCAGTCGGCCAGCACCCGCCGCAGCCGCCCGCTCGCCAGGTATTCTTCCACCTCCTGCTCGATGGCAAAAGCGATGCCGACGTTCGCCAGCGCCGCCTGCACCATCATCCTGCCGTCATCGAGTATCAACGGGCTGTTAACCGCCACAGAAAATCGCTGCTCCCCCTGCTGAAAAGCCCATTTGTAGCGCTCGCCTGAAGAGGCTTTGCGCCAACCGATGCAACGGTGCTGCAGTAAATCCCGCGGATGCGTCGGCTCGCCGTGCCGCTGAAAATAGTCCGGCGTGGCGACGATGGCGAAACGCAGATCCGGTGTCAGGCGCACCGCGCGCATATCGTTATGCAGGTCCTCACCGAGCCGGATGCCGGCGTCAAAACCTTGCTCGACGATATTGGCGAACCCCTCGTCCGCCACAACTTCCAGCGTAATGCCGGGGTATTCGCTGGCCAACCGCCCCAGATGCGGCACGATGGCGAGATCGATCGCAGAACGCGGCGCGTTGATGCGCACCAGGCCGCGCGGCCCTTCGCGAAACGCATTCAGGCTCTCGAGCGCGGCGTCGATGTCGGTAAAAGCCGGCACCAGCTGCGCCAGCAGATGCTCTCCGGCCTCCGTCGGCGAGACGTTGCGGGTGGTGCGGTTCAGCAGGCGAATGCCCACCTGCGCCTCCAGTTCGCGCAGGGTGTGGGTCAGCGTCGGCGGCGTCACGCCCAATCGGGCGGCGGCGCGGCGGAAGCTGCGTTCACTGGCGATAGCCACGAAGGCCGCCAGGCCGGACAGTTCGGGTTTCTTCATGCTATTGATATAAATTATCTAATAGTGAGATGAATTTTTAGCGGATAGTTATCCGTCATCTAACAACATAGCATTGCGATCGAACCCATTACCAGGTATCGATGCGATGATTAATGCTACAGCTCCAACCCATGAAACGCCGCGCCGTCTGGCAGACAAAGTCGTACTGGTGAGCGGCGGCGGTACCGGTATCGGCCGCGCTGCGGCGCTGGCCTATGCCCGCGAGGGCGCCAAAGTCGCGCTGGTCGGCCGGCGCGCGGCGGAGATCGAAGCCACGGCGCGCGATATCGCGCTGGCCGGCGGTGACGCCCTGCCCATCGTGGCCGACGTCTCCCTGGAAGACGATATCCGTAGGCTGCTCGCCGCAGTGACCGCCCACTACGGCCGGCTCGACGTCGCTTTCAACAACGCCGGCATCATCGGCAACTTCGCCCCCATCACCGAACAGAGCAGCGAGGATTTTGACCGCGTGATCGCCATTAACCTCAGAGGCGTCTGGCTGGCGATGAAATACGAGATTGAAACCTTCCTGGCACAGCATTCAGGCGGCGTGATCATCAACACCTCCTCCTGGCTGACCCACGGCGCGCTGGCCGGCTCATCCAGCTACTCCGCCAGCAAAGGCGCGCTCGATGCGATGATCCGCGCGGTGGCGCTCGAATACAGCGGCCAGGGCATCCGCGTCAACAACATCAACCCCGGCATCATCGACACGCCGATGGCGCGCGGCAGCGTGGCCGACAGCGCGGCGTTCGCGCCCTTTATCGCCCATACGCCCGCCGGCCGCTTGGGCGAATCAGAAGACATCGGCGATGTGGCGCTGTGGTTGGCGACGGACGAGGCCCGCTTCATCACCGGCCAAAGCCTGTTGGTGGACGGCGGTTACACTATCGCCGGCATGCGTTGAGGAGACGATGCCATGAACTACGTTCGGCTTGGCGACAGCGGCCTGCAGGTGTCCCGCCTCTGCCTGGGTTGCATGACCTACGGCGATCCGGCCTGGCGGCCCTGGGTGCTGAAAGAAGATGAAGCGCGCCCCTTTATCCGCGAGGCGCTGGAAGCGGGCATCAATTTTTTCGATACCGCCAACATTTACTCCGGCGGAGAAAGCGAGCGCATTCTCGGCCGCGCGCTGAAGGCGTTCGCCCGCCGTGAAGACGTGGTGATCGCCACCAAGGCCTACTTTCCGATGGACGCGCAGCCGAACAGCCGGGGGCTGTCGCGCAAGCACCTGCTGCACAGCGTCGACGCCTCTTTGCAGCGGCTGGGGACGGATTACCTCGATCTGTTTGTGCTGCACCGCTTCGACACCGAAACGCCGATCGAAGAAACCACCGATACCCTCGACGGCCTGGTGCGGGCGGGCAAGATCCGCTATCTCGGTGCCTCCTCGCTGCACGCCTGGCGCCTGATGAAAATGCTGGCCTTTCAACGTCAGCACCGCCTGGCGCCGTTTATTTCGCTGCAGAGCCAATACAACCTGGTGACGCGTGAAGATGAAGAGGAGCTGATCCCGCTGTGTCTGGAGGAGGGGCTCAGCCTGACGCCCTGGTCGCCGCTGGCCCGCGGCGTGCTGGCCGGCTCCGGCAACGCCGGCACGCTGCGCGCCGCCACCGACGAACAGGCGCCCCGTTGGTACGGCGGCAGAAACGAAGTGGAACGCACCGTCGCGGCGGTCGCGGAGGTGGCGGCCACACGCGGCGTTCCACCGGCGCAGATCGCGCTGGCCTGGCTACTGGCCAAACCCGGCGTGGCGTCGCCGCTGGTGGGCATGTCCAAGCCGCACCATCTGCAGGATGCGCTGGCAGCGCTCACCCTCAGGCTATCGCCGGAAGACCTCGCCGCGCTGGAGGCGCCAATGGCACAGGCTGCCCGCCCCGAGCGCTGGTAGCCCCTTTTCCGTCATTCCAGGAGAGAAGACATGTCATATGCGCTTACCGCGCGAGCAGCGTTGTTCACCCTCGCCGCCGCACTCCCCCTGACCACTCCGGCGCAGGCCGCCGCCAATACCCACTGCGCCGAAAGCAGCATGACGCTG
>ENA-OBIT01000571-OBIT01000571.1-metagenomes-genome-assembly--contig:-NODE-571-length-15830-cov-5.18377_pt1 | contig 15830 bp, 12 predicted proteins | sample MGYA00153386_OBIT01 | MGnify analysis MGYA00153386
CGCAGCCCGGTCTCCCCGGCTGCACGCCGTGGCGCGCGCCGCAGCAGCCGTGTTCCTGGGCCTGCTGGTCCCCTGCGCCCCGACGTGGGCGCAGGCCGCAGCCGCCACAGCCGCGCCACAAGACGCGTCCGAAGTGCCCGACACCGCCGCAGAGGCCAAGCGCAAGACGGCAGAGCCCGAGCGCGTGATCATCACTGGCACGGGTCGGGCCACTTCAGCCAGCAAGGTGCCTTACAACGCCACCGCCTTGAGCGAGGAAGCGTTGCGAGAGAACAACATCACCGACATCAAGTCGCTCATCCAACAAAGCATCGGCATCAACGCGCCCGAGAACTCGGCGCGGTTTGCCGATTCGGTGACGGTGCGCGGCTTGAACGTCTCGCCGGTGAACGCCAACAACCTCGAGCAGTTCACCAAATCCACGCTGTCGTACTACCTGGACGACACACCGCTGCCCAACATCGGCTACCGCATCAAGGACATCTCGCGGGTGGAAACGCTGCTCGGGCCGCAAGGCACGTTGTACGGCGCGGGCAGCCTGGGCGGCACGGTGCGTTTCATCACCAACAAGCCTCGCTTGGGCAAGGTGGAAGGGCGCATCAACACGAGCTTCTACCAAGTCAAGGACGGCGGCCTGAGCAACGACACCGACGTGGTCGTCAACCTGCCCATCGGCGACAGCGTGGCCATCCGCGCGTCTCTGTCGCGGCTGGACGAGGCCGGCTACATCGACCGTGTCTCCAACCCGCCCTGGCGCACCGGCAGCAGCGCCTGGGTGACCAAGCCCGACCCGAAAGTGAACGTCTACAAGGACGACGACTACCAGAAGGTCAACGGCGGCCGCATCTCGGCGCTGTGGCGCGTGGCACCGGGCATCGACATCACCCTGGCCCACACCCAGCAAAGTCAGCTGGCGCATGGCACCAGCGGCGTCAGCCTGCAGCCCCTGGGCGTGGCCAACGCCCGCACCGATGCAGAGCGCACAGCCGCGTGGCAAAACCCGGATCGCACCTTAGCCCAGCAGCCGTGTGCGCCGAACTGTCCATTCACCAGCGCGTCGCTGGCGCCCGTGGCAGTGGACAAACAATCCATCATCTCGCGCTACCCCGAATTTGCCGACCGCACCTTCCGCATGAATTCGTTCGACGTGGACTGGGACCTGGGCTTCGCCACGCTGCACTCCAACACGTCGCAGTTCGAGGACAGCCGCCGCGGCGAGGCCGACTACGCCAGCCAAGGCTGGGCTTTCTACTTCGATTTCGGCAACCTGGGCGGCAGCATCACCAGCGGGCGTTCGGCCTACATGACCTTCGACAACACTTACAAGGGCCTGAGCCACGAGACACGGCTCACCTCCAAGGGCGACGGGCCGTTGAGCTGGATTGCCGGCCTGTATTACACAAAGCAGGACCGCAACCTGCGGTTTTCTGAAGTGCTGCCCGGCATGGACGCCTTCCTGGGCAACAGCAAGGCCACCAAGAGCCCGCTACCGGACGTGGGCTACAGCGAAGACCTGGGCAGCAAGTACCAGGAGACTGCGCTGTACGGCGAAGTCGGCTATCGCATCACGCCGCAGTGGCAGGTGAACGCCGGCGCGCGGGTCTTCAATTACAAGGACACGGCACTAGGCAAGATCATCGACTACGCGGGTGGCTTCGTCGACAGCGACACCACCGTCACGGGCGGCGCCGACGGCAAGTCGTACTTCAAGCTCAACACCAGCTACCAGGTAACTGAGGCGTTGCTGGGCTACCTCACCTTTTCGCAGGGCTTTCGCCGTGGTGGCACCAACGGCTTCAAGAGCCTCAGCGCCACGCGGGTCATTGCCGACACCGCGCGCGAGTACAAGCCCGACTCCACCGACAACATCGAACTCGGCATCAAGGGCTACCTGTTCGACCGCCAGCTGTACATCGAAACGGGCGTTTACCAAATCAACTGGAAGGACGTGCAGACCTACCGCCAGCAGACGATCAGCGACTTCCCCGTCAACGGCACTGCCAACGGCCCCGACGCCCGCACCCGCGGCTGGGAATTTGCCAGCCGCTACCGCATCAACGACCTGTTCTCGGCCACCTACTCCACAAACACCACCGACGGTGAATGGACGGGCACCAAGACACACTGCCTGTACGTCAATAACACCAGCTGCCGCACCTGGAGCGAAGGCGGAAAGCTGGGCGCGGCGCCGAAGTGGAGGCATAACCTGGGCCTGCGCTTCAACACCACGCTGGACAACGACATGTATGTCTGGGGCAGCCTGGGCGCGCGCTACGTGGCCAAGGTGCAGAGCGACCGTGCCGACAGCCCGGTGCAGAACGACACTACGCCCAAGTACGACTCGTACACTACGTACAGCCTGAACGCTGGCCTGTCCTGGAGCGTGTACGACGCGTCGCTGTGGGTGCGCAACCTCACCAACGTGCAGTCGCTGCGTTCGTCGCAGGAAGCCGGCATCATGGGCTACCGCGGCATCTACGGCACACCGCGCACGGTGGGGGTGAACTTCTCGTATCGCTTCAAGTGAGGCGGGAGTCAGCAGGGCTGCTGCTGGCGGTCCTGCTGGCCGGCTGCGCCAGCTTGGCACCAGAAAAGCGCCACAGCCCGGCAGAGATCGCCGGCTACACACCGGCGCAGTTCAGCGCCCCGATTGCCAGCCGCGACGGCGCCCGCCAGGCGCGTGACCGGGCCCTGGCAGCCATCCGGCAGGCCCAAGCTCAAGATCAAGCTCAAGCGCGTGGGGCAAATGACGCGCTGGTGGCCCAGGCGCTGTGGGCCGTGGCTTTCTACGACATCGAACACGCGGCCGGCCGCGCTCTGCTGCAGACGGCGTTGGGCCCGAGCGCACCCGCGCTGGCACAGCGCCCCGTGGAACAGCAGCGCGCCTTGCTGTCGGCCGCGCACATGCTGGATGCGGCCGGCACGGCGCCGCTCATCAGGCCCGTCATGGACCTGCTGGCCAGGCCGCGTGAGTTCGCCATCGCCGCCTACACGCTGCTGCGTGCCGACGGCAGCCCGGCACAGCGCGATGCACTGCGCTCCCTGCTGGCGCGGCGCAGCGACCGCGACGACCCGCGCCTGCGCGCCCTGGCGCAGGTGCTCGACCCACCCGCCAGCGCATCCCCTGCACCGCCACTGGTCGACCTGCTGACGGCCGCCTTCAAGCCCGGCCTGCCGGTCGTGTACAGCCTGCAACGGCGTGACCGCCGTCACATCGGGCTGGCGCTGGTGCGCGGCGCCGATGGCCGCTTCGTGCGCCAGGCCGACGGCAGCGTGTTCCACATCCCGCACCTGGCGCTGGCGCTGACGCAGCTGCCCGGCACTCTCACCAACGGCAACACGCCGCAGGGCCTGTACACCGTGGTCGGCGCCGGCACGGCTGAGAATCCGTGGATCGGCCCCACGCCCTACCTCGAATCCAAAGTGCCGGTGGAAGCCAGCCTGGCCGAGTTCGCCCATGCGGCCATGGACGGCAACTGGACCGAAGCCCGCTACGAAGCCTGGCTGCCGCCCAGCTGGCGCGTCCACCCGCCGTTCAAGGAAGCCTGGCTGGCCGGCCTGGCGGGCCGCAGCGAGATGCTGCTGCACGGCACCACCATCGACCCCCAGCCGTACCGCCACCAGCCCTGGTACCCCGGCACGCCGTCGGCCGGCTGCCTGGTGGCGCTGGAAACCTGGTCACCCGACGACGGCCGCGGCTTGCACAGCGACCAATTGCGCCTGGTGCAGGCCTTCACGCGCGACGGACTGGACCGCGGCTACCTGGTGGTGGTCGACATCGACGACACCGCCGGTCCGGTGCGCTGGCTTGACGTGGCAGCCGCGGTGACGCGTGCCGAGGCCGTCCGGTGACTGCCCGATGAGCGCGCCGGCCCGCGACGCGTCGCTGGACGCGCTGCGTGGCCTGGCCGTGCTGGGCATGGTGCTCAGTGGCTCGGTGGCTTTCGGCGGCGTGCTGCCGGCCTGGATGCACCACGTGCAGGTGCCGCCGCCGCTGCACAAGTTCATGCCCGAGGTGGCCGGCATCGGCTGGGTGGACCTGGTGTTCCCGTTCTTCCTGTTCTGCCAGGGCGCGGCCATTCCGCTGGCCATGAGCGGGCCACGGCAGACGTGGGGGCAGGTGGTGTTCACGGCAGCCCGCCGTGGCTTGCTGATCGCCGGGCTGGCGCTGTTCTACTTCCAGCTGCGACCGGGCCCGCAACCGCGCTTTGGCGAGGTGGGGGACGCCGCGCTGGCCATCACCGCTTTCGTGTTGCTGTGCCTGGCGCTAACCCGGCGCCCCGGCCGCGCTCTGCGCGTGGTGCGTGGTGCAGCGCTGGCGGTGTCGGCGGCGCTGCTGCTGGGGTTGCCGGCGTGGCGCGACGAAGCTTTCGACCCCCGGCGCAGCGACATCATCCTGATGGTGCTGGCGAACATGGCGTTCTTCGGTGCGCTGATCTTTTACTGCACCCGCCAGCGGCCCGTGTGGCGCCTGGCACTGCTGCCGCTGGTGCTGGCGGTCTATGCCGCGGGCGGCCAGCCGGGGTCGCCGGCGCAGGCGGTGATGCTGGCCACGCCGTGGCCCTGGCTGTACCAGTTCAACTTCCTGAAGTACCTGTTGATCGTGGTGCCCGGCATGTTCTTCGGCGAATGGCTGCTGCGGCAGCGCGCGCACCCGGACCGGGCCGCCAGCGCCGGCCAGCGCGGCGCGGCGCTGGCCTTGCTGTGCACGGCGATCGTGGCGCTGAACACCACGCTGCTGTACACCCGCGACTTGGGCTGGAACATGCTGGCCACGCTGGCGGGCCTGGCGTTCCTGGCGCTGCTGTTGCGCAAGTCTGAAGCCACCCCCCAGCGCATGGCCGCGGCCAGCGCCTGGCTTCTGCTGCTGGGGCTGTTGATCGAGCCGCTGCAGGGCGGCATCCACAAGGACCCGGCCACTGCCAGCTACTTCTTCGTCACGGCGGGGCTGGCGGGCCTGACCTTGCAGGCACTTCAACACCTGCACCACCTGCTGGCAGGCGCCGCGCTGGCCTGGCTGCGCGAACGCCTGGCCGAGGTGGGCCGCAACCCCTTGGTGGCCTACACCGCGGGTGCGCTGCTGCTGACGCCGGTGCTCAGGCTGACCGGGCTGTACGCGCCTTGGGCCGGGCTCAACCAGACGGCTGCGCAAGGCCTGGCGCGGGGGTTGTTGTTCACCGCGGTGGTGGGCTTGATCACCATCGCCTTCACGCGCCGCGGGTGGCTCTGGAAAACCTAAAATCCGCTCTCCCACCTACCCGGCCTGCCATGTTCAAGAACGCACTCGTCTACCGCTACGACCACTGGGACGCCCAGGCCCTGCCCGCCATCGAGGCCCGCCTGCAGGCCGCGCGCTTCGTCGAGTGCAGCCCCTCGCAGCCCGAGTCGGCAGGCTGGGTGGCGCCGCGCGGCGAGAAGCACGCGGCGCTGATCGAAAGCGTGGGCCGCCAGCTCGTCCTGCAGCTGTGCACCGAGACGCGGGCCGTGCCGGGCAGCGCGCTCAAACCCCGGCTGGAAGAAATGCTCGACCAGATCGAGAAGGAAACCGGTCGCCGCCCCAAGGGCAAGCGCGTGCGCGAGATGAAGGAACAAATCGTGCACGAGCTGCTGCCGCGCGCCTTCCCCAAGCAGTCGAACACGCTGGTGTGGCTGGACGCCCAGGCGCAGACGTTGCTGGTGGGTGCCACCAGCGCGAAGAAGGCCGACGCATTGGTGACGAGGCTGCACGAACTGCTGGGCGGCGGACTGGCGCTGCGTCAGGTGCAAACCCAGCTGGCGCCGGCCACGGCCATGGGCGCGTGGTTGACTGCGAAAGAGGCACCCGCCGGCTTCAACATCGACCGCGAATGCGAATTGAAGCAGCCCGACAGCGAAAAGGCCGCCGTGCGCTACGCCCGTCATCCCCTGGAGATCGACGAGATCGCCGAGCACATCCGCCAAGGCAAGCTGCCGACGCAGCTGGCGCTGACCTGGCGCGGGCGCGTGTCCTTCGTGCTCACCGAGACCGGTGCGCTGAAGAAGATCAAGCTGCTGGACGGCGTGCTCGAAGGCCCGGGCCGCGATGCCCAGGCCGGTGAGGAGGGCGGCTTCGACGCCGACGTGGCCATCACCACGGGTGAGCTGCGCCAGCTGGTGCCGGATCTGATCGAGGCGCTGGGCGGCCTGCTGGTGCGCGACGCCGCGGCAGCCGTTGCGTCGGTTGCGCCCGATGCGCCCGCCCCGCCGCCGGCGGCGGGGGCCGACCGCAGCACGGCGCCATGGGACGAGGTCGCCGCCTGAGTGGCTGCCGCGCGGTAGAGTGGACCGGCAGTTCACCCGCAAGGAGCACCCGATGGCCCAAGCCGCCCCACCCACCGCCCGACTCGACATCAAGAAGATCGCCTCAGACAGCGGCGTGGCCGTCGAGGCCTACGACACCTACGACAGCGACGAAGAGACGATGGCCGCCGCGCACCGTTTCGCCGCCGGCATCCTCAACCGGCTGGCGGTGATTTGCGAAGCCCAGCCCGGCGCCAAGACCTTGGATGCCGGGGCATTGCGGCGCATGGCCGCAGGGCTCCTGCTTTAGCGCGTGGCCAACCGGCGCAGCAGTTAGCGCGTGCCGGCTGGGCTGGACGGTTGAGGCGACCAGATTCGCATCAAGCCTGTGATGGAATGCAGCCTACCGCCACCGCAGGAACCCCACGATGCACCGATCCCTGATTCGCGCCGCAGCCCTTGTGTTGACGGTGGCCTGCGCCGCAGCGCAGGCCTGGACCCTGCCCGACGACGGCGCCACGCTGGACCGCGCCGCCGCGCAGCAAATCCTGGCGGCGCCCGACGCGCCACAGCCCACCAGCGGATTCCGCCAGCAGGTCGAGATGATCGACTTCGACAGCCACGGCCAGCGCTACACGCAGGTCGTCGTCACCCTGGTGCCCGACAAGCCCCGGTTGCGCAACGGCAAGCGCATCGTCGTCGTCGGCGCCGAGCCGGGCAGCGAATACGCGATGGACTTCATCGAGACGCCCGAAGGCAAGGAAGGCCCGGGCGTGTGGCTGGCGCGCCGCGGCATCACCTTCGTCGCGCTGACGCGGGTGGGCCGCTGGAACTTCCTGGCCGCCGACGGCAGCGGTTCCTGGGCCGGCGTGCCGATCTCGCAACGCATGCCCATCTTCGACCGCCGCCAGCCGGCGCACTGGACGCCTGCCGACTACGCGGTGGAAGCCGACCCCGGCAAAGCGGCGAGCTCGGGAGACAGCGCCGTGTACCGATTCCCGAAGCCGGGCAGCGCGCTGCACGCGCAAATGCTCGCGGCCACGCCCATGACCTACCTGTTGGGCTACCGGCTGGCCATCGAACGTGCCGTGCCGCCGGCGCAGCGCGCAGGGGTGTACATGCTGTACTGGGGCATGTCCACGGGCGGCGCCTTTCTGTACCCATTGGCGCAAGACCTGCCGCCTGACGGCTACCTCGGTTGGGGCACCAGCAGCACCGGCCTGGCCTACCTGTACCGCAAGGCCACGCAGGGCGACTTCAGCGGGCCCTACGCGCGCACCGCACTGCGGCTGCGTGAACGCGGCAAGGACGACTTCACGCTGTACACCAAAGAGCTCGACCCGGCAACGCGCGACCTGTGGTGGCAGCAGGCGCTGAAGGGCCCGCGCTTCAAGAGCGGTGAGGACGCGCCGATGCAGTTCAACGTGGCGGCACTGACAGAAACGGCGATGCTGCTGTGGATGTCGCCCACGCTGCCGGCGGCCGAGAAGGCCGACGGCCTGGGCGCCTTCATCCAGCGCATGCTGAGCGCCAGCTTTCCGCCGCCGGCCTTGAAACGCATCGCCGTGCTGGAGATCAACGGCACGCGCGACGAGGCCATTCCGCCCAAGACCGTGGACGCGCATCGCGTGGTGATGGAGCCTGCCGCGCGCAAGTACCGCGTGCTGCGCGTGCAGGACATGCAACATTACCTGTACCGGCAGGACAGCATCGCGTTGGTGGGCAACCTGTGGCTGCGTTTCATCGACGATGGCTGGTTCGACCGCTGACCCTGGAGCCGCCGCCATGCACGACCTGCACCCCGAACCCGATCCCGCGCGAACCGCACACCCCAGCCCGACCCGCCGCCGCCTGCTGCTGGGCGCCACCTGCAGCCTGGTGGGTGCGGCCACACCGGCGCTGGCGCAGCCGGTCGACGCCGCGGCATTGGCGCGCATGCTGTCGCCCGATCGCGAGCAGCGTCTGCTGGCCGGTGCACGCAAGGAAGGCGAGCTGTCGTTCTACACCTCGCTGACCTCTGAGGAAGTGGTCGGCCTGGCGGCGGCGTTCGAGAAAAAGTATGGCGTGAAGGTGAAGACCTGGCGCGCCAGCTCCGAGAAGATCCTGCAGCGTACGCTGACCGAGGCGCGGTCGTCGCGCTTCGAGGTCGACGTGATCGAGACCAACGGCCCCGAGCTCGAAGCGCTGTACCGCGAACGTTTGCTGCTGCCGCTGGCGTCGCCGCACGCCGCGGACCTGCTGCCGCAGGCGATTCGCCAGCACGGGCATTGGGTAGGCACGCGCGTGAACATGTTCGTGCACGCTTACAACACGCAGCTGGTGAAGAAGGAAGAACTCCCGAAGAGCTATGCCGACCTGACGCATCCGCGCTGGAAGGGCCGGCTGGGCATCGAGGCCGAAGACGAAGACTGGTTCGCGATGGTCGTCAAAAGCCTGGGTGAAGACGCCGGGCTGAAGACTTTCCGCGAGATCGCCCGCGTGAACGGCCTGTCGGTGCGCAAGGGCCACACGTTGCTGGCAGGCCTGGTGGCGTCGGGCGAGGTGCCGCTGGCGCTGACGGTCTACAGCCACGGCGCCGACAAGCTGAAGGCCAAGGGCGCGCCGATTGAATGGTTTGCGCTGCCCCCGGCCATCGGGCGCGCCAACGGCGTGGCGGTGCCGCGCGGCGTGGCGCATCCGCACGCGGCGCTGCTGTTCACCGATTACCTGCTCGGCCCCGAAGGCCAGGCCATCCTGGCGCAGGGCGGCTATGTGCCGGCCAACAAGCGCCTGCCGAACCGCGCGCATGAGCTGCCGCTGGTATTCGTCGACCCCGCGGTGGTGCTGGACGAGGACGCGAAGTGGAAGAAGCTCTACGCCGAAATCGTTCTCGGCACAGGCAGATGAGAACCCCAAAGCTGGCATGAACCCCGAAACACTCGATCCCGCCCGTACCGCGTTGCTCGTCTTCGACTTGCTGCACGGCCACGTCAACAAGAACGCGCCGACCCGCGCGCGCTTCGAGCCCGTGATAGTCAAGGCCAGGCTGCTGCTGGACGCCATGCGCGAGGCCGGCTGCATGATCGCCTATGCCCATGCCGACCACCGCGCCGACCGCGCCACCAGCGCCGTGACTTTGCGCGACACCGACAACAGGCTGCGCCCCATCGCCCCCGGCGATGCCGCGTCGCACAAGCCGCTGCTGACCGGCGGCACGGCGCAGACGCGGATCATCGACGAGCTGCAACCGGGACCTGCGGACTACCTGATCCCCAAGCACCGCTGGAGCGCCTTCCACGGCACCTATCTCGAGCTGGCGCTGCGCACGCGCGGCATCCAGAACCTGGTGCTGTGCGGCGGCAGCACCGACGTGGGCGTGGCCAGCACGGCCTTTGCCGCGCGCGACCTCGACTACCACCTTGTCATTGCCAGCGACGCTTGCACATCGCCCGAAGCCGACAACCACCAGCAGTTCATGACGCGCATCTTCCCGCGCATGTCGCGCGTGCGCACGGTGGCGCAGGTGGCGGCCATGCTGCGGGGATGATGCTCAAGGCCTGCCCGCCGCCTCGCGCAGCTTGTCCTTCTTGCTTTTGCGCCGGCCCTTGATGCCGCCCTGCGGGTCGGGCGCCTGCGCAGGCGTCGCGCTCGCTGCAGGCTCGAAGCCGGCCACGCGTTCGCGCGGCACGCGCCGGGCCTGACGCTTTTCGATGAGGCGGAAGTGCGCTTCGCTGCCCGGCGCGTCGGCGCAGACGAAGCTGATGGCCAGGCCCGGCGCCCCGGCGCGGCCGGTGCGGCCGATGCGGTGGGTGTAGTCCACCGCCGAGCGTGGCAGGTCGTGGTTGACGACGACGGCCAGGCCATCCACGTCCAGCCCGCGCGCCGCCAGGTCGGTGGCCACCAGCACGACCAGGCGGCCTTCGGCCAGGTCCAACAAGGCTTGGCGGCGTCGGCCCGCGTTGAGTTGCCCATGCAGCGCCGCCGCGGGCAGGCCGGCCTGGCGCAGCTTGTCGGCCACGTGCTCGCTGGCGTACTGCGTGGCCACGAAGACCAGCACACGTGTCCACCCCTCTTTCTTGATGAGATGGCGCAGCAGCGGCGTGCGCAGTGCGGTGTCGACCTCGATCGCGCGTTGGGTGATGTCACCGGCCGGCGCATCGCCAGCAGGCCGGGCGTCGAGGCGCAGGGCGTCGCGCAAGACCTGGTCGGCCAGCGCCGCCACGGCGTCGGGCATGGTGGCCGAGAACATCAGCGTCTGGCGTTTGGCTGGCAGCCAGGCCAGCACGCGGTGCAATTCGTCGGCGAATCCCAGGTCGAGCAGCCGGTCGGCTTCGTCCACCACCAGCATCTGCACACCCCCCAGCAACAGCGCGCGCTGGCCCACCAGGTCGAGCAGGCGGCCGGGGGTGGCCACGACCAGATGCGCGCCGCCGCGCAGCACCATCATCTGCGGGTTGATCGACACGCCGCCCACGGCCAGCACGGTCTTCAGGCCCGGCGCCAGCGCGCTCACCGCAGCCTCGATCTGCTGGGCCAGCTCGCGGGTGGGCGCCAACACCAGCGCCCGAACACGGCGCGGGCGTTCGTCGTGCACGCCCGGCACGGCCAGCAGCCGGTGCAGCACGGGCAGCAGAAAGGCCGCCGTCTTGCCCGACCCGGTGGGCGCCAGGCCCAGCACATCGCGGCCCTGCAGGATGGCCGGGATGGCCTCGGCCTGGATCGGCGTGGCGTGGACCCAGCCGGCAGCCGCGGCTGCACATGCCAGGTCGGGCGCGAGTCCGAGTTCGGTCAGCGTCGTTGCGTCGGGGGCTGAGTCCGGGGCCGGCCCGGCGGTTGGCACAGGCACGTCGGGCACGCCGGCCAGATCACCCGGCGGCATGCCCGTGCCTTCAGCGCCGCCCACGCTGCTGGCGCACCTGGGCCAGCGGGCGCTTGCCTTTGAGCTGGCGCTCGATGCCGTCGTTCAGGCTGCTGCGCAGCATCAGCACCTCGTCGACATGGCCGTAGATGCCGGGGAAGCGCAGGTCCAGCCACAGCCACAGCGTGCAGGCGCGCAGGGCCTGCTCCATGCGTTCGAGCCGGCTGTGGCCGTCGACCTGGTCCAGGAACCAGGGCTTGCCGGCGCGGCCGGTGTGGGCGTGGCTGCCGGCCCAGTCCAGGAAGGCCTGCACCTGGCCTTCGGTGCGCGTGTCCACAGGCGCCTGGGCGTAGACGAAGCGCTCCTTCAGCGTCAGCTTGCCGGCGCTCTGGTCGAGCTGCTCCGCCAGCTCCAGCATCTGTTCCAGCTCGGCCACGGCGAAATGCGCGTCGTCGAGCTTGAGCTGCTCCATGAACACACCCAGCACTTCGCGCAGCTTGGTTTTGCCCAGCCGCGCCGAAATGGTGTCGACGTGCCAGCCGTTGGGCGCGACGGGCGCCTTGAAGTCGGCCGGCGCGCGCGGCGTCTTGGCCAGCAGTTCTTTCAGCACGCGCAGCGCGGTGGGCTCGGCTTCGTCGAGCACGCCGACGAAGCCTTCTTCGTGGATGCCGTAGCGCCCGGCGCGGCCGGCGATCTGGTGCACCTCGGATTCGTCCAGCGTGCGGTCGGCCACGCCGTCGTATTTGGTCATGGTGCTGAACATCACGCGCTGAATGGGCAGGTTCAGGCCCATGCCGATGGCGTCGGTGGCGACGAGGATGTGCGAGTCGCCCTGCGCAAAGCGCTCGGCCTCGCGGCGGCGCACCTCGGGCGGCAACGCGCCGTAGATCACGCTCACCGGGTGGCCGCCGGCGGCGATGCGGTCGCGCAGCATCAGCACGTCGCGCCGACTGAAGGCCACCACCGCATCGCCCAGGCGCAGCGACGCGATGGTCACCGGCGTCGGCAGCAGTTCGACATGCTGCTTGCGTTCGAAGTGGCGCACCTTGCAGCTCTCGCCGCACAGGCCGAGCAGGTTCTCGATGGCCGGCACGGCGAAAGCCGAACAGATGATGATGACCTCGCGCGCCGGCACGGCCACGATGGCCTGTGTCCAGGCCCAGCCGCGGCTGGCGTCGAAGATCATCTGCGCTTCGTCGATCACCGCCACGTCGATGGGCTTGTTGGTGCCCACCATCTCGATCGTGCTGCTGACCACGCGGGCTCCTGCAGCGGGCACGTTCTCTTCACCGGTCAGCAGCGAGCACGGCACGCCCTTGGCCACCAGGCGGTCGCGCCCTTCGAGCGCCAGCAGGCGCAGCGGCGCCAGGTAGGCGCCGTCGATGGCCTGGGCCAGGCGCTCGAAGGCGGCGTGCGTCTTGCCGCTGTTGGGCGGGCCGACGTACAGCGTGATCTGGCGCTGCAGCCGGCGCGCCTTTTCGAAGGTGCCGGGGTAGCCCTGGAACGCCAGTTCGCTGTTCAGGCCCTCCAGGGTGTCGAGCTCGGTGGCGACGTGTTCCCAGCGGTCCTGCGCGCGGCTGCAGGCGGCTTTCAACTCGGCCAGACCGGACTCGTCGGCGCTGGCCTGCGGACGCGCGCATTCGGCCACCAGTCGCGGCGGCAATGAGTCGATGTGCCGCGCCTTGAAGTCGCGGCTGCGCGCCACCAGGCCGTCGAGATGGGCAACGAACTCTGCCGCGAAGGGGTAGGCGCCAGGTGAACCCAGGCCGGCCTTCAGTGCATCGACGTCGCCCGTGCCGAAAAAGGCCCACACGGCCTGGGCGTCCACCGGCACGCGGAACAGCACCGGCACGCGCCAGCCCGGCTCGGCCAGCGTCAGGGTGTGGCTGATCAGCCGCATCCACACGCCGGCGCGGCGCGTCACGCCATGCGCTTCAAGTGCGGCCGTGCGTTCCTGCATCAGCGCGCGCACGCCCGGGCCGCTGCCGATGGCGTCCAGATGGGCCAGCGCCGCATCCATCAGATCGGGCGCGATCCAGCGGCTGGGGCGTTGCCCGGAGACGGGCTTTTGCAGCAGCACGTAACCCAGCTTGTCCAGGTGCAGTTCGAACCCGGCCGTGCCTTCGGCGACGAAATCGGCAGGCTTGACCACCTGCGGCAGCGTGTAGGCGGCGTGGCGGATGCGTGCGATGGCGTCCCGGCCCAAATGCGGCGGCACGCGCGCCGCGTGGCGGGCGTTGGGAAGCGTGGGGGCGTCGGGCGGGCCAGCGGCCGGGCGGGCGGCGGCGGGAGGGGATGTTTCAGGCATGCAGTGGCGTGACTTTAAGCCCTGCGTGCCGGCTCCCCTGTCCAGGGTCCGGATCGCGTCGCTTGATGACGCTGTGCAGCGAGAAAACTGTTCGTACACTCCGCACTGCTGGATTTCTTCCCAGCACGGCAGCCGACCCCGGCCCCGCCCACCCTCAGACCGGAGTTCTTGCCCATGCAACGTTTTCTGCTTCTCTCTGTAGCCGCGCTCGTGGGCCTGGCCAGCGCCCTGCCCGCAGCCGCGCAATTCCAGAAACCCGAAGACGCCGTCAAGTACCGCAAAGCCGCTTTCACGGTCATGGGTACGCACTTCGGCCGCCTGGGCGCCATGGCCAATGGCCGCATGCCCTATGACGCCGCCGCAGCGTCAGCCAACGCCGATGTCGTGGTCGACATGGCCAAGCTGCCCTACGCCGGTTTCGTCGACGGCACGTCGGGCACCGAGAAGGGCACGCCCAAGGGCAACGTCTGGACCGAGCGCGCCAAGTTCGACGCAGCGGCGAAGAAGATGCAGGACGAAGTCGTCAAGCTGGCCGCCGCCGCCAAGACCGAGGCCGGCCTGAAGGCGGCTTTCGGCCCGGCCGCTGCCACCTGCAAGTCCTGCCACGACGATTTCCGCAACCCCTGAGATTGGCTTTGGTCATGTGCTGTCGAGCGTGATCTCGCCCAGCGGCGTGGCCAGCGTGGCGCGCAGTGCCGGCCCGATGCCTTTCTCGTGCTGCACACCACGCAGCCGCAGCACCGTGCGGGCGCGTTCTGGCACGCCGCGCAGCGACAGCGCGCGCAGCGTCACGCCGCTGGCAGGCAGGGTCTGCGCCGGGTGCGCGCCCTGCCACTGGATCAACGTGGGCAGTGCACCGCCGCACAGCAACGTGCCGTCGGGGCGCAGCATGATCTGCCATTCCAGCCGGCCCTGCGGCGTGTCGCGCGCGGCGCGCACGGGCTCGCCGGGCTGCAGGCCCACGGTGATGAGGCCCCAGCGGTGCATGTCCAGCATGGCGCTGCGCGCCACCATGTGCACCAGGCGCGGCCGCTCGGCGATGCGTGCCTGCAGGGCCGGGTCGTCCAGGCCGAACCAGCGCGGGCGGCCGGGGGGCGGCGCGTCGGGGTCGATGGCGACGATCTCGAAGTAGGCCAGCGGCCAGGCCTCGGTGGCGATGCCGAAGAGCCGATTGTGCGTGCTCATCAGCGCGTGCTTGCCGCCGGGGCCGGGCGTGATGCCCAGCGTCGACTCGCACCAGGCCACGCCTTGCTCCAGCGTGGCGGCGGCCACCACCAGGTGGTCGACGGCCGTGGCGGCGCCGCCGCTGTTCACCGCGTCGCCGCCGTCGGCGGGGCGGCGGCCACCGGCATGCGCCTGCCGATGAAGACGACGGCGATCACCGCCAGCGCAAAGAACAGCGTCACCGGTTCGAGTCGCTCGCCCAGCACCGGCACCGCGAACAACACGGCCAGGAAGGGCTGCAGCAGCTGCACTTGGCTGACCCGCACGACGCCGCCCAGGGCCAGGCCGCGGTACCAGGCGAAAAAGCCCAGCCACATCGAGAACACCGACACATAGGCGAAGCCGCCCCAGGCCGATGCCCGCACGGGCAGGTCGGGCCACAGCCACCACGCCGCCGGCACGGTGAACGGCAGCGAGCCCACCAGCACCCAGCAGATCACATGCTGCGCCGGCATCACCACCGCCGCCTGCGCGCCGGCCACGTAGGCGATGGACGTGCTCAGCACCGCCAGCAGCAACAGCCCGTCGGCCGTGCTCAGCCGTCCGCTGCCCTGCCAGGCGGCGTAGCCCAGCACCAGCACGCAGCCCAGCACGGCGCAGGCCCAGAAGCCCGGCGACGGCCGCTGACGCAGCACCAGCGCTGCCACCACCGCAGTGCCGAGCGGCAGCACGCCCGTGACCACGGCCGCGTGCATGGCGTCGACCTGGCGCAGCGCCAGTGCCAGGAACAGCGGGAAGCCCACCACGGTGCCCAGCGCGCTGATCGCCAAAGTTGGCCACAGGCGCCGCGGCGGCGGCGGCGCCCGCACGGCCAGCAGGTACAGCGCGCTGAGCAGCCCGGCCAGCGCGGCGCGTCCGGCGGTGACGAAGGCCGGCGGCAGCTGCGGGTCGGACACGTCGCCCACGGCCAAACGCGTCATGGGCAGCGTCATGGCGAAGATCACCACGCCCAGGGCACCGAGCACGAAGCCGCGGCGGGTGCTGCTCACAGCCAGGGCCTTGGCAGCAGGGGCATGAGTTCAGTTCGGTACATCGCCGAGGAGTCTATGTCGGTGATCGACGCTCACGAGTCACGCCCACGAGTGACGCCCATAAGCGACGCCAATGAGCGACGCCCACGACCAGAAGACGACGGCCGACTGCATGCACACAAGCTGGCGCGGGCCCGGCTCGACACAGCTCGACACATCTGAAGCCGCCCTG
>ENA-OBIT01000578-OBIT01000578.1-metagenomes-genome-assembly--contig:-NODE-578-length-15740-cov-11.1793_pt1 | contig 15740 bp, 8 predicted proteins | sample MGYA00153386_OBIT01 | MGnify analysis MGYA00153386
CGATTGCATCGGAATTATGAGTAGCCGAAATTAAGAGACCGCGAGTGCCTTAGTCCCTACAATGTTATTCTCGGTAGGGACTAAGGCACTGCCCTTCTTCGTGTCAACAATCGCCTGAAACCCATATAAATGTAGCTTTTAGGCAAAGTCCAGATCCCCCTCGCATCCCCCTGATAGTCGGGGGACTTTGACCCCCCCCTTTCCCCCCTTTTTTAAGGGGGGATCTAGCCTTAATCGTTAAACAGCAGTCTGTGACTGGGTTTGACGTGTTTGTTGACACCAAGAAGTGCCGTCTCCTCTATCATGTCTGAGTAAAACTGGAATTGATATGTCAAATGCCTGCCCTGAGCGTAGCCGAAGGGTCAACTGAAAAATTTTGAAGTGCTTGCAAAGCTTCGGTTGCTGAGGGGTAACGCTGGGGGAAAGCGTACAGCACCATCTGGTCTAAAACGCGAGCAAACTCCGGGGTAACAATTGCATTTTTCTGCCAGATCAGATTGCCTAAATTATCAACTCTCAGTTGTTTCGGGCGCATCCCTGTCAAGGCTTGAATGCCGATGATCCCAACAGCATAGATGTCGCTACAAAATTTAGGCGTACCCATCGATTGTTCGGGGGGAATGTAGTCTTGCTGAGTACCGCCGCGCGATTTTGTTTGGCCGATATTATTCTGGGAATTACTAATTTCTTTGACTGAGCCAAAGTCAATTAATACAATCTTATTGTCAGATGTGCGTCTAATCAAGTTTTGAGGATGAACATCGCGATGAATTACATTTTTTTTGTGAACGAATACCAGCACTTCCAAGATATCTTTCAGTAAGGTAATAACTTGATGTTCTTCCCAAGGTTGACCCTCGATTAGTTCTTGATACAGTGGTTGTCCTTCGATGAATTGATAGACTAAATAAAAATACCCGTCTTCTTCAAATCGTGCTAACAATTCTGGTATTCGATCGTGTTTTCCCAAGCGATATAATACCTCTGTTTCTCGATCGAATAAATAGCTGGTTCTCTCTGACTGGCTTTTCAGGCGCTTAACGAGACACAAAGGTCGATCGGGCAAATGTTCATCTTCAGCGAGATATGTATCGCTGTACTCGGTGCTGACCAAGTGTTCTCTGATTCGGTAATGCATTTGCAGTAGCTTTTGCAAGATCGGATCGACAGATTTAGCAGGTTGTGTACCTTTTTGTACAGCTCTCATCATACAGTCCCAAAGATTTGCTCCGACTACTCTTTCTTCTGTTTCAATAATTTCTGCTTGCTTCAGTACCTTGGTGAGGTCTTTCCACAAGTTGTAGCCGACATACCGCCCCAGGTAGCCCACTGTGTACCCGCGGGCGATCGGATCGCTTTGCTGAATTTCTTGGTATGTCAAACCCCCTACAACGCCTTTAATTATCGACTGCTGCAACCGAGTCAGGTGTTTTTCCGTTTGTTCGTATACCAGGTTATCCAAAAAGATTATTGCTTCTTCTACCGTCATAGCTTCATATTTTAAGTTAGTTGTGCAGGAGGTATACATTTTTCGATCCCTAGATTTCTGTTACGTATGATTTAACTTGACTTAGATAGCTTTGTCTACTGATTGAAATATATTTTTATAAATATGACTTTTATGACTTTAAGTTATGACTTTTATGAATTGACATTATTTACAGTTGCGATTATTGTATTAAGTACAAGTTTTAACTACGGAATATATTCCCAAATTAGCACGTTGCAAATTTGACTCTACTCAATTCAAGCAAAATATTTAGAGGTGTATCATGGCAAACTCAATCACTCAGAGAATTACAAGGTCGATCGCATTTATCGACAGCGCCGTACCCGAAGCCCAAGTCTTAGCCAACGGCATCCACCCAGAAACCGAAGTCATTCAACTAAATGCGCGTCGCAGCGGTGTCGAACAAATTGCCGAAGCCTTGCAAAATCGCAGTGTCTCAGCGATTCACATAATTTCCCACGGAGCACCGGGCTGCTTGCAATTGGGCAGCAGCAAAGTGAATGCAGATAGCATTGAGGGTGATCGTATTTCTTTACAGAAGTGGTTTTCCACACCAATTAGCGCAAAAAATTCGCAATCCTCAAACCCTAGCGCAGAAAAGATTCAACCAGAAATTCTGCTTTATGGCTGCGAAGTGGCAGCAGGCGAGACAGGTATGGCTTTCGTCAAAAGGCTAAGCGAACTAACTGGGGCCAGTATTGCCGCCTCCCAGAATCTGACAGGAAGTGCAGCCAAGGGCGGCGATTGGGAACTCGAAGTCACCACCGGAAAAATCAAAACACCTTTAGCCTTCAAATCAGAGATATTGGCGACTTACAGCCACGTTCTCACATTCTTTAATGTTAAGGACTACAAGCCAGACATCGAAGTTAGAAATGTCACCAGCGGAGACTTCAACGGTGACGGCAAGCCTGATGTAGCCACTATGGATACTTCGTCAAACAATATTACCATTTTCTTTGGAGATGGCAAAGGTAGCTTTAACCCCGGCTCCAAAACTAATTTAGGACTAACACCTTTCGACTTCAATGTAGCAGATTTTAATAGTGACGGCAAGCTTGATTTAAACATTACCAACTCATTTACTTCTCAAAATTTTTCCGTCTTATTAGGAGACGGTAAAGGCAATTTGAGTCCGGCAACCAACTCTAGTTTGGGTTTTGCCTCCACCTCCACCTACGTTAGTGGTCAGAACTTAAATGGTGATAACAAGCTTGACCTAGTTGGTTTTAATTCCAACTCTAATAGCATATCCGTATTCTTGGCAGATAGCAATGGCAGCTTTGGTAAACCTACTGACTTTAGTGTGGGAACATTTCCCAAAGCTTATGTAATCGAAGATTTCAATGGGGATGGCAAGCTTGATGTAGTAACTGCTAACCAGAAATCTAATAATATTTCCGTACTGTTGGGAGATGGCAAAGGTAGTTTTGGTAAAGCCACCAACTTCGATTTAGGAAAATCCCCCATTTCTATGACTTCGGGAGATGTAAATAACGACGGTAAGCTTGACCTAGTAATCGTAAATAGTGGAACTAATAACCTTTCTATCTTATTGGGAGATGGCAAGGGCAGCTTTGGTTCTACTACCAGTGTTTATGGAGGAGTTAGCCCATCTTTCGTTCGTTCAGCAGACTTTAATGCCGATAAAAAACTTGATTTACTGGTTGATAGTGCAACTTCGAGCATTATCTTGTGGGGAGATGGTACGGGCAATTTTAATACTAATGGCGATGTTTTATACCCTGGTCTAAACACTGAAATAGTAGATTTTAATGGCGACAACCAGCTTGATATAGTTGGCAACAGCTTGGGTAATATCAGGGTTTTGCTGAACAATCCAGAAGTTGACTCGGCAGTTTCTTACGCGATTACTGTCAATGTTACCAGCGGAGTTGAAGGCAATACTGGTTTTAAACGTCCAATTTTTACGGTGACTCGCACTGGCAGCACGACATTGAGCAGTAGTGTTGATTATGCTATTACTGGCAATGCTATCAACGGTAGCGATTACAAGAATATTAACGGGACTTCTGGGGCAAAAGATATCAAGGGTAAGATCAACTTTGCTCCGGGTGAAACATCCAAAACCCTGACTATGGATGTCTTGGGCGATAAATTAGTCGGAGGGAATGAAGACATTATTGTTACTTTGTCAAATCCGATCGCACCTGGCCCCAAGCCGATCGTTACTACTGGTACTGCCAAGTATACGATTATCAGCGATGACATTTCGACACCGACACCAACCCCAATCGGGCTAACACCAACTCCGACACCAATCGGGCTAACACCAACACCAACTCCAATCAGGCCAACACCGACACCAACTCCGACACCAGTCACGCCAACTCCAACTCCAACTACTTCAACTACTCCCACACCCACGCCAATTAATCTAACAGAAACACCAACACCAACTCCGATCAAGCCAACTATAACTAACCTCCCTCCGCAGCTAAACAAAAGCCCGGAAACAACTCCGTGGCACTTCGGCAATCTGAAAGTCAGCAAATCATCGTCGAAAATAGAGTATACGGTTCCCGAAAAAGCATTTACAGACCCAGATGCTGGCGACAAACTGACTTATTCAGCCACTTTAAACAACGGTCAACCTTTGCCGACTTGGTTGACTTTCAATCCCACTACCCGTACTTTCAGCGGCGACAACAATCAAGCGAAGCCTCTGGATATTAAGTTAACAGCAACCGACAAAGCTGGTGCAACTGCTAGCGATGTCATCCTGTTAAGAGTCAATAAAACGGGTGTCGTTGTTGACGGTTACATTGCGGGTGCAACTATCTTCTTTGATGCCAACAAAAACGGATTCAAAGATGCTAGTGAACCATTTTCAACAACTGATGCTAAGGGGGAATATGAACTCGATATCCCGGACAGTTTTGATACGAACAAAAATGGGCAAATTGACCCAGAAGAAGGCAATTTAGTTGCTTTTGGCGGGACGGATACTGCTACAGGTTTGCCACTGGAAACTCCTGTTTCAGCACCTATAGATTCCACTGTCGTCACGCTGTTAACTACTTTAGTCACTGATTTGATGGCTGGGGGAATGTCGCAGACTGAAGCGGAATCAAACGTTAAATCTACTCTGTCTATTCCGGCGGGAGTTGATTTACTGGACTTAGATCCGATCGCCTCTACTGCCAAAAATGAACCTGGGGGTGTTGAAACTCTAGTCGCCATGACAAAAGTCCAAAACGTCGTCACCCAAACCACCAGCTTAATAGACGGTGCATCTACGGCGGATAATGGTGCAATTACCAAAGCTGTTATCGCAGCAATTAACACTAAAATCAAATCCGGCGGTTCCTTGGATTTGAGCGATGCGACGCAGGTAGAAAGCATTATCCAGCAATCTGTTGCCAACGTCAAACAAGTTGATAGCAATCTCAACACCCAAAAACTTTCCGAGATTACCCCGGAAGCGGCGAAGGTAATGGCTGAGGCAAATCAAAGCACGGATAAAGTTAAATCTAACTTTTTGCCTGAGTTTATTCCTTCGGAAATTGGTAAAGTCCAAAAGGTGGCTTTGGGTGAAAGCTCGATCGCCCTCGAAGCAGCCGCCGCTGGCACAAAACCCATCGCCCAGGTAGTTTCGGAAAATACCGGCGCATCTTTGACTGCCAAAATTCAAGGCACTCCAGCACCGGCTCAACCTGCTGTTCCGGTTGTCCAAGGTGATGTGGAACTTGTCAATACTTCTCCTGAAATTCTCGGCGCTGAGGGCAAAAATATTGTCGGTACTGATGATAGCGATACTTTAATCGGCGGCAGCGGTAACGATTTCATCAACGGCCGAAAAGGCAGTGATTCCCTCGATGGTGGCGCTGGTAATGACAGCATTTACGGTGGGCGGGGACTCGATACGTTGATAGGTAGCAGTGGCGATGATATCCTATTTGGAGGCCGTGGTGCTGATAGTTTGGACGGCGGTATCGGCAATGACAGCTTGTACGGTGGCAAGGGAGATGATACTTTGCTTGGCGGTTTGGGTGATGATTTCCTCAGTGGCGAAAATGGTAATGATTTTTTGACAGGAGGTGCTGGGAGCGATCGCTTTTTGTTGAATCTAGGTAGCGGTTCGGATACAATCCTTGATTTTGAGGTTGGTATCGATAAGTTTGCCCTGGGTAATGGTTTGAGTTTCCAGCAGTTGGAAATTAGTCAAACTGTGGCTGGAACGTTGTTGAAAGTTACGTCAACTGGTCAACTTTTGGCAACGGTGACTGGGTTGGGTAGTTCGATTACTGCATCGGATTTTGTGTTACTGTAGATTCAATTTTTTAGATTCCCTACTTTTTCAAGAGGTGGGGAATCTGACAACTACGGTTTTTTCTGGATGATTTAACCGCAGAGGGCGCTCTTGGCGCAGAGGAGGAGAGAGAGATGAATAATTTAGATACTAAATTAGCGCATCGCAAATTTGATTTGATTCAATTTAACCAAAATCTTTAGAGGTGTATCATGGCAAACTCAATCACTCAAACAATTACAAAATCCATCGCATTTATCGACAGCGCTGTACCCGAAGTCCAAGTTTTAGCCAACGGCATCCACCCAGAAACCGAAGTCATTCAACTAAATGCGCGTCGCAGCGGTGTCGAACAAATTGCCGAAGCCTTGCAAAATCGCAGTGTCTCAGCGATTCACATAATTTCCCACGGAGCACCGGGCTGCTTGCAATTGGGCAGCAGCAAAGTGAATGCAGATAGCATTGAGGGTGATCGTATTTCTTTACAGAAGTGGTTTTCCACACCAATTAGCGCAAAAAATTCGCAATCCTCAAACCCTAGCGCAGAAAAGATTCAACCAGAAATTCTGCTTTATGGCTGCGAAGTGGCAGCAGGCGAGACAGGTATGGCTTTCGTCAAAAGGCTAAGCGAACTAACTGGGGCCAGTGTTGCCGCCTCCCAGAATCTAACAGGAAGTGCAGCCAAGGGCGGCAATTGGGAACTCGAAATCAAAACCGGAAAAATCAAAACACCTTTAGCCTTCAAATTAGAGGTATTAGCAACTTACAGCCACGTTCTCTCGCTCTTTAAAGTTAATGACTACGATCCAGGCATCTACGTCACGAATATAACCACCGGAGACTTTAACGGTGACGGCAAGCCTGATGTAGCCACTATGGATAGTTCATCAAACAACATTAGCATTTTCTTTGGAGATGGCAAAGGCAGCTTTAGTCCAGGCCCAAAAAATAATTTAGGAGTAGTCCCTTACGACTTTTTGGTAGGAGAATTTAATGGTGATAGCAACCTGGATTTAGGTCTTAATAGCTATGGGACTAAAAATTTTTCTATCTTATTAGGAGATGGAAAAGGCAACTTTAGTTTAGCCAACAGCTTAACTATTAGTTCTACGACTTACACTAATTGGGAAGATTTTAATGGAGATAAAAAGTTTGACTTAGTTACTCTTAACTCTACCTCTAACAACATATCCATACTCTTGGGAGATGGAAAGGGTGGCTTTGGAATACCCACTAATTTTAGTGTGGGAACATATCCAAACACAATGGTTATGAAAGACTTTAACGGCGATAGCAAGCTCGATTTAGCAATTACTAACCAGAAATCTAATAATATTTCCATACTGTTGGGAGATGGCAAAGGCAGTTTTGGCAAAGCCACGAACTTTGAGGTAGGAAAATCCCCCAGTTTTATAGATGCGGGAGACGTGAACAACGACGGCAAGCTTGACTTAGTAACTAGCAATCAGGACTCTAACAGTCTTTCTATTTTATTGGGAGATGGCAAGGGCGGCTTTGGTTCTACCACCAGTGCTTATGGAGGAGTCAGCCCTGCGGAAGTTCGCATCGCAGACTTTAATGCGGATAAAAAACTTGATTTAGTAGTTTCTAATATCAATTCAAGCATCATTTTGTGGGGAGATGCTACGGGTGGTTTCAACACTTACGATGATATTCCCTACACTGGTCTAAACTCTACCAGAATAGAGCTTAACGTAGTAGACCTTAATGCAGATAACAAAGCTGATATAGTTGGCAACAACCTTGGCAATATCCGGGTTTTGCTCAAGGATGATGACACACCAGTCAGGCCAACTCCAACTCCAACACCAACACCAACACCGATACCAAGCGCAACACCAACTCCAACTCCGACACCAGTCACGCCAATACCAACACCAACACCAATCGCGCCCACACCAACTCCAACAGCAGTCACGCCAACTCCAACTCCAACAGCAGTCACGCCAACTCCGACACCAACACCGATACTTGGAGTTGCAGGGATTCTTATTAATCCCACATCGGGATTAGTAACTACAGAAACAGGTGGCACAGACAAATTCACCATCAAACTCAACAGCCAACCCACTGCTGATGTGAAAATTGATTTGAGTAGTAATAATGTCGCAGAGGGAGTAATTTCTTCGCAAACTGTTACCTTCAATTCTACTAATTGGAATCAAACGCAGACAGTAACGATAACAGGTGTTGATGACCGTGTAGCTGATGGGAATAAAACTTACAGTATTATTACCGCACCTGCTGTCAGCACCGATCGCAATTATTCTGGACTAAACGCAGCCGATGTCACCGTTACCAATAACGATAACGGGTCCTCAACTACTAACTCTTCCGTCAAAACAGAGGAAGAACTAATCCTAGAAGCGATCGCAATACCTCTCATTTTAACCGACTTTGTAAACGATTACTTCTTATATAGAAACTTAACCTTTCAAGCTAACGGTGATTTAACATTAGGTGCCCTGGGTCCAGTTCTCCTAGGTGGACTTTATGATGGTTACATTTCCGGCGCAACTGTCTTTTTAGATGCCAACAAAAATGGCATCAAAGATGCCGACGAACCATCAACTACTTCTGACTCCAATGGTAAATATAGTCTGCCGATTACTTTGGAGACTTTCGACAAAAATAAAAATGGGCAAATCGATTCAGAAGAAGGCAATTTAGTTGCTTTTGGTGGGACGGATACTGCGACGGGTTTGCCTCTGGCTACTCCTCTTTCTGCACCTGGTGATGCCACATTTGTGACTCCATTAAGCGGTTTAGTAACTGGTTTGATGGCTGGGGGAATGTCCCAAACTGAAGCGGAGTCAAAGGTTAAATCTTCTCTGTCTATTCCGGCGGGAGTTGATTTGCTGGACATAGATGCGATCGCCTCTACGGCCAAAAATGAGCCTGGTGGTGTCGAAACTCTAGTCGCCACGACAAAAGTCCAAAATATCATTGTCCAAACCAGCAGTCTAATAGACGGTGCATCTACCGCTGATAATACTGCAATTACCAAAGCTGTTGTCGAGGCAATTAACAGTAAAATCAAATCCGGCGGTTCCTTGGATTTGAGCGATGCGACACAGGTAGAAGGCATTATCCAGCAATCTGTTGCTAACGTTAAACAAGTTGATAGCAATCTCAACACCCAAAAACTTTCCGAGATTACCCCGCAAGCTGCGAAGGTAATGGCTGAGGCAAATCAAAACACGGATAATGTTAAATCTAAGTTTTTGCCTGAGTTTATTCCCTCGGAAATTGGTAAAGTCCAAAAGGTGACATTAGGTGAAAGTTCGATCGCCCTCGAAGCAGCCGCCGCTGGCACAAAACCCATCGCAGAGGTGGTTTCCGAAAATACTGGCGAATTTTTAACTGCCAAAATTCAAGGAAATCCAGCACCGGCTCAACCTGCTGTTCCGGTTGTCCAAGGCGATGTGGAACTTGTCAATACTTCTCCTGAAATTCTCGGCGCTGAGGGCAAAAATATTGTCGGTACTGATGATAGCGATACTTTAATCGGCGGTAGCGGTAATGATTTCATCAGTGGCAAAAAAGGCAGCGATTCACTCGATGGTGGCGCTGGTAATGACAGCATTTACGGTGGCAAGGGACTCGATACACTGACAGGTGGCAGTGGCGATGATATCCTATTTGGAGGCCGCGATGCTGACAGTTTGGATGGCGGTATCGGCAATGATAGTTTGTACGGTGGTTTGGGTGATGATTTCCTCAGCGGCGAAAATGGGAATGATTTTCTGACTGGAGGTGCTGGGAGCGATCGCTTTTTGTTGAATTCAGGTAGCGGTTCGGATACAATCCTTGATTTTGAGGTGGGTATCGATAAGTTTGCCCTGGGTAATGGTTTGACTTTCCAGCAGTTAGAAATTAGTCAAACTGTGGGAGGAACGTTGTTGAAAGTTACATCAACTGGTCAACTTTTGGCAACAGTGACTGGGTTGAATAGTTCGATTACTGCATCGGATTTTGTGTTACGGTAGATTGATTGTTTTAGATTCCCTACTTCTTTAAGAGGTGGGGAATCTGACAACTAGGTTTTTTTGGGAGGATTTTACCGCAGAGGGCGCTCTTGGCGCAGAGGAGGAGAAGAGGGAGATGAATAATTTAGATATTAACGGATTTGATCTCAGTCATGAAAAAGCTATAATCGTTGAAACGCAGGCAATTTATATGCTGAGAAATATATGAGCCAAGCAGATTATGAAAAGGCTTTAAAACAGATAGAAACGGGAGATTTATCAGGAGCGCTGCAAAAGCTCGATCGCATTCTGAAAAAAAATCCTCAATTTGCACCCGCTTATCGGCCCAGAGCACAAGTGCGCGCCAAACTCCAGGATTTTCCAGGTGCGATCGCCGATTACAAGGAAGCGATGCGCTTACAGCCGACGGCGATGTCATTTGGGGAACGGGTTTCAATTCAGTCGCAGATTATTGACCTCGAAAATGCGATCGTAGAGGCGCGGTTGCTAAATTCGGCAAATCACCTGTCGTCCCCGCTGTTCTTCGAGGAAGCTTGCGGTAAGGTCGATCGGGGTGAATATTCAGCAGCTTTGTCCGACCTTGATTTAGTGTTGCAAATGCAGCCCGATCGCGCGGAAGCTCTTTGTCAGCGGGCCAAGGTGCACGCCAAGTTGGGAAACTCCGCATCAGCCGTTGAGGATATCGCCCGCGCTTTGCAACTCGAACCGGAAAATCGCCAATTTCGGCTTGCTAGAGCGATCGTGCGCTTGTCTGTGGGAGATGGAGCCGGGGCGATCGCCGATTTCACTCATTTAATGCAGTTTGAGGGCGATCGCGCTAGCCTGTTTTTGCACAGGGGACACGGATATCGCTTGCTGGGAGACTTCGATAAAGCTTTCAAAGATTACTCGAATGCGATCGCCATGTGCGATCGCGATGCCGAAGCTTTTGCCAGTCGCGCGGGGGTACAGGAAGCATTGGGAGATGTAGAAGGGGCGATCGGCGATTTTCAGCAAGCGGCAGCGCTGTGGCTGAATCAAGGCAATTGGCAAGCTCACCAAAGGGCGATCGGGCAAGCTAAAAAAGCCGTAGAATTAAGGATAATTCGAGTGCCGATTAAATGTCGTTGGGGAGGAGTTCCAATCGTTGAAGTTGTCTTAAATAACGGTTGTGCTTTTACATTCGATCTGCTGTTGGATACAGGAGCAAGCAGGACACAAATTACGCAAAGGATGGCGGATCTCCTGAAAATTGTGCCCTGTGGAACCTGTCAGTCAATGATTGCTGATGGTAGCGTTGTAACGTTTGACTTAGGTTGGGTGCAATCTTTAGCAGTGAAAACTGCGGTTGTATGCAACATTCAAATTGCGATCGGCGATAATCGGATTACCTATGGGCTTTTAGGACAAGATTTCCTGGCTGGTTATGATGTGCGGATTCTCGAAAACGAAGTAGAATTTCGCAACCGATAATTTATAGCAACAGGCAAGATGCCTGTTCCACACATATAGAATAAGAAAGAACAGTCAACAGTCAATTGCGCAACAGGCAAGATGCCTGTTCCACACATATAGAATAAGAAAGAACAGTCAACAGTCAACAGTCAACAGTCAACAGTCAACTACTTAATCTTGTTCACGTAGCCCCACAAACTATAATCGCGACTCAGCCAACCCCGGAAAAAAGCCATCTGACTGGGATCTTCTTGCACCCGTTTGTAGCGGTAAATAATCCGTTCGTTAATCATTTGCAGCGCCGTATTCTTGTTGTTGGCGGCTTTCAGCGCTTCCCTGGTGCGCGCGTCAAAAACGCCGGTTTGTGGCAATCCTAAAGCTTGCTGTAAAAATGTAATAGAATTGTTAATGCCGAAATTAACGGCAGTGTCAAACATGACGATCGCCAAAGCTGGCTGCATCGTCCCCGAAAGGCTTGAATCCCAGTAATATTTATAGATTTCTAAGAGCTCTGCTTCCGACATCTGTGTCACGTCGAGGGGTGGCAGCCCGCGACTGTAGCGGTAGGCGTTGTATTCAGTTTGCAGGATGCCCCGATAAGTTCTACCGCCTTTATCTGCTGGGTGATTGCTGAATCCGCCCTCAAAATATAGAGTGAAATAAAGCGCTGTTTGAAATACTCGCTGCCGAAAGCTGGCTGTCTGCTGTTGCTGCGCGAGAGTCTTTTGGGCAAAGGGTAAGGGGATTGCTAAGGTTAACAAGAGTATCCCCAGCAGGATGTTTGGTTTCCACTTGATGTTATGTTGGCGCCCTGAAGCTTGCTTGTCGCTCATAAATTCTGTGTGACGATCGCCCGTAGTTCCGCTAAAACTGCTACTCTGCAAAATGATCTAGATTCAACCTTTAACTTGATAGCACAGATAGGCCGCGAAATGAATTCCGATTTTCACAACCAATCCGAAACAACCAAATTTGAAGATGCTGCATCGCTGACTGTCGTTGCAGAAACCTATTACTCCCAAGGCAATTTAGCAGCAGCCGTTGCCGCTTGTCGCCAAGCTCTGGAATTGCAACCGGATTGGGCGGCGGCTTACGTGACAATGGGCAATGTGCAGCAAGCCAGCGGGCAAATTGAGGAAGCGATGCGGTTTTATTCCGAGGCGATCGCCCTGAATCCCGATTTTGCTGAGGCTTATGCTAATTTGGGGAGTATGCTCTACAAACAAGAGCGTTTGGTGGAGGCGATTGTCAATTACCAAAAGGCGATCGAACTTAAACCAACTTTGGCTGCTGCTTACTGGAATTTGGCTGGGGCACTAAAGCAGCAAGGCCAGTCTGATGCAGCCGTAGCATACGAGCAAAAAGCTCTCGAACTTAATCCCCATCTGGCTCAGGTAGATTTTCACATCAATTTAGGCGATAAATTAGCGCGACAGGGGAAGTTAGATGAGGCTGTGGCTGCATGGCAACGGGCGATCGGGCTCAAACCCGATTTACCCGAAGCATACTGTCAAATTGGCATTGTTTTGCGCCACCAAGGCAATTTTAAAGACGCCATACCCAACCTACAAAAAGCCCTAGAAATTAAACCCGATTTTATTTCCGCCCACCAACATTTGTGTGGCATCCTCAGAGATACCAGCGATTTAGCGGCGGCGCGGCAAGCCGTGCACAAATACAGTCAAATGTGTGCCGAAACCGATCCGATTATGACGGCGATTTACTTTGTCAGCACCTATCAAGTCTCAGGATTGAATCAAATTGCGGGCGATCGATTTTTAGAACTAGAATCGTACTTGCAACAAAACTTAGAAACCGCTAGCTCCATAGAAATTAAATCGCTTTATGCAAACTTCTTATTCAGCACGCCCTATGTGCGAGATGACTTGGCAGCCAACTCCAAACTTTACAGATTAATTGCTCAAAAGTACATCGAAAAATGTATCAAACCGAATTTTTCTCAACCCGCAAATTACACTTTCAAGCCAAAAGCAGCCGCCAGCAAGTTAAAAATCGGGTTTTTGTCCAATCACTTCAGTCGGCATTCTGTCGGTTGGTGCAGCGCTGACATTCTTTACGAATTGTCCGAGATTACACCCAATTTATATTTATACGCTTCCGAAAGAATTGTTGAGGACGATCGCACTCAGCAATTTAAAAGTCTCGGAAAAATGACTTTTCCCAAAACTTACCCAAACGGACTTGCCAATTCCGCAGAAATTATCGCTCAAATTCAGCAAGATGAATTAGACGTTTTAGTTGATTTAGATTCTCTCAGCGTACCAGTTCACGCTGACATTCTCTACCAAAAACCCGCACCAGTTTGCGTTTCTTGGCTCGGATTTGATGCTCCTTACATCTCGAAGGAAAATTACTTTCTTACAGACTGGCACTCGCACCCAGCAGGCCGAGAAAAATATTATGACGAGCAGCTAATTAGGATGCCGGATTCCTTTGTAGCGGTGTCAGGTTTTCAGAGGTATGCAGTCGATCCGGTGCTATTGAGAAAGTCGAATCGGATCGGTTTGGATCAGATAGTTTACCTGTGCGTCGCTCCCGGCAGAAAATTCAATCGCGAGTTGGTAAAAGCACAAGTTGCGATTCTCAAACAAGTGCCGAACAGTATCTTAATTCACAAAGCTTTAGGCGATGCTGCGGTGTTTGAGGCTGCGTATCATCAAGCTTGCGAAGCTGAGGGAGTCAGTCGGCACCGCATTAAGTTTTTGCCGAGGGTTGCTACCGAGGAAGAACACAGAATTGTCTATTTGCTGGCAGATGTTTTGTTAGATTCTTATCCTTATAATGGAGGTACTCACACTTTAGAGGCTTTGTGGTTTAATTTGCCTGTGGTGACTCGAACTGGGGAGCAGTTTTTATCGAGAATGGGTTATTCGTTTTTGCAGGCTTTGGGAATTGAAACTGGTGTGGCTTGGTCTTGGTCGGAATATGTGGAGTTGGGTGTAAAATTGGGTAAGGATGGTGAGTTTAGAAACGCAATTAAAGCGCAGTTGGTGAAATCTAAAGACACCGCAAGTTTGTCACCGCTGTGGAATCCGAAAAAATTTGCTGGTGATATGTATGCGGTGTTTGAAAAACTGTGTAAAATAGGATAAATGCTGACTAATAGACATATCCAGAAAAACCACTATTGAACAGGCTTTCCGGCCTGTTTCACAATTATTGAAGATGTCTAATGACTAATGACTGATAACTAATGACTTCAACACTGCCAACTATTAAGTTTTTGAAACAGCCGACTTCCGAAGCTTGGGTCGAACAGTCGATCGCCCATTTAGATATAATCCTCTTAGATCATTCTCACTGCGAGCGGAAAGCGGCGGGAGTAGCGTTAAATTTGATGTTTCGCTACCCAGCGCGGGAAAAATTGGTGAGGATGTTAACCGCGATCGCCCGGGAAGAATTAGAGCATTTCGAGCAAGTCAACCAGCGGCTAGAAGAGCGCGGCATCGCTTTGGGCCCTTTGGCTGCGCCTCCCTACGGTGCGGGTTTGGCGGGCCAAATTCGCAAGCAGGAACCGGAGAGACTTTTGGATTCTTTGCTGGTTTCTGGTTTGATTGAAGCGCGCAGTCACGAACGGCTGGGGCTGCTGGGTGAGCATTGTCCCGACTCAGAATTAGCTAAGTTTTACCGCAGTTTGATGGCTTCCGAAGCGCGTCATTACGGGGTATATTGGATTTTAGCAACAACTTATTTCGATCGCACTCTTGTGATTGAGAGGCTGGAAGAATTATCATTGGTAGAGAGCGAGTTGCTGGCAACTCTTTATCCTGAACCGAGAATTCACAGTTAAAAATTAGGTGCATTTAAAGACTGTAAAACATAAAAGTTAAGTAATTTTACAGTTGGTAAACTCAATAAATAAAAGTAACTTGTAACAACAAATGAACACCCAACATCTAGATTTTTTAATTCGTTCCTGGGAAACGCGGGATCGGGCTGATGCCTTTCATTTAATTCGGGATGTTTTAGTAGAGTACGGTTTAATATGCGATCCTTTCGATGCCGATCGAGATGTCTATGATGTAGAAATACATTATCAGAAAAAGGGTGGAGAATTTTGGGTGGTTGAACGGCAAGGAGAAATAGTGGGTACTGCTGCTTACTATCCGATCGAGCGCGGGAATAATGCTGTAGAAATCCGCAAAATGTATATTTTGCCAGCAGCAAGGAGACAAGGTTTGGGGAAATTTTTATTGCAAGAATTGGAAAGTAAAATTATCGCTCGTGGCTTTGATGAAATTTGGATAGAAACGGCTAGCGTTCTCAAAGAAGCTGTTAAAATGTACGAAAATAACGGATATCTACCGACAACGGGTGTTGAAACGCAAAGGTGCGATCGGGTTTATATAAAATATCTGGGTATGAAAAAGCAACAATTACAGTAGATTCCACATTTATGAAGTATACCAGCCTATCGTTATATCAATTCCGGCTGCGCCGGAATGACAAGCGAGGAGACTGCACGTGCCGTGTCCCTACAATGTTATTTTGG
>ENA-OBIT01000579-OBIT01000579.1-metagenomes-genome-assembly--contig:-NODE-579-length-15736-cov-4.45431_pt1 | contig 15736 bp, 11 predicted proteins | sample MGYA00153386_OBIT01 | MGnify analysis MGYA00153386
TGTCGGCCCGCCGTAAGCGGGATTCAGCGGATAGAAGATTCAGCGATTCAGCGGCACGCCGGTCGGCTGTATCCAGCCGAGCCAGTAGCTCAGCAGGATGCAGCTGATCAGCAGCACCGACAGAGCCACGCGCAACGCCAGCGCGCGCGCCATGCGGTTCGCTTTGGGCCTGCCGTCGCGACCGTCGCGCAGCATGTAAACGCCGGCCAGCACGAGGGCACCGATGATGCCGATGAAGCCCAGGCCGATGAGGTATTTCATGCCATGGATTATCCGCTGTGAGGCCTGAGAGCGTGACGGTGCAACGATGACGCCGGTGCCTCCAAAAGGTCGGGCATGGGTGTTGTTGGCCACGGTGCTCGGTGTGTTGTTGACGGCGCGCCTCGGTGTCTGGCAGCTTGACCGCGCAGCGCAGAAGCAAGCCTTGCAGACCGCGATCGACGCCCGGGGCTCGATGTCGCCGATCGATGCCGGCGCTTTGGCCACCGATGCCGCGCAGGCGCAGGCGCAATGGCATCGATCGGTGCGTCTGCACGGCCGTTGGCTGGCCGACCGCACCGTGTTTCTCGAAAATCGGCAGATGAACGGTCGGCCTGGCTTTTACGTGCTGACGCCGCTGCAGCTGTCCGGCGCGCAGGCGGTCGTGCTGGTGCAGCGTGGCTGGGCGCCACGCGACCTGCGTGAGCGCACCTTCGTGCCGGTTTTGCCCGCGGTGGCCGGCGAGGTCGACGTCGTCGGCGTGATCGCCCCCCCGCCGTCGCGGCTGTACGAGTTCTCGGCCGAGGTCAGCGGGCCGATCCGGCAAAATCTCGGGATCGAGGCCTACGCTTTAGAAACCGGTCTGCCGCTGCGACCACTGACGGTGGTGCAGGCCGATGGGTCTCCTGGCGGCGTCGGCGACGGGTTGTTGCGTCAATGGCCGCAGCCCGCGCTGGGGCTCGAAAAACACCATGGTTACGCCTTCCAGTGGTTCGCACTGGCGGCATTGATGACGGGTCTGTATGTCTGGTTCCAACTTGTCCGGCCCCAACTCCGGCGCCGTGCGTGAGGCCGTCGTGCCTTTGAGTTTGACGGTCCATTCGATGTCGTCCCCCGCCGGGCCGGTCGAAGGCACGACTCCGACTCTGCGGCGGTCGGGCCGCCTGAAGATGCTGCTGGTGCTGCTGGTGTGTGCGGCGCCGGTGATCGCGTCCTATTTCACCTATTTCGTGATCCGGCCGCAGGGTCGCACCAATTACAGCGAACTGATCGAGCCAATCCGGCCGATGCCCGACCTGCCCCTCACGGACTTGGCCGGCAAGCTGGTCAACGCCACGTCGCTGAAGGGCCAATGGCTGCTGGTGGTGGTGGCGGGCGGAGCCTGCGATGCCGGCTGTGACAAGTTGCTGTGGCTGCAGCGTCAACTGCGCGAAACCCTCGGCCGCGAAAAGGACCGGCTCGACAAGGTCTGGCTGATCAACGACCAGGCGGCACTGCGGCCCGAGACGCTCAATGTTATCCAGACCGGCGTGCCGGTCACCACGCTGCGCGTGCCGGCCGACCGGCTGGCCTCTTGGTTGCAGCCAGCGACCGGCCGCACGCTTGAGCAGCACCTGATGCTGGTCGACCCGATGGGCAATTGGATGATGCGTGTGCCGCCCGACCCCGATCCGGCGCGTCTCAAGCGGGATCTGGACAAGTTGCTGCGGGCGTCGTCGTCCTGGGACGAGCCCGGGCGCTGATCGGGCTGCCGCATGTCCACCACGCCGCTCTACGACCTCGCACCGATCGCCCGCATCGCCCTGATCGGCGTGTTGCTGGCGCTGCTGCCGCTGGGCTGGCTGTGGCTGCGCCATCGCCATGCCGGTCCGGCGCAGCGGCTGCGCGCGCTGACCCTGGTGACGTTGTTCCTGACCTTCGACCTGGTGCTGTTCGGCGCATTCACGCGCCTCACCGACTCGGGCCTGGGCTGCCCCGACTGGCCCGGCTGCTACGGCAGCGTCAGTCCGTTGGGCGCCCATGCCGATATCCACGCCGCACAAACCGCGATGCCCACCGGACCGGTCACTTTCGGCAAGGCCTGGATCGAGATGGTGCACCGCTACCTGGCCACCGGCGTCGGCGTGCTGATCACGGTGCTGGCCATTACCAGTTGGACGTTGGCACTGCGCGGCCGGCGCGTGATCTCGCCGTGGTGGGCCACCGTCACGCTGGTGTGGGTCTGCATGCAGGGCGCTTTCGGTGCGCTGACGGTGACGATGAAACTTTATCCGGCCATCGTCACGCTGCATCTGTTGGGCGGCCTGGGGCTGCTGGCGCTGCTGGCGGCACAGACCGAGGTGCAGCAGCGCAGCACGCTGTCGATGTCGCCGGGGCTGTACCGCGGCTGCCTCGCGGTGGCAGCACTCAGCCTGTTGCAGATCGCTTTGGGCGGCTGGGTCAGCACCAACTACGCGGTGCTGGCGTGCAGCGATTTCCCGACCTGCCAGGGCAGCTGGTGGCCACAGATGGATTTCTCGCAGGGCTTTCGCGTCTGGCGCGAGCTTGGTGCCGGCGTCGACGGCTACCTGCCGTTTGCGGCGTTGACCGCCATTCATTTCGTGCACCGTCTGGGCGCTTTGGTGATTCTGCTGGCGATCGCCGCGCTGGCCTGGCGGCTGCACGCCAGCGGCAACACCGTGCTGCGGCGTTGGGCGCTGGCGCTGCTCGGCGTGGCGTTGTGGCAGTTGGTCAGCGGTCTGAGCAATGTGGTGCTCGGCTGGCCGATCGTGGCCGCCGTCGCGCACACCGCCGGTGCCGCCGCGCTGGTCGTGCTGTTGACGATGTTGATCGCGCGCGCTCGCCAAGCGCGCCCCGCACCTTCCTTCGTGATGTCCGCGGCCGTCGGTGTCGTCGGCACCGCCTCGTAAAATTGCACAGTCATGGCAGAAACCGTCGCTCCCCGCTTACCCGCGCAGTCCTCTCTGCCGTCGCGGGTGCGCCAGTTCTACGCCTTGACCAAGCCGCGCGTGGTGCAGTTGATCGTGTTTTGTGCCGTCATCGGCATGCTGCTGGCAACACCTGGCTTGCCGCCGTGGCGGCTGGCGCTGGCTGCCACCGCCGGCATCTGGCTGGTGGCGGCGGCTGCCGCGGCCTTCAACTGCATGGTCGAGCGTGGTCTGGACGCCAAGATGGCGCGCACCGCCTGGCGACCGACCGCGCGCGGCCAGCTCACCACGACGCAGACCCTGAGCTTTTCAGCCGTGCTGTGTGCGGCCGGCAGCGCGCTGCTGTACTTCGAAGTCAACGCGCTGACGATGTGGCTGACCTTCGCTACTTTCGTCGGCTACGCCGTCATCTACACCATCGTGCTCAAGCCGATGACGCCCCAGAACATCGTCATCGGTGGCGCATCGGGCGCCATGCCGCCGGTGCTGGGCTGGGCCGCCGTGCGCAACGATGTGGGTCCGGAAGCCCTGATCCTGTGCCTGATCATCTTTCTGTGGACGCCGCCGCATTTCTGGGCGCTGGCGCTCTACCGCGCTGAAGATTACCGCAAGGCCGGACTGCCGATGCTGCCGGTGACGCACGGCTCCGAGTTCACCCGGCTGCACGTGTTGCTGTACACCCTGGTGCTGTTTGCGGCGACCTTGCTGCCGTTCATCTCGGGCATGAGCGGCGTTATCTACCTGGTCGCGGCGGTGCTACTCGGTGCAACGTTCACGGGCTACGCCTGGGCACTGTGGCGCAGCTACTCCGAGAAGCTGGCCCGCAAGACTTTCCGCTTTTCGCTCTGGCACCTGTCGCTGCTGTTCGCGGCGTTGCTGGTCGACCACTACATCAGGCCGATGCTGTGACTGTCACCGCGCGCTGGGGGGTGAACGGGCGTCGAAGGCTGTTGATGCGCACCCTGCCGTTATCGCTCGCCGGCGGGTGGTTGGCCGGCTGCGACCGCTTCATGCCGGCGACGCCTGCGACCGCCTTCCAGGCCGTTGACATCACCGGCGCTGAATACGCACGCGATTTTGCGTTGCCCGATGCCTCGACCGGCCGGGTGCGCACGCTGGCAGATTTCAAGGGCAAGGTGGTCGTCGTGTTCTTCGGCTTCACGCAATGCCCCGATGTCTGCCCGTCGACGATGGCCGAACTGGCGCAGGTGAAGACCGCTCTCGGCAAGGACGGTGAGCGCATCCAGGGCATCTTGATCAGCATTGATCCCGAGCGCGACACCTCCGAGATTTTGAAGACCTACATGACCGGCTTCGACCCGAGCTTCGTCGCATTGCGGGGCAACCCCGCGCAGACCACGGCGACGGCGAAGGAATTCAAGGTGTTCTACGCCAAGGTTCCGGGCAAGACCGAAGGCGGCTACACGATGGACCACACGGCGGGTTCTTATGTGTTCGATGCGCAGGGCAAAGTGCGCCTGTTCGTGCGCTACGGCAGCGGCCCGCAGGCGCTGCTGGCCGACCTCAAAGTGCTGTTGACGGCGGGCTGAGCCGCCAAACCCGCCGGGGCGGCGGCGAGGCGTTTCCCGAAGGCTGTCTCGCAATGCAGCCTCGAAGGACAGCCAGCAAAGCCCCGAAGGGCCGCCAGAACGGCCCGGATGGGCACAGACGGTAAAACGGCTCTGACTGGCGCAGCCAGTAAAACGGCTCTAACGGGCGCAGCTGGTAAAACGGTCAAAAAAGGCCACAGCCGGCAAAACGGCCCCGAAGGGCCGTTGCAACACGCGCCGCGTGCCAGTCTCAGACGTCTGCCAGCGATTTGCGCATCTTCTTCATCGCCGCCACCTCGATCTGGCGGATGCGCTCGGCGCTGACGCCGTATTCATCGGCCAGCTGGTGCAGCGTCATACCGCCGGTGCTGTCGTCGTTGACCTTCAGCCAACGTTCTTCGACGATGCGCCGGCTGCGCGCGTCCAGCCCGCCCAGCGCCATGCTGATGCCGTCGCCCGCCAGCCAGTCGCGCTTGCGCGCCTCCAGCACCTGCGTCGGCTCGTGGCTGTCGTCGGCCAGGTAGGCGATCGGCGCGTAGCTGTCTTCGCTGTCTTCCGACAGCGGCTCCAGCGCGACGTCGCCGCCCGACAGGCGGGTTTCCATCTCGAGCACTTCCTCGCGCTTGACGTTCAAACGCTCGGCCATCGTGTCGACCTGTCCCTGCGTGAGGGTGGAGCGGTGGGTCTGCCCGTCGGTCGCACCATCCTTCAGGCTTTGCTTCATCGAACGCAGGTTGAAGAACAGCTTGCGCTGCGCCTTCGTCGTGGCCACCTTGACCATGCGCCAGTTCTTCAGGATGTATTCGTGGATCTCGGCCTTGATCCAGTGCATCGCATAGCTCACCAGACGCACGCCTTGGTCAGGGTCGAAGCGCTTGACCGCCTTCATCAGGCCCACGTTGCCTTCCTGGATCAGGTCGCCATGCGGCAACCCGTAGCCCAGGTACTGGCGCGAGATCGAGACCACCAAGCGCAGGTGCGACAGCACCAGCTTACCAGCCGCCTCGACATCGCCAGTCTCGCGCAGCCGCCGCGCAGACGACAATTCTTCTGCGAGCGTGAGCAGCGGCACGCGGTTGGCCGCCGAAATGTAGGCGTCCAGGTTGCCGAGCGACGGCACCAGCGCCCACGGGTCACGCAGCGCCAAAGATCCGATCAAAGGTTTGTTCATGGAAAGCTCAGACATGCTGAATCTCCTTTTGTTCCGCAAATATTAGCACTCTCGACCTTCGAGTGCTTATGCGCCATCCGAACCTCTTTCTACGCGATTGGCCCCGCCGGCGGTCTGTCCTGCCGCAAAGCGGCAGCGTCGGTCGGACGTCGTTGCGCAGCCGCGCCGGAGCGGCATGATGCTGCTCGTCAGCGCAGTGCTGGCGCTCGCGCTCGGCTGGTTGTGGACGCCGGACCGGCCACGCGACGAACTCGAGGCGCGCTACTCGAACGGCCCCGGCGATTTCGTCGAGGTGCAGGGCGTGCGCCTGCATGTGCGCGACAGCGGCCCGAAAGATGCATCGCCGCTGCTGCTGGTGCACGGCTTCGGCAGCAGCCTGCACGGCTGGGAGGCCTGGGCGGCCGCGCTCGCCGGAACCCACCGGGTGGTGCGGCTCGATCTGCCCGGCGCCGGCCTGAGCGGCGCCGATCCGACCGGCCGGTACACCGACGAGCGCGGCATGGAGCTGCTGCTGGCCTTGATGGACCGGCTCGGCCTGCCAAGCGCCGACCTGATCGGGCATTCGATGGGAGGCCGGCTGGCCTGGCGTTTCGCGGCGGCCCACCCGGAGCGCGTGCGCAAGCTCGTGCTGGTGGCGCCCGATGGCTTTGCCAGCCCGGGCATTGATTACGGCCGCACGCCGGACGTGCCGCTGCTGGCGCAGTTGATGCGCTACTCGCTGCCCAAGCCGCTGGTGCGCGCCAGCCTGACGCCGGCCTATGCCGACCCGGCGTTGGTGACCGACGCGCTGCTGACGCGCTACCACGAGCTGCTGCTGGCGCCGGGCGTGCGTCAGGCGATCATCACGCGCATGCAGCAATCGGTGCTGCCCGACCCGCGGCCGATCCTGATGCGCATCCACAGCCCGACCCTGCTGCTATGGGGCGCACAGGACGCCATGATCCCGGTCGCCAACGCGCAGGACTATCTGCGCGCCTTGCCGAATGCGAGGCTGGTGACGTTGGCAGGGGTCGGCCATCTGCCGCAGGAAGAAGCACCGGACGCATCGCTGTCGGCGGTCGAAGCCTTTCTGCGCGAATGAGCCGGTCGGGCGGCTTCGACGTCGCCATCCATTGCACCGGCGCGGGACCTTCACACGCTCGCGTCTGGAAGTGGCTTTCCAGGTAGAGGGCGAACTGCGCGGCCGTCAGTGGACGACTGAAAAAATAGCGCTGGCAGGCAATGCAGCCGTGCGGTTCCAGCAAGTCGCGCCGGCCGGCCGTCTCGACGCCTTCCGCGATCACCGACAAACCCAGACTTTGGCCCAGCGCCACCACGGTGCGGGCGATGGTCGCGACGTTGGCGACGTTGGTGACGATCAGCACGTCGTGCACGAACGACTGGTCGACCTTCAGCGGGTCCAGCGGCAGTGATAAAGCTCAGCGATGAATTGCCGGTGCCAAAGTCGTCCAGCGAGAAGCACGTGCCGTGTGTCTTCAGCGTCGACATCTTGCCGATCATTTCGTCCACGTCGTCGGCCAGCATGCTTTCGGTCCGCTCAGGCTTCAGGCGCGGCGGCTCGGCGCCGGTCTGCCCGATCACCTCGAGCACCCGGTCGACGAATTGCGTTGGCCTGAATTGGCGTGCGCTGACGTCTACCGGCATCGTCAACCTGTCGGTGAGCGGCGAGTGGGCCCAGGCGGCCAGTTGCAGACAGGCGGTGTGCAGCACCCAGCGGCCGAGTGCCAGGATGAAGCCGCTGTGCTCTGCCTGCGCCGCAGGTCGGCGTGGTGGCAGACGTGCAGCCAGCCGGGCACGGGCGCTGCCGCCAGCGACACGATCTTCAAGGCCGTGCCCGCGCCGCGCCCGTCAGGCAGCGCCGACTGGCGGTTCGCAGCGGCTGCGTCACAGCGAATCCAGTTCCGACCCGCAGGTCTGGTTGCGCCCGCGCGACTTGGCGTGATAAAGCTGCGCGTCGGCTTCGCGCACCAGCGCCGCGGCGTTGCCCACGCCGTCCTCGAGCTTGGTGCACACGCCCAAGCTCACCGTGACATAAGGCGCAACGCCCGATTGCACATGCTCGATCTGCAGCGACTGCACCTGCCCACCCAGGTAGCGCGCCAGCTCCATCGCGCCGGACAACGGCGTCTCGGGCAGCAGACAGACGAACTCCTCGCCGCCGTAGCGCGCCAGCAGGTCGCCCGGTCGCTCGAGCGCGGCCTGCAACGTGGCCGCGACCCGTCGCAGGCAGTCGTCGCCGGCTTGGTGACCGTAGTGGTCGTTGTATTTCTTGAAGAAGTCGACGTCGAGCAGCACCACGCTGAGCGCGGTGCCACTGCGCACCGCGCGGCCCCATTCGGCGGCCAGCCGTTCGTCGAAGTGGCGTCGGTTCTGCACGCCGGTCAGGCCGTCGATGTAAACCCAGTGGCGCAGCAGGTCCGACTGCCGCTTGAGCGTCAGGTGCGTCTTGACGCGGGCGCGCACGATCTTCGGGTTGATCGGCTTGGAGATGAAGTCGACCGCGCCGAGTTCGAGCCCGAGCGTTTCGGCGGTCTCGTCGTGGTGCGCGGTCACGAAGATCACCGGAATGTCGCGCGTTGCCGCGTCGGCTTTCAAACGGCGGCAGACCTCGTGGCCGTCCATGCCCGGCATCACCACGTCGAGCAGCACCAGGTCCGGATGCTTCGCCACGCACAGCGCCAAAGCCTGTGCGCCGCCGGTGGCCATCAACACCTGGTGGTCGGCCGAGAACGCCTGGTAAAGCGCCTGGATGTTGACCGGCTGGTCGTCCACCACCAGCAGGCGCGGCCGCCGCGACGGGTCTTGCGAGCCGCTGCCCAGCAGCCCGCGGTCTGGCGGTATCGGCGGTATCGGCGATATCGGCGATAGCGGCATGTTCATCGCGGCGGGCTTTCGGTCAGCTCAGTGATCCATTGGTTGCACAGCTGCAGCGCGCGGTCGAAGTCGAGCGCGCCGATCGCATCGTCCAACGGCTGCAGTTGCGTGCCCGTCGCGCCGTCCAGGCCGCGCAGCAGGTCGGCCATCGCGTCGGTGGCGGCCATGTCGGCGTTGCGCAGCTGTTCGGCGATGACGCCGAGCGATGCCACCAGCGCACCCGCATCGAGCGCGCCGGGCGCGGCCGCGGGGTTGTCCGTGCCGGCGCCGGTTTGCAGCGCCCGCCACAGCGCCTGCAGCGCCGGTGCAGCGGCTGCGATCGCGTCGCAGGTTGCCTGGCCGGCCACCGCCGCATCGGCTGTCGTGGGGTTGGCGCCGAGTCGCTGCTCGCCGTGCGAGGCGTGCGCCGCCAGTGACGACGCGCCGAGCGTGCCGGCCAGCCCCTTGAGCGTGTGCATCAACCGGCAGGCCGCCGACAGATCGCCGGCCTCCACCTGCGAACGCAGTTGCGCCGGCATCGCCGCCAGGTCGGTGACGAAGCTGCGCAGCATGCGCTGGTAGACCTCGACCTTGCCGCCCAGCCGACCGAGCGCCGTGGTGATGTCGACGCCTGCGGCATCGGCCGCGGCTTGCACCGAAGCTGGCACGGCCGGGCTCGCGGCAGCACGGCGCGGCCCGGGCAACGGGCCCTGGCGGCCGGCCTGCTTGAGCAGCACGCGCACCAGGTGCTGCAGGTCGAACGGCTTGCCGATGTGGTCGTTCATGCCGGCGGCCAGGCAGGCCTCGCGGTCGGACGCCATTGCATTGGCCGTCATCGCCACGATCGGCAGCTGGTGCAGCGCCAGGTCGGTGCGGATGCGGCTGGTGGCGGTGTAGCCGTCCATCACCGGCATCTGCAGGTCCATCAGCACCACGTCGAACGGCGGATCGGCGGCCGCGACGGCTTCCACGCCTTCCTGCCCGTTCTGCGCGATCTGCACCAGCGCACCTTCGTCCTCCAGCAACTCGCGCGCCACCTGCTGGTTGTTGAGGTTGTCTTCGACCACCAGCAGGCGCAGGCCCAGCAGCCGCTGCGCGCCCGGCTCGGCCAGCCGCCGCGACGGCCCCAACGGCTCGGACCCTCTGCGTGCATCGACCACCGCGTCGTACAGCATCGAGGCCGTGATCGGTTTGACCAAAAAGCCGTCGAGCAGCGCCTGCTCGGCCTGCCCGCGCTGCTCGAGCATTTCGCGGCCGTGCGCGGTCACCATCACCACCACCGGTGCGCCGCCGGCAAGCCCGAGTTCGCGGATGCGCTGCGTGGTGCCCCAGCCGTCCAGACCGGGCATCTGCCAGTCGATGAAGACGGCGTGGTAAGCCTCGCCGGAAGCGGCCTGCGCCTGCAGCTTGAGCAGCGCCGCCTGGCCGTCCTCGGCCACATCGACGGTCCAGCCCAGCGAATGGCACATGCGCTGCAGCACCTCGCGCGCGGTCGGGTTGTCGTCGACCACCAGCGCCCGCAGCGGCATCGGCGGCGGGCCGGCCGGCGCCTCGTCGTCGGCAACGTCGGAGGCCAGCCGCAGCGTGATCTGGAAATGGAAGCGGCTGCCGTGGCCGAGCGCGCTGTCCAGGTGCAGTTCGCCGCCCATCAGGCCGACCAGCCGCTGGCTGATCGCCACACCCAGCCCGGTGCCGCCGAAGCGCCGCGTGGTCGAAGCCTCGGCCTGTGTGAAGCCGCTGAAGATGCGCGCCTGGTTCTCGGGTGCGATGCCGATGCCGGTGTCGCGCACCGCGATCTCGATCGTCACCTCGGTGGCGCCCATCGCGATCACGGTGACCGACACCACCACTTCACCCGCAGCGGTGAACTTGATCGCGTTGCCGGTCAGATTGATCAGCACCTGCTGCAGGCGCAAGGCGTCGCCGATCAGGCGGCACGGCAGGGCCGCATCGATGTCGAACAGCACCTCCAGGTTCTTGGCGCCGACGTTGGCCGACACGATGACCGACAGGTCGCGCATCAGCTGATCGATGCGGAACGGGTTCGGATCGAGCGTCATCTTGCCGGCCTCGACCTTGGAAAAGTCGAGGATGTCGTTGAGCAGCCCGAGCAGCGAGCGCGCCGCGCCCTCGGTCTTGAATGCGTAGTCGGCCTGGCGCGGCGTCAGCTCGGTCCTGCGCAGCAGCGCCAGCATCCCCAGGATCGCGTTCATCGGCGTGCGGATCTCGTGACTCATGTTGGCGAGAAACTGGCTCTTCGACCGCGACGCCTCCTGGGCCGACTCGGTCGCCCTCACCAGCTCGGTGATGTCGGTGTGGTAACCCACGATGTGTCCGCCGGCCATGCGTCTTTCGCCGATGCGCAGCGTGCGGCCGTCGCCCAGGCGTCGCGTCACCAGCGACGACGGCTGGTGGTGGGCGGCCACACGCTCGGCCACGAAGGCGTCGACGCGGCCGATGGCTCCCGCGAACTGGCCGCGCTCGGCGCCGATGCGAACGATGTCTTCAAAATGCGCGCCCGGCACCATCAGCTCGGCGCACAGCGGGTACAGCTCGCGGTAGCGCTGGTTGCACAGCACCATGCGGTCGTCGGTATCGAACAGCGCGTAAGCGTCGTCCAGCGCATCGATCGAGCCGCGCAGCAAGGCGCCGGCGCGCTGCACCTCGGCCTTGGCGTGCCGGCTTTCCGTGATGTCCTGGAAGGCCCCGAGCAGTCGCACCGCCCGGCCGTCCACGAACTCGACTTCACCCACCGCCCGCACCCAGATCGAACGCCCGGTTGCCGTGACCAGGCGCAATTCCAGGTCCCAGCCGGTGCCGGTGGCGACGCTGGTCTGCACCGCTTGACGGATCAGCGGCTGCGCCTCGGGAGCGTAGTAACTCAACGCCTCTTCCAGCGTGGGCCGGTGGCCGGGTTCCAGGTCGTGGATGCGGCAGGTCTGGTCGCTCCAGGTGATGACCTGGTCGACCGGGTCGAATTCCCAGCCGCCGACGCCGCCGATGCGGCCGGTGCGGTCGAGCAGCGACTGGCTGTCGCGCAGCGCCGCCTCGGCCTGCTTGCGTTGCGTGATGTCCATGTACGTGCCGGCCATCCAGCGCGGCCGGCCACCCTCGCTGCGGCCGAACAGCTTGCCGCGGTCGAGCACCCAGACCCAGTGCCCATCCTTGTGACGCATGCGCACCTCGCATTCGTAGGCGGGCGCGTCGCCGCAGAAATGCTGGTCGACGAGCACCGACAAGCGGCTCAGGTCGTCGGGGTGCGTGAGGTCGTTCCAGGTGGCAATCGTGGTGGCGCCGAGTTCTGCCAGCGTGCGGCCGACGATTTGCGCCCAGCGTTCATTGAACACCGTCTCGCCGGTCTCGACGTTCCATTCCCAGGTGCCGACATTGGTGCCCTCGATGATGTTGGCCAAGCGCTGGCGTTGACGCGCCAGGTCGCGCTCGGCCTGCTTGCGCACCGAAATGTCCAGGTGGATGCCGGCGACCACCAGCGGCGTGCCGCGCGCGTCGCGCTCGGTGACCATGCCGCGCGCATGCACCCATATCCAGTGACCTTCCCGATGCTGCAGCCGGAACTCGGCCTGGTACTCGCGCGACAGGCCATGCAGGTGTGCGTTGAGGGCCTTTGTCATGGCCGCAGCGTCGTCCGGATGCACCAGGCTCAGGAATGATTCGCGCAACCGCTCGCGACATTGTTCCAGCGTGTAGCCCAGCATTTGCGCATACACGTTGTTGATCTGTTTCTCGCCGCTGTCGAGGTGGTGTTCCCAGGTGCCGGCCTGCGTGCCGTCGATGATGTTGCGCAGCCGGCGTTGCTGGGCCGCCAGTTCCTGCGAGCTGCGACGGCTTGCGGTGACGTCGCTGGCGATCTCGATGAAACCGATCAACTGCCCCTGCGCATCGTGTGCGGGCTGCACCTCGGTGTCGACCCACACCAGGTTGCCGTGCTGGTCGTGGTTGACCACTTCGACCCGGCAGCCGGTGCCGGCAGCGGCCGACGACTTCAAGAGCTCGAGCGACTCGGGCTTCGTCTGGTCGCTGCCGATCAGCACGCCGGGGGTGTGTCCGATCGCCTGCTCCAGGCTGTGGCCGTACAGGCGCGTGAAGGCGTCGTTGACCCACGTGATGCGCAGTTCGCGATCGGTGATGATGACCGCGTTCGAGGTGCCGCGCGCCACCAGCGCCAGCTGCGCCAGCTCCGCGGTCATGCCTTCGGCCAGCGCCTCGGCGCGACGCCGGCCCGTCGCCTGCTGCCACAGCAACAGCGCGAGCAGCGCGCTGGCCAGGCTGCCGACGGCGAATGCGAGCGGCGCCGGCCACTGCAGCACCGAGGCCTCGAACGACGGCGTGGCGTGCACGCGCAGGGTCATGTCGCGGCCGGGCAGCGGCAGCGTGCGCACATCCTCGAAGGCGCCGGCGCGTGGCGGCTGAGCCGTGGCCGTGACCGCCGCCTGCGCCGCGGCAGAGCCGCTGGATGAATCGAACACCGGCGGTCCGGCCACGCTGCCGCTGCTGTCGAACAGTTCGAAGTCGATCTGTCCGGCTGCCGCGTCGGACACGCCGGCCAGCAGTTCGGCCGCGACGATGGGTGTGTAGAACAGTCCCACCAGCGCGCGCTGGCGCTGCTCGGGCGTGCTCGCATCGGCGCCGTGGCGGTAGACCGGCACGAACAACAGGAAGCCCGGACGGCGCTCGTCGTCCTGCACCAGCGTGATCGCCGCGGTCAGCGCGGCTTCGCCGCTGCGCATTGCCTGTTCGATGCCGTCGCGGCGGCGCTGTTCCGAGCCGACGTCGAGCCCGATGGTGACCTCGTTGCGCGCCATCGGCTCGACGAACTTGACGATGTAGAGGTCGCTGTGCGACGGTTCGCCGAGTTGCCGCACGGCAAATTCAGGGGCACCGTCGGCGCGTTCGGCGGCGATGAACGGTGCCAACTCGGTGCGTTCCACCCGCTCAATGAAACCGATCCCGCGCACGCCCGGGAATTCCTTGGCCAGGTCGCGCGAGTTGACGTAAGCGCGGAATTCGCTCCGGTCGACGCGTTGGCTGGCCGCATACAGGCCTCGGGCGCCGTTCAGGCCGTAGATCGATGTGCGAAAGCGTTGCCCGACGACCTTTGCCACGCGATCGACGCTGCGTTGAAATTCGGCATGTGCCTGCGCCTGAATGTCACGCTGCAACCAGCCTGCACCTGTGGCGGTGAGCCCCATGCCGAGCACAAACACGGCGATCGACAGGGCGGCGCCGCGGCGCGTGCGGTGAAGCAGCCAGGACATGGTGGGCTTTCTGGGGCGGTGCGTTTGCAACGCGTCTGCGGGCGCGTCTGTGGAAACTCGCAGGCGGCGCCAGCCGGGCGTGACGGCGCAGCCCGATTCTCGGGTGCGAAAGCGACGGCTATTCCGCGCAACAGGCGCGTTTTTCGCCCGCGTCTTTCGTGACGCGGGGCGCCACCGCAACCCGCTTGAATCAGCCGATCGAACCGTGCGGCGGCACCGCCCTGCGCACAGCGCCCACGAGGCGCATGCCGTTGCGGCAACGCGCGCTGACAGCCCCTACCGGCCTCGGACCGCGGCGCGCGCAGCAGCAGGCCTGGGTCGATCCGCCGTCGAGGCGCGCCTCAACCCGCGGTCACAGCGGGTGCCGTCGACCGGCGCGACGGCCAGAATGTGCTCAGCGTGCTGGCGCGGAAGCCGCGGTGGCGGGCCGCGCTGCGCCACCCGCCGCATCGCGCGTGACCAGTTCACGGTAGATGCCGCCGGCTTCGGCGCTGCCGCTGGCGTTGCCGTGTCCGTCGATGCGCGCACGGCAGTCGCTCTGATCGGCGGCTGGCAGGGCTTGGCAGCGCAACCGCGCATTCTTGTCGTACTCGGCCTGGCGGTCGTCCAACGTGCCACGGCGGGCTTCGGCCAGCGCCGCGGTGGCCTCGCGCAGGCAGGTGGCGCGGTCCTGGTTCGACTGGTTGGTCAGGCAGCGTGCACGTTCCTGCTGAAAGCGCGACGTCGCCTCGCTCTGGCTTTGCCGGGTGGTGGCGGAATGGGAGGCGGCAACCGCCTGGCCGGCCCAGGCCAGCGCGAGGGCGCCGATCAGCAGGCCCAGCGGCCGGGTCGAAATGACATGGTTCATGGCGGCTTCCTTCGCTTGCTTGGAAAGATCGTAATTTAGGGATATTCATGCCGTCGCGTGATCGGCCGCATGCTCGCGCTGACCGGTGTAAAACCTGAAAGAGCTGTAGGACAGTATTCCGCAGCAAAGCGCGTCGTCAGGCGGCCCCGATGGTCTGCAACACGGCCAGCCAGAACGCCGCGGTGACCACGAAGGCCAACGTGGAGATCACCACGGCGGCGGTGGTTTCGTTTTCCAAAGTCTCATAGCGCTGCGCGAACAAGAGCGCGTTGCTGCCCACCGGCAGCGCCGCCATCATCACCGCCACGGCCAGCGGCAGCCCACTCAGCCCGAAGCCCCAGTGCGCCACCGCGAACACCAGGGCCGGAAGAACCATCAGCTTGATCAGCGCCAGCTGCAGGGCGCTGCGGGCGGCGCCTCGCACGCCGTGATACGCCAACGACAGGCCGATCAGCACCAGGCACATCGGCACCACCGCCTGCCCGAGCATGAGCAGCATGTCGTCCACCACCGCAGGCAGCGGCCAGCCGAGCGCATTCCAGGCCAGCCCGGCCAGCACGGGCAGCACCACCGGATGAATCAGCGTGTTGCGCAAGGTGGTGCCCAGCGTGCGCAGCAATGGCGCTCGCGCCGCGCCGCCAGCGGTGCCGGCGTGTGCCAGATCGAGTTCGACCAGCGCGGTCAGCACGGTCAGCAGCACCAGCGCGTGCAGGCTGACCAGCGCGACGTGGATCGCCAGTCCGGCTTCACCGAACAGCGCCGCGGCGAGCGGAATGCCCACCTGCACGCTGTTGCCGAAGCTCACCGTGATGGCTCGCACGCTGGGCGCTGCGGCGGGCAAGCGGTTGTGCCGCAGCGCACGGCGCTGCCACCCGTAGACGCCGGCCAGCACCACCAGCACAGGCACGAAATACGCCAGCAGCAGGTGCCACGGCAGTCGCGCCAGGTCGATGCGAGCGGTGGTGCGAAACAGCAGCGCGGGCACGAACACGCAGAAGGCGGCATTGGCCAGCACGCGCGACGGATCGCTGCCGGCCGTGCGCGGACCGAGCCAGCGCAGCCGGCCGGCCAGCCAGCCCAGCGCCACGACGCCGATCAACGCCAGCAGCTTGAGGAAGATCGCGGTCGACATG
>ENA-OBIT01000582-OBIT01000582.1-metagenomes-genome-assembly--contig:-NODE-582-length-15701-cov-9.50109_pt1 | contig 15701 bp, 12 predicted proteins | sample MGYA00153386_OBIT01 | MGnify analysis MGYA00153386
GTCTTAACCTGATCCGAGCCGGATTTAGACAGACAATCTACTATTATTGCGGATTATTGGAGTTTTGTCAAGGTAAAAGGTAATTAATCTTTTCTAATTGTTAGTTTGAGAACAGATTTGTGGCGACGAACTACGGAATGCTTACAGAGTTAAATGTAGATTTTCTCAGATTCTCTCTTCTGCAACAGGGCAGGTAAAAATGGCAAATCGCATCAAGAAATTCTTCACTTATATCACAGAACTGTTTTCCGCCGACGCAGCGGAGGCAATCGGAGAAGGAGGCAAAACAGCCGCAGAATTGGCAAAAATGTTCAAAGAACAAGGCCTCGACAATAGCAACTTGCTGCTAGAAGTTTTGAACTCTCCCTTAGCTCAAGTTGTGGGAACTGGATTGCCATTTGTCGGGATTGCAGCGAAAATGCTGGCATTTTTTATCGAAAAAACTCAAGAGCAACCAGCTTTAGCTGACTGGATTTTCCTGGTCAGTCAGGCGGCTTATCTGGAAAGTTTTAAGGGATTTCTTGAACAAGACGATAATTTGTTAAATCGCATCGGGCAAACTCCAGTTTCCGATAACGTCAAGCAGTTGCTTAAGAAACTGGCGGATTTGGAATTTAGCGATAAATCAGCTAAAGAAACTGTGATGTGCTTCCGCGATTCGATATTAGCCACGGAATTTAACCTAGTGCTATCAGAACGGCTGCAACAAGCCGGACTAAATGCCGATGAAGCTCCAATTTTGACAAAGAGAGTTGCTGCTAATACTCACCGCTATTTGATCGAAGCTTGGGCAGTTTGCGGCGAAGCAATGAAACATCTTGGACAGCCTTCTATCAGCGAATGGCGGAAGGATCAGGAGAAATATCACAGCATTGATAACTACCTGCAAGAACAGATTGCCTCTCTACCGCTAGCACCCGTATTTGCAGAAAATTTCTCATTCAAGGATATCTACGTGCCTCTGAAGGCAAAGCCAATTGATGCAAATGGCAAGCTCATAAATGATGCAGAAGCTTTTGAGTTAGAAACTTGGGCAAAGCAATTGCTTGCAGATGAAAATAAACAAAATCGGGTAATGTTTGTCGAAGCTGGACCCGGGCGCGGTAAAAGCGTTTCTTGTCGGATGTTTGCTGACTGGGTTCGGCAACATTTGCATCCAATTTGGACGCCCGTGTTAATTCGACTGCGAGATATTCCCACATTGCAAAAAAATAGTTTTCCAGAAACGCTAAAAGATGCAGTTACTGCGGGTTTTGCTAGCGATAACGACTGGTTGATGGATCGAAACACACGATATTTGTTTTTCTTGGATGGCTTTGATGAGTTGCTGATGGAGGGGAGAAGTAGGGAGGGTTTAAAGCAATTTCTCAATGAAGTAGGGCAATTTCAGCAGAATTGCGATAAGAATTCAGAAATGAGACACCGAGTTTTGATTACTGGCAGAACTTTAGCTTTGCAAGCTATTGAAAGGCAAATGCCAGAGAACCTGGATCGAGTCGAAGTTCAGATAATGGATGACGGACTACAGCAACAGTGGTTGAGCAAGTGGGAAGCCCAATTAGGGGCGGAAAAAACTTCAGCTTTTCAGCAGTTTTTGCAAGATGAACGCTGTCCAGAAAATGTAAAATCCGAACTGTCGCGAGAGCCGCTCTTGCTTTATCTGTTAGCGGCAATGCACCGGGACAAAATCTTGAAAGTTGAGGATTTTCAAGGAACTAACAGCACTCAAGCAAAAATTTTGATTTACAACAAAACTGTGAATTGGGTACTCACTGAACAGCGGTCTGATAAGCTCAATCGCAAGCTCAATCGCGATTTGACAGAATTGGAAACAGAGGATTTGCGGCGCATCCTGACAGAAGCAGGGTTGTGCGTGGTGCAGTCGGGAGGGGAATGCGCTCCTGTAGCTATGATTGAGGAACGATTGAAAGCAGATAAGTCGGTTAAAGCATTACTTGAAAAAGCACGAGAACGGATTAAGGATGATCCTCTGAGAAATGCTTTGGCGGTTTTTTATCTTCAGCAAGGCAGTAAAGATGGTTCTGTGGAGTTTGTACACAAGAGTTTTGGTGAATTTCTGTGTGCGGAACGATTCAAAGAAAGTCTGAAAGAGTGGACGGAACCGGGAAATAAAAATAGAGGATTTAATACTCAAGACTCTCAGATGGACTGGGAGATTTATGATTTGTTGGGTTATGGGCCGCTGACAGAAGAAATTGTGGAATATTTGATGGGGTTGTTAACAACTCCGGCTGGTGCAGGGGAGGAAAGTCAGTTTCGCCCTGTGGAGTTATTCCAGCGTCTGGAATATTTTTATCAACGGTGGTGCGATGGGGAATTTATCGATATGCTGCCGAAAAGTTTACCTCAAAAGAAGATGCGCCTACTACGAGATCAATTGAAAACCCAAGAATTGGGACAGCGACAAATAGATGTTTATGCTGGTTTGAATGTGATGATTTTGCTGCTGGAGTTGCACCGTTACGGTCAGGAGAGAGATGAATTAAAAGACAAAATAGTGTTTTATCCTTGCGGGAAACCTAATGCTGAAGATGAACTTGACGATGCAAGTCGGTTGTTGCGTGTCATCGGTTATAGCTGTTGTGTTGGGAATTCTGGCTTTCTTCAAACAGTTGGGAGATTCCTCAGCGGCGCAGACCTCAGCCACGCATACCTCAGTCGCGCAAACCTCAACGACACAGACCTCAGCGGCGCAAACCTCAGCGACGCATACCTCAGTGACGCAGACCTCAGCGACGCAGACCTCAGCAGCGCAAAGCTCATCGGTGCAAAGCTCATCGGTGCAAAGCTCATCGGTGCAAAGCTCATCGGCGCAAACCTCAGCGGCGCAGACCTCAGTGGCGCAAACCTCAGCGGCGCAAACCTCAGCGCCGCAGACCTCAGCCGTGCAAACCTCAGCGGCACAGACCTCACCGGTGCAAACCTCAGTGGCGCAAACCTCAGTGGCGCAAACCTCATCGTTACAGACCTCAGTGACGCAAACCTCAGTGGCGCAGACCTCAGCGACGCAAACCTCCGCAGTGCAAACCTCAGCCGCGCATACCTCAGTCGCGCAAACCTCAGCTTCGCAAACCTCAGCCTCGCAGACCTCAATGGCGCAGACCTCAATCGCGCAGACCTCAATCGCGCAAACCTCAGCCTCGCAGACCTCAGCGGCGCAGACCTCAGCGGTGCAGACCTCAGCGGCGCAGGCCTCGGAATTTTTGGCCATGTCCAATGGGATGAAAATACAAAGTGGGAAAATGTTCGAGGTTTGGAGACAGCCGTTAATGTGCCAGCAGCGTTAAGGCAACAGCTAGGAATGGAGTAGAAACATTTTTCAAGGCTTTGCGGATAATTTTTATGAACAGGCAAGATGCCTGTTCCACAAAGAGTGGATTTTTTTGTGGGTTGGGCCGGAGAGCCCGATCGCGAATGACCGATCGACATACAAAGATCGATCGCCCTTAATTCTATCCAAAAGTGCGATCGACCTTAATTTATGCAGTCACCGAACATTTGCCCGATCGCAACAATTCCAAAGCTTGGTGTCTTACCCTACCTTCCATCACCTCTTTTTGCAAAGTAATAAAAGCCTCAAAATCTTCTAAACCGTACTTGGTCATCTGCAACTGCTGTCGCAGCAGTTCTTCCGCTTCAACCGTTAAATAACCGGTTGCCAAAGCTTTTCCGACAATTGTACTGATCAAAGTCATAGTAAATTTACCCTGAGAACACGAACGTTAAAACAGTGGAGTTGTATCATCAGACTAACTCCGCTTTTAGTTTGTTTCACAATTACCTTAAAATAGGTTAAATCTACCTTAAGGCATATTTAAATATGGTTATTTTTGATACATAAAACTGTAAATTGTATCGATTTTAACTATACAGTGCGATCGAATTGGGAGATTTGGGGGTACATCTCATTTTTGCAAACATCTTCGCCCTTCCAAAATTGAGATGCACCCAGATTTAGTTTGTATCTAGCAATACCCGCCATTCTCTGACCGAAAAAGGAGGAACCAGTAATTCTGTTTCTGGTTGATTTTTTACGGGCAAATTCAACCGCAAAGGTCGATTGCTTTCCAATTTTACAATTATTGATTTGAAATCGTATTCTCCGACATTAATCGGTAAATCTGACTCGCTCCAAATATCATTTGCCTTGCCAATTTCCTGATTTCCCGCCACAACTTTCAGCGGCAGAGGGTGCTCCAATTCTGTTCCAGGAAATCCTACCAATCTCAGGTTTAACGAGTTAACTACTCCCGACTTTACTCGCTTGTACAAAACAACTTGCCACGCTTTGTCCTCATTATCGCGCAGGCTTTGTACGGATCGAAACATTACTCTGTCGGCGGCCTCTGGATATTTGTGAATCGAGGCAAAGGCGGGCGGGCTGTTTACGACGATTAGATAGAGACATAAGCTAATAATAGTTACAATCTTGCGCAAACAATCATATTTTTTCATCTGTTAATACTTCCAATCAAGGTTTGTAGTCAGGACTTCAGTCCGTCCTTATTTCCAATCAATTTCAGCTTGCGATAACACGTAAGCTGAAACATCGATAATTTGTTGTTCGGACAAACGAGCTTTGTAAGCGGGCATAATACCTTTGCCGTTGGTTACTAAGTTGGAAATATTGGCGATGGAATCCATGCCATATTTTTTTAATGCTTTTTGTTTCAAGTTTTTGCCGCGCCTGATAATGTTGCCACCGTTGATGTGACAACCAGCACAGTTGGCGCTAAAGACTTCGGCTGCGGTTGCGGTTGCGGGAGTTATAGCTGTATCGGCGTTAGCGAAGCCCTCGAAGAGGATCGCACTTTCGGAATTAGTGGCGATTTCTACAAATGCCAGTGCTAGTATCAATAGAGTGGCGACGAGAATTTTTTTTAAGTTAGTTAGCGAAATCATTTATTTGCAGCTTGAAAAATAGTGCTGATTTGATGATACCATTAAGTACAGATTTTTGGGTTAACAAGCGTGATTCATTCTTCCCAATCGAATGTGCGGGAAACTGCTTTTTTCCACAAATTATATTTTTGTTCGCGAAGTGCGATCGGCATTTGCGGTTCCCAAGTACAATCCACAGCCCAATTCTCCCGTAATTCTGCTAGCTGACTCCAAAAACCCACCGCCAAACCAGCCGCATAAGCCGCGCCGAGTGCCGTAGTTTCTGTCACCACAGGCCGCACCACAGGTACTCCCAAAACATCGCTCTGAAACTGCATCAACGTGTGATTTACCACCATTCCTCCGTCTACTTTCAGAGACAAAAGTTCGACGCCGGAATCTTGATTCATTGCGTCCAATACTTCCCGTGTTTGCCATGCTGTCGCTTCCAATACGGCGCGGGCAATGTGTGCCTTAGTCACATAGCGAGTTAAACCTGCAATTACTCCCCGGGCGCTGTCTTTCCAATAGGGTGCATAGAGTCCAGAAAAGGCAGGGACAAAGTAAACTCCGGCACTATCTTCAACTATTTTTGCTAATGTTTCTACTTCCGCAGATGTGGCAATCATCCCTAAATTGTCCCGCAACCATTGGACTAATGCTCCGGCGATCGCAATACTGCCTTCCAAAGCATAGACAGCGGGGGATTCTCCGAGCTTGTAGGCGACTGTTGTCAGCAACCCGTGGTTTGAAGGGACGATCGCCTCACCAGTGTTCAGCAGCATAAAACAGCCCGTACCGTAAGTATTTTTCGCCTCCCCGGGACTGAAACAAGTTTGACCAACAAGCGCCGCTTGTTGATCGCCCAAAGCCGCAGCAATCGGAACATTTTCTAACAATCCTTTTGCAAGTCCAAAAACTTGACTAGAAGGGCGAATTTCCGGCAGCATTTGCCGGGGAATTTCCATTGTTTCCAAAGTTTCCGCATCCCAATCAAGGGTTTGCAAATCCATCAGCATCGTGCGACTGGCGTTAGTAACATCGGTAATGTGGATACCGCCCGTTAACTTCCAAATTAGAAAAGTATCGACATTGCCAAAAATCGCATCCCCTCGAATTGCAGCTTCCCGCAATCCGGGAATATTATCGAGCATCCACTTGATTTTTGGCCCGCTGAAATAAGTAGCTAATGGCAAACCACATTTTTTTCTAAATCTATCTTTCCCATCAATCTCAGCTAACTTATCGCAAATTTCACGAGTACGAGTATCTTGCCAAACAATCGCGTTACCGTAAGTTTTTCCCGTTTGTTTATTCCAAACAATTGTAGTTTCGCGCTGGTTGGTAATTCCGAGTGCTGCAATATCTTTTGGGTCAATATTGCCGATTTTAAGCGTAGTTTCGATCGCACTTTGGGTACGTTTCCAAATTTCCTCGGGATTGTGTTCTACCCATCCAGGTTGTGGATAGATTTGCTGGTGTTCTTGTTGATGACTGGCCACTATCTTTCCCGCGCGATCGAATATGATAAATCGGGTGCTGGTGGTTCCTTGATCGATTGCTGCTACGTATTTTTTCAAGTTTTCTAAACCTTTTATTTATTAGTCGTTTACTCGTTCTCTTGCGATGAGGCCGAGCCTTTAGATATAGCACTTTTTAGGTATGTGAGATACATAGTTCTTGTAGGGACACGGCAGTGCCGTGTCCCTACGGGATATTGAATGTACGACCTAAACCTGAAATCTGCTGTATAGGTTCCCAGGCTATGGCTGAGAGCCTGTTATTCTAGCCACTTATTTATACAATCTCGCCGTCAATTTCACCGAATTCGATTTTCATTCCTAATGCCAAAGTTAAGGTATTTTCTGGTTCAATCATTTTCATGTCGCCTTGACTGTCTGTGGCCCACCAAGCGCGATCGGACAAATTCTTCATCTCCAATAAAAGCTCATCTCTGGAATGAGCATTAACAGTAGCGATAACACCGTTAGATGCGGCTGATGTTAAACTCGGTATCTCGGATATTGATAATTGAGTTTCTGGATTCAAAGGAATAATTCGACTTCCTAATCTCAGGGAAAGTTTGCTGGTGGTAAAAGAACTTACTGCTGGCTTAGCTAATATAAAGGTAGGTGGAATTTTCGCCTCAGTTTGGGTAGGCAAATCAGAATTTCCGACTGTAATTGTACAATTTCCGATTCTCTTTTGGTCGCCCGATCGCAAATAACTCACAGATCCACTATCAAAATTTTCGCACACAATTTGACCAGCCTCCAATTGAAAGCGCATAGCCAGCGGCGAAACATTCGGAATACAGATAATAGACAAGTTGTCATCGCTACCAAAAGTAACTGCTTCCGCACCAATAGTCAGAGTGCGATTGACTCCGGTATCATAACTAATTACCAGCCAAGCTTTGTTAAACAAAGTTTCAGCCACAACTAGCATAATTCCAATCCAAAAGCCGATCGCAGCACAGCCAGCTAAACGGCCCGCCGTACCGGATAAAGTATAAGCGAACAAAATAAACAAACATCCGCCCAACACGCCCCCAACACCGCCTCCGCCCGCGCCGCGAAGCATTCCTAAGTTAGGAATCCGTTTGGAAAGTCCAAGTCCTAACAAACTGCCAGCTATTCCCCAGCAAACTACTCGTAATAACTCGTTTTCACCATCGCCAATTCCGCTAAAAATCACTTCAGCGATCGCCCCAGAAACAGCCCCGGCGATTAAACCAAACAATCCGCCATTTTTCAAAGCCTGTTTAATTTGGGGCTTGCCTTTGATATAGTAATAATAGCCGAACATGACAGCCGTAGCAATCCCAGCACCTACCAATCCAAACCAGCGAGCTGTAGACAATACACCATCAAAAACAGATTCTGAATCATTCAGTCGTTGCATGAAAGGTTCCGTGATTAAGTTGCCCACGAAACCGCCGACTGCACCGCTAATCCCAAACTGCAAAGCTTTTTTAATGGCTGATAGATTTCTTTTCACGGCGCACCTGGTTGAAAATTACAGTAGAACTTGACTACAAGAAAGAAAGTCACTATTTCCGGATTGCACGCACATCTCCGGGCCTGTCTCCCCATCTCCGGGTTCTCCTCATCTCAGTGAAAAGTTTTTGAGCCTCGCGCCGTCGCCCGCCAGAAATGTCTCAATGCTCGATCGCCTGCAACCATTGCCGCTAAATAATTCTAGAGATTTTTTGACCTCTGAAAGTTTTAGTAAAAAAACTAAAGCGGGGCCCAAAAATGAAAAGGAATGTTACAATCTATTACAGTAACACTCAGAATGTGAACACAATGCCTCAGAATACTTGCGAGAGGTAGTTGTGTTAGAGAAGCAATATCCTTACTAACTGCCCAACAGTCTCTCGATCGCCACTTACTGACTTGCTGCAATCTCGATCGTAGATTAAAGATCGCATCAGTCATTTGTGGTATTCTAGGCGACAGGCTTAGTGCGAGCACTCACAAGCGCACCGGCGTGAAAAACCAGCGTCGTCAAACGCCCAAAGTAGTCGGTCAACAACTTAAACAGTTGTTGGGTTAAGCTCCCCAAAGTGTTAAAGCTCCTGCCGCCAGTCAGAGGTACGAAACGGGTGCGCCCGCCGTTGCTCTGCTGAATGCAAAGTAGTTCGTAATTGCAAAATATCCAGCGGGTACACACAAGATGAGTATCGTCACAAAGTCAATCGTCAATGCAGACGCTGAAGCTCGTTACCTGAGCCCAGGCGAACTTGACCGGATCAAAAGCTTCGTCACCTCTGGTGAACGTCGCGTCCGCATCGCCCAAATTTTGAGCGAATCCCGCGAACGTATCGTCAAGCAAGCCGGCGACCAACTTTTCCAAAAACGCCCTGACGTAGTTTCTCCCGGCGGCAACGCTTACGGCGAAGAAATGACCGCAACTTGCTTGCGCGACATGGATTACTACCTCCGTTTGATCACCTACGGAATCGTAGCTGGCGACATTACCCCGATCGAAGAAATCGGTATTGTCGGCGTCCGCGAAATGTACAAATCCTTGGGAACCCCGATTGAAGCCGTAGCCGAAGGAATTCGCGCTATGAAAAATGCAGCTTCTTCGTTGCTTTCTGGAGAAGATGCTTCCGAAGCTTCCTCTTACTTCGACTACGTTATCGGTGCGATGCAGTAAAGATTTTAGATTTTAGATTGTTGAGTTACCAGCAACAGGTCAAAAGCTTTTGCAGATAACCAACCACTGATAAATCTGAAATCCCAAATCTCAAATCCGAGCTACAAAATTGGACTGAACTCAGCCACTTTCTAGGAAACAAGACTACCATGCAAGACGCAATTACCGCCGTTATCAATTCCTCTGACGTTCAAGGTAAGTACCTGGACATCAGCGCTCTAGATAAGCTCAAGAACTACTTCGCATCTGGCGAACTGCGCGTCCGCGCCGCTACAGCCATCAGCGCCAATGCAGCCACAATCGTCAAAGAAGCAGTTGCTAAGTCTCTGTTGTACTCTGACGTAACTCGTCCCGGCGGCAATATGTACACAACTCGTCGTTATGCTGCTTGCATCCGCGACTTGGACTACTACCTCCGCTACGCCACCTACGCAATGCTAGCTGGCGACCCTTCCATCCTCGATGAGCGCGTGCTCAACGGTTTGAAAGAAACCTACAATTCCTTGGGCGTGCCCATCGGTTCTACCGTACAAGCCATCCAAGCAATGAAAGAAGTCACCGCTGGTTTAGTCGGTTCTGACGCTGGTAAAGAAATGGGCGTCTATTTCGACTACATCTGCTCAGGCTTGAGCTAAGACGAAGGAAGAAGGAAGAAGGAAGAAGGAAGAAGGAAGAAGGAAGAAGGAAGAAGGAAAGAAAAATATTTATTTCTTACCTCTATGAACTTTAGACTTTTAGACTTTTAGACTTTTAGCCTTTGCCTTTGAAAGAGGTCAGGGAAGTTGAGAGTGATTACTAGACCGTCAAAGGCTTGTCGAGAACGCTCGATGAGTTTTAATGAGCTAGTTTTGACTCCTAACTCCCTGACTTCAATCTTTTAAAAATTCATCTAAAAATCTGTAAACCTACTCAGGAGTTTGTTTCCCATGAGAATGTTTAAAGTGACTGCTTGTGTCCCCAGCCAAACACGCATCCGCACTCAACGCGAATTGCAAAATACCTATTTTACTAAGTTGGTTCCCTACGATAACTGGTTCCGGGAACAACAAAGAATTATGAAAATGGGCGGCAGAATTATTAAAGTGCAACTGGCTACCGGTAAGCCGGGAGCTAATACTGGTCTACTTTAAAATCCGACGCTGGATTGATGTAGGGGGAAGAGGTCGTCGTGACCTCTTTTTTGTTGTTTAATCCTGGACGCACGGGTGGTCAGAAACCGGGTTTTATTGCCCAGAAGACGCGTCACAGCCCGCAGAAACGGCAAAAAACCCGGTTACGAAGGTTTGGATGCGTAAGTCCCGATCGTTAAGGTTATTCAAATGCTTCGCGGAGGACGGTTTGCATGAGGTCTTCGGCGAGTTGTTTGCGGTGTTTGATTTGTTGTTCTAGTTGGTCGATTATGTTCATTAGGCGATCAACTTTTTCGGCGATCGCTTTTTGTTCGGCAACAGGAGGGAGGGAAATTAAAGTAGAAGAAAATCTATTTAGAGCCATTTTTTGGACCGCAACTTGTTTTGTTTTATCAATAAACTGATCTTGGCAAAATCGACTATTTAAACAATTTAATAAAAACATTTTATTGATAGAAAATAAAACTATTTTTGCTGCATTTTCCGTTAAGTTCATACCATTAAATTTTTCGGGAACTAAACCACATTTACCAATTGTTGCACCTACAATGGTCATATAAATATCATCTTTGCTTATAGTATATCTTTTTATTCCCTGATATACTTCTTCATCTATATAGTGGATATCTGAATTATCAATAGTTCCATTTTTCATGTCAGTCACTCGTATATAAATGTAGGGAGTTGGAGTAGTTTTTAATTTGTAACCATTAGGAACACGTTTCCCTCCTTTAATGTCGCATACTTCTCCCAAACGACACCAAACCCAACTATTAGGTAAAGAAAATGGGATTTCATCGATCGCAATTTCGGGGAGAGGTTTTTCTTTTTTGAGTTTTCCCTCAGCTATTAGTTGTTGTTTTTCGGCTTTGATTTTGGCGAGGAGTGCGGCTGCGTCGGTGTCTGGATTTCCCTTTTGCATTGGGTTTTGGGTGCGCCATTCCGCCGTGAGTTGACCTGCGATCGCCTCTTGTAAAATCGCCTCTTTCAGTTGAGAAACATATTTTTCTTGCTTTTCAAACTCTCGAATTAGTTCATCATTAAATTTCTGGAGTTCATTAAAAAAAACAATAAAATTTTTCTGCTCATTAATTGGAGGAAGCGGGATTTCAATTTTTGCAATATCCTTTACTGCAAGAGAGACATTCGCAGCACCTCTCATCAAAGGAACTATTTTTATATCTTTATAAAACAACAAATATTGATGTAAAAAATCAGCAGAAATTTCATTATTATTTTTTGGGATAATTGCTGCTAAAATTGTCCCAAGAGCAAATTTTCCTTCCTGATAATGTACATAATTAAGGCTTTTTTTACCATGACCACTCGAAGACACAAGAGGAATACAGACAGCTTGAGTATCAAATTGATAAGTCGCCGATGTTTTTCGCTCTTTTCCAGTTGTAACTAGCGGATATTCACCAGCGATGGCACTGAGAATTCCTGTTTCACCTTTTTGAATATCGCAGAGTTCACCAATTGTTTTTTCAGGATATTTTTTCATTAACTAATTTCTTTTTTAAACTATCTAAAAGCTCATCACTCATACGAAATGAATCATGCAACATCCCCAACAACTCCACCGAACTGTAACCCCTTTGTTGCTCAGTCACATGAGGATTTTTGACATCTAAATTAAACCCAGTTTTCTCCAACTCTGCAAAACTCACCCGCCATGCTTGCTCACTTTCCTCTCGCTGACCCCACCAAGCCTTCAGCGCCTGAAACTCACTTTTATGAATCGGTTTCGTCTTAGAATACGCCTTCACCCCTTCCATTAATTGATGTTCCCAATACCAGATTTCCTTAGTCGGCTTACCCTTCGTAAAAAACAAAAGATTAGTCGCCACAGACGCATAGGGTTGAAACACTGAATTGGGCAAACGGACGATCGTATGTAGATTACAAGACTCCAATAAATGCTGACGAATCCGCGCCTTTACACCATCACCAGTCAACGAACCATCAGGCAAAACGATCGCCGCCCGTCCCCCTTCGTGCAAATACCGCACCATCAACAACAGAAACAAATCCGCACTTTCCGTCGTGCGATAACTCATCGGGAAATTATCCTGCACCCCATCCGTCACCGAAGCCCCAAACGGCGGATTAGCCAAAATCACATCCACGCGATCGGCATCACCGATAGAAGTATATTCTCGATTCAGACTATCAGTATATTCAATATTCGGCACCTCAATGTCATGGAGAAACAAATTTGTCACCGCTAACATAAACGGTAAAGGCTTAAACTCCATCCCCTTAATCGTCTTTTCCAAAGTCTCCAGATCCCGCACCTGATCCAAACCTTGCTGACGCAGATGATTAATCGCACAGGTTAAAAAACCACCGGTTCCACAAGCCGGATCGAGTACCTTTTCCCCCAACATCGGGTTAACCATTTCTGTCATAAACTCCGTCAAAGCGCGAGGCGTGTAAAACTCCCCATAAGCCCCCGCCGTCTGAAGTTCGCGCAAAATCGTCTCGTAAATATCCCCGAATAAATGCCGATCTTCCGAACTTTCAAAATCAATTTCGTTGAGACTATTCAACACCTGCCGAATAATTGTCCCATTCTTCATGTAATTATTCGTACCCTCAAAAATCTCCCGCACGATCGCCGCCCGTTGATTTCCCGTACTCAGATCGAGCGATCGCAAAGTGGGGAATAACTCACTATCAATGAAATTCCGTAACTCATCCCCCGTCATCCCCTCCTTATCCGCCGCCCAATTACCCCAGCGCAAAGGCTCAGGAACCACCGACACAAAATCATCCTTGAGCAATTCTAACTCTTTGTCACTAGCATCAAGAATTTTCAAGAATAACAACCAGCCCAACTGCTCGATCCTCTGTCCATCCCCAGACACACCAGGATCTTTCCGCATAAAATTACGCAGACTTTTAATATTACCGCCCAGATTTTTCATTATGCCGCTAACTGATACAATTCAGACTTTAATTCTCGTAAAACTTCAATATATTGAGATTTACCGCCAAACTGTTTGAGAATCTCCGCTGGAGAGCCAAGTTGTTTGAGCGGTTCTAATTTTAGCACAGACATCTCCTCTATATTCTCAATCCCATCTGTTGCATATTTTTCCAAAAGGGCATTTAACACCGCCTGCGCCCGATCGCCATATTTCGCAAAACAATCTCGCTTGCGGACATTTTCCGCCCGTTCCTTCCGCGTCAAAGGAGGACAACCCCAAGCAACATAACAAATCAAATCAAATAAATCTAAATCTTTCTCAACATCCCTCTGCAAATCCTCAAGCACAACATCCTGTTCGCGCAGTTCAGCAATCAAAGCACTTTTTTTATCCGCTTGATGCCAACGGCTTAAAAACTCATCTAAACTACTAAACTTTTGCAGTAAATTTTGTTTGGTATAATCGCGCAAACTCGTTGTCACCAACTCCCCAGCATCGTTGAGATATTGAATCCGCTCATTTAAAATTGTCACATCTACCCCAGCAATGTAAACCTTATCTCGCTTTTCTGTGATAATCTCGCCACCCTCAATAATTATCGGTTTTGTATTTTCTGGATTGTCATTTTCTTGACCAAAATCAATGACTTCGCCCGTTTCCGGATCGATAATTTCGTCTGTTGTATCCCCAGCAATATTTTCAGGTGTAAACACCTCACCCTCGCCGACTTCCTTAATCATCACCGGATCGCCATCAAAAGTGCGATCGGCAAACTGATCCGTCACATTGCGAAAATCCATGATTGTGAAAAATCGCTTATCAAACTGTTCATTAATCCTGGTTCCCCGCCCAATAATTTGCTTAAACTCTGTTGGTGATTGAATATTAGAATCCAGCACAATTAATTTGCAAGTCTGAGCATCAACCCCCGTTGTCATCAACTTAGAAGTCGTGGCAATTACTGGATAACGTTCTTCAGGATTAATAAAATTATCCAATTCCAACTTACCTTGCTTATCCTCACCCGTAATTCGCATCACATATTTATAATTTTCCCTGACTAAATCTCCTGCTTCATTAACAAGGGCTTGTCGCATCCGTTCCGCGTGTTCAGTATCCACACAAAAAATAATCGTCTTCGCATAAACATCAGTTTTCCGCAAAAATTCCATCACCCGTTTAGCCACAGCCTGTGTGCGCTCGTCAATTACCAAAGTCCGGTCAAAATCCTTGAGATTATAAATCCGATCCTCAACTAAATCCCCCGCTTTATCTTGCTTACTCGCCTCTGGTCGATATCCTTCCAAATCCACATTCAAACCAACTCGAATCACCTTGTAAGGAGCCAGAAACCCATCAGCAATCCCTTGCTTCAGGGAATAAGTGTAAATCGGCTCGCCAAAATATTCAATATTAGAGACTTCCTTTGTTTCCTTGGGAGTAGCAGTTAAACCAACCTGAGTAGCTGAACTAAAATATTCTAAAATTTCTCGCCATTTACTATCCTCAGCCGCGCTACCGCGATGACACTCATCAACGATAATTAAATCAAAAAAATCTGCACTAAACTCTCGATAGGAGTCCAGCACATCGTCATCATAATTAACTAAACCCTGATACAACGCCAAATATATTTCAAATGCGGTGTCAACTTTTTTATGTTTAATCACCGTCATTTTATTTTTGAAATGCTTAAAATCACCGCGTTTCGTTTGACTGATTAACGATGTGCGATCGGCTAAAAACAAAATCCGTTTTTTAACACCATTTTTCCACATTCGATAAATAATTTGAAAAGCGATGTAAGTCTTACCCGAACCCGTAGCCATCACCAATAGTAAACGCTCTTGATTTTTGGCGATCGCTTCCACCGTCCGATTAATCGCAATTTGCTGATAATAGCGAGGTTGCCGCCCTTTTGGATCAAAAAAGTAATCAAAACTGGCGATTTCTTCGGCTTCAGGCGTTTCAATCTGCTTATATTTCTTATATTTCTGCCAAAGTTGGTCGGGACTCGGAAAATTATCCAGACTCAATTCTTGCTCAATTAAACTAGAAAAGCCCGATATATCATGCTCTAAAAATCCATCTCCATTAGAACTAAACGCCACAGGCAAATCTAAAATAGCGGCATACTCCAAAGCCTGCTGCATCCCGTGACCGAGTGAAAAAATATTCTTCTTCGCCTCAATAATAGCGATCGGAATATTAGGCTTGTAATAAAGAATATAATCGGCTTTTTTCCCCGTACCACGCTTGGTTTTATTACCTTGGACATAAATCCGACCATCGGTGAAATAAACCTGTTCTCGGACTTGCTTACTAATATCCCACCCCGCTAGAACCAAAGCAGGTAAAATATACTGTGTACAAATATCCGCTTCTGAAAGCTCTCGTTTATTAGTCATCTGTAAATTCACTTACCTTGCTTATTAATGAGTAAATTAACCAATCTGGTACTTTAGCCATATTTGTTAGAGTTTATTGAGATCATTCTAAAATCCTATGGCTGCTGACATTCGACGCTTTATTCCATTTTTTGACCCCACTGTCTCTGAATGGGCTGCTGAAG
>ENA-OBIT01000587-OBIT01000587.1-metagenomes-genome-assembly--contig:-NODE-587-length-15647-cov-5.98551_pt1 | contig 15647 bp, 11 predicted proteins | sample MGYA00153386_OBIT01 | MGnify analysis MGYA00153386
AAGGACCAGAGCTACTTCCTGCACCGGCTGACGCAGGCGCAGCTGTCGCGCACGCTATTCCCGGTGGGCGAGCTGCACAAGACCGAGGTGCGCCGCATCGCGCTGGAGATCGGCCTGCCGAACGCCCGCAAGAAGGATTCGACCGGCATCTGCTTCATCGGCGAACGGCCCTTTCGCGAATTCCTGCAGCAATACCTGGACCCGACACCCGGGCCCATGCTGGACGAGCACGGCCGCAAACTCGGCCGCCACGTGGGCCTGAGCTTCTATACGCTGGGCCAGCGCCAGGGGCTGGGCATCGGCGGAGTCAAGCGCGATGTGCCAGGTGACAACAGCGAGCACGCGCCCTGGTTCGTCGCGCACAAGGACATCGCCCACAACACCTTGCGCGTGGTGCAGGGGCACGAGCATCCGGCGCTGCTGTCGCACACGCTGCATGCCGACGGTTGCAGCTGGGTGGCCGGCGCGCCGCCCGCGCCCGGCCGGCTGGCGGCCAAGGCGCGCTACCGCCAGGCCGACGCCGCCTGCACTTTCACGCCGGACGCGGAAGGCTTTGCGCTCACCTTCGACGCGGCGCAATGGGCCGTCACGCCGGGCCAGTCGGCCGTGCTGTACGACGGCGAGGTGTGCCTGGGCGGCGGCGTGATCGCGCGCGCCGACACACCCGACCCGGCGGTGATGTTCACAGCGGCCGCCCCAGCAGCAGTACCCAGAACGGCTCGCCGTCGCGGCCCGTCGCGCAGGCCAGGGCCGTCTCGGTGAAACGGGGATCGACCAGAGTGCGGCAATGCGCCGCGCTGGCCTCCCAGGCGCGCACGGCACCCACGACGCCGTCCTGCCCCGCCGCCAGGTTCTCGCCGGCGCGTGCATGGCGGTAGCCCGCTGCGGCCACGCGCGTGGCCAACGACTCGCCTCGCGGGCCGGTGTGCACCAGCAGCCCATGCTGCGCCAGCCAGTCGGCCTGCTGCTGCGCGGCGCGGGCCAGCAGCGGGCTCCACGCCAGCGCGTTCGACGGCTGCAAGGGCCCGTCGCCCCCGCAGCGCAAGCCTTTCGCGCGCGCCGCGTTGACCTGCTTCAGCACGGGTGCGGGCGCCACGCCGTCGCAGGCGTCCTGCGCCAGCAGCGCCGCGGGCCAGATCGACGCACACGCCAGCAGCGCCAACGCCAGTGATCGGCCGGTGCGGCCGGTGCGCGGGCGCAAGGTGTCGGCGTCGGGCGGCATGGTGTCTTTCCCGGACAGGGCGGTGCACGGGCGGAAGTAGCATCCGGCGATGAACCTGTCGCGCCGCTCGTCACTCTCGATCCCACTGTCCGTGAGGGGGGCCCTGCCCGTCCTTGCCGCCACGGTGCTGGGCCTGTCAGCCTGCAGTTCCCTGCCGCCGGCCACGCCACGCCCGGCCCTGCCGCCGCTGTCCGCGGCCGAACTGCCGCCGCCCGAGCCGCGCGAGTTCCGCGCGCCGAGGCGCTGACCATGCTGGACCGTGCGCGCCAGATCGGCCTGAATGCGCTGATCCTGCAGGTGCGGCCTGCCGCCGACGCCATCTACCCGTCGCCGCTGGAACCTTGGACCGAGTACCTCAGCGGCGAACAAGGCCGCGGCCCCTGGCTGGCAGGCGAGCAGCCCTGGGACCCGCTGGCCTTCTGGCTGGCCCAGGCGCACCAGCGCGGCATCGAACTGCACGTGTGGTTCAACCCCTACCGGGCGCGCCAGCAGAGTGCCAGGTCGCCGATGTCGCCACAGCACCTGTCGGTGCGTCAGCCTGCGCTGGTCAAACGTTATGGCGAACAGCTGTGGATGGACCCAGGCGAGCCCGCCGCCGCCGCCCACACGCTGGCCGTGGTGGCCGACGTGCTGCGCCGCTACGCCGTCGACGGCGTGCACATTGACGACTACTTCTACCCCTACCCCATCACCCCGCCCGGCGGCAGCACCGAGCTGCCGTTCCCCGACGACGAGTCGTGGGCGCGCTACCGGGCCGGCGGCGGCACGCTGGCGCGCGACGCGTGGCGCCGGTCCAACGTCGACAGCCTGGTGCAGGCGCTGTACCAGACGGTGCTGCGCGAGCGCCCTGGGGCCCGGCTGGGGGTCAGCCCCTTCGGCATCGGCCGGCCCGACCGGCGGCCGCCGGGCATCGTGGGCTTCAGCCAGTACGACAAGCTGTATGCCGATGTCGAGTTGTGGTTCCAGCAAGGCTGGATGGACTACCTCGCGCCGCAGCTGTACTGGCCGATCGACCGCGTGGGCCAGCAGTTCCCGGTGCTGCTGGACTACTGGCTGGCGCAGAACACGGCCCAGCGCCATGTCTGGGCGGGCCTGTACACCAGCTTGGTTACCAAGGGCGAGCCGCTGGGTCCGCGGGCGTGGGCAGCGCGCGAAATCGTCGACCAGGTGGCCGTGCAACGCAGCCGGCCGGCGGCCACCGGGCACATCCACTTCAGTATGGTGGCACTGATGCAGGACCGCGGTGGCGTCGCCACGCAGTTGCAGGCCGGCCCCTACGCCGAGCCGGCGCTAGTGCCGCCCACGCCCTGGCGCGGCAGCACGCCGCAGCCGGCCCCGCCGCAGCTGCCCGTGCTGCGCCTGGCGGCCGGGCAGGCGGCAATCGAACCCGCTGCTGGTGACAACGTGGCGCAGTGGGCCGTGTGGCGACGCATCGGCGGCCAATGGCGCTTTGCCGTGCAGCCAGGCGCCGAACGCAGCGTGGCCACCGCCGGCGCCGATGCGCTGGTCGTCAGCGCGGTAGACCGCTGGGGGCAACTGAGCGCACGCAACGTCGTCCGTCTTCCTTGAGTCTTCGCTCGTGATGACATCGCCCGCCGCGCCATGAACCCGTCGCTTCACACAGAACAACCTCACCCCGACCATGCCGGGCTGGACCGTTACGACACCGCCGCGCTGGTCGCCGCCTTGCTGGCCGACCAGGCGCTGGCCGCGTCCGCCGTGCAGGCCGCGGCCGGGCAGATCGCCCGCGCCGTCGACGCCGCCGTGCCGCGGCTGCGCGCTGGCGGGCGCATCGTGTACGTGGGGGCAGGCACCAGCGGCCGGCTGGGCGTGCTGGACAGCGTCGAGCTGCACCCCACCTTTTCGTGGCCGCGTGACCGCTCGCCGGCTTTGCTGGCCGGCGGCGAGAGCGCCATGTTCGTGGCCGTCGAAGGCGCCGAAGACGACCGCGCCCAAGGCGGCGTCGACCTGCAGGCACTTAGCCCCAGCGCCTACGACGTTGTGCTGTTGCTGGCCGCGTCGGGCGGCACGCCGTATGTGATGGGCGCCGCCGAAGCCGCACGTGCGGCCGGCGCGCTGACGGTGGGCATCGTCAACAACCCGGGCGCGCCGCTGGCTGCGGCCACCGACATCGGCATCGTGCTGGACACCGGGCCCGAAGTCATCTCGGGCAGCACCCGGCTGAAGGCCGGCACGGCGCAGAAGATGGCGCTCAACACCTTCAGCAGCAGCGTCATGGTGCGGTTGAACAAGGTCTACGGCAACTTGATGGTCGACGTGCGCGCCACCAATGCCAAGCTGGTGCGCCGCGCGCTGGCGCTGACCGTGCGCGCCACCGGCGCGAGCGAAGAAGCCGCGCGGCACACGTTGGCGGAATGTGGATCGAGCGTGAAGGTGGCGGTGGTGATGCTGCGCGCGGGCGTGGACGCCACTGAGGCCACGCGCCGGCTGGACGCCGCCGAGGGCAGTGTGCACACCGCCTTGAAATGACGGCTCCGGGCAGCGGCTCGCCACGCAGCTTGCGGGCAGAGCACGCCCACCGCGCACACGGGATGCGGGCGGCATGAGCACGCGTTGCCGTTCGCTCGACGTCTTCCGCGGCGCCACCGTGGCGCTGATGATCCTGGTCAACAACCCCGGCACCTGGGCCCACATGTACCCGCCGCTGGCGCATGCGCCCTGGCACGGCTGCACACCCACCGACCTGGTGTTTCCGTTCTTCCTGTTCGCGGTGGGCAACGCGCTGGCCTTCGTCATGCCGGGCCTGCTGGCCGGGCCGGCGGCGGCCTTCTGGGCCAAGGTCGCCCGGCGCACGCTGCTGATCTTTCTCATCGGGTTGTTTCTCAATGCCAGCCCCTTCGTGCGCTGGAGTGCCGAAGGCGAACTCGTGCTGCGCCAGTGGGAAACGCTGCGCCTGATGGGCGTGCTTCAGCGCATCGCGCTGTGCTTCGGCGCGGCCGCAGCCATCGTCTGGCTGTTCGGCCGACGTGGCGCGGCGGGACCCTTGTGGGCCACCGCCGCGCTGCTGGTGGGCTACTGGCTGGCCTGCCTGGCCCTGGGCGCGCCGGGTGATGCGTACAGCTTGCAAGGGTGGTTCGGCACGGCCATCGACCGCGCGCTGCTGGGCGAGGCCCACCTGTACAAGGGCGAAGGCGTGCCCTTCGACCCCGAGGGCCTGGCCAGCACCGTGCCGGCCGTGGCCCAGGTGCTGCTGGGCTGGTGGGTGGGCCGCATGGTGGTGGCTGGCCCCATCGCGCCGGCCCTGGTGGCGCGCTTGTTCCTGTGGGCTACTGCGCTGCTGGTGGTGGCCTACTTCTGGCAGCTGGAAATGCCGCTGAACAAGAAGATCTGGACCAGCAGCTACGTGCTGCACACCACGGGCCTGGCGATGATGGCGCTGGCTGCGTTCATCCACCTCATCGACATCCGCAAACAGCCGCGTGAGCTGGCCGGCTGGGCCACGTTCTTCGAGGTCTTCGGCAAGAACCCGCTCTTCGTCTTCGTGCTCAGCGGCTTCGTGCCACGCGTGCTGGCCCTGCTGCGCTGGCAAGACGGGGTGGGCGCCGAGGGCCAGCCGCTGTGGATCAGCCCGCTGCCCTGGGTCTACAAGCACGTGTTCGCCGGCATCGGCCAATGGGCCGGCGACCCGCGCCTGGGGTCCTTTCTGTTCGCATCCGCCAACCTGTGCCTGTACGCACTGCTGGCATGGTGGCTGGACCGGCGGCGCATCTACATCCGGGTGTGATGACACTCCGTCGGGCGGCTTTCTCAACGTCGACTTCAAATTTCCCGCGTTCCATTCAACATCGCTCATGCTCATCACCATCGCCCCCGACACCCGCCTCTTCGTCGACATCGAAGGATGCGGCCTCGTGCCCGACGGCCCCGCCATGCGCACCCAGCCCACGCTGCTGCTGCTGCACGGCGGCCCGGGCTACGACCACAGCGGCTTCAAGCCCATCTTCAGCCGCTTGGCCGACGTGGCCCAGGTGGTCTATGTCGACCACCGCGGCCACGGCCGCAGCGACCGCCGGCCCGCCGACGAATGGACGCTGGACACCTTCGCCGACGACATCGTGCGGCTGTGCGACGCGCTGGGCATCGTCAAGCCCGTCGTGCTGGGGCAGAGCTTCGGCGGCTTCGTCGCCCAGCGCTACCTGGCGCGCCACCCAGCACACCCCGCGCGGGTGGTCTTGTCCAGCACGTCGCACCACATGGGCCTGGAGCGCAAGCTGGCGATGTTCGAACGCCTGGGCGGCGCGGCCGCACGCGACGCGGCCCGGGCCTTCTGGACGGCACCCGGCCCGGCCACCTGGGGCCCCTACAACACGCACTGCCGCGATCTCTACAACACTACGCTGCAACCGGCCGACGCCCGCCAGCGCACGGTGTTCAACAAAGACATCCTCTTCACGTCGGCCCGCGGCGAGCAGCAGACGATGAACCTGCTGCCCGGTCTGACCCGGGTGCAATGCCCGGTGCTCGTGATGGCCGGCGAGCAGGATCCGGTGACGCCACTGCAGGACGCGCAGGACATCGCCGCGGCCATCCCGGCGCCGTGGGGCCGGCTGGTGACCTTCGCCAACGCCGGCCACGGCGCCTGGCGTGACGAGCCTGATGCAGCGATGGCCGTGCTGCGGGAATTCGTGGCGGGGTGAGTGGCAGGGCGGCTCGCACAAACATCAGCTGAGCCAGGTCGCGAGAAGCGCAACCACCCGCCTCACGGCGACAGGCTCTTCCGATCGACATGAAGCAACGACGTGTCAGTTGTTGACCCCTACATCGACATATTGCGATGTTCAGCAGCGCGAGCGGCGCTCCCGATGGGGCGCTATGGGCTCACGCGACTTCCTGGATGCCGATTGCCTGTAGGTAGCGGTATGTTCCATCGTAGAACGCGGGGTCGCGCGTCGGGTCCTCAGGCGCGCCGCGGGGCACGACGATCACCATGCCCTGGCGGGCCCGCGTCAACAGTACCCGGTAGGCGTTCTTCAGGTAAAGGCGCCGGTCGGGCTTGTGGATCTGCTGCCAGCGGTCGCCCACGAACGAGTGATGGTGCCAAGCTCCGTTGTGATGGCGGAAGTCAGCATCCCACACCATGCCGACCCAGTCGAGCTCGAGCCCCTGCACCTGGAATTCGGTTGCCACGTCCTCCAGATAGTACGAAGAGCGGACGTCGTCCCTGCCGTTGAGGAACCAGTTGACGGGTTCGACAGGCGCGCGCACGTCGATGGCATGCGGCTTCAGCCGCAGCGCCTGTGACGAGACGACGATCCCGTAGCGCTCGCTGCCCCTGGCCCGGCTGCGCAACCAGCGCCGCGCACTGTCGACCGAACGCGTCATCACCAGCGGGAAGTTCTTGGAGAAGTCCTGGTACAGCGCAGCCGCCGCGTCGACTTCCAGATCCAGCACCCGCTTCACGAAGGCAGACACGTGCTCGGCCCGGAACGAGCGCATCGACACGTCCAAATGCAGGTCATCGTCGAATTGCACACCCGGCCTGCCGGTGAGCGCCGCAATCGCGTCACCGGCGCTGTATTCCGATTCGGTCAACTGCGACGACAGGTGCAGATGCCAATGCGGGTAGGCGGTCCGGATCACTTCCAGCCATTCGGCAATGCCCGCTTCACCGGTGTTGATCTCCTGCCCGCCGCCAACCAAGCAGACGATCACGGCCCAATCGTCATGCCGGTCCAGGCAGGAAATCAGAAAGTCGGGTTCAGACTGATGGAAACCGACGCGACCTTTCTTACGTTGCATGAAGTCGGCGGTCTTGGCCAGGTTCCAGGCCCGCTGCGCTTCGTCGAAGATGGTCACGTGCTCTGGTGGTGGCGACGGGTCCTTCAGGCCCTCGTCGCGAAAGTGATGGACGGCCTGGATGAAGGCCTTCACCGCCTGCCGGGCCTCGCCCTTCTTGACCATCCGGCCTTCACGCCGTTCCTGCTGGATGCGGTCGCGCGCCAGCGCCTCGGTCAGGATGGCGACAAGCGGCCCGTTGCCCGACAGGTACACGCTGTGAAGTTCACTGCCCGCGTCCTGGAATCGCGTCGCGATATCCAGACCCACGAGCGTCTTGCCGGCGCCAGGCACGCCGGTCACGAAGCAGATCGATTTGCATGACGCGTCACGTGAAAGGCTGATGATGGACGCCACCTTCTCAGACGTGCGTGCAAGATTCTTGGCGCCCGCATCGTGCCTTGCAATCTCCTTCACCGAATGGCGCCGATACAAACGGGTCGCCGCTTCTATGATGGTGGGCGTGGGGCGGTACCGGCCGCTCTGCCACCCGCTGTCATCCGCGCCCTCTCCTGCATGCATTTCGAGCACCTGCAACAGGAACTCACCCAGCCTGTCGGCCGAGACCAGACTGGGATCGGCCACATGGTCCGCCGCTCGCAGGTCACCGCAGCTCAGGCGCCCATGCGCCGCTGTTATCACCAGCACCGGCCCGATCGTCCGGTGATGGCTTGTCTCGTGGAAGTTCTTGAGATCGAGTGCGTAGTCCCAGACCTGCTCCACATCCGCCCTGAAGAAGGCTGCGGCGCCAGTTTTGAACTCAAGCACGAAGACCACGCCGCGCAGCAACAGCACGGCGTCGATGCGCTTACCCAAACGCGGGACCACAAACTCCAGAAAGACTTCGCCTGGCCCGACTGCGGGCAACACGTTGCGCAACAGCCTGATCTCTTCCTGCCAAGCATTTCGCTGCAAAACGTCGACAGAAAACTCGCTGGCCGCGGTCAGCGCACCAAGGACGCTTTCCTCATCGCAAGCCAAAAAACTTAGGATGGAGTCTGAGTAGTAGGCGCGCTTGAGATCCACGGCAAGCCACTCATCAAACGTCGATATTCGCCGCCCTCAGCGCATTGCTTTCGATGAAATTCCGCCTCGGCTCGACCTCATCCCCCATGAGCATCGTGAACACGCGGTCCGCCTCGATCGCGTCGTCGATCTGCACTTTCAGCAGGCGGCGCACGGTGGGGTCCATGGTGGTTTCCCACAGCTGCTCGGGGTTCATCTCGCCCAGGCCTTTGTAGCGCTGGCGACCGACGGCGTTTTCGGCCTGGCCCAGCAGCCAGGCCATGGCGGCGCGAAAGTCCCCGACCTTCTGTTCCTTCATGCGCTCGCCCTCGCCGCGGCGCGCCACGGCCTCGGCGCCCAGCAGGCCCCTGAAGGTGACGCCCGCTTCCTGCAGCGCGGCGTAATCCGCACCATGCACGAAGTCCTGCGTGATGACGCTGCTCTTGATGTTGCCGTGGTGGCGGCGGCTGATGCGCAGCAGGTGCTTGTCGGTGCGGGCGTCGAATTCGGCGCTCACTTCGGCGTCGATCAACGCGGCCTGCATGGCCACGGCGCCGGCCTCGGCGCTGGCTGCGCTGTCCATGTCCAGCGTCAGGCCGTTGGTGATGGCGCGCAAGGCGTCCAAGTCCATCCAGTGGCCCAAACGTTCGACCACCCGGTTGGCCAGCATGAAGGTGCGCGCCAGACTTTCCAGCGCGCTACCTTGCAACGGCGGGCGGGCGGCGTCGGCCACGCCTTCGGGCAGGCCGTCGGGCAGGCCATCGGCCAACACCACGGCCCCATTGCCATCGGGAAGGACGGCTGCGCCGTCCAGGGCCACGCGCAGCAGGAAGGCATCAAGTTCGCCGCCGTCCTTCAGGTACTGCTCGTGCTTGCCGTGCTTGACCTTGTACAGCGGCGGCTGCGCGATGTAGATGTGGCCGCGCTCCACCAGTGCCGGCATCTGGCGGTAGAAGAAGGTCAGCAGCAGGGTGCGGATGTGCGCGCCGTCCACATCAGCGTCGGTCATGATGATGATGCGGTGGTAGCGCAGCTTGTCGACATTGAAGTCTTCGCTGCCAATGCCGGTGCCAAGCGCCGTGATCAGCGTGACGATGCTGTCGCTGGACAGCAGCCGTTCGTAGCGCGCGCGTTCGACGTTGAGGATCTTGCCGCGCAGCGGCAGGATCGCCTGGAACTTGCGGTCGCGCCCCTGCTTGGCGCTGCCGCCCGCGCTGTCGCCCTCGACGATGTAAATCTCGCACAGCGCCGGGTCTTTTTCCTGGCAGTCGGCCAGCTTGCCGGGCAGGCCCATGCCGTCGAGCACGCCTTTGCGGCGCGTCATCTCGCGGGCCTTGCGCGCCGCCTCACGAGCGCGGGCGGCGTCGACGATCTTGCCGCAGATGATCTTGGCGTCGACAGGGTTTTCCTGCAGCCAGTCGTTCAGCAGCTTGCTCACGATTTCTTCCACCGGGCCGCGCACTTCGCTGCTGACGAGCTTGTCCTTCGTCTGGCTCGAAAACTTCGGCTCGGGCACTTTGACGCTGACCACGCAGGCCAGGCCTTCCCGCATGTCGTCGCCGGCCACTTCGACCTTGGCCTTTTTGGCAATCTCCGTGTCGTCGATGTACTTGTTGATGACGCGCGTCATCGCGGCGCGCAGACCGGTCAGGTGGGTGCCGCCGTCGCGCTGCGGGATGTTGTTGGTGAAGCAGAGGACGTTTTCGGCATAGCCGTCGTTCCACTGCATGGCCACTTCGACGCCGATGTTGCTGCCCTGGTCGCTGAGCTTGTCGCCCGCTGCGTGGAACACGTTGGGGTGCAGTACCTTCTTGCCCTGGTTGATGAACTGCACGAAGCCTTTCACGCCGCCCGCAAAGGCGAAGTTGTCTTCCTTGCCGTTGCGCTCGTCGACGAGTCGGATCTTCACGCCGTTGTTCAGGAAGCTCAGCTCGCGCAAGCGCTTGGCCAGCACGTCGTAGTGGAAGTCAATGTGGGTGAAGATGGTTTCGTCGGGCAGGAAGTGCACCTCGGTGCCGCGCTTCTCGGTGTCGCCGGTGATCTTCATGGGGCTGGTCTCGAAGCCCTCTCTGACTTCAATGACGCGGTCCTGAGTGAAGCCGCGCTTGAAATCGATGGCGTGCACCTTGCCGTCGCGTCGAACCACCAGTCGCAGCCACTTGCTCAGCGCGTTGACGCAGCTCACGCCCACGCCATGCAGGCCGCCGCTTACCTTGTAGCTGTTCTGGTTGAACTTGCCGCCGGCATGCAGCTCGGTCAGCGCGATCTCGGCCGCGCTGCGCTTGGGCTCGTGCTTGTCGTCCATCTTCACGCCGGTGGGGATGCCGCGGCCGTTGTCGATGACGCTGACGCTGTTGTCGCTGTGGATGGTGACGAGGATGTCGTCGCAGTGCCCCGCCAGCGCCTCGTCGATCGAGTTGTCGACTACCTCGAAAACCAGGTGATGCAGGCCGGTGCCGTCGGATGTATCACCGATGTACATGCCCGGCCGCTTGCGCACGGCTTCCAGGCCTTCCAGAATCTGGATGCTGCCTTCGCCGTAGGCCGCGGAGGCCTCGTGGCCAGTGGAGGCGTGGTGACCCTCGGCGGAGGGCACCTCGCGCTGCGTGACGCCGTTCTTTGGGTCGGCCTTGGGGTCGGTCTTCGGGTCGGGCTTGGGGGCTTCGGACATCGCGGGCATCTCTTTTCTTTCGCGGGGCGGCTTTGTGCAGCCCCTTCAAAAACGCGGAGGCGGGCACGAAGCCCGCCAGGATCGGCTTGGCAGTTGCGCCGCTCAAATCCTCATGGGCATCACCACGTACTTGAAACCGGCGTGGTCGGGAATGGTGAAGAGCGCGCTGGCGCTGCTGTCCTGCAATTCAAGGCGGATCATTTCCTGACTCATGTTGGCCAGCGCATCAATGAGGTAGGTGATGTTGAAGCCGATCTCGATCGGGTCGCCGGCATAGTCGATCTCGAGTTCTTCCTTGGCCTCTTCCTGCTCGGCGTTGCTGCATGTGATGCGCAGCACACCCGGTTCGACGTTGACCCGCACACTCTTGAATTTTTCGCTGGTCAGGATGGACGCGCGCTGCAGGCAGCCCAGCAGCGGCGCTCGGCCCAGCGTGATGATGTTCTTGTGGTTTTTAGGGATGACGCGGTTGTAGTCGGGAAACTTGCCCTCGACGAGCTTGGTGACGAATTCCATGCCCGAGAAGCTAAATTTGGCCTGGTTGTTGGCGAAGCGCATCTCGATGGCGGTTTCTTCGTCCTTCAAAAGGCGCTGCAGCTCGAGCACGGTCTTGCGCGGCAGGATGACTTCTTGCTTGCTGGGCACATCGGCGTCCAGCGTGCTCTGTGCCATCGCCAGGCGGTGGCCATCGGTCGCTACCAGCGTCAGCGTCTTGCCCTCGGCGATGAAAAGTATGCCGTTGAGGTAGTAGCGGATGTCGTGCACCGCCATCGCGAAGTGCACCTGGTTGAGCAGGTCGCGCAACGTCTTTTGCGGCACGCTGAAGGTGGGGCCGAAGTCGACGCTCTCGTTGACGAGCGGGAAGTCGTCGCTGGGCAGCGTCTGCAGCGTGAAGCGACTCTTGCCACCTTGCAGCGTGAGCTTGTTCTGCGTCGAGCTGAGGGTGATGACCTGGTCCGACGGCAGGGCGCGCAGGATGTCGATGAGCTTGCGTGCGCCGACTGTTGTGCTGAAGGCCCCGCTGTCGCCACCGAGCTCGGCGCGGGTACGCACCTGGATCTCGAGGTCGCTGGTGGTGAATTCGATGCCGTCGCCTTCCTTGCGCATCAGCACGTTGGCCAGAATGGGCAGGGTGTGTCTGCGCTCCACGATGCCGGCCACCGATTGCAATGCCCCGAGCACTGCGGCTTGCGCTGCCTTGAGAACAATCATGTCTTCCTCATCTTTTTAAAGGTAGTGGTCGTAGTAGGGCACGGGTGTTTCTGGGGACAAGCCTATTTTCGCCTTTTCCATCAAGGGCTTAGGTGGAGGCGAACCCTGTGGGTTCAGGAGCGGTGCCGGTAGCCGAGTTTGGGGACAAGCGCCGCGGCGAACGGTGATCGGTGGATAAGCGGGTGTTTGTGCCGGCTTTGTCCACAGACTTCGGTGCGGCGTACGGTGGCAAGCAAGGGCGGAACGCCGTCAGCCTTTGAGGGTTTGCTCGAGCACGTGGAGTTGCTGGTTGAGCTCTGGGTTGCGCGTGCGCTCTTCGCCGATCTTGCGCACGGCGTGCAACACGGTGGTGTGGTCGCGTCCTCCGAACAGCTCACCGATCTCTGGCAGGCTCTTCTTGGTCATGTCCTTGGCCAGGTACATGGCGATCTGCCTCGGGCGGGCGATGCTGGCCGGTCGCTTCTTGCTGTACATGTCGGCGACCTTGATCTTGTAGAAGTCGGCCACCGTCTTCTGGATGTTTTCGACGCCGATCTGACGGTTTTGAATGCTCAGAAGGTCTTTCAACGCCTCGCGCGCCAGCGCGATGTTCACGTCCTTGTGGCTGAAACGGCTGTAGGCCAGCACTTTGCGCAGAGCGCCTTCGAGTTCGCGCACGTTGGCGCGTACGTTCTTGGCGATGAAGAAAGCCACGTCTTCGGGCATGTCGGCGGCTTCCGCCCTCGCCTTGGCCAGCAAGATCGCGACGCGCATTTCCAACTCGGGCGGCTCGATCGCTACCGTCAGCCCTGCGTCGAATCGGCTCGTCAGCCGCTCGTCGATGTCTACCAGCCCCTTGGGATAGGTGTCGCTGGTCATGATGATGTGGGCGCGCTTGGCCAGCAGGGCTTCGAATGCGTTGAAGAACTCTTCCTGGGTGCGCTCCTTGCCGGCGAAGAACTGCACGTCGTCGATGAGCAGCAGGTCCAGGCTGTGGTACTTCGCCTTGAGTTCATCGAAGGTTTTGCGTTGGTAGTTCTTGACGACGTCGCTGATGAACTGTTCGGCATGCAGATACAGCACGCGGGCGTTGGGGTTGTCCTTAAGCAGCGAATTTCCCACCGCGTGCACCAGGTGAGTCTTGCCCAGCCCCACGCCGCCGTAGATGAACAGCGGGTTGTACATGGCGCCCGGCGCACCGGCCACGTGCAGCGCGGCCGTGCGTGCCATCTGGTTGGCGCGGCCGGCGACCAGGGTGTCGAACGTAAGTGCCGTGTTCAGGCGGTGCGAATTGGCGGCCGGTGGCAGATGGCGGGGGACCGCCGGTGCATCGCGGCCCGACAGATCGCGCAGGTTCAGCGCGTGCGCTGCGTGACTTGGCCATGACGCGGGTAATGAGGTGTCCAAGGACGCTGCCAGCGGCGTGGCTGTGCGGGTGCCACGGGGCTGGACGCTGCCCGCCGGGTCGGCGCGGGGCGCCAGCGTGAGATCCAGCCGCATCGGCTTGCCCGCCAGGTCGGTGAGTACCGATTCGATCTGACTGGCGTACTGGGTACGGATCCAGTCGAGCTTGAAGCGGTTGGACACGCGGACCGACACCACGTCCGCACTTGCTGGCAGGGCCGTGTCGATCAGGGGGTCGTTGCTGGCCGCCAGGGGGCGGATCCAGGTGTTGAACTGGTGTTCAGGCATTTCGGCCGCGAGACGTTCACAGCCGCGTTGCCACAAGTCGAGGCTCATTTGTGGATATCTTTCCTGAGGAGCCGCCAGGAACCGCGCTATTCGCGGCAGGCGGATGCAGGTTATCCACATATTCCGGCCTGCCGTCAATCCCTGGCGATCGCGGCGGGTTGTGGTGCAAGTGTTTGACCGGAAAGGGTTTTTTTGCTGTAATCATGGGTTTCCCGAGCGCCGCCCTGTTACGCAGGAAGCTCTGCTGCGAACGTTGCAGGGGTTGCGGCTTCGATCCCCTACCCCATGAAAAGCCAGGCCCACCCATGAAGCGCACCTATCAGCCGTCGAAGATCCGCCGCGCCCGTACCCACGGCTTTCTCGTTCGCATGAAGACCCGCGGCGGCCGTGCCGTGATCAATGCGCGTCGCGCCAAGGGCCGCAAACGCTTGGCGGTCTGAGCCATCGCACCCGGCCGTCACTGCGCTGCCTGGCAATGATCGGCCGCCTGGTGCAGAGGGCCGATTTCGAGCGGGCGCTGGCCACGCCAGTGCAGTCACGCAGTGCTCACTTCGCCGTCCACCACGTGGCAGCGGGTCCGACGCCGTCCCTCCGACCCGCAAATGCAACACTTGTCAGCGAGTTATCCACAACCCCTGCACCGATCTGTCCCCAGCCTGTGGATGACCCGCTGACAGGGCACTGGATCGGTTGTGTGGTGCCCAAGCGCCATGCGCGCCGGGCGGTCACCCGCAGCTTGCTCAAGAGGCAGATCCGTGGCGTGTTCAGCGAGCATGCGTGCCGCTTGCCGGCCGGTCAGTGGCTGGTGCGCCTGCGTCAGCCCTTCGGCACCGTCAAGTTCGTGTCTGCCAGCTCCGCAGCACTGCGTCAGGCAGCACGGGACGAACTCGACGCGCTTCTGTCGCGTGCAGCCGCAGCGGCGGCTGGGTGATGAAGCCTTGGCCAAAGGCGACGGAGATGTCGGGCCGCTTGTCCCGGCTGCCGCAATCCGCGTTGGTCGGCGTGGTCCTGGCTTACCGCTATTTGCTGAAACCCTGGCTGGGCAACGCATGCCGGTTCGAGCCCACCTGCTCTGCCTACACTCTGCAGGCACTGCGTGAGCAGGGTGCTTTGCGCGGCGTGGCTTGGGGCACCTGGCGGCTGATGCGCTGCCACCCGGGGTGCCAGGGCGGGCATGACCCGGTCCCTGCCGTCTTTCCCAACCCCGCTGCGGGGTTGTTCACCCGGCTCGGCCTGACACGCGCCGAACCCCATTCCCCGACCCAGAACCCGCCATGACCGATATGCGCCGCACCCTACTGTGGGTGGTTTTCACGATGTCACTCGTCTTGCTCTGGGACGCCTGGAACAAGCACACGGGCCGGCCGACGTTCTTCGGCGCGCCGCGGCCGGCGGCCAGCGCCGCGGCGCCGCCTGCCACCCCGCCGGCCCTGGGCGTTCCAGCCGTCGGTGTGCCCACGCCGTCTGCCGCCCTGCCAGTGGCCAGCGGCGCGCCGGCGCCCGCCGTGCCGACGGCAGCACCCGCGCTGCCCACGACCGCGCGGGTGGTCGTCACCACCGATGTAGTGAAGGCCACCTTCGACAGCCAGGGCGGGTCGCTGGTGCAGCTCGAGTTGCTGAACTACCGTGACCCGGTTGACCGCACGCGCAACGTGCTGCTGCTCGACCAGAGTCCCAAGCGGCTGTACGTCGCACAGACCGGCCTGGTCAGCGCCACCCCGGGCAGCGCCCTGCCCAACCACCTGACGCAGATGACGGTGGTACCGGGCGAGCGCTCGCTGGCCGCCGGTGCCGGCGACCTGACGGTGCGCTTCGAGTCGCCTGCTTCAAGCGACCACAAGCTGGCCAAGACCTACACCTTCAAGCGCGGTGAGTACACCGTGGCGGTGAAGCACGAGTTCAGCAACAACAGTGCCGCGCCGGTGTCGCCGCAGCTTTACCTGCAGCTGGCGCGCGACGGCAACCCGCCCGAGGGCGAATCGAGCTTCTACTTCACCTTCACCGGCCCGGCGATGTACACCGAGCTGAGCAAGTTCAAGAAGATCGATTTCAAGGACATCGCCAAGGGCA
>ENA-OBIT01000589-OBIT01000589.1-metagenomes-genome-assembly--contig:-NODE-589-length-15612-cov-12.1318_pt1 | contig 15612 bp, 12 predicted proteins | sample MGYA00153386_OBIT01 | MGnify analysis MGYA00153386
GGCAGCTAGAACTCAATTTTGAGAGTCAGCACCAAAATGCCACCATCGATCAGCAAGTTCGTTCCTATCTGCGCGAAACATTGGAAACTTTGGCTTACTGAGTCCCCTAAAACCAAATATTGTCACAATTTTTGAATTTTACAGGCAAATTCTGCCGGCATCCCCTCCAATATGCTAGATGAGTACCGAAAGTGAGTGCAGAGGGCAACTTCGGGCATCAAATTGCAGGGGACAGTATTTCTACTTATTAAATCGGGATTAATTCCCGCATCCTACTGGCAATACACTCTCAGAAAAATCAAGAGAAAATTAGCCTGAAACCCCCCATACAAAGCGACTGTGGCTGCTACCTATTGACGTGACTGCTGCCTAAACTCTGTATAATAAGGCTGAAGCAAAAGAAAATTAACAGTGCTTGAGTGGCCGTATGTCCCACCGCCAAAATCAACCTGATTACAACTTTTTTGCACCGTCATACCAATTTAATGGGTCGTTGCACATATCTCGATCCCCCTCGCATCCCCCTTAAGAAGCTATGCCTTATAAGGATCTTTCTTAACATTTAGAGAGCGATCGCGATCGAGGCTATCAAACCCTTATTCCTCGATCGCCAATTCTCAATAAATGCCAGCTATTTTCAATAAACAAGGTTGTTAAATTGTCAAGGCTTGTGTCGTGATTGCTCCCAAAAGCCTTGATTTACAAAGCTTTCAGGATTGTCAAGAAAGATCCTTATAAGGTATAGCTTATTAAGGGGGGTTAGGGGGGATCGAAATTCTATGCAGCCTTATAAAAAATTGGTATCAGTCCTATTAAAACTATACAACCAGAGTTTAGGAAAATGCGTTTAGTCATAGTTCAGTATGGGGGCGATTACGCAGAAGCCTTTCAGCGCTTGGCCGAGGGGGGAAGCGAAAACTACTACGCTCAAAAATATTCTGTTGATGCCGTTACTGAGATGGCAAAACGAGCGGAGTCAGTAACGGTTATTTGCTGCATGACACCAGAATTTGAGGATGTGGTTCTAGCAAACGGTGTGCGGGCGATCAGTTGCGGATTTAATCACAAAATTGATCCCAAAAAATTGATCGAGTTAATTACACAGCAAAATCCGACTCATTTAGTCATGCGGACGACTATTCCAGATATTTTCAAGTGGGCAATTAAAAACAAAATTAGAACGATCGCTGTATTTGCCGAATCTATTGCAACAACTACTTGGCGTAATAAAATCCGCAACTATTTCCTAGCCAAGTTGTTGAATAACAAGCAAATAGAATGGGTTGGGACTTACTGCCTTACTTCATCTTTATTGTTCAAAGAAATTGGAGTAAAACCCGAGAAAATAATTCCTTGGGACTTCCTGTTAGAGACCAATCCAGGCTCTTTGTTGCCGAAAGAAATCCCTACGGGCGTCAATACCTTGAAACTATTTTACGCTGGTTTGTTAATACAGAGTAAGGGAGTTGGCGACATTTTAGAAGCCGTAGCAAAGTTAAAAGAGCAGAATATATCAGTTCACTTAAAAATGGCAGGCAAAGGTGAAGAAAAGTTTTTCACCCAACGAGTCGAAGAGCTGCAAATCAAAGATTCTGTAGAATTTTTAGGGATGATACCAACTCAGACTTTAGAACCTTTAATGAGAGAATCTGATGTGGTGTTAGTTACTAGCAGACACGAATATCCCGAAGGCTTTCCCCTAACAATTCAGCACGCCTTGCGCACTAGAACACCGATCGTAGCTTCGGATCACCCGATGTTTAAAACCCATTTGAAGCACGGCGTTAATTCCATGATTTTTGAGGCGGGGAACTCTGTAGCTTTAGCGGAATGTCTGGAAACCCTCATTTCCGACTCACCACTTTATCACAATATTTCTGTCGCTTCTCACTCAACCTGGCAGGAGTTGCGCTTGCCTGTAAAATGGGCGGAATTGATCGATCGCTGGCTAGATGATTCCCCTGAAAGCAAACAGTGGTTATTTGAACAACGACTAGCTTCTGGAGCCTACAACTCAAAACAAAGTTAATAATAAGATGTTCTGCATTTAAACTACACAGTCAAAATGTGATAAAGTTCTTCTGGGGTGGGCGTCTCGCCCGTACAAAAAATGCAATTTAGATGTCGAACAGCTTAGAGTTAAAAAACATCCTAACTACTTTTCTTGAAAAATAGCTAGGATGTTTTAATCAAAACCTATTTCAGGACTTTAGCCTGCTGTTGCTAAAACAGGATTTTTAGCTTTCCCGATCGCCAAAGACTTTTTAACACCCGCAATCACATCTTCGACATCTGCATCTGTTAGTTTTGCCGAAATCGGTAAACTCACTGTCTGCTGTCCAATCCGCATCGCATTCGGATAGTGTTCTGGGAGCCATCCAAATCTTTCCTGATAATAAATATGTTCGGGAAGGCTCTGATAGTGAACGCCGATACCGATATTTTCAGCAGTCATCGCGCCTAGAAAAGCATCGCGACTAATACCTGATGAAGCTTCATCAACTAAAATCGTGTACAAGTGATACCCGTGAATAGTTTCTGGTTCGGGATCTGCTGGTACTGTAATCGGCAGATCCGCAAATGCTTGATTGTAGCGCTGCCAAATCTGCTCGCGCCTTTGCCAATAAGGGGCGACGCGTTGCAATTGATGGATGCCGATCGCAGCTTGCAGATCCATCATGTTATATTTAAATCCGACTTCCACTACTTGATAGTGCTTGTAACCCGAGTCACTGAAGCGCTTCCAAGCATCTTTGCTCATCCCGTGGAGCCCCAATATTTTTAGGCGATCGGCATCTTCTTGACGGCGAGCTAAAATCATCCCGCCTTCGCCTGTAGTGATGTTTTTAGTCACATAAAAGCTGAAGCATCCGAAGTCGCCAAATGTGCCAGCTTTCCGTCCTTTGTACTCTGTTTCGATCGCGTGAGCGCAGTCTTCAATTAACTTTAAGTTGTGACGTTCAGCAATATCGCAAAGCGCGTCCATATCGCAGGAACGACCTGCAAAGTGAACTGGCAAAATTGCCTTAGTTTTTGACGTAATTTTAGCTTCGACTTTCGCCGGATCGATATTCATGGTTAGCGGATCTACATCTGCTAGTACCGGTGTTGCTCCAGCATGAACGATCGCATTAACTGTGGCACAAAAGGTCATGGGAGTAGTGATGACTTCATTTCCTGGTTTCAACCCAGCAGCCAGGATGCTTAAGTGCAATGCCGCCGTACAGGAATTGACTGCAACCGAATACGGAGAACCCTTATAAGCTTTGAATTCGTTTTCAAAGCGCATGACTTTAGGCCCTGTACCCAACCAGCCTGTTTTCATTGTTGCCACCACTTCCTGAATTTCAGCATCTTCGATCGCGGGAGCGCCGAAAACCAGAAAACGGTCTTTAGAACGAATAGGATTGTTCATGTTGCTAGTTTTTTTCCAGTAAATAAAGTCAAGTTGCTGAAAATTTAGTGCTCTAACTACGGTCTTATTGTGAGTCTAGATGCTTTAGGCATTGCGTGCTAGCATCTGTTATCGCGCGATATTACGACTAACAAGTCGTTTTTGCCGGGCCGCCTGACCGCAATGGCATTTCTCCATCTTAAGATAGATAATCAGCAATGTCTACAGCAGAATGTTTCAGTTTATGAAGGCTACAGTAACACTATACTCGCTTTTTTAAAATCAAATATTCTTCTAAGTAAAAATATGGAGGTTTTATTTAAAAAATGTGTTAGACATCTAACTTCTCTCCTAATAATTGACTTACAGCTAAGTTTAAATCAGGAAAAACTTACACACAAAAAACCTATTTTTCTAGAAGAAATTAATCACGTTCTAAGACAATTCTCTACAATCTAGGGAGACGAATCTTGTTCAAAATGTCTTGTAGCCGTTCAGAGACTCCGCCCAAGTTTTCTGACAAAGCTACAAGTTTGCCGTAAGCTTCAACTAAGCGATCGCCCTCAACGTAAACTTCTGGAGCCGGATAATTCTTCATCGTTTCCAGCAGCGTAATCTCGTTATCATTAGTTGCAGATAGCACCAAGGCCGATCGCAAAGCTTCTCGATTTGCATTCCCAGAAGGAGTCCGAATTACCTGACCAACTTCGTCGAGAATGATTTCCCCAACTTTACTGTTGAGCGTCCGATCCAAAAGCTTTTGAGTGACTTTAACCGGTCTGGTCAAATAGCGACGAACTGCTTCCGGCTCTTTTTTTGCCTTTCCCAGCAGCATTTCTAACCCAGGCGACATTTTCCCAGTTTCTGCGAAAACTTCTAATTCGCTCAGTGGTAAAGTCATCCGAATCGCACTATATTTGAGTACCACCTTTTCGGCAGCCGCCGCCGCACTGCTGTGAAATAGAATTCCCGCACCTGCTGCTAATAAAAATAACGTCCACCGCCCTTTGAAAAATGACCGCCCCATAGTAATATCTCCCAACATCTTTTTCTACTTCGACTTTGGCACATCTAATTAGTTACTGCACAGGCTAATTTTTTCGGGAAATGCCAAATTGTGCGATCGTCCCAACACTTAAGTATAAAATCAAACATAAAATTTGCACAAAACTCGATCGAGACGTGAATTGTTCCCCAATCTCCCGGAAGCCCAATCCCAGATTCCCACAAAAACACCAAGCGCCAACTCTTCTCTAAATTAAGGCTGGCGCTGGGCTTAAATTTATTTTATATATTTAGGGTCTTTATCAAAGCTGACCCCAATTGAACGAATTAAAAGCCGTTTATGATTAGGGTCTTTAAATTTGCTCACCCAATTTAACCAACCTCTTCATCATTACAGGGATCGATCGCAAACCAGGCTTTCGTAATATTTTCTCTATATGTATAACTTTTGCTTGCCTCAGATACATTTTTGTGTCGATTCGTAAATTTTTGTTACTTCGACTTCGGCGATCGGGCTTCGGCGCGCTGCTCCCAACGAAACAGGAACACCATCAGAGCCACAACTCCGACTTGGAGGGCAAAATTGGGCAAAGCAGAGCCAATTTCGCGCCCCGAGGCAATTTTAGCGAGGAAAACCACGCCGCCGATAAAGCCCGAAGCGCCACAAGCTACGTAGACAAACTGTCGCACAGGCCGGTAGGGAGCGGCCATTTCTGCGGTTAAACGCTCGTATTGTTGGCGGCTGAGGTTGCGCGGGTTTTTGGGGATGTACGGGCGATCGTCCGAATTTAGGGCTGGCATAGATTTAGAAAGTAAGTAAATTAGGATTGGGCAAAAAAATCGGTTTCTACCAAAAATCTGCTGGCTGACGCGGCAAATACTGCCGAAAAACAGGTTTTTGTGTAGTGTGTACGCAAGTCCCATGAATATTAGACTACAGCAAATATCTCACAACTGCCGAAATAAATCACCGTTGAAGCAACAGGACAACTGTCTGCAAACAGCCGACAAAAACGCCCAAAAGACCTCCTAAATTTACAATTCCCTGCAACTCGCTTTGGACAATTCCCTGAATTGCTAACTCCAACTCTTCAGGAGAAGTACCTTTTACTCGATCGACAATCACCTGATCGATATTCAAAATGGGGATTACCTGAGCTACAATATTTTCTAAATCCCGCTCTAGATAGCGCTCTAAAACCAAAGCCAGTTCCTTGCTGATAATTTCCAGGGAAGCGCTCATCACTGCTGAAGTTTGCAATCGCTTGAGAAGCAACCGCGAAATATTTTCCCAGTCAATAGATTTGCTCAACCCTTCAAGTACCTCTGTACCTCGCTGTTGAACGTAGGTGCGAACGCTGTCGCGCATTGTTTTTCGCAACTGTCTCACAGTCGAAACTGGTAAGTTTTGCATCGACAAATTTTGCAGCCATTCCTGAAGTCGCCCGCGAATTCCCAAAGAAATAGTTAACTCTGCTAACCGCTGATTTGTGGATGTTTTGTCATCCAGACAAAAAGTCCGCAGCCGAGTTAAAGTGTTGCGCAAACCAAACAAGTTTGCTACTACCCAATAAGTGCCGCTGGTTTTTTCTCTAAACCCTTCATCGATAATCGAAATATTGCGATCGGTCAAAAAGTCAATCAAAGCCTGTCGCAGCACTTCCGGCGGTATTACTATCTGCAATAACCAATCAGCTAACTGACCCGCCTGAGCTTCTGTTAGCTGAATCTCCAGCAAAACTTGGTCAAAAATTTGATTTAGCTGAACTTCTAAAAAATCTTCCCGGCGCGCCAAAACTTTGAGAATTCGCGGCACAGATTCACCCAGCAAATCTCGGAGAATGTTAGCGAGAATTTTGGCAGTTTTTTGCTCTGCGTCTGCCTTTACTTGATCCAGAGCTAACTGCAACAACCAGAGAATCACCGACTGCATTCGTTCAGTTTGCAGCAGGCGGCGGGCTAATTTTTGCAACTCCTCTGGCGTCAGCAGCGAACCCATAATTGTGTCAGAAATTCGCTTTGCTAAGCGCTCTTGGTTGCGGGGGATCAAGCCAGGAGTGAAAGGCAATTGCCGCCCTTTGATATAAATAGCCCGATAGGGGCGGAACAGCATTTTGATAGCTATATCGTTAGTGAAATAGCCAATAATTCCTCCCACTACAGGTGGGGCAAACAACAGCCAAATATCAGACGGGTTCATCAATAATGGGGAATTGGGAATTGGGAATTGGGCATTGGGCATTGGGAATTGGGCATTGGGCATTGGCAATTGCTAATTGCTAGTAAATAACAAATAACTAATGACTAATGACTAATGACTAATGACCAATACTCCCATCATAGCTCCGGCAATGGGATAGTGGGTGGCAGTGGCAAATCCGGCTTGGCGGGCGATCGCGACTTGCTGATCGCCGATCGGGAATTTTTCTAAACTAGGGTTGATATAGGCATATTCTTGAGTCATGCCAAATTGCTGAGCAATGGGAACCACGAGACTGTCTAGATAAAACTGCTGAAAGCTCCGCATTAGGGAATTGCTGGGGCGGTGGAGGTCGAGAATAGCTGCTGTTGCTCCCGGTTTGAGGACGCGATGCAATTCTTGAAGACTGCGGGGGATATCTGTCACGTTACGCAGCCCGTAGCCCATTGTGGCGCAGTCGAAGTGTTTGTTGGGAAAAGGCAAGTCTAGGGCGTCAGCTTCTACCCAGGTAATGGGACTGGAAGGGGTGAGAAAAGGTCGATCGCGCCTTGCCGCCACAGCCAATTGTGCTGGGGAAAAATCCACACCAAATACCGAACCAGTAGACCCTGCTTGTTTTGCCAGCAGCAAAGCTAAATCCCCACTACCGCAGCACAAGTCTAAACAAGTGTTACCCGGGTCGGCATTGCTCCATTTGACCGCCATTTGCTTCCAAATCCGGTGCTGCCCGAAGCTCAACCAGTCGTTCATTTGGTTGTAAACTGGTGCAATTTGATTAAATATAGTTTTAATTTGTTCTGGGTTATTAGTCATCAGTTATTGGGAATTGGGAATTGGGAATTGGGAATGGGGAATTGGTTGCTTGTTACTTGTTGATTAGCAGGTATTATTTGTTATTGGTTATTTGTTACTTGTTGGTTTTTTCTTCGTAGTTGGTAGGTGTTATTGGCTAGTTGTTGATTGTTACCAATGCCCAATGCCCAATTACCAATGCACAATTCCCAATTCCCAATTCCCAATTCCCAATAACTAACGATCTTGAAAACTCGTCAGTACCAAAGCAACTTGTTGAGCGGCGAGGTGAACTGTTGTGAGTTCGTCGGGGCGCAGGGAACAAGGTTGCTTCCATTGGATTGACATCAGGGCGATCGATCGACCTTTGTGAATCACCGGAACGCTCAGGTGAGCTTGAATACCCGATTTCTGATAGTGTGGCAGGCTCGCTAGGGCGGTGTCGCTGGCAATGTTCACAGCACCCTGAATAGTTCCAGAGGTGATTGCTTCTTGAGCCAGGGGGTCATCCGCGAGCCAATTTTCCACAATTTGGCCGCTGGTATGACTGCCTTGGGTTGGCATTAAAACCGTTCCTTCCACCAGTTGCAAAATGCAAGTGTCCGCCAAAAAATTATCGCTTACAGCAGTAGCAATCGGCTCTAAACTTGCTTCCAAATTCGGATAATCTACAGCCGTTTGCATGATTATTGCCAACAGTTGTATTTGATTTTGGGCGTGGTGCAATTCCTCAGTCCGCTGCTTGAGAACTTCATAAGTCTCGGCCGCCTTTTGCACTACCATTTTCAATTCGTTCGGGTCCCAAGGCTTGGTGATATACTTGTAAACCTGTCCAGAGTTAATCGCATCCACCAAGTCTTCAATGTCCGTAAAACCAGTCAAGATAATTCTGACCGTATTCGGAAACTGGGGGACGGTTTTGCTCAGAAACTCCGTTCCCTTCATTTCTGGCATCCGCTGGTCGGAAATGATCACAGCGACCTCGCCCTCGATGTCGAGGACTTCTAAGGCGCGAATCCCGCTCTCAGCTTTGAGGACGTTAAAATCTCGTCGGAAAGTGCGGTAGAGTAAATCCAGATTGTCTGGTTCATCGTCTACTACCAGCATTTTGGGTTTTTTCGGTCGGTGTAGGGTCATGAGCTGGCGTTTAATTTGATCTAGCTCTGGAATGGCATTATCCATAACAATACGATAAACTCCCCTTTGTAAATTTAGGCGAGCAACTATTCTGTAACAATAGTCTCACAACTCACTTACTATAAATCTATAGCTCTGCCGCGACACGAGCCTTGCTGGTATCCAATCACACATAACTTACCGCTGGTTTTTGATTTAATTATGACTGATACACCGCAAGATTTCTCCCCTCCTGCATCTGCACCTTCCACGAATGCTGTGGATGTCGAAAAGTTAATTCGATCGCTCCGTCGCAAAGAAGGCACTTGGGTAGAGTGGGGACAGGCGTGCACGGCTCTGCTGCAAGCGGGCTACAACTCTCAGACAATTTTTGAAGCAACTGGTTTTGAGCCAATTCAGCAAAATCAGGTCGGCGTAGCAGCACAAGTTTACACCAGCATGGTCAACGCTGGGGCTTCGGAGGAAGTTCGATCGCACTTTCTGCGAAAAGGTAGTGATATTTTATACGAATTTCGGATTCTCTCTCAAATAGAGCGGGCGGGTGCGGCGGCTTTGATGCTAGCCCACAATTTGGATGTTGACGATGCTCGCCAAGTTGCTAAAGCGATCAAGGAGTTTTCGCACTTCGGGAGTCTCCCGCAGGGGTTCACAGACACTCCAGGGGATGCTGTAGCTTACCAGTGCTGGCAATTGGCGAGACAGAAAAGCGATTTGCAAGAACGATCGCGCTTAATTGCTCGCGGTTTAAAATTAGCTAGTAGCCAAACCGCTAGGGCGCAAATCGAGCAGTTGCTCGTAGATTTTACCGTAGTTTCGAGGCGTGCTGCGCCCCGATTGCCGATCTATCGGCTTGATTCTGAGGAACAATTGCCCCGGATTGTGCCAGTTGTGGGCAAATTGCCCCTGTCTACGTCAGATATGCTCGCAGTGCCTTTGCCGGAGGAAATCTGGCCGTTCCGCATGGTAAAATTTTCGGGAGCTGGAGCTTGGGTGGCGATTCCCGGATGGCAGGTAATTTTGAACGCTGAAGATCCGGTGGCGGTTTTGCAAATGAGCGATCGATTGCCGGTACCCCTGGATGGGAAAGTTGAAGAAGTTCTAATTATTGCCGATCGAGCTCAAAGACATTGGGATGCTGACAGTTATTTTCTCGCAGATAACGGCGGAAATTTAGAATTGTCTTGGTTTGAGACATCCCCGGATATTGCACTTTTGGGGCGAGTTGTGCTGGTGATGCGTCCGAAAAAGATTTTGGATGAAGATTATACTAAAGATGGATGGCAAATTGATGATTAATTAGTCAGTTGCGGTGCGCTCAGGACACTGCAACTGACTAATTAGGCGGTTTCGGTTCTTGAATTTTCGGAACAGAATGCTGTTTTTTAAATCGATTAAAACCGTAAACCGCAGCCCCAATTAGCACGAGATAAGGACTGAAAGCCAACAGCCAAATACTCAAAGCAAACAAACCGAGCGTCACTTCGCCAACAGAATGAGTGGCTTTTCCCCAAGTTTCCTGCACCCGCAAACCCAAGGAAGGTTCGGGATCTTGCTGAGCCGAGACTGCTGCTTCTAGAGTTAAGCTAATAGTCGAATAGGCTACTTGATTCCGCAAACTTTTTAACTGAGCGTCAATGCGCTCGATCGACTCTCGAATATTGCTCAACTCTTGAGCAGCTTTTAGTACATCAGCGACAGAACCCGATCGCTCCATAATTTTTAACACCATTTCTTCCGATTTGCGGAGATTTTTTAGCCTAGCTTCACTATCAACTAATTGAGTAGTAACATCCTCAGCAGTAAGCCCTCGGTTCTCTACAGTTCCGAGTTTTGCCAAAGCATCTAAAGTAGTTTCTAAGCGGTCTTGAGGGACGCGAATATCGACGGTTGCCGTTTGGCGGATACTAGAATCGGGCGGCTTTTGGTTTTGGAAACCCAAAATGTCGCCTTGCTGTTTTTTGACAATATCGGTAACAGATTTAGTGCTCGCATCAATAGATTTGACAACTACACTCATTTCGGCTTTTTTAATCAGTTGGGGACGATTTGCCGGAGTTTCTGCTGGTTTTTTTGCTACACCAGCACTTCTGGCCTCTCCGGCTGGTGGTGGGGGTGCGGGTGCTGATTTTGGAGCAGATGCAGAAATTTGGTTTTCACTGCGGGTGTTGGGCTGCGAACTTGCACAGCTTGGCAAAGCAATCGCGGATGATAAAGTTAAGAATGCCACAATAGCAAAGCGAGTTGTACTGTTGTTGCCGGGGTTTGTTTTGTGTGGCGGGAAATTGGTTTTGAGGTGGGTTTTCATTTGAGTGACTCCTATAAAAAAAGGCTTGGCTATTGAATTTTATGCTGGTTTTAATTTAAGCTCGAATAGATAGCGTTAGTTTAGCCGATACGGAAATGGAAACGGTAAAGGTTAAATATTTTTTGATTTTTAACCGCAGATAAACGCGGATGTAATAATGACAGATGAATTTGATCCTGATTTTATTCGATCGACCACCGAGATCGATCGCCCGGATGTGGCAGTTTTGCGAGAACAAGCGTGCCTCAAAATTCGTGAAAGCTTGCGTGAGGGGCAGCAGGACATGGCGGATTGGAAAGGCGGCCCCCTTGCGGTTTCGGCGGTTCCCGGGGCTGGGAAGTCTACGGGAATGGCTGCTGCGTCGGCAATTGCGATCGCCCGCAACGGACTTTACAACCGCCGCCAGTTAATTGTCGTGACATTTACGCGATCGGCTGCTGCTAATATTAAAGCTAAAATTCGCGCCAGATTGGCAGAATTGTCTTTATATCAAGGCGGTTTTGCCGTCCACACTTTGCACGGTTTAGCTTTGAATATTGCGATGCGTCATCCCGATTTGTCGGGTTTAAATTTAGAAAATTCAACTTTAGTTACTCCCACTCAAAGTCACCGATTAATTCGCACCTGCGTAGAACTTTGGATGGCCGAAAATCCCCGCAGATATCAAGTTTTGCTGGAAGGACAGCAATTCGATGGAGAGGAAACGGAGAGGCTGCGGCGACAATCTGTTTTACGGACGGAAATTTTGCCGCAGTTAGCTAAAACTGTGATTCACGAGGCGAAATCTTCGGGTTTGTTTCCTGAACAGTTGTTAGAAATGAGCGCTCTTGAGACTGGGGATGGTTATGAGATTTTAGCCGTAGCTGGGGGACTCTATCAAAAATATCAGGCTTTGTTGAGGAGTCGGGAATTCATCGATTACGACGAAATGATTTTAGCAGCTTTGCGGGTGTTGGACAATCCGGGAGCAAGGGCGATCGAACAAAAACAAGTATTTGCCGTTTTTGAGGACGAAGCCCAAGATTCTACACCTTTGCAGACTCGGCTTTTGGCAACATTGGCTGAAGATCCAGACTATCCTGACTTACCTCCCAACTTTATCAGAGTTGGCGATCCAAATCAAGCGATTAATTCTACTTTCACTCCCGCCGATCCGATTTATTTTAACCAATTTTGTGATGACTGTGAAGTAGATAAAAAGTTAGCGACAATGGACGGCGCAGGGCGCAGCACCCAAGTGATTATCGATGCAGCAAACTTTATGTTGCAATGGGTAAATCGCTCCGAATTGGCGGGAACCGAACAGCCTTTTCGCGACCAAACTATTAAGCCAGTTAAGAGCGACGATCCGCAAAAAGATGCAAATCCCGCCCCAATCGGGATTGGGTTAGAATTGCATACTCCCCGCGATGTTTACCAAACAGTCGAGTTAATTGGGAAGCGAGTAATTGAGTTAGTCGAGCAGTTTTTGCCTGCGGATTTTGAATGGGGAAGCAATGACCAAGAGCCGGAATCTGGCGGTGAAGCGAGTGATGGAGAACATCGCATCAAACTGCCATTAGAAAATCTCAAATCAATGGCTATTTTGGTGCGGGAAAACAAACAAGGCAAGTTTATCAAAGAAGTGCTGGAGAATCCGAAAAAACACGGATTAAGCTTTGATTTGCGGAAATATGGGATTAAAATTGAGGATGTCGGAGAGCGAGACAGACATTCTCAAGTACCTTGGGAAATCTTAACACTGCTGCAATTTCTCGATCGCCCGCACTCACCAGACTACCTAAAAGCAGCATTAAAGATTTTGAGCGATCGGCAACTCATCCCCAAACAAGACTACAATGCTTTTACGACTAGCCCCGAGCAATTCCTGTACCCAGGCCCGCTAGACCCCAAACAGTCAGATCCAGTTCGCAAATGCCGTTATTTTTGCTGCGGTTTGCTGCAAGCCCGCTTAGAGTTACCGCCCTATCAAATCATCTCATTCCTAGCCTTATCCCTGCAATACGATCAAACAGAATTAGCAACCGCCGATAAATTAGCAGAACGAGTAGCAATCCAAACAGCCGGCAACAATTCAATGAGCAACATTTTGGAAGTGCTGAGCGAAATTGTCAGTTCAGAAAGATTTGAACCAGTAGATGCAGACGACAAAATAGAAGAACGCTATACCAGCAAAGGTCAACTAACAATTATTACCATGCACAAAGCCAAAGGATTGGATTGGGATTGTGTGTTTCTACCCTTTCTGCACGACCAAACCATCCCCGGAAGTTTGCGAGTTTTGCCGCAAGCTAAATTCTTAGGAGATTTCACTTTAGCAGAAGTAGCCAGAGCGCAAATTCGAGCGAGTTTGCACGAAAAATATCCATTACCAAATCTAGTCGAAGCGTGGGAACAAGCAGGTTATTTGAAGACAGCAGAAGAGTTTCGATTGCTTTACGTGGCGATGACACGAGCAAAAAGTTTGCTGTGGATGGCGGCGGAGAAAAAAGGGCCTTTTACTTGGAACAAACCGGAGAATTTGCAAGAGCAAAAACCTTGTCCAGTGATGCCTGTTTTGAAGCAGAGATTTCCGGGTAATGTGATATTGTAAAATATAGGATTAGTTACTAATAGAGATTTCTTTAACGAACCGCGAACTCCGCAAACTTGGAGAAGAAAAGCTCGAACAAAAAAACATACTTAGCCTGGTTTGTTGAGTCCGAAATCTGGTATAATGCCAACAATCTCTCTCAAAAACTTCTCTTTTCTTCCTCTGCGCCCTCTGCGGTTAAAAAAAATCTACTTCAAAAAAGAAATAAAATTGCACTAAAACTCCCTATGACTAACTCAGAAATTCGTACAGCTAACATCACATTTCCCAACGGAGATTTGCAAATCGCCGCTTACCTAGCCCAGCCCGCAGCAGCAGGACAATTTCCGGCTGTTATCGTGATTCAAGAAATCTTTGGCGTCAACTCGCACATCCGCGAAGTTACCGACAGAATAGCAAAGGAAGGATATGTGGCGATCGCCCCAGCCATTTACCAGCGTCAAGCCCCCGGCTTTGAAACCGGCTACACGCCCGAAGACATCAAAATCGGCAAAGAATACAAGGAACAAACTACAGCTTCGGAACTTATCGGCGACATCCAAGCTGCGATCGACTATCTCAAAACTTTACCATTTGTCCAACAGCCTGGTTTTGGCTGCATCGGTTTTTGCTTTGGCGGACACGTCGCCTACCTCGCCGCTACTCTGCCCGAAATCAAGGCTACAGCGTCGTTCTACGGCGCTGGTATCGCCACGGCTACTCCCGGTGGCGCAGGCCGGACGATCGATCGCACAGCCGATATTAAAGGCACTCTCTACGGCTTTTATGGCACTCAAGACGCCAGCATTCCTTCAGAACAAGTTGACCAAATGGCCGCAGAATTGGAAAAACACCATATTTCTCACCGAATTTTCCGCTACAATGCCGATCATGGCTTCTTCTGCGACCACCGTGGCAGTTACGACGCTACCGCAGCAGCCGAGTCGTGGGAGGAGGTAAAGCAGCTATTTCATCAAGAACTTCAACCAGCTTAGAGATGGGGAGATGGGGAGAATATGACTTCATCTTTTCAATTGCTGACAACTGACAATTAATTACCGACAACTGACAACTAATTACTGACATGAATTCCAAATCTACAGGTTCTCAAAGCGCAACACCATCTTTTTCAATGGATGATTTTGCTAAAGCCCTCGAACAGCACAATTACGAGTTTCAGAAGGGACAAGTAGTGCGCGGCAAAGTGTTCGAGCACGACTCAAACGGCGCGTATGTTGATATCGGCGGCAAGTCTTCGGCTTTTTTGCCGATCGAAGAGGCTGCTTTGAGAACAATTACGGATTTGTCGGAAGTCGTTCCGCTGGATGAGGAACAGGACTTTTTAATTATCCGCGAACAAGATGCCAATGGGCAAGTTACTTTGTCTCTGCGACAGTTACAAATTCAGCAAGCTTGGGAAGATTTAGTTCAATTGCAGGAAACCGGTAAAGTGCTTCAGGTGCGGGTTTCTGGGGCGAATAAGGGTGGTGTGACGGTGGATGTTGAGGGAATGCGCGGCTTTATTCCCCGATCGCACTTGGCGCAACGCGATAACATGGAATCGCTGATCGGTCAATCTTTGACGGTGAATTTTTTGGAGGTCGATCGCGAACGAGAAAAACTGGTACTTTCCCAACGGATGGCAATTCAATCGAATGCTTTCACTGAGTTGCAAATCGGCCAGTTGGTGGAAGGAACAGTCAGCAGCATCAAGCCTTTTGGAGTGTTTGTAGACTTAGAAGGAGTTAGCGGTTTACTGCACATCAAGCAAGTCAGCCAAAAATATATTGATAACCTTGGAAAGCTATTTGTTCCCGGTCAACCTCTGAAAGCGCTGGTAGTTGACCTCGATCAAAGTCGCGGCCGGATTTCGCTTTCTACTCGGGTACTCGAAAATTATCCAGGGGAAATGGTTGACAAAATGGCGGATGTCATGGATACCGCAGAAGAGCGATCGGAACGTGCTCGAAAAACTCTTAGTTAAATAACGGAGCACACGCTTAAATAACGGAGGACACGCTTAAATAACGGAGGACACGGCATTGCCGTGTCCCTACTTCACGTCACCCAGATACGTCAATGTTGTGTCGTTACTTCACATCACCCAGTGATATTAATTCTGTTTGCATTGAAATGATATAGAGGAGACGGCAGTGCCGTGTCCCTACAATTGATCGCGGTAGGGACACGGCAGTGCCGTCTCCTCC
>ENA-OBIT01000591-OBIT01000591.1-metagenomes-genome-assembly--contig:-NODE-591-length-15600-cov-5.73072_pt1 | contig 15600 bp, 12 predicted proteins | sample MGYA00153386_OBIT01 | MGnify analysis MGYA00153386
TGTCGGTCAGCGACCGCGCCTCGGCCGGCATATACGCTGACGAAGGCCTGCCCGCCCTGCGTGATTGGCTCGCGCGCTGCCTGCGCAACCCCATTACCTGGCACGAGCGCTTGATCCCCGACGACGCCGCCCACATCAGTGCGACGCTGTGCCAACTGGTGGACGGGCTGCACTGCGACCTGGTGCTGACCACCGGCGGTACCGGCCCGGCCCCGCGCGACGTGACGCCCGAAGCCACGCTGGCCGTCGCCCACAAGATCATGCCTGGTTTCGGTGAGCAGATGCGCCAGATCAGCCTGGCCTTCGTGGCCACGGCCCTCTTGTCGCGGCAGGTGGCTGTGGTGCGCGGCAAGGCACTCGTCATCAACCTGCCCGGCCAGCCCAAGGCCATCGCTGAGACTCTTGAGGGCCTGCCACGCGCCACGCCGCCCGTGCAGGGCATCTTTGCCGCCGTGCCTTATTGCATCGACCTCATCGGCGGGCCGTATTTGGAAACCGACGACGCCGTGTGCGCTGCCTTTCGGCCGAAGTCGGCGCGGCGCGCGCCTACATGCCCTTGAACAGGCCCGTGTAGCTGCGGCTGACTTCCAGCTTCTCGGGGTGGCCGCGCACACCCACGATCTGGCGGCCGCGGAAGTCGCGCGTGACACCGGCAATCGCCTTGACGTTGACCAGCGTGCTGCGGTGGATCTGCCAGAACAGGTGCGGGTCGACCTCGTCGACGAGTTCCTTGATGGGCTTGCGGATCAGCGCCTCGACTTGCGCCGTCTGCACCCGCGTGTATTTCTCGTCGCTGACGAAGAACAGCACGTCCTCGACGGGAATCATCTGGATCGCCTGGCCGACCGTGGCCTGAATCCACTTCAGGTACTGCGGCTTCCCGCCCGGGTTCATCCTGGCGGCCAGCTGGTGCAGCAGCTGCTGCAGCGGCGGGCCGGCGGGCGCCTCGCCCTGGCCCTGGCGCGCGGCCAGGCGTTGGCGGATGCGGTCGACGGTGAGCTGCAGGCGGTCGCGCTCGGCAGGCTTGAGCACGTAGTCGGCCACGCCCTGCTCGAAGGCTTCGACGGCGTACTGGTCGTAGGCCGTGATGAAGACGATCTCCGGCGGCAGGTCGACATCGTCGGCCTCGTCGGCGTCATGACCCTCCCGCGGCGGCAGCTGCAGGATCTGGCGCGCCGCTTCGACGCCGGTCAGCCCGGGCATGCGGATGTCCAGGAACACCACCTCCGGGCGGTGCTCCTGCACCCGCTGCACCGCCTCCAGCCCGTTCTTCGCCTCGGCCACGATGTGCAGTTCGGGCCAGACCTCGGCCAGCCGCGCACGCAACTGGTCGCGCATCAGGCGCTCGTCGTCGGCCAGCACGGCGGTGGTCGGGATGGCGGCGGGGGTGGGGGTAACGGTGGGGAAAACGGTGGGGGTGTTCATCTCATGTTCCTTCCACGGTCTTGTAGGGCACGGTCACGGTCACCAACGTGCCGCTGGGTCGGTTCTCGGCCACCGTCAGCGTGGCCCGCGTGCCGTACAGCAGTTGCAGGCGTTCGCGGATGTTGGCCAGCCCCACCCCTGTGCCGGCGGTGGCGGCACGGCCGAAACCCAGTCCGGTGTCGGCCACGCTGACGGCCATCTTGCCGTGCAGGATCTCGGCCGCCACGCGCAACGTGCCGCCCTCGGGCTTGGGTTCCAGGCCGTGCTTGATGGCGTTCTCGACCAGGGTCTGGATCATCATCGGCGGGAACTCCGCAGACAGCAGTCCGTCGGGCACGGCGATCTCGGTGACGAGCCGCTCTTCCATGCGCACTTTCAGTATCTCCAGGTAGGGCCTGATGACGGCCAACTCGCGCCCCAGGTCGCGCACGCCGCTGCCGTTGCCGCCGCCCGCGGCCTGGCCATTCGCTTCGCGCATGGTCGGCATGCTGGCACGCAGCAGCGCGATCAGGTTTTTCTGCATGGTGCTGGCGCGCGGCGGATCGGTCTCGATTAAATGGTCGATGGAAGCCAGCGTGTTGAACAAGAAGTGCGGTTCCACCTGCGCCTGCATCGCCGCCATGCGGGCTTCGACCACCTGGCGCTTGAGCGACTCGGACTCTGCCGTCTCGGTGGCCTGCGCCGCCTTCACCTCGGCCTGCATGCGGCCCTTGTAGCTGAACTTGACGATGGCCGATGCCACTACCCACAGCAGCGTGAATTGCATCAGCGCGTCGCCCGCACCGGCGCGCGTGGTGCGGACCGACGAACGTGGACGCTTCTGTTCAAGCACCAGCTCGTCGATGGCCGCCTGGGCGTCGCGGCGCGCCTCCTCGGCGTCTGCGGCCGCCTGCTCGGCGTCGCGGCGGGCCTGGCGGACCGAGTCCTCGATCTGCCGACGCGCGTCCTCCAAAGCTTCACGGATGGATTCGGTGACCACTCCGGGCGGCAGGGAAATGTGCACACCCGGCGGCGCTGACGCCGGATCGGCCACGGCCGACGCTGCACCGGCCGGCTTGCCCGCTTTCGGCGTGATGCGGATGCCGTCCTTGCCGATGCTGATGTCCAGCCCCTCACCCTTGCCGGGCGTCTCGATCTGGACCGAAGCCTTGGGGGCGGCGGGTGCGGCGGGTGCGGCCGGTACGGCGGGTACGGCAGGCGCCACCGGCGCCTTGGGCGCACGCGGCGGCATCTCCACCACCCGTGGCGGCGCCGATTCGATGCGCTCGGTCACCGTCCAGGTGAAAGGGGGCAGGTCGTGCAGGATCGCCATCGCGACCACCAGGCCCAGAGCCAGCACCAGGAACCGTCGCCAGCTGATGCTGACCAACCAGGTGCCATAGGCGTGAAAGGCCCTGACCATGGCGGCGGAGTAGCGCGTCCAGCGCTGGGCCCACAGGGTGGCATCAAAAGTCGCAGGGGCCGGGGAGTTCATTCGCTTCGGTCGGGTCGGGTGCTCGGATGCTGCGCACTGTACGCACCGCGTGCCGCGTGGCCAGCGAGAGGCGACACACCGCGCCGGCTGCATGACAGGCTGCAATGGTGCTCGACCGGCCTGCGGCCGCCTGGCGGAGACACCCGCGGTGCGCCCGCGGTGCTACTGCGGTACGCCTGCGGTACGCCTGCGAGGCTGCCATAGCATCCCCCTGTGCGGGCGCGCGCCCGATGCCGGAGATGACCATGACCCTCTACCCTCCCCAGGGGCTGCTCCGCGCGCTGTGCGCCGCAGCACTGGCCAGCCATGAACTGGCGGCGGTGGCTGCCGCGCCACCCCCGCCCACGCTGGCCGACTGCGACGCCGGCTGGCAGCAGGTGCTGCGGGCCGCACCGGCGCCGATGGCGGCCATCGACGCCCGGGCCGTGTGGCTGGACGGCCGCCACCTGCGCTGGCCGCAGGCCGACCCGGCGGCACGGTTCCGGATGCACCACGCAGGCCACGGCGGCATCACCGCCCTGCCCGGCCAGGCAGTGACGGGCGCCGACGCGGTGGCCGATCTGCAGGTAGTCGACACTCGGCTGGACGCAACCATCGCCGAACGCTTCAAGTGGGTGGCCGCCGGGCCGGTGCTGCGCTGGGCGGCGCCCCGCGCCCAGAGAGCGCAATGGCACCGCGGCGAGCTGGTACTGGTGCAGCACGACAGCGCCGGGCGGGTGGTGCAGGCCACCGCCGTGCAGTCCGCAGGCGCGTTGGATGATCTCTACGCCGCCGCAGACCGCGTGCCCGACTTCGGCGCCACGGCGGCGGCGCGCTCCACCGGCTTCAAACTCTGGGCGCCCAGCGCGCGCAACGTGGCCGTGTGTCTGCACGATGGCCCCACGAGCCCGGCCCGGGCGCTGTGGCCGCTGCAACGCGATCCCGCCACCGGCGTCTGGGCGACGCAGCGGGCCGGCGATCTGAGCGGTGGCTACTACACGTATCTCGTCGATGTGCACGTGCGCGGCGCGGGCCAGGTGCGCAACCGCGTCACCGACCCGTACTCGGTCAGCCTGAACGCAGATTCGAAGCGCAGCTGGATCGGGCGCCTGGACTCGCCCGCACTCAAACCCACGGGCTGGGACGCCACGACCCACCCGGCCAAGGTGGCCGCGGCCACCGACATGGCGATCTACGAGCTGCACGTGCGCGACTTCTCCATCGGCGACGCCACCGTCAGCGCCGCGCACCGCGGCAAGTACATGGCCTTCACCGAGACGGAGTCCGACGGCATGCGCCACCTGCAGGCCCTGGCCGACGCCGGGCTGACCGACGTGCACCTGCTGCCGGTGTTCGACCTGGCCACCGTGCCCGAGTCCGGCTGCACCACGCCCGACCCGGCCCGCATGGCGGCGGGCGGGCCGGCCAGCACCAGCCAACAGGCCGCCGTGATAGCCGGCGCGGCTACCGACTGCTTCAACTGGGGCTACGACCCTTTTCACTTCAACGCCCCCGAGGGCAGCTTCGCCACCGACGCCGGCGACGGCGCGCGCCGCATCGTCGAGTTGCGCCAGATGGTGCAAGCCCTGCACCGCGCCGGTCTGCGCGTGGGCATGGACGTGGTCTACAACCACACCTCGGCGTCGGGGCAGCACGCGCAGTCGGTGCTGGACCGTGTCGTGCCCGGCTACTACCAGCGCCTGAACGCCGCGGGCGCGGTCGAGCGCTCCACCTGCTGCGACAACACCGCCACCGAACACCTGATGATGGCCCGGCTGATGATCGACTCGGCCGTGCTGTGGGCGCGCGAACACCGCATCGATTCCTTCCGCTTCGACCTCATGGGCCACCAGCCGCGGGCGGTCATGGAGCGCCTGCAGAGGGCCGTGAACCGCGCCACGGCGCGGCGCATCGACCTCATCGGCGAGGGCTGGAATTTCGGTGAAGTGAAGGACGGTGCGCGCTTCGTGCAGGCCTCGCAGCTCAGCCTGGCCGGCAGCGGCATCGCTACTTTCAGCGACCGCGCCCGCGACGCCGTGCGCGGCGGCGGCGCGCAGGACAGCGGCCCGGCGCTGCAGCAACGCCAGGGCTGGATCAACGGCCTGCATGTCGACCGCAGCATCCACGCCCAAGCCGCCGACCTGGGCAGCGCCGCCGACTTGCTGCGCAGTGCCGACATGGTGCGCGTGGGCCTGGCCGGCACGCTGCGCGACTTCAGGCTGCAGACCCAGGACGGCAGCGTAAAGGCGCTGAGCCAGATCGACTACGCAGGCCAGCCCGCCGGCTACGCCAGCCAGCCGGGCGAGGTGGTGAACTACGTCGACAACCACGACAACCAGACGCTGTTCGACATCAACGTGCTCAAGCTGCCGCAGACCACGTCGCGCGACGACCGCGCGCGGGTCCAGGTGCTGGGCATGGCCGTCACCGCGCTGAGCCAGGGCATCGCCTACTTCCACGCCGGCATCGAGACGCTGCGCAGCAAATCGCTGGACGCCAACAGCTACGACAGCGGCGACTGGTTCAACCGGCTGGACTGGACGTTAGCCGACAACTTTTACGCCACCGGCCTGCCACCCGAGCGCGACAACGGCCGTCACTGGTCGCTGATGCAGCCGCTGCTGGAAGATCCGGGCATCAAACCCGGGCCGGCGCAGATCCGCTACACACGCGACGCCTTCCTGGATCTGCTGCGCATACGCGCCAGCACGTCGCTGCTGCGCCTGCGCACGGCCGACGAGGTGGCTGCCCGGCTGCGCTTCGTGAACACCGGCCCCGCGCAGAACGCCAGCGTGATCGCCGCGGTGCTGGACGGCCGCGACCACCCCGGCGCGCGCTGGAACGGATTGATGTTCGCCATCAACGTGAACCCGCAGGCGCAGACCCTGGCGCTGCCGGAACTGCAAGGCCGGCGCTGGGAACTGCACCCGGTGCACCTGGCCGCCGGCGCGGCCGACCCGCGCCCGAAGCGCGACGCCAGCTGGGACAGCGCCACCGGCACATTGCAGGTGCCGCCACGCACGGCGGTGGTCTACGTGGAGCGGTAAGCGCCCTCGCCGCGTCGCGAACTGGTGTTCAGTGCCCGGGGTGCAGCGTTTCGCCGGCCCTCAAGCGGTACACCGTGCCGCAATACGGGCAGCGGCCTTCACCCGTGGTGGCCACGTCGAGAAAAACCTTGGGGTGGGTGCTCCACAAGGGCATGCGCGGGTTGGGGCAGAAGGTGACGCCGCGGCCGCTCAGTTCGGCGGCGGCCAGTTCCACCAGACCCTTGGGTTGGGGTGTGCTCATACCAGGGTCAACCAATCGGCGTACTTGTCGTTGCGACCGTTCACTATGTCGAAGAAGGCGGCCTGGATCTTTTCGGTGATGGGGCCGCGCGTGCCGGCAAATTCGCCACTGCCCAGTTCGATGCGGTCGAGCTCGCGGATCGGCGTCACTTCGGCCGCAGTGCCGGTGAAGAAAGCCTCGTCGCAGATGTAGACCTCGTCGCGGGTGATGCGCTTTTCCTTCAGCGTCAATCCAAGGTCCTGGCAGATGTGGAGGATGGTGTCACGCGTAATTCCATTCAAGGCTCCAGCCGACAGGTCGGGCGTGTAGACCACGCCTTTCTTGATGACGAAGATGTTCTCGCCCGCGCCTTCGCTGACAAAGCCGGAAGGGTCCAGCAAGAGGGCTTCGTCATAGCCCTCGTCGGTGGCCTCCATGTTGGCCAGGATGCTGTTGGTGTAGTTGCTGACGGCCTTGGCCTGCGTCATGGTGATGTTGACGTGGTGGCGCGTGTAGCTGCTGGTCTTGACGCGGATGCCGTGCTTCAAACCTTCTTCGCCCAGATAGGCGCCCCAGGGCCAGGCGGCCACCATCAGGTGGATGTCGTTGCCCTTGGGGCTGACGCCGAGCTTCTTGTCGCCGATCCAGATCAGCGGGCGCAGGTAGCAGCTCTCCAGCTTGTTCACGCGCACCACTTCCCGCTGCGCGTCCATCACCTGCTGCGGCGTGAAGGGGATCTTCATGCGCAGAATCTTGCCGCTGTTGAACAGGCGCTCGGTGTGTTCCTGCAAACGGAAGATGGCCGTGCCGCGGGCCGTGTGGTAGGCGCGCACGCCCTCGAAGGCGCCGCAGCCGTAGTGCAGCGTGTGCGACAGCACGTGAATCTTGGCGTCGCGCCACTCGACGAGCTCGCCATCCATCCAGATCTTGCCATCGCGGTCGGACATCGACATGGGAGCTCCTTGAATCAGTCAGAAAAGGGTTTCTTGATTTTAGGGCTCGGTGGCACCGACCCTTGCGCAGAACTTCAGCGGAACGCGACCGGCACTTCCGCACGGTCGTTTCGCACGCAGCGCGATGCGCTGGCGCGCCATCCCCCGTGGCTGCGGGGGGGCCGCAGCCCCCTGAGCGGTCGGGCTCTGCCTAGCATTCATGGCATCCGGAACTTACTGCAGAAAGCCACCATGAAAAACCAACACATCACCGCCGCACTGGCCGCCAGCGCGACCCTGTTTGCACTGCCGGCCCAAGCGGCTTTTGGCGGCGGAGCCGAACCGGTGTCGTGCTCCAGTTCGCCAACCATTTCGTACGCCGACAACTACTCGGGCAACTGCCAAGGGCCGCTGCCGGGCACGCTTGGCGAGGGGGCGGTCGACACCGCAATGTTCGGGGCGCAGCGCTATACGCTGGTCGCCACCACTCTGGACGGCTCAGGCCGTCTTGGCGCCAATCTGGGCAGCGCCAGCGCGCAGTGGGGCGATCTGCTGCTGTCGGCAGCGCAGACCGCCCCCTTCGTGCTGGGCATGCAGGGCGGTGGCACCTACAGCCTGTACCTCTTCAACGGCGGCACCACAGGCTTAAGCATCGAATTCGACACCGCTGGCATCACGCTGGGCCCGGGCGGCCTGTCGAGCCCCCCGCTCAGCCAGGCAGCGCTGTTTACCGCTGCCGTGCCCGAGCCCGGGACCTATGCCCTCATGCTGTCGGGTTTGCTGGTGCTGGGGTTTCTGGCGAAGCATCGGCGCGCTGCAGAACCCAGGCGCTGACCTTTGCTGCGCTCAGCTCCACCCGCACGCTGTCGCCGGCCTCGTCGGTCCAGACGTAGACCTCCGGGTCCTGCAACTTGTTGCCGCTGACCGGCTGGCCCAGACTGCGGGTGATTTTCATGATGTCGACCAGCCGCAAGCCGGTGCGCAGCCTGGCATGCAGCATCACGGCGTTGTCGACGCGGCCCACCGGCCGACCGGTCGCCTCACGCATGGCGCGCAGGGCGCGGCTGAACTGCAGCAGCATCCAGAAAATCACCACGCTCAGCGCCAGCACCACGCCCGGCCAGCCGTATCCCACGTAGCCCGCCACCAGCGCAGCCAACGCCAGCGCCCAGCCCAGCGCGGCGCTCACAGGGCTGCGGGCGCGTGCTTGGGCATCGCGCAAAATGAGGCAGATGGATGGCTTGCAGACATGGGTGATCAACCTCGACAGGGCGCCTGAGCGGCTGGAGCGCATCAGGCAGCAAATGCAGCGCCTGGCGCTGCCGTTCACACGCTTGCCGGCCGTGGACGCGCGCGCGCTGCAGGACAGCCAGCGCGCCGCGCTCGACGAGCCAGCCTACCGCCGCAAGCACGGCATGACACCGGTGCCGGGCGAGCTGGGATGTTACCTGTCGCATGTGCACGCCCTGCAGCAGTTCCTGGCCAGCCCGGCCCGATTCGCGCTGGTGCTGGAAGACGACGTGCTGCTGCACGACAGCCTGCCCGCCGTGCTGGCAGGCTTGGTGCGGAATGCCGACCGCTGGGACATGGTGAAGCTGTCCGCCGTGCATTCGGGGACGCCGGTGCCGGTGCTGCAGGTGGCGCCGGGGCACACGCTGGCGGTGATGCTCAGCCGCTGCACGGGCTCGAGCGCCTACCTGGTCAACCGCCGCGCGGCGCGGGCCTACGCCGCCGGCCTGTTGCCGATGAGCCTGCCCTACGACCATGTCTTTGACCAGGGCTGGCGCTTCGGCCTGAAGGTGCGTCTGGTCACGCCCACGCCCTGCGGCCACGACGACCAGATCGCCTCGACCATCGAGGCTCCCGCCAGCGTGACGCGCAAGTTTCACTGGACACGCCGCCTGCCCGCGTTCGCCTACCGGCTGGGCAACGAATCGCGACGGCTGGTCTACGGCCTGACGCAGACGGTGGGAGAGAAGCTGGTCAGCGCCACCGGCGACTGATTTCGCGCCTCAGCACAGCGCCGTCAACCCAGACCGCGCACCACGTCGATGGCCTGCTCGATGCGCTCCACGGCATGCACCGTCAGCCCTTCCGGTGCCTTCTTCGGCGCGTTGGCCTTGGGCACCACGGCGACGCTGAAACCCAGCTTGGCGGCTTCCTTCAATCGTTCCTGACCGCGAGGCGCGGGCCGCACCTCGCCGGCCAAGCCGACCTCGCCGAAGGCAAAGAAGCCACGCGGCAACGCGCGCCCGCGCAGGCTGCCCTGGATGGCCAGCAGCACCGCCAGGTCGGCCGCAGGCTCGGCGATGCGCACGCCACCCACGGCGTTGACGAACACGTCCTGGTCCATGCAGCTGACGCCGGCATGGCGGTGCAGGACGGCCAACAGCATGGCCAGGCGGTCGCGGTCCAGACCCACGCTCAGGCGGCGCGGGCTGGGCCCACCGCTGTCCACCAGCGCTTGAATTTCCACCAACAACGGGCGCGTGCCTTCCAGCGTCACCATCACGCAGCTGCCGGGCACCGGCTCGCCGTGCGTGGACAGGAAGATCGCGCTGGGGTTGCTCACGCCCTTCAGGCCGCGTTCGGTCATCGCGAACACGCCGATCTCGTTGACCGCGCCGAAGCGGTTCTTGATGGCACGCACCAGGCGGAAGCTGCTGTGCGTGTCGCCCTCGAAGTACAGCACCGTGTCGACGATGTGTTCCAGCACTCGCGGCCCGGCTAACGCGCCTTCCTTGGTCACGTGACCCACCAGCACCATCGTGCAGCCGCGCGTCTTGGCGATGCGCGTGAGCTGCGCAGCACATTCGCGCACCTGCGTCACCGAGCCCGGCGCGGCGCTGAACTGATCCGAATACACCGTCTGGATCGAGTCGATGACGCAGAAGTCGGGCGCCTCGTTCTCGATCGCTGCGCTGATGCTCTCGAGACGGATCTCAGCCAGCACCCGCACCCGCGTTCCCGGCAGGCCCAGGCGCTGCGCGCGCAGCGCCACCTGCGAACCACTCTCCTCGCCCGTCACGTACAGCACTTTGAGACGAGTGCTCATCGCGTCCAGCGCCTGCAACAGCAGCGTGCTCTTGCCGATGCCGGGGTCGCCGCCCATCAACACCACGCCGCCGGCCACGATGCCGCCGCCGAGCACGCGGTCCAGCTCTTCCTGGCCGGTGGACACGCGTTCGATGGCAGTCGTCTGGATGTCGCTGAGCGTGACCACGGGCTGGCTCTTCGCCAGGGCCTGGAAGCGGCTGTTGCGCCCGGGCGGGCCGGCCGGTTCGGCCAGAGTTTCGTCCAGCGTGTTCCAGGCGCTGCAGTGCGGGCACTTGCCCAACCACTTGGGTGATGTGCCACCGCAGTCGCGGCAGGTGTAGACAGTCTTGGCGGCCATGCCGGACATTGTGGCTGCGGGCCGGGGGCCGGGGATTGGCTGAGGCTGAGGCTGCGGCCGGCCCTACTTCACCAGCCGGTTCAGGCGCTCGGCGTCGAAGGTTGCGGTGGTGTTTGCGTCGCTGGGCACGCAGTCGCCTGCGGCCAGTTCGCGCGACTGGATCGACAGCTTCTCGATGGCCTGCCAAAGCAGCGCGATCTGGTGTTCGTGGCCCGAGGCGTTGTCGATCAGCCCCTTCATGGCCACCGACACCGGGTCGTCGCCTTGCGTGACACCGTAGGCGCTGAAACCCATCTTCGCCGCCGCCTCTTCGCGCTGGGCCTCGACCTCAGCCTGCAGGATGCGCGCCGGGTTGCCGACTGCCGTGGCGCCGGCCGGCACGGCCTTGACGACCACCGCGCCCGAGCCGATGCGCGCCCCGTCGCCGACCGTGAAGCCACCCAGCACCTGCGAATTGGCGCCGACGATGACGCCGCGCCCCAGCGTCGGGTGGCGCTTCACGCCTTTCCACAGCGACGTGCCACCCAGCGTCACTCCCTGGTAGATGGTGCAGCCGTCGCCGATCTCGGCCGTCTCGCCGACGACCACGCCCATGCCGTGGTCGATGAAGACGCGGCGGCCGATGATGGCGCCGGGGTGGATCTCGATGCCGGTGAAAAAGCGGCCGACGTGCGACGTGAAGCGCGCCAGCCAGTGCCAGCCACCGCGCCAGAAGGCGTGTGCGCGTCGATGCAGCACCAGCGCATGCAGACCCGGGTAGCAGGTCAGCACCTCCCAGCGGCTGCGCGCCGCGGGGTCGCGTTCCAGGATGCAGGCAATGTCTTCGCGCAGGCGGTCGAACATGGTCGGGGCCGGTTTGAACTTCGGGTGAGGGCCAGCAGGATTGTGAAGCACCGATTCAAGACCAAAGTACGGGAGGCCTTGGTCGAACACGCTGCGGCCGATTCAGCCGGGGGGCCGCCGCGGTGCGCCCGCAGCCCGCGCAATGCCACGCAGGATGTGGACTTCCTCCTGCGTCAGCTCGGCTCGCTGCAGCAAGCGGCGCAGCCGCGGCAGCAGCTTGCCGGGTGCGGCGGGGTCGAGGTAGCCGATCTGCTGCAGCACTTGCTGCCAGTGCGCCAGCAGCCCGTCGACCGCGGCGCAGTCGGCACGCGCCACGCGCGGCGTGCGCTCGGCCACGGCGTAACCGCCCAGCGCCTGGCGCCAGTCGTAGGCGATCAGCTGCACGGCCTGCGCCAGGTTCAGCGAGCCGTAGTCGGGGTGGGTGGGAATCGACAGGCAGACATGGCAGCGGTACACGTCGTCGTTGGCCAAGCCGGTGCGCTCGGGGCCGAACACGAAGGCCACGCGGTGGCCGTGGCCTGGCAGCGTCGCGAAGTGCGCGCGCGGCGCGGCAGTGGCCGGGCCGAAGTCGCGCGGTGTCATGGCGGTGGCGCAGGCGTGGTCCACGCCATGCAGCGCCTCGGCCAGGGTCGGCACCACGCGGGCGGCGTCCAGCACGTCGGTGGCGCCACTGGCCAGGGCGCGGGTCTCGTCATGCCGCAGCACATCGGCCCAGCGCGGCTGCACCAGCACCAGGTCGGTGAAGCCCATCACCTTCATGGCACGCGCCGCGGCACCCACGTTGCCGGCGTGGCTGGGCTGCATCAGCACGAAGCGGGTCGAATTTGCGGTGGGCTGGTGCATGAGCTGGTGCGTGAGCTGGTGCGTGAGCTGGTGCGTGAGCTGGTGCATGCGCGGATGCATGGACGGGTGCATGGGCTCGTTCACGGTCGCTAAAATGCCGGGCCGAACTCGGTGCTGCAGATTGTGGCGCCGCCGCTCTTTCCTCAATTCCGCTGTCACCCCACAGGCTGCCCATGTCGCAAGCGCTCCACCCCATGCTCAACATCGCCGTCAAGGCGGCGCGCGCAGCAGGTTCCATCATCAACCGCGCGGCGCTGGACCTGGAAGTAGTGCGGGTAGGTACCAAGGGCCCCAACGACTACGTTTCCGAGGTCGACCAGGCGGCAGAGACCGCCATCATCGACGTTCTTCTAGAGGCCTACCCGGGCCACGGCATCCTGGCCGAAGAGTCGGGCCGCGCCCGCGGCGCCAAGGACAGCGAGTACACCTGGATCATCGACCCGTTGGACGGCACCACCAACTTCCTGCACGGCTTCCCGGTGTACGCCGTCTCCATCGCCCTGGCCCACCGCGGCGTGGTGCATCAGGCTGTGGTGTACGACCCGACACGCAACGACCTGTTCTTTGCCTCGCGCGGGCGCGGCGCGTTCCTCAACGACCGCCGGCTGCGCGTGTCCAAACGCACGCGCATCAGCGATTCGCTCATCGGCACCGGCTTCCCCTTCCGCAAGGGCGACAACTTCAAGCGCTACGTGAAGATGTTCGAAGAGGTGATGCAAAGCTGCGCCGGGCTGCGCCGCCCTGGTGCCGCCGCGCTGGACCTGTGCTACGTGGCCGCGGGCTACTACGACGGGTTCTTCGAGACTGGGTTGAACCCCTGGGACATGGCGGCTGGCTCGCTCATCATCACCGAGGCCGGTGGCCTGATCGGCAACTTCACCGGCGAGTCCGACTTCCTCTACCAGCGCGAGGTCGTGGCCGGCAACCCCAAGGTGTATGGGCAACTGGTGCAGATCCTGGCGCCCTACACGCGGGTCATCAAGCAGCGCGACGTTGAAGCGCAGGCCCACGCCGAAGCCCCGGCAGCCGTGGGGCATGATGCCGACCCGGTACAGGCCCTGGCGCAAGCCGTGACCGCGCCTGCGCGCAAGGCGCCGGTGCGCATCCGCAAGGCCACCGGCCCGGCGGGCGACGACGCGGCGATGTAGCCCACATACAGGCAACGCAGCCGATGAAGCCGATGTAGCCGATGATTGACGACAACCAAGGAGACCCCACCATGATTCGGAACACCCGCCTGCTGACCGCACTGGCCCTGGCCGCCCTGGCCGGCTGCAACGACGACAAGTTCGTCGCACCCGACCCGGTGGCGGTGCCCGCCTTCGAGGCCACCATCCAGCGCACCAGTTACGGCATTCCGCACATCAGCGCTGGCAACCTGGGCGGCGCAGCCTACGGCGTGGGCTACGCCTACGCGCAAGACAACCTGTGCCTGATGGCCGACCAGGTGCTGACCAACGCCGGCGAGCGTTCGCGCCATTTGGGCCCCGACGCGGTGGTGCGCCCCGGCACCGCGCTGACGAACGTGCGCAGCGACCTCGTCAACCGCTTCCTGCTCGACGAGCCCGGCCAGCGCGCGCTGTACACCTCGGTGTCCGACGAAGCCCGGCTGATGGTGGCCGGCTACGTGGCCGGCTACAACCGGATCGTCCGTGAACGCACGGGCAACCTGCCCGCACCTTGCACCGGGGCCACCTGGGTGCGGGCCATCACCGAACTGGACATGTACCGGCTGATCTCGGCCCAGGCCATCCAGGCCGGCTACGGCGCCTTCCTGGCCGGCATCCACGACGCCGCACCGCCCACCGGCGCCACGCCATTGGCCGCCGGCACGATGCGCCCCGCCGACGCGGCGCGCGCCTTCACCGAAGCCTTTGACGCCCGCCCGCAGATGGGCAGCAACGCCTACGCGCTGGGCCGCGACGCCACCGACAACGGCGCCGGCATCCTCCTGGGCAACCCGCACTTTCCCTGGTCCACCACCAGCCGCTTCTACCAGTTCCACCTGACCGTGCCGGGTTCGGTCGACGTCATGGGTGCCGCGCTGGGCGGCTTCCCGATGGTCAACATCGGCTTCAACCGCAACGTGGCCTGGTCGCACACGGTGTCGACCGCGCGGCGCTTCACGCTGTTCGAGCTGACGCTGCAGAACGGCACTTCCTACGTCGTCGACGGCGTGGCGCGGCCGCTGACCAAGCGCACCGTGACGGTGGACGTGCGCAACACCGACGGCAGCATCGGCCAGCGCAGCCGCGACTTTTACAGCACGCCCCATGGCCCGCTGCTGGTGGGCAACGGCCTCACCTGGGGCCTGACGCGCGGCTACGCCATCCGCGACGCCAACGCCGACAACGCCCGCATGCTGGACCAGTGGCTGCTGATGGCACGCGCCGGCAGCGTCGCCGAGATGCAGACCGCGCTGCGCCAGGTCAACGGCCTGCCCTGGGTCAACACCATCGCTGCCGACCGGGCCGGCAACGCGTTCTACGGCGACATCTCCGTCACGCCCAACGTCAGCAACGCGCTGATCGCGGCCTGCGTCACCTCACCCACGGCGCAGGCCTTCCTGGCGCAGCGCACCGTCATGCTCGACGGGTCCCGCGCGGCCTGCGAATGGGGTCTGGACGCCGCCAGCGGCCGGCGCCTCTACCCCACCGCGGACATGCCGCAACTGGTGCGCAGCGACTACGCCGCCAACAGCAACGACAGCGGTTGGCTGGCGAACCCGGCACAGCTGAACGCCAGCTTCTCGCCCATCATCGGCTTTACCGCGCGTGAACAGTCGTTGCGCACCCGGCTGGCTTTCACGCAGATCGCCAACCGCCTGGCCGGCAGCGACGGCAAGCCCGGCAACCGCTTCAACCCGGCCAACCTGGAGCAGGTGTTCTTCGACAACCGCAGCTACTCGGCAGAACTCGTCGCCGACGCGCTGGTAGGCCTGTGCCGGGCCACGCCCAGCGCGGCGGCCACCAACGGCGAGGTGATCAACCTGGTGCCGGCCTGCACGGTGCTTGCGAACTGGAACAAGCGCTACAACCTCGACGCCGTAGGCGTGCCGGTGTTCCGCGAATTCTGGCGCCGGGCGCAAGCCACGGCGGGGCTGTGGACCGTGCCCTTCAGCGCCGCCGACCCGGTGAATACCCCGCGTGGCGTCAACACCGCCAGCCCCGCCGTCGCCACCGCCCTGCTGCGCGCGCTGGCCGACAGCGTGCAGCGCTTGACGGCCAACGGCACGGCTCTGGATGTGCCCCTGCGTGGCGTCCAGTACGTGACGGTGGGCACCACGCGCATCCCCATCGACGGTGCCGACGAGTTCGAGGGCCCGTTCAACAAGATGACGCCCGCGGCCGGGCTCACCGCCGCCGGCTACACCCCCATCGCCAGCGGCAGCAGCTACATCCAGATCGTCGCCTTCGACGCGGCCGGCCCCGGTGCCAACTCCG